>WNFA01000029.1_pt1 | contig 109327 bp, 99 predicted proteins | sample 5400481 | NCBI WGS metagenome assembly WNFA01 (sample SAMN13153340, study PRJNA577476) | soil metagenome | isolation source: 120 cm saprolite under Douglas fir tree site 2 hole 1 replicate 2 | place: USA:California | collected 2015-04-18 | reverse complement strand
CAAATGCCATGTGATACTGAAATCCCGAACAACCGCCGCCAACTACCGCTACGCGCAGCGCCGTAGGCACAGGGGTTTGCAGCCCCATGATTTCCTTGACCTTGGTGCTCGCTGTAGGAGTCAGACTGATCATTTTTTTGGCCTCCCCGCGGCAAACCCGCGGAATACTTACCAACTCAGTTTATCAGAATAGGAACTATAGTGCATCTTTTGTGGCCGAGCCTTTACGTTGTTTCCAGGAAACTCGTTCTAGCCTGCCGCTTCGACAACCCTAACTTGTTCCCATACAATTAGATGCACCTATGAGACACAAAGTCACGCTATTGCCCGGTGAAGGCATCGGCCCGGAAGTTTCCAGCGCGGTTCGCCGCATTCTGCAAGCTGCCGGCGTGCAAATCGACTGGGAAGTAATTGATGCCCGCGCTGTTGCTGGTGCTGCCGACGCCAGTCAGGTCGTCAACGAAAAAGCGGCAGGCGGAGCGCGCAGCGTAAACGTCGCTCTGCGCAAGACCCTCGATTTCTACGCGAATCTTCGCCCGGTGAAAAACCTGCCGGGTCTGAAATCGCGCTACGACAACGTCGATGTGGTGATCGTCCGCGAAAATACCGAAGACCTATACTCCGGCTTGGAACACGAAGTCGTGCCCGGCGTAGTCGAAAGCCTGAAAATCATCACCGAAAAAGCTTCTACACGCATCGCGCGTTTCGCTTTTGCCCATGCCAAAAAAGAAGGCCGCAAGAAAATTCACGCCATCCACAAGGCCAATATCATGAAGCTTTCCGACGGACTGTTTCTGAAATCCATTCGGACCGTGGCCGCCGAATTCCCCGAAATCGAATACCAAGAAATGATTGTGGACAACGCCTGCATGCAGATCGTCATGAATCCGCAGCAATTCGATGTGCTGCTTCTGCCCAATCTTTATGGCGATGTGATGAGCGATCTTGCTGCCGGACTTGTCGGCGGTCTCGGCGTGGTGCCCAGCGGCAACATCGGCGACAACGGAGCGCTTTTCGAGGCAGTTCATGGCACCGCGCCGGACATCGAAGGCAAAGGCCTCGCAAATCCCACTGCCCTGCTGATGAGCAGCATCTTAATGCTCGACTATTTGGGAGAACGCTCCGCCGCGCGCCGCATCGAGACTGCGCTCGAACAGGTTTACACCGAAGCCAAACACACCACTCACGATGTAGGCGGCAAAGCCGGCACCGACGAATTCATGAACGCAGTTATTGCTGCCTTGCCACTGCGAATCAGTTAGCTCTAAATTCACTATTTGCTTAAGGTGAAAATCATGTCAACGACAGTGTCGATTTCCACCGGTTCGCCGTCAATCGTCGCCGGACGATAACGCCACTTCCTAAGGGCATCCACTGCGGCTTTCATAAGTATCTGCGATTCGCAACGATTCTAATTCCGCAGCAAGATCTTTGCCTTCCTGGGAAGCAATGGTTGTGTCCGCAGGGGTTTGGATGCTCTGCAGCAACATCTTAAGATCGGACGGAATATTTTCCTGACTGCCAGCCGCCGCAAGCCTTGCGTCTTGCGCCTGTATTGCGCCACTCGCACATACGATCATCGCAAATACCAGCATAGCTCTCACGAGCGGCTCCCCTCCGGCGCGTAGAGCTGGTACACCATCCAGTAGACGATTACTCCGGTTACGCAGACGTAGAACCACAGCGGCAACGTCCATCTGGCAATGATGCGATGTTTGTCGAAGCGTTCTGTCAGGGCGCGGCGCAGCGTGATCAGAATCATCGGCACGATCACGATTGCCAGAATCGTATGTGTTGTCAGCAGCACGAAATAGACCGGCCGAATCCATCCCTGGCCTGGAAACGGCACATGCCCTACCCGATAGTGGTAAATCAAGTAGGAAATCAGGAACGCGCACGACACCACAAACGCCGATATCATGAAGCGTTTGTGTACCGCGATTTTGCCTTGACGTATCGCGGCGTAGCCGCCCGCCAGCAAAATTGCGCTCGTTCCGTTGAGTGTGGCGTTTAACGCGGCGTGAGAAGAGAACATTTGTAAGTTGAGCGATACCGAAATTACCGTGCGATTTTGTCGTACACCATCAGGCCGAGCAGTATCGGTATGTGAATGACAGTGGCATGCATCAGCCATTTTGCGCGAACATTGGTTTTTTCCGCCGCCGCCCACAAACAAACCTGCACTAGCGCCATACTCAGCACCAATGCACCAAAAAAGTACAACACGCCCGCAAGCCCCAGGACTGAAGGCAGCACGCTGACGCCAACCAGCATTCCAGCGGTAATGATGATCTGACGAAATGTGCGCGTGCCATCGCGATCCACCACCGGAAGCATTCGAATTCCTGCGCGCGCGTAGTCTTCGCGGTACATCCACGAAATGGCGTGGAAGTGCGGAAACTGCCAGACAAATAAAATTAGAAACAGCAGCCACGCGCCTTTGTCGAGTCTTCCGCTGGCCGCGACCCATCCAATCATTGGCGGAATCGCTCCGGGGAACGCGCCAATAAACGTGGCCCACACCGTGCGCTTCTTCAGCGGAGTGTATGCCAGCAAATAGCTCAAGCACGTCACCACGCCCAGCAGCGACGTCATCCATCCGCCGACGAGCCACAAGTCAGCCGCCCCGGCAATCGCCAACGCTATGCCGAACCACAATGCCTCCGCCGGCTGCAGCAATCCGCTGGGCAGCGGCCGCGAAGCGGTACGGCGCATGTGCCGGTCAGATTCTCTTTCAATGTAGTGATTCAGAGCAGCCGTGCCCGCCGCAATGAGCATGGTCCCGAAAACCGTGTGTACTAATTTCAGCCACTCCACGGGGCCACGCATACCCATATAAAATCCCGCGGCAGTGGTCATCAGCACCAGGAAAGAAACGTCGGGCTTGGTCAGCGCGACGTACGCGCCGGCTCGGTTCAGTAGCGTTAATTCCGTTGAACGAACTGTACTCATTCGATTGCAGTCTGCGTCGGGGATGCGACAGCAAGAGTTCCCCTGCGCGGAACCAGACGATAACACAGCAGCACAACCAGAATCGACGTCGCAAATACCAGCGCGCCAAACACTGTGTGCACCACGGTCAGCACCACCATAACCGGCATGGGTTGCGGCGCATCCTGCGTCACCAACCGAGACCAATATGCCGCACCGCCCAACAAGATTTGCGTACCGACCATGGAATGCAGCAACGTGCGGCCGAACGTCAGTTCGCGCGAAGAGTCAAATCGCCGCCGCAGAACGGCAGCGGTCCAGATCATCACGCCCAAAACGGCAAATGCGCCCACGACGTGCGGCCAGATCGGCATATCCTGATGACGAAATCCTGCGCCAAGAAAGACCTGCAAAAACGTTACCACGGCGTTGATAATCACAATCGTGTGGATGGAAAGGCCGCCGCGATCATCGAGCCCCGGCTGCTCTTCCGTCCACCATTTGCTGGTAAAAACCGCCAAGCTCAAAATCGCCGCAAACATAATCTGCGCGAAGCACGCATGCAACACCGGCAGCCAGTAGTGCAGCAATTGAATCACGACTTGTCCGCCGAGAATCGCCTGCGCCACCACGCCGCCCACTGCAGCCAGCGCGAACCAGCGCAGCCAGCGCCGCTCTTCGTAGCGCCAGATGACTACAGCTTCAACGATCAACAGGATTCCCAGCGCGCCTGCAATCAACCGATGGCTATGCTCGTAGAAGATTCCGCCATACATCGGTGGAGTGAACGTGCCGTAGGAAGTAGGCCAGTCAGGGACCGCTAACGCCGCGTCGTTAGAAGTCACCAATGCCCCGGCGACCAGCAAAAGGATCGTCCAACAAAAAACAAACACCGCATAACGATGCACGCCGGGATGGTAAGCCGTTTTCATCAATAATTTTCCAAGCGAGAATTATACTCCAACGCGTTTGCCCCGTGCATCTTAGCCAATTTCAGCCGGTCGCGCGCAATTGCTCTTGTTCCCGCGTAATCCCGAGAGCTCTTAGCACCACGTCCTGCAGCGCAGCAATGAACGGTGCCGAATCTCCGACTGCGGGCATCATGCGGAACCGCTCAATTCCCCATTTTTTCGCGTCCATGCGGCCGTCGATGTTGATTTCGTGTAGCGTTTCGATGTGTTCGGATACAAAGGAAATCGGCACCACCAGCATTTCTTTCACGCCTTCGTGACCGAGGCGTTCCATCGTCCCCAAAAAAGGCGGCTCCAGCCATTTCGAAGGTCCGACCCGGCTCTGATAGCAGAGTACGTGCGTCTTCGGCCATCGGGGATACTGTTTCGCGCCGCTCTCGCACACTAGGCGCAGCGTTTCCGCAATCTGTTTCGGGTACGGGTCGCCTTTTTCGACCAAACTCATCGGCAACCCGTGCGCGCTGAAAAGCAAATGAATTCGCGAACTATCCGGAAATTGCCGCAGACAGACGCCAATTTTTTTCACGACAGCTTCGATGTAGGAAGGATGTGCATAGAACGACTCGATGGCGTGTTCTGGCGGTCCTCCAACCGGTTTACCATACACGCGCCGCCACTCTTTCATACTGCTCAGCGTTGTCGCGTAAGAATAGTGAGGATAGAGTGGAAGCAAAACCAGTTCGTCCAGTGGTCCCGCCGCTTTCAGCGCAACGACTGCATCTTGGGTGAAGGGTTTCCAATAGCGCATGGCCGTGACCACCACGGGGTCAATAAATGACGACAACGCTGCGCTCAGCTTAACGAGTTGCCGCTCGGTAAGAATCGCAATCGGCGAACGACGGCCAATCATTGCGTAACGCCCGGCCACCGGCACCGCACGTTTTTTCGCGATGTAGCTCGCCAGCGGCCCGCGTAAAAATCCCAACGGCCCCATAGGAATGATGTCCGGATCGAGAAACAGGTTGCGTAGAAAAGGTTCGACCGCGTCGAGCGAGTCCGGCCCGCCGAGCTGAAACAATACGACTCCGACGCGCTTCTTCCCTTCCGCCACTCTATTTCCCTCGGGAATTTCCCAACGCCGACTTCTTCAGGCGGTCCACTTCGACGCGCAAATCGCTCGTGCGTTTCGCAATGCTCAAATAAAAACCAAAAAAAATCGCCCAACCCAGGATGTATGCCCAAAACACGCTATCGAGATTTTTCACGTGGCATCCGCCTCCTGGCGCAGCAGCTCCACCTCACCACGCATCTTTTCCAGCGAGTAGCGTTCTGCAATCAGAAACCACATCAAAATGTGCATCGCGAACACCGCGAAGAAAAATGTCCCGCGCATCCCCGGCGCCAGCCCTGAATTCGGCCCGCCCATGATGACCGGAGCAGGATGTTGCGTCCGCCACCAGCGAATCGCGCCGAAAACGATAGGCACGTCAATGAAGGCAAAAATTCCGAACAGGGCGCTCAACAAAGCGCGGCGGTCCGGCTCTTCGATCAGCGTGCGCAACAAAAGATACGAAATATAAAGCAGCCAGAGAATAAAGGTCGAAGTCAGCCGCGCATCCCAGGTCCAATAAATGCCCCATGCAGGCTTGGCCCAAATCGGTCCGGAGATCAGCACGACGGTGGTGAACACCACGCCCACCTCCGCGCACGATACGCCGAGCCAGTCATATTTTTCTCTGCGCTTCCACACATACAGAAGATTGCCCAAAAAACCGACGGAAAACGCAGTCAGCCCGGCCCAGGCGCAGCTTACATGAAAATAAAAAATCCGCTGCAGCACACCCATGGTGCGTTCTTCCGGCGCCACAAAAAAGGCAGCATACGCGGCAGCAATCACCAGCAGCACCGCCGCAGCGCCCAGCAACACCCGTTTGGCCATTCCCGCTCATTCCTCCAGAAGATATTCGCCGAAAAGCCACAGCGCCGTCAAAAACACCACGTCAAACACGGCCAGAAAACCAATTCCCTTCCACTGCATGAACGGTTCGGGAGCCATCAGGCTTACCGTGACTTCGGTGCTGGCGACCAGAATGGGCGCAAGTAGCGGCAACAACAGCAGTGGCAGCAGCAATTCGCGCATCCTGGCCTGTGCGGAAATGGCCGCCAACGCCGTGCCGGCCACCGAAATTCCCAGGCTGCCCAGAAAAAATGTCAGCAAAATTCCCGGTAGCTGTCCACGAAAGCTCACGTTGAAGAGCGCCGCAAAAACCGGCAGCATCAGCAACTCAGTCATCAACAGAAATAAAGTGTTCGCGCCGATTTTTGCCAGAAAGATCGCGAATGGATCGCTGACCGCCAGCCGCAGCGCGCTTAAAGTGTCGTTCGCCTGCTCACGTAGAAAACACGGCTGCAGCATCAACGACGCGGCAAACAGAAATGCCAGCCACAACAGCCCCGGTCCGAAGCGATGCGACTCATTGGTGGTCGGATCAAACGTAAAACTGAACAGCACCACCACGATCAGGACAAACACGATGGTCGTGCTCAGCAGCTCGCGCGAGCGGAATTCCGTGCGCACTTCCTTGCCAAGCAGCGCCGCCGCGTTGGAAAGCAGTCCCATTCATCCGCCTGCGAAGGAAAACACGGACTGAAACGTAGCGCCGCTGCGAGTATCCGCAACCACGCTTCCGGCGTCCAGGCGCACTGCGCGCGTAGCGAGGCGCGCTACCTCCGATTCGCCATGCAAGCTCATTAAGATGGTGCAGCCGGAGTCGCGCAACTTCGCTAAATGCCCGGTCAGCCATAACGTCGCCTCAGGATCAAGCCCCGTCGCGGGCTCATCAAACAGCAGCAGCGAAGGATCGGCCAGCAACGCGCGCGCAATCGCCACGCGCTGGCGCATGCCGCGCGAAAAGGTCCGTACCAGCGAATCCTTGCGCTCGCCAAGTCCTACTTCGCGCAGCAGTTCGTCCACGCGCTGCTGGCGATTGGCTACGCCCAGCAGCTTCGCGAAAAATACCAGATTTTCCTTGGCCGTCAATTCGTCGTACACCATGGTGGCATGTGCGACAAAACCGCCTCTCGGATTCTGGTTTTCAGCGACTCCGGAAAACGAAAGCGTGCCGCGCGTGGGCCGCGTCAGGCAGGAAGCAATTCGCAATAACGTAGTTTTGCCCGAGCCGTTGCGCCCGGCCAGCGCAACGCATTCACCGGGAGCAATTGCCAGCGTTAGATTGCGCAGGGCATAGACCGCGCCATAGCGCTTGTCCACTTTTTCGAATCGCAAGCCAATGGAAGGTTCCGCAGCCCAAGCCACCGCTCAGCCCCGAACCAGATCTCGCAGGACTCGTTCGGCCTTGGCGCGTTCCCGCGAATATTCATCATCGCTGATAATTCCGGCTTGGCGGCGCAACTCAAGGCGAAACAGTTGGTCTTTCAGCGCGTCCAGGCTGTTGCTGATATCGCGATCAAGCCCGGCAAGCGAATTTCCGTTGGTCGAAGCCGAAGCGTCCGCGGATTTCGTGACACCGGCGCGGGCCGATTGTGATTTTGCTGCGGGTTGCTCCGTGAAAACTTCGGGGCCAGCTACGGTGACGGAGATTGGTTTCTTCCACAACAATAGCGCAGCGAAAAGAAACAACACGCAAAAGCCGCCCACCAGCCACCATTTGTACTCGTCGAGGCGTCCGGGAATCGATTGAATCCCGGCCGCAGGCGCATCGCCGCCTTGCACATTTTCCGCGCGTCCCGGCGCGCCGCCAGCATCAGGCGCGCTTGCAGCCGCGGGAGGAGGTGCCGTCCCGGAAAGATTGATGGTGATGGTCGTTCCCGTCGCAACGCTGGCGCGTTCGTAAATATTCATTCCTTGCTCTTGCCCGGCCATCTGCAGGCCGTCCCCGGTGAGCGTCACCGATGGAGGCGCCACCACCAACAATCGCCCACCGCCATACAGCGTGGGCAGCTTAACGGCGATTTTGTTATTTGGATACGGCAATTCATACGAAAGCCGCACTTCGCTCTCTCCTGGCCGGAACGCAAAAGAAATCGCATACTTGTTTTTTCCTTTTTCGATTGGCGCTTGCACTACCGGCATTCCTGACGGGCCGGAGGCGGCAATCTGTTTGAGCTGTGCGTTGTCCGGCAAGGCCGCGTCAAAATTTCCGTCAAGCTTGAAGAACGCTTGCGGCGGCTTGGAATCGTTCTTCACGCCGTATTCTTCTCCAACAATCAAGGACGCGCCATTGGGCTGAAAGATCACCACGTGCGATGGCACAGAAATTGTTTTAGCATCCCCGGTTGGCTCAAACACTTCCACGCTGATCGAATCTTTTCCGGGCGGCAGCGGCTGGTGAAAATTCACGCCCTTGTACACGGCGCGAATCAGCATGGGCTGCCTGCCGATATTGGGATTGTCGAAGGCAAAGTTTCCTGATGCGTCGGTTTTGGTGTTCGCGACTGGTTGCATGCCGCCCTGTAACTGAATCAGGACAACTTCGACGCCCGCTCCGGGTTTGCCGGTGGTGCCGTTAGTCACGGTGCCGTGAACGGTTGCCGCGTGATCGGTCTGCGCAAACGCGAGAATCGTCAGGGCCGTTGCGAAATAAAACTCAACGCGCTTCATCGCGGGCCCCGCTCTGGCGCCGTACGCGGGCCTCTCGGTCGTTTTACTCCGGCATCGGTCACCTGATCGATTTCTGCCAGCACCAGCGCGGCTTCCGTCTCCATCGCAGTCTTCATCGCTTCGAAGTCGGCTTCGGAATATTTTCCAGCACGATATTCGAAACGCAGATCGCGCAAATTATCGTAAATGGCGTCGCGACGTTCCATTAATTGGTCCAGCTTCGAACGGTGCGGCGCCAGGTCAGAAGCGTCGGGTTGGATATAGAAAATGAACAACAACGTGGCGGCAGCTAGAGCGAAACACGCGCCTAGGATCGCTCCGGTTGGCGAAATAATCAGTAAGAACGACACGAGCGGCACCGCGGTCAATTCACTCCTCCGTCTCGCGTTGCGCCTGCTGGCGTGCACGAGCCAGAAGCTCCGGCGAAACGTGAACACCATTTGCGCCCGCCGCCGAAGCGACCGCTGCCGGCCGCTTTCTCCAGCGCTTCATCACCACGACCACCAACGTAAGCCCGCCCAGCAAATACAGAATCGGCATTAGCCACGCCACCAGCCCAAAGCCGCTCTTCGGTGGCTCTACGTACGCCAACGGTCCGTACTGCTTAATCATCGCGTCCAAAACCTGCTGATCGTTCAGGCCTGCGGCGATATGCGTGTCAATTTCTTTCAACATTGTTTTCGCAGTATCGCACGGGCCGGAATATGCTCCGCCCACGTGATAGCACTTCCCTGCTGCCTGATCGCAGCCGTTACACATGCACTTTATTTTGGAGCCGATCTGGTGGGTGCGATCGGATTGATCGCCCAACAGCGGTGTGGCCCCAGGCGGCATCAATGCCGCCCACGCAAATACAATTCCGACTGCAATTCTTGTGCGATTCTTCATGAAATTAATCGTGGCCTTCCCGCAGCGTCACCTGTGCAGGCCGCATTCCGCTTACTTCGCGGGCACCTGATGGTACTTCTGTTCGCGCTAGCACTACTACTGCCGCGCGATTCGGCACTAGCGCAACGATGGTGCCCATTACTACGACCATTCCGCCCCACCATACCCACTTCACCAGCGGATTGATAAACGCATGCACCGTGGGCAAATTAGTCTGCGGATTCATTCCCGCATACACGACATACAAGTCTTCCTTCAACGTGGAATAAATCGCGACCATGGTACCGGATTCTTGGTTAGCCGGAAAATTTCTCCGCTCCGGGTACAGCATCATCACCGGCTTCTGATCTTTCATCACTTCTACAATCATGCGATCCGCGACGTAGTTTTTCTCCTGCTTCTGGTCCATGCTCTGCATGAGTAGATCGTATTTGCCAATGCGGATGGTCGACCCGATCGGTAGTTCTTTTTCCACTTCTCTGTTGAAGGCTTGTCCAGCAAGACCGATGAAAATCATCACCATGCCGAGATGCACGATGTAGCCGCCATACCGCCGCGTGTTGCGTAACGTCAAATCCACACAGGACGCGAGCCACGAAGCTCCCGACCGGATTCGCACCACCCGCGCGCCACGGTAGAACTCCTGCGCAATCGTAGCGGTCACGAAGATGCACAGAGTGAAACAAATCAGCGAAAACATCTCGCGCACGCCAAACGCAAACAGCAAAATGCCGCCGATGAGCCCTGCGGATAGTGGGACCTGAAAGTTGCGTCTCATGCTGTCGGTGGACGTCTTACGCCACGCCAGCAACGGGCCAACGCCAGTCAGGAACAGCAACATCAGGCCGAGCGGAATGTTTACCTTGTTGAAGAACGGTGCGCCAACACTGATGCGCGATCCGGTGAACCACTCCGAAAAGACGGGGAAAAGCGTACCGGAAAGCACCGCCACACACGCAACCAACAAAACTAGATTGTTGAATAGAAAGCTGGACTCACGGGAGACCAGCGAATCCAGTTGGTTCTCGCTTTTCAGATAATCTTTGTTTTTGAAATAAGCTGCCAGGCAAACACCCAAGACGATACACAAAAATCCGACGAACCAATTTCCAATACTCGATTGCGCGAAGGCATGCACCGAACTTACTACGCCGCTCCGTGTCAGCAGCGTTCCCAGAATGCAGAGCATGAAGGTGATGAACACCAGCCACACGTTCCACACTTTCATCATGCCGCGCTTTTCCTGCATCATCACCGAGTGCAGAAACGCGGTTCCCGTCAACCATGGCAGCAGCGAAGCATTCTCGACTGGGTCCCAGCCCCAATAGCCGCCCCAGCCCAAAACCGCGTAGGCCCAGTGCGCGCCTAGCAAAATTCCCATGGTCTGGAAGCACCAGGCAATCATGGTCCATTTGCGCGTCAAATGAATCCATTTTTCGCCGGGGTAGCGTGCGAGTAGTGCAGCCAGCGCGAAGGCAAACGGAATCGTAAATCCGGTATATCCCGAATAGAGATTCGGCGGATGAATCACCATCTCCGGGTATTGCAGCACCGGATTCAGTCCGTTGCCATCGGCTCGTGCGACCAAATTAAGATTGCCGGCCGCATTCATAACGCCCAAAACCTTAAACGGGCTCGCCACAAAATTGCTGATCGTCAGAAAAAATAGTTGCACACCGGCCAGAATCACTCCTACGTACGGCATCAACTCGCCATTCTTATTGCGGTAGGTCAACAGGACGGAAACAACATATATCGCCAGCAGAAAGCTCCAGAACAGCAGCGAGCCTTCCTGGCCAGACCACAACGCGGCCACTTTAAAAAAGGTGGGGAGATCGCGGTTACTGTGGGAAACCACATATGCAACGGAATAATTGTCAGTGAAAAAAAGATAGACCAGGCTCAGCGTCGCCGTAAAGATAAGCCCACAAACTGCAATCCCCGCCTGCCGCGCACTTTTGATGAGCAGCGGATGCCGCGTAATAATAGCGGCGATGCCGCCCACGAATGCGTACACCGCGCACACAAACGCAAGAATCAGCGCGAACGAGCCAAATACATCCATGCAGTTCCCGCCTCTCCAGACATTTATCGGTCAGCAGCCAGCGGCTACCCAGAATCTACATTGAGCTGCGTTGGGTCGTACCTGTCGGCGCGGTCTTCGGCTTTTCGTAGGGTGCCGCGTTCGGGCCGCCCGGCGCCGCTTCATACTTGGACGCGCACTTGGCCTGCACGTGGTCAGCGACAAATCGCCCTTCGGCGGTAGGTTTGCCTTCAATCAGCGCCTGCGATTTGTCCACGAACGTGTCCGGCAAAGGATCGCTCCCAACATAGCTGACAGGCAACGCTTTGCCTTCGCCTTCCAACACAAAGTCCACCCGCCCGGTCATGCGGTGAATGCTGCCTTCTTCGACCGTTCCGCCAATCCGCATGTGCTGATTGCGCGCCGCACCCTTGAGCCCGTCCAGTTCAGCCAGCGTATGGTAGTACGTCTTGCTCTCGCCGTAGCCGAGCCACGCCAGGCACGCCATCGAAATGACGATGACCCCTATGCCGATTCCGAACTTGGCCCGCTTCTGCATTCCAAAAAGCTCCCTAAGCTTTGGATTTTCTTCATCGTATCACAAGGCCTGCAATGGTGCGGCCAGTTCTTTGGCCAATTCGCCTTCGCTGATCTCATTCCATTCGAATGGTTCGCCGTCTCGCAAGACCAGCGTCGCGTCCAGGTTCGCTGCCATGAACTGCGGAATGAACTCCGTCAGTTCAGCGCCAAGCAGCACCAAACGCTTCGGCTTGAACGAACGCCGGATTCTTGTCAAGGTCGCAGGAATTCTCTGCGCCAGCGACGTCATCACTTTTCCTCCGGTTTTCTCTTCTGCACATTCAACTACATATGCCAACAAATATCCGCGTCGTTGAAATTCCGTCAGTACCGCTTCAACCGTGCGGCCGCTAGTCTCGATACCTAGTTCCCTTAAAAACTTTATATCTCTATCCAGGAATGCCCCTTCCGCCGAGTATAGATGCTCGCGATTCTCTGCCGGCCCCGTCCCCGCCAGAAAAAGTGCCTGTACATGAATCGGTCGGTAGCGCGTCATATTTTCCAGGCGCTTTAGCCGGCGGGCGATGTGTCCCGGCGAGGTCAACTGCCCGCATCCGTCACAGGAAATCCGGGTTGGCGACTTCATACTCAAATCGTAGTGCAGCTAGAAGGCGAACGCAATTTGCACGGTCTCGCAGCTGACACGATCTGCACGCTGCAAGTGAGAGGATCAAGTTGCGATGAGGATCGCACGGAACATCGTGCGACAAACACTATTTCGGGCCACCTTACGGGACTACGGTTTCATCCTGCGGCAACTTCGCGCGCAGGCACCACTTTAATTCCTGGCTGAGCTCGGTGACTTCCATGCCTGGCATCACGATGAACTTGCACGCTAACATCTCGCGCGAGTCGTCGTCGTCCGGCAATTGGCAGGTTACGCGGCAATACTGGCAATCCTGATTCCAGCAAAAGCGGCCGTACGGAATGGTCTCCGGGCTGATGAATTGGAAACAACGCAATAGCGAATTGCGCTCCGGCACCTGGAACTTCTTGCCCAGCAGTGTGATCTCCACCAGTTTTTCGTAAGGACGGAATGGTTCCGACATAACAGAGTCCAATTTCCGCGGGTTCTGTGTGGTTGCTGGGCGCAACTTTCAGGGTTTCAAGGTTTATACTTACAAACCCTGAGCTGAAGAGGGCACTACCCGCATGGCTTTTCACGAAATTTGCTACTAAATCAGGCTAGCGTGTCGAATCACGGCCGGGCACAATTTCCTGCCCTGGCGTTGCCTATCTGCCACTGGGAAGTACTCTGACGGGGAGTTAATTGATTGGGGAATGCAGCGATTCAGGAGCGAACAATGGCGGCTAATTTATGTGAATTTCATGCGCCTGGCCAGGCCCGCTGCTACGCATCGGTTACGCCTGAAGATCGAAAAATTGCCCCATCTGACGGAATTTCTTGTACCGCGCTGCGACCAGGTCCTTTACCGATTCGGTCGTAAGCTCAGTCAGTTGCCGGTCCAACACTTCATCCAGAAATTGCGCCGCGGCCTCGAGGTCGGTGTGCGCTCCGCCCTCCGGCTCTTTCACAATTTCGTCGATGATGCCCAATTCTTTTAGGTCCGTCGCGGTAATTTTCATCGCGGCGGCGGCAGTTTCCGCTTTCGTTGAATCTCGCCAGATGATGCTGGCGCAGCCTTCGGGCGAAATCACAGAATAAAAACCGTTCTCCAGAATGTTAATGCGGTCGCCCACGGCAATCGCCAACGCCCCGCCTGATCCGCCTTCCCCCGTCACGGTCACGATCACAGGAACGGGCAGTCGCGCCATTTCCCGCAAATTGCGAGCAATCGCTTCACCCTGCCCGCGCTCTTCGGCATCAATACCGGGGTACGCACCGGGTGTATCTACGAACGTTAAAATCGGACGGCCAAATTTCGCTGCTAGCTGCATCACGCGCAACGCTTTGCGGTAGCCCTCCGGCTTGGGCTGACCGAAGTTTCGGATCACGCGCTGCTTGGTGTCGCGTCCTTTCTGATGGCCGATCACCGCCACGGGACGACCCTTAAACTTTGCCAAGCCGGCAATCAATGCCCGGTCATCGCCAAACGCTCGGTCGCCGTGCAACTCCACAAAATCGGTGAACAGCAGGGGGATGTAGTCCGTCAGGTAGGGCCGTTGCGGATGGCGCGCAATTTGCGCGCGTTGCCAGGGGCCGAGGTGCGTATAAAACTCTTTGCGAAGCTCCGCCACCTCTGCGCGCAGACGTTCCAGTTCGGCGTCGGCGTCCTCGTTGCCGGCCAGCAGCTTCAGGTCGTCAACCTCTTTTTCCAGCTTTTCCAGTTCTCGCTGGCGAGCCGCTTCGACCGTCTCCACAGATTTTTTCTTTTCCTTAACTGACATGCACTCCCCTACACAGCATCCCGGCTGCACCAGCAACGTTTACCCCTGAGCCCCAAGGGCCTGAGCGGTCTTGCAGCCTAAGCCGCAGCGGCCTTGTCACGGATTTTTGCGCACCGCCTCCAGCAACTCCGGTGAGGCCTTCACGCGTTGCTGCGACGGCAAGACTGCAATCGAGCCATCCGCCGACTCCAATTCAAACACAACTTGGCTCGTTCCGGGGGCGGCAGCGAATAATTGTTCGAAGCGCTCGAGGGTAGCTTCGGTCATCGACGCCATCGAAACCCGTACACGAAATTCCTGTTGCGCTGCAGCTTTTTCCGCAATGTCGACAATGCGCCGCGCTTCTTGCAACGACAGCCGCGTTCCGGCTTCCTCAATCTGCACCCGAACCTTCATCAATAACGGCGTTCCAGGCTTCAGCGTCTGTTCATGTTTTGAAAAACTTTCTGGAAACGCCAGCAACTCCTGCACGCCGGTCATATCCTGAATCGTAAAGATTGCCCAGCGCGCGCCCTTTTTCGAACGCATTGGCCGCACGCCAACGATCAGCGCAGCAACCGCGATCTCTTTGCCATTACGCTGCCCTTCCACTTCTTCCAAGCGCACTACGCTCCATTCCGCCAATCGCGAACTGTATTTTTCCAGCGGATGCCCGGAAACATAAAATCCCAACATCGCGTACTCGCTGGCCAGGCGCTCTTCTTCGCTCCACAGCGGCGCATCACGCAGTAAGAACGGCACAGCAGTTTCCGTCGCGTCGCCGCCTCCGCCAAACAGGCCGTGTTGTCCAGACTCGCGCAGCCGCGAAGCTCGTTGCAGCGAAGCCAGAGCATCGTCAATCGAGGCGGCCATGGCTTCGCGCGGACCCAACGAATCCACCGCGCCGGACTTAATTAAACTTTCAAACACCCGCTTATTCAAGAATCGCGGCTCAATTCGTTCGCAAAAATCGTACAGGGCCCGGAACTCTCCGGTGGCCAGACGCGAATCGCGAATCGCTTTCGCCGTGTTCTCTCCAACATTCTTGATGGCTGCAAGTCCGAAGCGAATCGCTTCGCCGATCGGCGTAAAATAAAGATCGCTCTCGTTTACGTCCGGCGGCAAAATCGAAATGCCCATACCGCGTGCTTCATTGATGTACTTCACGGCCTTTTCCGCGTTCCCGGTTTCAGAGGTCAACAGCGCGGCAATGAATTCCACCGGATAGTGCGTCTTCATATACGCCGTCTGGTATGCCAGCAAGGCATAGGCGCAGGAATGCGACTTATTGAATCCGTAGCCGGCAAACTCTTCCATTAAATTGAAAATGCGTTCAGCCTTCTTCTCTGGAATTTTGTTGTTCGTGCAGCCGTGCATGAACTTCGCGCGCTGCGCCGCCATTTCTTCTTTTTTCTTCTTGCCCATGGCCCGGCGCAGGATGTCCGCCTCGCCCAGCGAAAAACTCGCCAGACGGTTGGCAATCTGCATGACTTGTTCCTGATACAGAATTACGCCGTAGGTCTCCTGCAAAATGTCCTGCAGTTGCGGTAATTCATAGCTGACCTTGGTCTTGCCATGCTTGCGATTGATGAAATCATCGACCATGCCGCCCTGAATCGGGCCCGGACGATAAAGCGCGTTCAATGCGGTTAAATCCTCAATTCGTGTGGGCTGGTAGCGCCGCAAGATGTCGCGCATGCCGTGCGATTCGAACTGGAAAATCGCAGTGGTATCGCCGCGCGCAAACAGCTTGTACGTCTCCGCGTCATCCAATTCCAGGCTATCGATGTCCACCTTCACGCCGCGGTTCTGCTCCACCATTTTCACTGCATCGTGCAGCACTGTGAGCGTGGTAAGCCCGAGAAAATCCATCTTCAACAGGCCAATTCGCTCCAGAGCGTTCATGTCAAACTGCGTGGTGATTTCGTCGCGATTCGTCTTGTAGACCGGCACCAGGTCCGTCAGCGGTTCGGGGGAAATCACTACGCCCGCCGCGTGCGTGGAAGCATGCCGCGCAAGTCCCTCCAGGCGCAGCGCTACTGCCATCAAGTCCTTCAACTTTTCGTCGCTGTTTACCGCGGACTTCAGCTGCGGAGCATCCTCCAGCGCTTTATCCAGCGTAATTCCCAACGTCAGCGGCACCATCTTGGCGAGGCGGTCCACTTCCACGTAGGGAATTTCCATTGCGCGGCCGACATCTTTGATCGCCGCTTTCGCCGCCATCGTTCCAAAAGTGATAATTTGTGCGACGTTATCGCGTCCGTATTTCTGCGTCACATATTCGATCAACTCGCCGCGCCGCCGCATGCAGAAGTCAATATCGATATCCGGCATCGAAACACGTTCCGGATTCAGAAACCGTTCGAATAGCAAGTTGTACTGAAGCGGGTCCACGTCGGTGATCCGCATCGCGTAACTGACCAGACTTCCCGCCGCCGATCCTCTGCCCGGGCCGACCGGAACGTCCTGCGTTCGCGCATAGTGAATGAAATCCCACACGATCAGGAAGTATCCTTCGTAGCGCATTTTCTGAATCATCTGGATTTCGCTGCTCAAGCGCCGTTCATACTCGACCAGGGGATTCGTCAGTGCGCCAGCCTTAGCCATGCGTTCCAGATATGGCACGCGCGAAGCAAATCCTTCGCGTACCACTTTTTCGAAATAGCTTCCTGGCGTGTGTCCGTCTGGTACTTTAAATTCCGGGAAAGGATTCTTGATTCGTTCGATTTTCACGTTGCAGCGCGCTGCGATGTCCACGGTTCGCCGCAAGGCTTCTGGAATCTCCCCAAAAACCTGCGCCATCTCCGCCGCGGTCTTGAAATAAAACTGGTCCGTAGCGAATTTCATGCGATTCGTGTCGCCCATGGTCTTGCCGGTCTGAATGCACAGCAGAACTTCCTGTGCGTGGGCGTCGTCGTGATGCAAGTAGTGGCAATCATTGGTTGCCACCAGCGGAATTCCCGTTTCTTTGGACAGTCTGAGCAGGTGGGGATTTATGTTCTTCTCGATTTCCAGGCCCTGGTCCTGGATTTCCATGAAGAAATTCTGTTTGCCGAAAATATCGCGCAAGCGGTACGCATTCTCCCGCGCCCGGTCGTATTTTTCTTCGACCACCGCTTCGGTTACCGCTCCGCGCAAACATGCGGAAAGTGCGATCAGTCCCTTGTTGTGCTTGGCTAGAAGGTCATAATCGATGCGCGGCTTATAGTAAAAGCCTTCCAGAAATCCGCTCGACACCAGCTTGATGAGGTTGTGGTAGCCCTCGAGATTTTCGCAGAGCAAGACCAGATGATTGCTGCCGCGCGAAGCGCCTTCAGTTTCTCCCCGGTCACCGCCGTTTGATGGTGTTTTTTCTCCTCGTTCATGTCGGCTGCCTTTGGCGACATACACTTCGCATCCGATAATCGGCTTTACGTCACGCTTGCTGGCTTCATAGAAAAAATTGGCGGCGGCAAACAGATTTCCGTGGTCGGTAATCGCCACGGCTGGCATTTTCTGGCGGGATGCTTCGTCCAGCAGCTCGCCGGTCTCGCAAGCTCCGTCAAGCAGGCTGAAATCAGTGTGAACGTGCAGGTGAACGAATTCTGGCTGCCCCATGAACCTTAATTCTAAATCGCCGCGAAAAGAATTGCGACGTTCATTAACGCGTTTTCAACAGAAACATTTTTCGTTCGAGTGTTGCAAAACGATCCGCGAAGTTACTTCTTCTTCCTTTTCGCAGCGGCCTTGGCTGATTTTGACGCCGGTTTGTGCGCCGGTTTGTGCGCCGGTTTGTGCGCCGCCTTGGCTTCCGGCGCTTTCCCCTTGGGCTTGCCCTGCATCTTCATCAACGCGTCATGCGCCTTGTCTGAACCTTTCGCGCCTTTTTTCTCTTTGCTCTTCGGCTCTTTCTGCTTCGGTGGCTCCTTGATTCCAGAAAGTTTCCGCAGCGTCTTCTCTCTTTCCTCGGGAGTCTTGCCTCTCCCGTTCAATTGCAGCGCGAACATCTGCTCGATCACCACGTCAAACTTTGCCCCTTCCGGCATTCCAATGCGTTTTAATTCGTCGCGCACTGTGGCTATACCGCCGCGCAGTGGCCGCCACTTGTTCAAATACGCTTTGATCTTCGAGAGCGCCGCCGAGTTCCGCGTCTCCGCCAGCAGGTAGCCAATCCGGTCCGCCGGCATCTTTTCCATGAATTTGTACGCGTCAATCGGCGCATGCAGTTTCTTGCCGGACAATTCCTTGCCGGCTGCCTCCGCCTCATCGGCGAAGCTCAGAACCGCATCCGTCTCTGCCGCACGGAATCCCAATTTTCCCAGCACATTCGACTGCTCGCGATCCTTTAGCCTGCCCAGAATCGCCAGCAGCATCGGCGTTGCCAGCCGCGGCCGCAAACCCGCCATCATCAAATGGTCCCGCTCCTTGCTAAGCCCGTTGATCGCCTCATAATCCGGCTTTTTCTTGGCCAACAGAGGATTCACTACCTCCAACAATTTGTGCTCTTCCCACGCTTTCAGCGTGTCGCTCGGCAGTTCTTCCTTCGCCAGTGCGCGCAGTTCTTCGCCCGCATCTTCCGGCGTGATGCTGTGGTGCAAATCGCGTTCCATCGCCAGTTCCAGCCATTCTTGCGTGCGTTGCTCTAGCTTGAAGCCCATGCGCGCTGCATAACGCAGCACTCGCAGCAGCCTCACCGGCTGATTGGTGAAGCTATGTATGGTCAACGCGCGGATTTCGCCGCGTTCAATATCGGAAAGCCCGTTGGTAGGGTCCAGCAGCAACCCGCGCGAGGCCGGATTCAGCGAAATGGCAATTGCGTTCAGCGAAAAATCCCGGCGCCGCAAGTCTTCCATGATCGTGGACCAGCGAACGTCCGGACGAGTTCCCGGCCGCACATAGTGGTCGTCCCGCGCCGCGGAAAGGCTGCCTTCGCATTCGCCCGCGAATAGTAAATCGATCTGCCGCAGCTTTTCGTCCTCGTGCAGCACCTTCGCGCCGCCCTTTTCCAACTCCCGGGCAATTTTTGTCGGATTGCCTTCCACCGAGAAATCCAGGTCGCGCAGTGACGCGCCGGTGATCAGGTCGCGCACCGTGCCGCCCGTCAGGTATACATTGAGCCCCAACGCCGCGGAAAGTTCCTGCACGCGCATCATCGCCGCGCGCTGTTCCGGCAGCAGCCGGCTCTCCAGCAAAAACATATAATCTGGCATCGCTCTCCTCGGGTCCCAGGGTTTGTACTTACAAACCCTGAGTGAAATAGACATCAGGCCGGCTCTTGTTCAACTTCCCACTGCGCCGCACCGATTTTCTGACTTATAGCCCCCGCGCTACGCGCGCGGATGATGCGCCTTGTAAATCTGCTTCAACCGCTCTTCCACCACATGGGTATAGATTTGCGTGGTGGAAATATCGGAATGTCCCAGCATCAGCTGTACCGACCGTAAATCAGCCCCGCGCTCCAGCAAATGCGTGGCGAAGCTGTGCCTCAACATATGCGGCGTCAACGGCACACGCAATCCTGCTTTTCGCCCATACGACGAGAAAATCTTCCATACCCCTACCCGGCTGATCCGCCCGCCGCGCCGGTTTACAAACAAAAAGGCTCCTGCGGTGCCTCGAGTTGTGCCAATCAAGGCAATCCGCCCATGGCGCAGGTATTTGTCCACGATTGCCAGTGCCTTGCGTCCTACCGGCACGATGCGCTCTTTGTCGCCTTTGCCTATGCAACGCACGCAGCCGACCTTAGTGTCCAGGTCCATTACCCGCAAGCTGGTCAATTCGCTGACGCGCAAACCCGTGGAATATAGCACCTCCAGCATGGCGCGGTCGCGTAGCCCCAGAGGTGTGGCCTGGTCAGGCAATTCCAGTAGTTTTTCCACTTCGTCCAGCCGTAAGTAACCCGGCAGCGAACGCCGAATCTTGGGGGATTCCAGGTGCGCTGTCGGATCCTCGGTAATCAACTCCTCCACCTGCGCGTGCCGGAAAAAATTTCGTAGCGTTACCAGATGCCGCGCCACGGTCTTGCTCTCCAACTTCTGGCGGTAAAGGCTGGCCAGAAAATCCACCAGGTCATCACGTTTCACTGCTACCAAAGCCAGCTTGCGCTTCTTGGCAAAGTCCTCGAATTTGGCCAAATCCCGCCGGTAAGCGCTCAGCGTGTTCACCGCCAGGCCCTTTTCCACCTGCACATGAGTTAAAAACGACGAAATGGCCGCTGCAATTTCCATCACTCCACGTACGCTTCCCCGCCGCGCTGTCGTCGCGTGGCTATGCCATAAATCTCTTCAATTTCGCTGCACCGGAACACCCAGGCCAGCGCCAGGTACAACACCGTAGCTCCTGCAATCAACGAAATGAACGTCAAGAGCTGCACCAGAAAACGAGAATGAATCGTGAACTCCGTATAGTGCCCGCCCAGCCAGCACGCTACTCCCATAATCGCCGAACACAAAAAAATTTTCGAAAAGGACTTCAGAATTTCGCGAATCCCCATCGGGCCGTAGCGCAACCGGAAAATCAGGATGAGCGCAAAAAAGTCGAAATAGCACGCCAGGGCGGTCGCCAGCGCCGGGCCACCGTTCTGCACCCGCTTGAAGAAAAACTCCAGAAACACGATGTTCAGCACGACGTTCAACACCATCGAAATCGCCGCAACGATGACCGGCGTCTTCGTATCTTTCGTCGAATAAAACGCCGGCACCACCAACTTGACTGTTGCCAGACCCGGCAGCGCTATCGCGTAATACAGCAGCGCCCGCGCTGTCAGGCGCGTTGATTCCGCGATAAACGCCCCGTGCTGGAACAATACACGGATGATCGGCTCGCGCAAAATCATCAATCCCAGCATCGCCGGTATCGTAATAAACGCCACCAGCCGCACCGAAAACGCCAGCGTCTTCTTCAAGCCGCCGAAATCACTTGCCGCCGCCTGGTGCGACATCATCGGCAAGATCGCCGTGGCCACCGCGATTGCATACCCTCCCAGCACCAGCTCCATCACTCGGTCGGAGTAATACAGCGCGGTTAGACTGCCCTTCGGCATCATGCTCGCCGTCGCAAACCGTGTGTCCACCAGCAGGTTGATCTGTGCCACGCCAATGCCAAACAAGCGCGGAATCATCAGCCGCGCCACATTGCGAATTGCCGGATGCGCAAACGAAATTCCAAAATCGAACTTCATCCCCTTCTGCACCAGCAGCGGTACCTGAATCAAAAATTGCAGCACTCCCCCTACCAGGACCCCCACAGCCAATGACGTGGCCGGATTCTTGAAGTATTTCCAGACGGCCGCAATGGAAAACAGGATTGACGCCAGATTCCAGAACACGGGTGTTGCAGCCGGCAGCCCGAACACATGAAAGCAGTTCAAAATCCCCATCGCTAACGCGGCCAGCGCCACAAAGAAAAGATAGGGAAAGATGATCCGGTTCAACTCGACCGCCTGGTCCAATCCACCCGCGCTCTGCACGTCCGAAGTGAACAAATGAATCACATACGGAGAGAAAACCATCCCCAGCACGGTAATCACCGCCACCACCAGGGCCAGCGTCCAGAACAGCTTGTTGGCAAAATCCCAAACCTCGTCCTGGTCCTTCTCCCGCATGTAGTTGGCGAAAACCGGGATAAACGAGGCGGTCATCGCGCCCTCTGCTACCAATCGTCGAAAAAGATTGGGGATGCGGAAAGCCAACTGGTAAGCAACCGATACTTCGGTTGTTCCCAGCAGGACAGCTATGCGTTGGTCGCGAATGTAGCCGAAGACCCGGCTAACAATGGTGACAAGCGAGATGATCGAAGCCGATTTGAGGATTTGCTTCTTCTCAGTCAACGAGGCAGTGCTCCCGGCCGTAAATCCATTAAAAACAATAGGTTGACAGGAATTTCGCGCTTAACATAACATACAATTTCATTCCGTGCAAATTGCGCCCGTGTAGGGGGTAATTCCGTCCTTTGAAACTTCGCGCCCCAGCCAGCACCCACAAAAAGGTGATTGTTGAGCTCCACGACCGCAAGTCTTTTCGCGGCTACCTCAATCCCTCGCGCCTCGGCGAACTCGATCCCCTTGACCTCCTCACTCAAGACGGCGAGCACGAGCAGATTCCCCTCTCGCGCATCCGGTCCGTCTATTTCGTCCGCGATTTCGATGACGATTTCGAACCCGAACGCCGCGCCTTCCTCAGTCGCCCCAAACTAGACGGCCTCTGGCTCCGGCTGCGATTCCTGGACGGCCAGTCCCTCGAAGGAGTCGTCCCCAACGATCTCCTCTCGCTCCTCGATAACGGCATCCAAATCACTCCGCCCGACCTGAATTCCAACGTCGATCGCATCTTCGTCCCCCGCTCGGCCCTCACCGAAGTCACCGTTCTCGGGGTAGTAGGCATAGCCCGCCGCAAACCTGCCGCCTCAACCATCCCCCAACCCACTCTGTTCAACGAATAGTGGAGATTCTTTCCAGCATCGGCTAAAGCCCGCCGTCATTCCGGGCGCAGCACCTTATGCAGTGCGTTGTCATTCCGAGCCTGTCCGCCGCGGGCATGCGAAGCGAGGAATCTCTCTTGCCTTCTTTACCCCGCAAAGCAAGAGGCGGTCGCCGCAAAGCCCGCTACGGCGAATAATCATGCTCACAACTAGCTCAATAACCTCAAAGGAAGGAACGAGGGAGAAAAAAGCGAGGCGCAACACAAAGATAGCAGAAGAGCACCGGCTCGACAGTTTTTGGCTTTTGTCACCCTAAACTGATACGGTACACCAGCCCGCCGCAGGCGCGGATCAGCAAGCGGATGTCAACCTTGAAGGAGCTTGACCAGAAAGCCGACTAACGCCAAACGCGCCTACAGATCCGTGGCCCGCCGCCCGTACTTTACTTGCCCAACCTTGATATACCGAAAAAGGTCCGGAACCAGCGCACCTGCAGTCACAGCGATCAGCGCCAACAAGAGGGTTTCAGCAATCGCTCTTGCGTCCATAACGTGACCTCGCTAAAACTGCTGCATTCGGGCTTGCACCACTCCGTTTAATGCTCTGTGAAGTCCGCGAAAATACCCAAAAGCCTTTACGATTAGTGGATTCGATTCCCTATGTATTTTCCGCAAGTCGCAAACTCGTCCGCGTTCCTGACGACTTCGCCCGAAACGCTTCCAGGCTCCACAAATCCGCGTCCTCGTCGTGACGGAGTACGTACCGGTTCCCGTCAGACGCCACCACTCGAAAATACATCGCCCTGGGCGAATACCACCGGTCCTCCAACTCAACCACCTCATACGTCCGCCCGCTCATCACAAACCGGAATGGCCGTTCGTCCGCACGATACCCCGAATAGCTTTCCACCTCTATGAACACGGCAATCATTCGAGCCAGATCTGTTCCTCAGGGCCAACGCGTCCCAACTCTTCGCTATCTCACACTCACTTTTCCGCTCGCCAAATCGTAAACTCCGCTTACCACCTTCACCTTTCCGCCTTTCAACGCGTCTCGAACCACGGTCGACGAGGTCCGCAATAGCTCCGCCTGATGGTCGGCATTCAACCCAATCGCTTGATCCAAATTTCCACCGGACTTTTCCACCGCCGGCCGCAAGTGTTTATACAGCACGCTAATTTGTCCGGGAACCGTGTCGCTCTTCATCGCTGCTTTCACAGCGCCGCAACTCGTGTGTCCCAGAACCAGCAGCACTTTCACGCCCAACACCGCCACTCCATATTCCAGAGTCGCGATGATTTCCGGCGTCACCATGTTGCCTGCGACGCGCGCCACAAAAATGTGTCCGATGGTCTGATCAAAAATCAGTTCAACCGGCACGCGCGAATCGGCGCACGCCAGCACCGCCGCGAACGGTTCTTGTTTATCGGCGGTGTGTTCCTTCAAAACCTCCAGATCGTGCTCCACCGATGTCAGTTGATTCGCCGCAAATCGTTCGTTCCCTGCCAGCAACTCTTTCAACGCCGCGTCCGGCGTCAGATTCGTCTGTGCTTCGAGCATCGTCGGCACTCCCAGTTCGATTCCCGCTTGCGCGGCAATTCCAATTGCCACTCCTGAAACCGCGCTATGCAGAAATGTCCTCCGATTGATCCCCGTTCCAAACTCTTCGCGGACTTCCATGATTGACCACCTCCCAAGAGAATTTGCCGTGCACCCGTTACAAGTTGATGGCAATTTACCCGGAAACTCATCCAAAAGCTAACGAAGAACGTTTCCCCGCGAGGAATTTAGGTTCGGACCGCAGTCGGGCTTGCGTCCTGCCCGCTTTTCTGCGGACTCAGCGTCACTGCGTTGTTTTTTTCTTCGGTTGCCTTCATCGCTCGTTCGAATAGCCGGGCATCCAACTCGGCCACTGTCCGACGTGGCCCCTTCGTACAGTAGATTTCTTTCGCGCGCGCTCATAGGCTTTTCTTTTGGGCTACGGCGGCACTGGAAAAGAAATATTTTGTCTGGCAAGTTCGAATTTATCGACGCAACGACCGTTCGGAACCCATTCCACGAGCCTGTATCCGCGTCACACCGCTCTCCTCATGTTTTCAAGGACTTACGGACATTTGTGTGGGGCAAAAAGAGCAAGGTCTGCTGTTTTCAGTCGGTTGCGCATGTTTGAAGCTAAAATACCGGGGTGGCATATGCAGCGATCCCGCTCGCGCCTCATTACATCCTTACCTCGTTTCGTCCCGTTTATGCGAGACTCGCCGTAGCGCCACCAACCTTGGTTGCGTGCCTTTCCCGTCAAATTCTCAGGAGCCTCTCAATGAAACTCTCTGACGTCGCGGAGAAACTTTCCTGCCGCCTTGAAGGCGATCCCAACGCCGAAGTCACCGGCATCTCCGGCATGGACCACGCCTCCGCCGGCCAAATCACATTTCTCGCCAACCGCCGCTACTTCCCGCTGCTGCACAGCACTCGCGCTACCGCTATCTTTATCGAAGACGGTATTCGCATCGAGCGCGATCCTGGCCTCCCGCCTCTCGCCGCTCTCCGCTCCAACAATCCCTATCTGGCTTTCGCGCACGCCATTGAACTTTTCTACCAGCCACCCGCCTACGCTCCCGCCATACATCCCACAGCGGTCATTGCCAACTCAGCGAAAATTGGCTCAGGCGCGCACATCGGCCCTTACTGTTTCGTGGATGAAGATGTCACCATCGGCGATCATGCGGTTCTGCATAGTTTTGTAACCATTTATCGCGGCGCAAAAATCGGCGATCATTTTTTCGCCCATGCGCACGCTGTCGTTCGCGAGCACTGCCGCATCGGCAACCGCGTCATCCTGCAAAATGGTGTGGTCATCGGAGCCGATGGCCTCGGCTTCGCCAAACAAAAAAACGGCTCGTGGTACAAGATGGCCCAGTCCGGCCCCGCCGTTCTCGAAGACGACGTCGAAATTCAAGCCAATTCCTGCATCGACCGCGCGACTGTCGGAGAAACACGCATCGGCCACGGTGCAAAAATCGACGACTTGGTTTTAATCGGACACGCTTCGCAGGTCGGAGCCAACGCCATGCTCTGCGGCCAGGTTGGTCTGGCAGGCTCAACAAAAATTGGCGATGGTTGCATTCTCGCCGGGCAAGTTGGCACCGCTGGCCACCTCACCATTGGCAACGGCGCTGTCATCACCGCGAAAAGCGGCGTCCCCAACGACGTTCCGCCAGCTGGGTTGTACTCCGGCTATCCGGCGGTAGAAAATCGCCAGTGGCTCAAAACCCACGCCGCCCTGAATCGCCTACCCGATTTGCAACGAAGAGTCCGCGAACTCGAGGAACAGGTCGCTGAAATTCAAAGGCGAGCTAAATTGTTTTAATCCTATTTACGAAACGCCGGGAAATCCGCTCGGTCGCTGATCGGGCGGCAACCCAGCCGCTAAAGCGTCATGTGCGACCGCGTTGAGCTGCTCCCGCTCCTCGAACGTGTACTGGGAGGCATCAATCGGCGCAAGGAATTCCACCAGGATTTCTCCCGGATGAATCTCCAGCGAGCGCTTGCGCATAATGCGGTGCGCGCCGGAACACGCAATAGGCACAATCGGCACGCCTGCCTTGATAGCCATCACCACGGCACCTTTTTTGAATTCCTGCAGGCGTCCGTCAGGACTGCGCGTCCCTTCCGGATAAATCAGGAACGATTGCCCGCCGCGCATCGCCGCAATGGCTTTTTCCAGGCTGGCAATTGCCGATTCCTGCTTCGAGCGATCGACAGGAATAAAGTGAGCCAGACGAAATGCCTGTCCGACGATCGGATACCTGAAGAGCGATTGCTTCAACAGAATAGCAATTCGCCGTGGTATCGCGTCGACCACCGCGGGAGCATCAACCGTGCTGGTATGGTTCGCGATGAACAGACAAGTGCCGGATGGAATTCGCTCCGTGCCTACAATGCGCACGCGCGCTCCGACCGCACGCACAAAGAACATGACGCCGCGAACTCCGGCCCAGTACAGCGCATCCGGATTCTTGGAAATGACGGTGTAGATGAGCAGTGGAATTCCGGCAGCGATGATATACAGCGATAAAAAGACGCCGATGAAAAGTGTGCGCAGCATGAATGAAGTTGACGCTAACTCTCTCGAACGCTGGCTCACGCGTCAAGATGAACTTGGCGATTGCGCTCAGTGTGTTGTGGCGCCGGCGGCGGCTGCAGCAGGCGGTTTTCCGTGCAGCAAGCCTTCGCGGATTGCACGCGCTTTCGGCGATGCTTGTGGATCCTCCGCAATCGCAAAAATGGATTCGAATTTTCCCCCGAGCGCGAACCTAATCTCGACAGGTTTTTCGTTTCGCAGCACGGTCAATTTCAACGTGTCGCCCGGTTTTTTGTTGCGCAGCCAGTATTCCGGCCGCCGCGGAATGTTTTCTCCATTGAAATTAGTGATCTCGTCGTCGGCCAGCAAGCCTGCGCGCTCTGCGGTCGATCCCGGAACGACGGAGCGGGCAACGGATTTTCCGCCGGCATCACGCTCCATTGAAAAACCAAGTTCCGCGCGAACGATTTCCCGTTGCTTCAGCAGCAAGCCTGCTTTCGCCAGCAGCGATTCGCACGGAAGTGGTTCGGCGCGGGCCACGTACTTTCCGAAGAAATCCTCGAAGGAGCCTCCGGCAATTTCTTCGGCGGTAAGTCGCACGTCCAGACTATCGCGATACGTTTTGCCTTTTTTGGCAAAGTTCTCATTCATTGTTCGCATTACGTCATCGAGCGAACGCTCGTTGTTGGTGCGGTCGCGAATAAGAATATCCAGGAGGTCGCCAAGAACTTGTCCCTTGGTGTAATAGGACACGCTGAATTCGGGGCCGTTGTAGTAATCGTATTTGTCGAGCCAGGTATCGAGACTCGATTGCTCCGCGCTCTGCCAGCGATTTGCCGCGCGCGATTCCAGTTCGTTGATTTGCTGCGCCAGCTCAGCATAGAAATCCTGTTTCGACCAAAGGCCGGAACGTAGTTGCGCGTATCGCCCGTAGGTGCTGGTCACGCCTTCGGCAAACCACAAGGCGCGCGAATATTGTTCGCGTGTGTAGTCGACGGGTTCCAGCGAAGCAGGCCGGATTCGCTTCACGTTCCAAAGATGGAAAAATTCATGTGCAGAAACTCCGGCGAGTTGCGCTTCGGAATTTACATTAATCGCGGTGCCGTTAGCATGCTCCATTCCTCCAGCCGCGTTTTGCGCCGCCTTTCCCAAGTGGAATATGAAAAGGTAATGTTCAAAAGGAGCGCCGCCCATCAAGCCGATTTCGTACTCGCAGATTTTCCGCAGCGTGTTCTCGACGTCGGCCTGTTTCCAGTTGTCGCCATGAATCGCTACAGATATTGGAGGCTTCGTTCCAGTGATTTGAAATATCTTGAACGTGCCCGCCTCAATCGGACCATCTGCGAAAGCGTCATAGTTCAGAGCAGAGATGGTGTGCGCAGTGCCGCGACCAGTGTCAAACGTCGAGAGGTCAAGCGGCGTAGCGACGCTCCAGCTGACGGGCACGTCCTGAAGCGCCAGGAAAATCTTTTCGTCGCGGCGTTCCGGAACGTACACAAAAACCATCGCTGGGTTGATGAATGCATGTTCTTCGTTAAGCTGCGAGGCAAAAGGTCCCGGAGTGTCCCAGTAGATCGCATAACGAACCGTGACGATGCCCTCGCCGCGAACGTGCCAGGTAAGCTTGTCGAGTTTCTCGACCGGCAGCGCATGCGATCCGGTGAATGCTTCGACGCGCTGTATGCGGCTGCTGAAATCGCGAATTTCATAAAGAGCGTTCCAGGCCGGCATCCGAAGAATCAGATCGCCATGCGCATCAGGCACGTTGACGGTCACGTGAAAAAGGTGTTGGGAAGGATTTGCCAGCGACAATTGATACGAAATCGTTGCATTGCATGGCGGTACAACGAAGATGGCGATGAGGAGATGCAGGAAAATGAAAGTGCGGTAAGGGAGAAGATGGAGGTATCTCACCTAGAGTTGGCCTCGGCTGGCGCTGGCTGTGGCGCATCCAATGTTTTCAGAAGCCTTTCGCAAAGCCCGTCGAAGCTGCCGTTGGACATTATGAGCAAAAGGTCGTTGGGCTTGGCGTTTGTGGCGAGAAAATCCGCCATTGCTGCGCCGCCCGAGACTACGTTGGCTTCTTTGCCGAGGGCGCGAACGCTTGCAGCGACCGTTTCAGGATCCAGACGGTTTTCGTCGCCGAGTTGCTGCGCGCGGAAAACTCCGCCGAGCGCGACACGATCGGCTAAAGCGAGCGCTTGCGGCAAGGACTCCTGGAAGACTTTGCGGCGCATGGAATTCGAGCGTGGTTCGAGAATCGCCCACAGTCGACGAGTCGGCCAACGGCCGCGCGCAGCCTCGATGGTTGCGCGCACGGCTGTAGGGTGATGCGCAAAATCGTCGACAACAAGAATACCGTGGTGTTCGCCTTTCACGTCGAGACGACGGCGAACGGAACGGAAGGATGCGAGCGATTTCTGCAGAGACTCGACAGTGATGCCTCTTCCCTGCGCGACGATGATGGCAGCGAGCGCGTTCAATACATTGTGGCGGCCGGAAGCGGCAAGCGAGAATTCGCCGAAGAGTTTTCCTTCGTGTGTGACGCGGAACTTCATCGCATCGCCAGAAAATTCCGGCTCGCTGGCGATGCAATCATTTTCGGCGGAAAAGCCGTAAGTGATGACCGGGCAGAAAGCTTTGGCAGCGGCTTCGCGCAGAGCGGGTCCGGATCTTTCCGTATCGCCCCAGATCACGACCCGTCCGTTGCGCGGAACGAGATTTACGAGGCGTTTGAAAGCAAGTTTGTAGGTGTCGAAATCGGGATAAATGTCTGCGTGGTCGTATTCGAGCGAAGTAACGATCAAATCGTCGGGATGATAGTGAAAGAATTTCGGGCCGCGGTCCCAGAAAGCGGTTTCGTATTCGTCGCCTTCAAGAATCATTTCGATTCCCTGTCCGAGGCCATAGCTCTTGCCGAAATTTTCGGCCACTCCACCGACGAGAAAAGTCGGCGATTTGCACGCCGAATGGAAAATCCAGGCCAGCATCGCTGTGGTGGTAGTTTTTCCGTGGGTGCCACTCACCACGATGGAGTGTTTGCCGGGAAGAAACACTTCTTCGAGAATTTCCGGCATGGAGCGATACGGAATTTTGCGTTCGAGAGTTTCTTCGAGCTCGGGATTTCCGCGCGCGATGATGTTGCCAACGATCACGAGATCTGGCGCCGGCGTGAGATGTTCTGCTTCGAACGATGGAAAATACGAAATGCCGAGGCTGTCCAGCAGCGTGGAAGCGGGAGGATAAACTCCAGAGTCGGAGCCAGTGACTTTGAAACCGGATTCGCGCAACATTCCTGCCAGCGGCGCCATGGCCGAGCCGCCGACGCCGATGACGTGAATGTGTTGTGCCTTAAGCGGACTTACGTTATTCAGTTGGACCCGACTCATTCGATGACCGCCGGCTCGAGGATTTCGAGCGCGCCGCTGCCTTCCGCGCTTAGGCGTGTACGAACGCCAAGCGGAATCGTGAGTAGGGAGCGCGCGGTGTGACCAATGGCCGCGCCGTAAACAATCGGAATGCCGAGCGGTGCAAGAATTCTGGCACAAACATCGCGGACGGACGGGCTGCCAGCCACGGGCGGTTCGCAATCGGGAAAATCGCCAAGAATGAGTCCGCGAATTTTGGATAACTTACGCGCGTGTTTCAGGTGCATGAGGACGCGGTCGATTTGGTACGGCTTCATGGCGCGGTCTTCGAGAATGAGGATTGCGCCGTCGGTGTCGAGCTCCCACGGCGTGCCGAGCGTGGCTTCCAGAAGCGTCATGGCACCGCCGAGGACAATTCCTTCTGCTGAACCTGGTTGCAAGATTTCGCCTTGCAGCGGAATCGTCCACGAGCCAGAAGTTTTGGTGAGGGCGTTTCGAAACGACGCCTCGTCGTAACCGCCGGGCGCGCCAGGACCGTGATCGAGACCAGCGGCGAGCATAGGACCGTAAAAACCGGTCCAGCGATGCGCGCGCCACAGATAGATTTGCAAAGTCGTGATATCGCTGAAACCAATAAGAGGTTTCAAGGGCAAAGATTTTGGCAGACCTTGTTCGAGAAGATAGACCGAGCCATAGCCACCGCGGGTAGCGATAAGCGCGTCACTCGCGGGATCGGCCAGAGCATTAAGGAATTCGCTGTAACGCGCATTGCCGGGACTTGCAAAATATCCATCGGGCGAAAAATTCTCCGGGAGCATAACGGAGAAACCCAGACGTTCGAGCTCTTTCTGGCCGGCCGCGACGCGATCGCTTTTTCCTGGGGACGCCGGTGCGACGACCGCGAAACGCGAGCCCTGGCGCAACGCCCTAGGCCTTTGCACGGCGGCAGCGGCGATCATTCGGACTGCCTTTCGACGGGCAGCATCTCGATGGAAATGCCGGGCCGAGTCATCGCCGTCAGTACCTGTCCCTGTTGGCGTTGTGTAACGTCGGCGTCAAATTGGATAATGTGTTTTTCGCCGGTGATGTTGACCTGAAAATTGTCAAGCTTGATGCTCTGATCCTTAAAAATGCGATGAACTTCTGGAACCATGTCGATAGCGCTGTCGGTGGTGACTCGGAAGAGCATGTAACGGCACTTCAGCTTCAGCGCATTTTCTAAATAAATGAGTCCGGTCAACGCAAAGAGCACGATGGCAGCAGCGACGCCGGAGACGCGATACATTCCGCCGCCCGCGCCCATGCCGATAGCAGCTTCGGCAAAAATCGCCGAGGCGGTGGTCATACCAACTACACTGCCGCGTTCACGCAGAATAACTCCCGCGCCGAGGAAGCCGATGCCCTGCACGATGTTGGAAGCGATTCGCGTGGTGCTGGCGTCGCCGGTGGCTTTTGCGATTTCCGAAGACAGAATTGTGAAGAGAGCTGCGCCTACACAGACGCACAGGCTGGTGCGCATGCCTGCCGGGCGTTTGCGGACGCTGCGTTCAAGGCCGATGACAGAGCCGAGTAACGCGGACCAGAGCAGACGATAAGTGATGGTGCTGAGAGGCAGCATGTGTATTTTGCGCCGGAGTGGAGAATGCCGGGGCTGAAATGGATTTTACACGGAAACGAGTATTAGTACGCGGAAGCAGAAAGCCGGAGAGTGCGAAAAGAGCATGGGCGTAAGACCCGAAAACCCCGGATTCAGGCAATCGACCGTTTTGCGAGGTCAAAGGGCGCTCCCTTCAGAAAGCGGCCGCTACAAAAACCTGGAGGCGTGAAGGCGCGCCTTATTGCCTCCGCAAAGAAGCTACCTCGAAAAGCTAGAGTTTGAACTGTGTGAGTTTTAGGAAGTGGCGGGCGCGGGATTCGATTTCGCTGCGCTTGAGTTTGCGGAGGCGTTCGGGGCCGAACTCTTCTACGGCGAAGCTGCCGAGGACGGAGCCGTAGACCATGGCGCGGCGGAGGGTGGCGTCGTTCGAACCGCCGCAACTTGCCAGATAGCCCATGAAACCGCCGGCGAAAGAGTCGCCTGCTCCGGTGGGATCGTGCGGTTCTTCCAGTGGAAAAGCGGGAACGCAGAAGACGCCGCGTTTATCAACCATCATGGCGCCGTACTCGCCTCGTTTGACGATTAGCGTGGATGGACCGAGTTTGAAAATGTGGCGGGCGGCGAGCAGTAGATTATGTTCGCTGGAAAGCTGGCGAGTTTCGGCGTCATTAATCATCAGAATGTCCACGTGCTTGAGGGTTTCGCGAAGTTCTGCAGGGGTGCGTTCGATCCAATAGTTCATGGTGTCGAGTGCGACGTGTTTTGGCGAGCCTTTGACCTGCTTGAGGACGCTTCTTTGCAGGTCAGGGGCGATGTTGGCGAGAAAAACATGCTGGGAGTTGCGGAATGTTTCCGGGAGTTTTGGATTGAAATCGGCGAAAACGTTTAGTTCGGTTATCAGGGTTTCGCGTTCGTTCAGGTGTTGGGAATATTTTCCGGACCAGAAGAAAGATTTGCCGGCGGCGCGTTCTAGGCCAGCGGTGTCGATTTTGCGATTCTTGAAGATGGCGGCGTCTATGGCGGAGAAGTCATCGCCTACAATACCGACGAGATTTACGCGGGTGAAAAAGCTGGCGGCGACAGCGAAGTATGTGGCTGCGCCGCCGATGATGCGGTCGACTTTTCCGTAGGGACTTTCGATGGCGTCAAATGCGACGGAACCTACCACGAGTAGCGACATGAGTTTTCCTGTTCGAGAAATCCACCGGAAGGGATTTCCAGCGTTGAGTGAAAGGCGAGATGCATTGTCAGGATTGATCGTACCGTGGACAAAAGCGCCCACCTCAGAAGGCGGCCGCTACAAATCCGGGTATTGGCCTGGTCGATCATTCCAATACGAACCGTCACGAGATGTATTTTCCGATGATGGCGGATAGGCGTTTTTTGGTAGCGGAGGGGACTAGCTTTGGGTCGGTGATTAGCGCGTGGGCCAAGGCTGAATCGCATTTGCACTCGTGCAAGATCGGTAGAGCTTTGATGGCTTCGCGGAGGACGCGTTGGGCGTTCTCGGCGTTCTGATTGAGCGTGGCGATGATTTGTGCGCCGGTGACAGATTCGTGATTGGGATGCCAGCAATCGTAGTCGGTGATCATAGCGATAGTGCCGTAGCAGAGTTCGGCTTCGCGGGCGAGCTTGGCTTCGGTGACGTTGGTCATGCCGATGACGTCGAAATTCATAGCGCGATGCATGTGGGCTTCGGCAAGCGTGGAAAATTGCGGGCCCTCCATGCACACGTAGGTGCCCTGGCCATGGACTTTGACGCCGCACTGAACGCAGGCGTCGGCGAGAACGCGCGAGACTTGCGGGCAGGTCGGCTTGTCGAAGGTGACGTGCGCGACCAGGCCGGCGCCGAAAAATGTGGAGATGCGATTTTTGGTGCGGTCGACAAATTGGTCGGCGACGAGAAATTCGCCAGGAGCAAGTTCTTCTTTTAGAGAGCCCACAGCGCTGACGGAAATGATGCGATCTACGCCGAGGAGCTTTAGCGCATAAATGTTGGCGCGGAAATTGATTTCGGTGGGGAGGATGCGGTGGCCGCGGCCATGGCGAGCGAGAAAAGCGACGCGCTTGCCTTCGAGGAGTCCGGTGACGACGGCTTCGGAGAGATCGCCGAAGGGCGTTCTTATGCGAATTTCTTTGCTGTCGGTGAGGCCTTTCATGGCATAGAGGCCGCTGCCGCCGATGATGCCGATGGAGGCTTGAGTTTTTTTGGCAGCACTCTTCTTCTGTGTTTTCAAAGCTGCTGTTCCCTTTCCAATCCCAGGCTAGAAGCCCTGCGAGTTCGAGCGCCTGACCTCAGGGGCTAAAACCCCTAAACTACCCACACTTAACGGCACGGCTGAAAGCCGTGCCCTCCCGAAAAGCGGTTGCAAAAAAACTTCCAAATACTCCCAAAGGCACGACCGAAAGACATCCACAAAAATATCCGCAAAATAGTTTCTAACCGTTGAGGTCTACGGGTTCGAACGCAATTTTATTTTCCCGCCCGTGCAATGTCGCTGCGGGAACGTCCGGGTCGTGGCCGAAAACTACGATCCAGTTCTCCTGGACGATGGTCTGCAGCCATTTTCGCTTGGTTTCGAGAGTCTGCAAAGGGTAAAGGTCGTAGGCCATGATCCAAGGGAGAGAAAGATGATGACGGGTTGGGAAAAGGTCGGCGACGAAGAAAATGGTTTTGCCGCCGCCGGTGAGTTTGAAGGCTTGGATGTTGGCGTTGTGCCCGGGAATACCGATGGTAGAAATACCGGGAAGAATCTCGGTATCGCCAGCCAGGGCATGCCACTGGCCGGATTCCTGCATAGGGAGAAAAGTTTCGTCGAAGTAGCTAGCGCGGTCGCGTTCGGTGGGGTTGGCGGCGTGAGCGATTTCCGCGGCCTGAACGATGTATTTGGCGTTGGGAAAAGTGGGGACGGCCTTGTCGTTAACGAGTTTTGTGTTGCCGCCAGCGTGGTCAAAGTGGAGATGGGTATTGAGGACACGATCGATTTGATCGGGACGGACTCCTTTGGAACCGAGATTGTCGACGAGCGGATCGCCTTCCTGGATGCCATAGATGTCGCGGAGTTTTGGTGTCCACTTGGTGCCGTTGCCGGTTTCGATCAGGATGTATTTGTTTTGCGTTCGAACCAGGAGAGAGTTGGCAGCCAGGCGAATGCGGTTGCGATTGTCGGGCGGAGATTTCTTCTCCCAGAGCGGTTTCGGGACCACGCCGAACATGGCACCGCCGTCGAGATAAAAATTGCCACCGTGCAGGTATTGGACTTCGAGTTCGCCAAGGTGCATGGGGATGAGTCCCTAAGTTTGCAGTCCGCTTCTGGCGAGGATTTCGTTGACGGCGGCGAACGGATCTTTGCGGCGCTCGGCTACGTCGGCGGCAAGTTGGTTGAGGGCGGCTTCTCCGCCGGCGGCGTTTAGGACGCGTTCGACTAAGCGGGATTCGATGAGTTCGAGTAAATGGTTGCGCCAGTGCTCCGTGTGTTTTTTGGTGCGTTCGCCGCTGGATTCGAAATGGGTGCGGAATTTGGCGATGGTGGCGGCGAGATTGTCGATGCCTCTGTTTTCCGTGGCGACGGTTCGAATGACCGGAGGATGCCAGCCGTCTCTGGGCATTACCAGCGAAAGCATAGCGTGAATTTGCTCTTCGAGGCGATCGGCGCCCTCGCGATCCGATTTGTTGAGGACGAAGATGTCAGCGATTTCCATCAAGCCGGCTTTCATATTTTGAATGTCGTCGCCGAGACCGGGTACGAGAACGACGACCACGCAATCGGCGAGGCGAACGATGTCAATTTCATCCTGGCCAACGCCGACGGTTTCGATGAGGATTTGATGCTTGCCTGCGGCGTCGAGAAGCAGCGCGACTTCGGCGGTGGCGCGAGCGAGGCCCCCAAGAAATCCGCGTGTAGCCATGGAGCGAATGAAAATGCCGGCGTCACCGGCGTGGCTCTGCATGCGGATACGATCGCCGAGGATTGCGCCGCCGGTGTAGGGACTGGTGGGATCTACGGCGATGACGCCGACACCCTCGTTTTGCTTGCGATGTTGAGCGGCGATGCGATCGACCAGTGTGCTTTTCCCCGTGCCGGGTGCACCGGTGATTCCGGTGAGATAGGCGGCACCAGTTTGCGGGAAAAGAATTTTCAACAGCGGCTCGGCTTGCGGGGCATGATTTTCAATAGCAGTGATAGCGCGGGAGATGGCGCGGGTTTCTCCGGCGCGGATCTGCTCCGCCCATTTCTCGATGGCGGTGAGATCACGATCCGGCGGAGTTTGCGCGGGCGAAGCAGGCAGCGGCATGTAGCTATTATTTCTTTCCCAAGAGCTGACGCGCAATGACCAACTTTTGAATTTCGCTGGTACCTTCTCCGATGGTGCAGAGCTTTACGTCGCGATAAAACTTTTCCGCGGGATAGTCCTTGATGAAACCGTAGCCGCCATGAATTTGCACGCACTCGTTGGCGACCCGGACGGCGACTTCACTGGCAAAAAGTTTGGCCATGCTGGATTCGCGGGTGAAGCGAACGTCTTTTTTATCGGCGAGCCAGGCGGCTTGGTAGACGAGAAGGCGGGCGGCTTCGACTTCGGTGGCCATGTCGGCGAGTTTGAACTGGATGGCTTGAAATTCGCTGATTGGCTGGCCGAATTGCTTGCGCTGCTTGGCATATTTTATGGCGGCATCGAGCGCGCCCTGCGCCATGCCGAGCGCCAGAGCTGCGATAGAGATGCGGCCGCCGTCGAGAATTTTGAGGCTGCCAGTGAAGCCTTCGCCTTCGTCGCCGAGAAGATTTTCCTGGGGGACACGGCAATCGGAAAAGATGACTTCGGAGGTGTCGCTGGCGCGCAGGCCGAGCTTGTTTTCCTTTTTGCCCGGTTTGAAGCCGGAAGTTCCCTTTTCGATGATGAAGGCGCTGATGCCGTGCGAGGCTTTAGATTTATCGGTGACGGCCATGGCAACGCAGACGTCGGCGTAGTGACCGTTGGTAGTGAAAGTTTTTGCGCCATTGATGACCCAGTGATTGCCCTCGCGTTTGGCGGTGGTGCGTGTGCCGCCGGCGTCGGAGCCCGCTTCGGGCTCGGTGAGCGACCAGGCGCCGATTTTTTTGCCCTGTGCCAGGGGTGAAAGATATTTTTGTTTTTGTGCTTCGCTGCCGAATTTAAAGATGTGATTGGAGCAGAGCGAATTGTGAGCGGCAACGATGATGCCGACTGAGCCATCCACGCGGGAAAGTTCCTCAATGGCGATTACGTATTCGATGTAGCCGAGGCCGGGACCGCCATATTCTTCCGGAAAGATGATGCCGAGCAGGCCCATTTCGGCGAGTTTGGGCATGATTTCGATGGGAAAGTGGGAGACTTCGTCCCATTCCATGACGTGCGGAAGGATTTCGCCTTCGGCGAATTCGCGAACGCTGCGGCGCAACTGATTCTGCTCATCGGTATAGGTGAAGTCCACGGGGCCTCTTGGTCAGCGTAGGGGTCAAAAAAGCGGATATAGCTGAGCAAAGATAATTTTATACCAAGTTTGCTACCAGCCGACCGGGTTGTTGCTTTTGCGGTTTTGTTCGTCGAGCCAGGTTTTGAGCGGGGCAAAATACTCGATGAGCGCGCCGGCATCGAGTTTTCGTTCGCCTGTGAGGACTTCGAGTTCGTCAGCCCAGGGCTTGCTGCTGCCCATGCTGAGCATTTTGTTGAGCTTTGCGCCTGCGGCTTTATTGCCATAAAACGAGCAGCGATAAAGCGGTCCGGTGAAACCTGCCTCGCGGCACATGGCTCGGTAAAACTGGAATTGTAAGATGCGCGCGAGAAAATAACGCGAATAGGGAGTATTACTGGGAATGTGAGCTTTGGCACCGGGATCGAAATCGGCTTCGGAGCGGGCGACGGGAGGAGCCACCCCCTGGTATTTAGTGCGCAGATCCCACCAGGCTTTATTGTAATTTTCCGGCTTTATCTTGCCGGAGAAAACGTCCCAGCGCCATTTATCTACGAGCGAGCCAAATGGAAGAAACGCAACTTTTTCAAGAGCAGTGTCCAGCAAATATTTCGTGTCACCGGAAGGCGGCGGAACGGAATCGATCAAGCCGATCTGTTTGAGGCATTCGGGTGTGATGGAGAGAGCGATGGTGTCACCGACGGCTTCGTGGAATCCATCGTTAGCGCTGTTTTGAAAAAGTGGCGGCTGATCTTTATAGGCGCGTTGATAGAAATTGTGGCCGAGTTCGTGATGAACGGTGCGGAAATCCTCTTCATCCATGTGTAGGCAGACTTTGATGCGTACGTCGTCTTTTGCGTCGAGATCCCATGCGCTGGCGTGGCAAACGACATCGCGGTCGGCTGGCTTGGTGAACAACGAGCGTTCCCAGAAAGTTTGCGGCAACGGAGCAAAGCCGAGCGAAATGAAAAAGTTCTCTCCGTATTTGACCATGCCGCGGGCATCGGTTTTTCGGTCCTGCAGAATTTTCGTGAGGTTATAACTTTGCGGTGATTTGGGCGCGTCCATGAGGTCGGAAATATTGTTCCATTCCTGGCTCCAGATATTGCCGAGGAGATGGGCGGGAATCGGTCCGTCGGGCGGGACGATGCCCTTGCCATATTTCTTGACGAGTTGCGCGCGGACGTAAGCGTGCAGCGACGAGTAAAAAGGCTGCAACTGCTGCCACAAACGAACGACTTCTTTTTCGAATTCGTCCGCGGACGTATCGTATTGCAACTTCCAGATTTGGCCGGCGTCTTTGAAGCCGAGTTCGCGCGCGCCTTGGTTGGTTAGGTCTACCATGCGGGCGTAGCGATCACGCATAGGAGCACCGACGGCCTGCCAGCCGGCCCAGGCTTTTTTCAACTCCTCGGGATCGCGGCTGGTGGCCATCAATTGGCCGAGCGCAGTAACGTCGAAGCATTTTCCTTGTGGACCGTCGGGGCACCACGTGCCTTTGCCGTAGTCTCCTTCGAGCGAAGTTTCAATTGCGGCGAGTTCTTTCTGCAAGGCTGGATCGGCTGGTGAAGGGAGAAGGGTCGAAATTTCCAGAAGAAGTATCTTGCGCGCGAGTTCCGGGGATAAGGAAATACTCTCGAAACGGTGTGCGCCGCGGGAAAGAAGTACTCCCTTGGCCGTCACTTCCTGATTCGCGTCGGCGGCCATCTGCTCGGTGTCAAGGGTGATGAAATTTTCTTCGACCCACGCGGCGCGTTGCGCCTTGATTTCAAGATCGAAGAGCTGTTTTTCCGTGTCATCTACAAAGGCCTGCGCTTCATTGACAGCAGGTTTTTTCGGCGGTGTGGCCGCGGGGGCTTGCGCTCGAAGCTCGCTGGTGCAAAGAAACGAGAGTCCGAGAATAAGAGCATTCAAGACGGTGCGTTTTTTCGCGACCCCAATCATGCAGCGCTCCCTTTTGTTTTGGAGACAACAGCCCGTAGAACTTCCAGCGCGCGTTCGCAGCTTTGCGCGTCGACGTCGCAATGGGTGACGAAGCGTACAGAATATGCTGCGGTATCGAGAGCCCAGATGCCGTGCGGCTTTAGCGCGTCGCATAGTTGGACGGCGTCCATGCCGGTTTGTTTGCAATCGAAGATGACAATGTTGGTCTTGACGGTTTTGGGATCGATCTGGAGGCTTGGGATTTGCGAGATGGCTTGCGCGAGCTGCTGCGCATTTTGATGATCAATGGCGAGGCGCTTCGGAGATTCTTCGAGAGCAATTCTGCCCGCTGCGGCGAGGACCCCCACCTGACGCATGCCGCCGCCAAACATTTTGCGATAGATGCGGGATTTTTCGATGAACGCGTGCGAGCCGACAACCATCGAACCTACGGGCGCGCCAAGACCTTTCGAAAGGCAGAACATGACGGAATCGACGTAACGCGCGATTTGAGAAACGGAAACGCCGAGCGCGACGGCGGCGTTGAAGACGCGTGCTCCGTCCAAGTGAACTTTCAATCCGACGGCATGGGCGTGATTGCAGATGTCGCTGATTTGGGCGGTCGTGTAGAGCGTTCCGCCGGCCATATTGTGCGTGTTTTCGAGGCAGACGAGCGCGGTTTGCGAGTCGTAATAAATCTTTGGACGAATAACGGCTTCGACTTCAGCCCAGGTGAGGATGCCGTCTTCGCCGCGTGCAACACGTGGCATGCAGCCAGCGATCGCGGACATCGAAGCTAGCTCGTAGAGGTTGACGTGACTGCGTTCCTCGCAAATGACCTCGTCGCCATGATGGGTCCAGACTTTTATGGCAATGAGGTTGCCCATGCAACCGGTGGGTACGAAGAGGGCGGCTTCTTTGCCGAAGATTTCGGCGGCGCGGGCTTCGAGCGCGTTTACGGTGGGATCTTCGAGATAGACGTCGTCGCCGACTTCGGCTTCGGCCATGGCGCGGCGCATTGCAGGAGTTGGGCGGGTGACAGTGTCGCTGCGCAAGTCGACTACGTTGGCTGCGCCCTGGGGCGAGTGCAATTCCCTTTCCGGGTCGGTCGGGGATTGTGCTGGCATATTTTTCTCCGCGGACAATTGATCAACTCAGTTAACGCATTAATTCGACGAACACCTCGTTCGAGATGCTCAAGTGTTTCGGTGCGAGGCGGACGACAGTTCCATCGCGTTCAAGCAGGCCGGAAGACTCGAGCGGCAGAAAACGATCGGATATCGAAACACCGTAGAATTTTTGCAGACGGTCCAGATCGATTCCTGCAAGTTGGCGAAGCCCGAGGAAGAGCTCTTCTTCGAGGGCCTGCGCAGTGGAAATCACTTCCAATTGCTCGACGGGAATTTTGCCCGACGCGATGGATTGTACGTAGTCAGCGGCATCGTGCGCGTTAGCCCAGCGTTCTGTTCCTGAAAAGGAATACGCGCCGGCTCCGAAGCTTAAATACGGCGCGCGACGCCAGTACTTGCGATTGTGTTCGGAAGCGAAGCCGGGCTTTGCGAAATTGGAGATTTCGTAATGTTCGTAGCCTGCCGCAGAGAGGACTGCGCGCGCCAGATCGTAGGACTCGGCCATCGCGTCGTCGGACGGAACCGCGGAAGCGGAATATTTTGTACCGCCGCGAAGGAGTTCGCTGCCGAGGCGGCTGCCTTCGTCGACTTCGAGAAGATAAATAGAAACATGCGGCGGTGCGAGTTGAACAAGCTCATCGAGGGAGTTGCGCCATGATTCGGGCGTCTGGTGAGGCAACCCGGCAATTAGATCGAAACTGATATTGCCAATTCCAGCGGCATCAAGAATCGGAACGGCGCGGTAAATGTCGGCACGGCGGTGCATGCGGCCGGCGGCTTGTAGTTCAACGTCGGAGAACGATTGGACTCCAAAGCTGACGCGATTGATACCGGCAGCGGCCCAGGCCGCCGATTTTTGCGAATCGATGGTTTCGGGATCGGCTTCGAGGGTGACTTCGCGAAAATCGTGGATAAAAGTTTCACGAATCGCATCGAGCATTGCGTCTAAATGCTGCGGATCGAGCAGGCTGGGCGTGCCTCCGCCGAAGTACACGGTATCGACCGTTTCTTGTGCGAGAGAACCTGGAAGGATTATTCCTGCTTGTTGGAGGCGGCGTTGATGTTGGCGAATTTCGGTCTGGACAGCCGCGGCGTAAGGAGCAAACCGGGCGCTTGATACCACGCCAGTATGAAAATTGCAGTAGGTGCAGCGGGTCTGGCAGAACGGGACTTGAATGTAGATGCCGAGGCTCATTAGGTAAACCAAAACTTTAGCACACCGAACGGGCGAGATCTTCGTGCCAAAGTGGCCGGAGACGGAAGTTCCGGCGGGAATCGCATACAAAAGACGCCCGCCTCACAAGGCGGCCGCCACATTACGAGGCGGAAAATAAGAGGGATGCCGCCAGGACGCACTGCGAATCCGCCAGATGGATTCGCCCTGCGAGAACGCTAATCTTCGACCAGCGCGCGGAGGCGGTCGAGCGAGGCGTCCCACTCCCGCGATATTTGATCAAGATAGAAGCGCGCGTCCGCCAGGCGCTGCGCATTGAGCCGCCAGCGTCGTTCGCGGCCGTGGCGAGAACTGCGGACCAAGCCGGAACTCTGCATGACCCGCAAGTGCTTCGAAATTGCCTGGCGCGTGACTTTGGAGCCGGACGTGAGCCGGGTGATGGACATTGGCCCTTGCCCACTCAGGCGAGCCACAAGGCGCAATCTCGTGTCGTCTCCCAATGCCGCGAAGAGGGATGCCGGGACTTTCGGCAGGGCGATTGGCATGTTCTTACGGATTCTTCGCAAGATATTCCTCGATGAGCTTTATCACCAGCGTCCAGCCGCCTTCGTTTGCGCTGAAAGCTTTTGCACGGCGCGCAAGCGGGATTTGGTCAAAGCCAGATTCGCTAACGGTGAGTTGCACGCCGTCCGGCGCTTTCTCTAGCGTGAAGACCACAAGGGTAGTCGGCTCGGAGGCATAGTCGATGCCTGGCTCGACCGCACCGGGATGCCAGCGGAACGAGAACAATCGCTCCGGTTGCATCTGCTCGATTTTTATTTCAAAAGAAATGCCCTCGTATGGTTTCTGCATTTTGGCGACTTCCTGGTTGACGGTGGTAGGGACGATTACGGCGGTCATGGTGGCTCCGGGCGCGAACGGAGCGTTGAAGCGCATGCCAAACCAGTTGCCAAACTCGGTTGAATCGGAAAGGGCGCGCCAGACGCGTTTTAGCGGTGCACGCAGAAGGATTGTTTTCTCGATGCGATCCGGTGACATATGCAACCTCCTAGTTGCATATTAGCAAAGGACTTGATGTGGTGCAACCAAAAGGTTGCACAATGCGAAGCCTGCCGGGAGCGGAGGAGTAAAGCCGCCGTCACGATGGGTCAGGCGCGATTTTTACGAACACAGTGCGCTGGCGGGGGCCGTCGAATTCACAAAGAAAAATTCCCTGCCAGGTGCCGAGAGCGAGTTTGCCGTTTTCGATGAAGACGGATTGGCTCGTTCCGGTGAGGATGGCTTTCATGTGAGAGTCCGTGTTGCCTTCGCCGTGGCGATACGGGCCCTTGTGCGGGATCAAGCGATCGAAGATCCCTTCGACGTCGCTGGCGACGTCGGGATCGGCATGTTCGTTGATGACGACTCCGGCGGTGGTGTGCGGAACATAAACGTGGCAGACGCCGCTTTTCACATCAGACTCGCGGACAGCCTGTTCGACTTCGCGGGTGATATCTACAAACTGCGTGCGGCGGTTCGTTTTGACGCCAAGAGTTTTCATTGCCGTGGAAATGTTACGGGGTGGGAATAATGAAGTGGGAGCCGACGTTTTTGATCCCGGAGTGGCGCTCGATTTCTTCGAAACCCTGCTGGCCCCAGCGAGCGGCGAAGGGCAGGAAACACAATTCGCGGGACTGCAAAGATTTGTCAGGATACAAAAGGTTCGACAGGAACTGTTCGTGCGCGGCGAGCACGTTTTGCTTGTGATCCAGCGCGCGTCCGATTTTTTGCTGCAACTGCTCGGTTTGGTAGGCGATTTTCTTTTGCGCGGTCTCGACTGCATCTTTCAAGGTCGAGTCAAGCACCGACACCAATTCCGACCATTGCTGAAGGCGTTTCTTGATCTCGTTGCCGTTTTCCTCGAGCAAACTGGAAACGTTTTCCGGCACGCTGGCCTTGCTGAGGCGCTTGCGAAGCTCCTGCGGGCCGTTCCACACGTCCTCGACTGTGAGGCCGTATTGGGCGAGGAGCCGCTGCGCTTTGGTGTCCACCAGCGTGAAGCCAGTGCGTGGAAGCATGACCGGCATGCGGCCGAGAAGATTGCGATAGAGCACTTCGGACTGGGCAAAGTATGAAATCTCGGAAGGGCCTCCGATGCAAGCGACCGTCGGGAGGAGAAAATCCTGAATCACGGGGCGAAGCAATGCGTTGGGGCTGAAGTTTTCCGGTTCGCTCTGGATGGCGCTGAGAAGTTCGGGTTGCGTCCAGGACTTGCCGCCAGACGCAAATTTCCCCGCACTGCTAGAAATCGCCTGGCGGCCGTCGCGCGAAATATGAAACAGGACGGTACTGCGCGAAGTCACTTTCACTTGCGCCGCGTAGCCGGCCTTTTCGAGGGCCTCGCCGCGGTCTAGGAGTTGCTGTTCCAGCGAATCGCGCTGTGCAATCGCCTGGGTAAAGATTGGCTGCGCAATTTTGTGCAAACGAAGATCGAGAGGATCGAGCAGAATAAGGCCGAAGCTTTCGAGAAGACGCGCAAACATTTTGCCGAAGGCGCTGCCGTAGGTTTCTTCCGGGCGGTAACATTCGCTGACAATTTGCGCGATCTCGCTGCCGCTTCTGGCGCCTAGAATTTTCGCGGCTTCAGCTTGCAACAGGGCAATTTCCACGCCTAGCGAAATTCTGCCAACCGGCGCATTGTTACCGGCATTTGCGGGCAATGCAAATTTGGCCAACTGCCCTTCATGGAAGAAAGAAATTTTGCGAACTTCATCGAGGTCGTGATCTTCCGTGGCCATCCAAAAAATCGGGACGGCGTCGATGCCCTGCTCGGTCAAGTCTTTTGCCATGCGTGCAGCAGCGATGGCTTTGTACACGGCATAGCACGGGCCGCCGAAGAGCCCGACTTGTTGACCGGAAACGACGGCGACCGCGCCTTTTTCCAGGCGATCAAGATTAGCGCGCGTCGCTGCGCCCGATCCGAGCAGTTCATTTTGCTGGCGGAGAATCGCTGTAACCGAGCTACGGCGGTCAGCAGGAAACTTCAGATCACGCGCAACTCGCAACACACTTTCCAGCCGTGGTTTGTGCTGGAAGAAGGCACTGACACGTCCATAGGAATTCAGATAATCAAGCAGCAATTTAGGCTGGTGCGGGAGTGCTTCGATCGGAAGGGCGCGACAATGCATGGACGTTTGATGATAGCCGCGGGATTCGGTCACAGACAATAGACGGAAAGAAAGTCGCTTGGCGAGCAACTTGCGCCGCGCGGAGGTCAGGCGCGGGCGGTGGCGGGCTCAAATTGCGAGATGACTTGCGCGATGTGCGCTTTCTTTGCGTCTGCGAGCGGAAGCAGGGGGAGGCGCGGTTGGCCGCCACGGTAACCGCGCAAATCCATCGCGTATTTCACTCCGGCAATGCCGCCTTCGGAGACGATGGCTTTGGATGCCAAGGCCAAATGCTGTTGGAGAGTCTGAGCTTCGGCGTGGCGGCCGTTCTTGAAAAGTTCGAACAGTTCAACGCATTTTTCCGGCAAAGCCGACGCCAAGGCGAGGATCGCGCCTCTGGCACCGCTGGCAAGCGCTGGGTGCAACACGCCTGCCGATCCGGTCAAAATCTGGAAATGTTTCGGCGCCTGTGCGGCAACTTCCACAATGCGCTGCATCGCGCCAGAGCTGTCCTTGATGCCGATGATGTTCGGGTGTTGAGCTAACGCTACGATCTCCGGAGTTTCCAGGGTTACGCCCGTAAAAATCGGAACAGAATAGAGCAGGATCGGAATCGGCGACGCGTCGGCAACGGCGCGATAGTAGCGCACGTACGTTTCCGGGTTGTAAGCGGGCTTGTAGTAATAGGGAGTTTTTACGAGGGCGACGTCATAGCCGAGAGTGGCGGCGCGTTTAGTACGTGCAATCGTTTCAGCGGTGGATTCCGCGCCGGTCCCAGCGATGAGAACCTCTCCAGGCGCAGCGGCTTCTTTGCCTGCAATCAGAAGCGAGTCCGCTTCAGCAGCAGAGAGGAGAACAGACTCCCCCGTCGAGCCGAGAACGACATAACCTGCGAGGCCGGTCTTGTTATAACGGAGGAGATTGGCCTTGAAGTGTTCGACCGAGACCGAGCCGTCCTCGTGATAAGGAGTCGTCAGTGCCGGGAAAATTCCGGAGACCTTCACGCGCTAATCTCCTGAACCTGATGTGCCGGAAACTGCGGCCTGGCCGCTGTGAAGATCCTGCAGCGCGGAGACTTCGATTCCCTGCTCAATCAAGGCGCGAATGCCGCGGGCCGCTGCATGCCCAGCTGCCAGCGTGGTAATACAAGGGATGTTATAGCGAATTGCAGCGCGGCGAATGGATTTTTCGTCGTAGAAGGATTCGCGGCCGAGAGGAGTGTTAATGACCAGATCGATCTTTCCAGTCTTGATGAGATCAACGATGTTGGGGCGGCCTTCGTTCACTTTGAATACGCCTTCGGCTTCGATGCCCGCAGCATGCAGCGCCGCGGCAGTTCCGCGAGTCGCGGTAAGCTGAAATCCTAACGCGGAAAGCTCTTTGCCGATGGTGGTGAGATGTTTTTTGTCACGGTCGTTAACGCTGAGAAAGACTGTGCCTTTGCGCGGCAGGCGCTGCCCTGCCGCGAGTTGTGCTTTTGCGAATGCCTGCCCATAGGAAGTCGATATGCCCATGACTTCGCCAGTCGAACGCATTTCCGGGCCAAGGATGGTGTCCACGCCGCGGAATTTGTTGAACGGGAAGACCGGAGACTTCACCGAATAATATTCGCGCACGGCGATTTCGGCGACGCCATGCTCATGAACGAGAGGAAGATTCATGTCGGCGAGTTTTTTTCCAGCCATCAGACGGGCGGCGACTTTCGCCAACGGAACTCCAGTAGCTTTGCTGACGTAGGGAACGGTGCGCGACGCCCGCGGATTCACTTCCAGGACGTACACCGTGTCACGCTGGATGGCATATTGCACATTCATCAAGCCGACGACTTTCAACGCTACGGCAAGCCGCTTAGTGTAATCGCGAATAGTGTCGAGAATTGCCGGAGATAAGCTGACGGGAGGAAGTACGCAGGAGGAATCGCCGGAGTGCACGCCTGCTTCTTCGATATGTTCCATGATTCCGCCGATGACGACACTGCTGCCGTCGGCTAGCGCATCGACATCCACTTCGGTGGCTTCTTCAAGGAACTGGTCGATCAGCACGGGGCGGGCGGGTCCCATTAGTGCGGCTTGTGCGACGTATTCCTGCACGGTGTTGGCGTCGTAAGCGATGACCATGGCGCGTCCGCCGAGTACATAGCTTGGGCGAACGAGAACCGGCAAGCCAATTTCGGCGGCCAGCCGCGCGGCTTCTTCCGGCACGAGAGCGGTCGCGTTGCGCGGCTGCGGAATTTTCAGCTCATCCAGCAAGCGGCCGAAGCGGCGGCGGTCTTCGGCTAGATCGATTGACTCTGGCGCCGTGCCAATGATGGGGACGCCGTTGCGTTTCAGTTCCAGCGCAAGGTTGAGCGGAGTCTGACCACCGAATTGTACGATCACGCCTTGCGGCTTTTCCTTTTCAACGATGGCCAGAACATCTTCGAGGGTGAGCGGTTCGAAATATAGGCGATCGGAAGTGTCGTAGTCGGTCGAAACTGTTTCCGGGTTGCAGTTCACCATGATGGTTTCGTAGCCGTCTTCATGGAGAGCAAAACTTGCGTGGCAGCAGCAGTAGTCGAACTCGATTCCCTGTCCGATGCGGTTCGGTCCACTGCCGAGAATCACGATCTTGGGCTTCGCTGATGCGTCGGACTCGTCTTCGTCTTCGTAGGTGGAATACATGTACGGAGTGAAGGATTCGAACTCGGCGGCGCAGGTATCGACGCGCTTGAAGACAGGCGACACGCCGTAACGCGCACGTTGCAAACGAACGGCTGCAGGAGTCGTCTTCCACATCTGAGCCAGGGTTTCGTCGCTCGTACCATGGCGTTTCACTTCGCGCAGTAATTCTTTCGAAGCGGTTTCGACAGTGACGCCTGCGGCGCGCTTGTTCATTGCAACGATTTCTTCGATCTGCTTGATGAACCAAGGATCGATCTTTGTGAGCTCGCAAATCTCTTCAGCGTGCAGGCCGCGATCGACGGCCGTAAGCAGCCAGTGGATTCGGTCGGGGCGTGGCGTGGCAAGCTTTTCGCGTAAGAGGGAGTCAGGAGTATCCGCAGGAGCGCGCCACGGGGTATGCGGTTCGAGAGAGCGAATCGCTTTTTGCAGGGACTCCTTAAAAGTGCGGCCAATGGCCATCACTTCGCCGACGGATTTCATCTGCGTGCCCAGGGTGCTGTCTGAACCGGGGAATTTTTCGAACTGCCACTTGGGAATTTTTGTGACCACGTAGTCGATGGTCGGTTCGAAGGACGCGGGGGTCTTTTTGGTGATATCGTTGGGAATTTCGTCGAGCGACATGCCGACAGCAAGGCGCGCCGCAATTTTGGCGATTGGGAATCCGGTAGCTTTACTGGCTAGCGCGGAGCTGCGCGAAACGCGCGGGTTCATTTCGATTACGGTCATGCGGCCGTTTTCCGGATTGATGGCGAATTGCACGTTGGAACCGCCGGTTTCGACGCCGACTTCGCGAATAATCGCCGCAGCGGCGTCACGCATTCGCTGATATTCCTTGTCGGTAAGCGTTTGCGCGGGCGCCACAGTGATCGAGTCGCCGGTATGCACGCCCATGGGGTCAAAGTTTTCGATGGTGCAGATGACCACGAAGTTGTCACGATAATCGCGCATCACTTCTAACTCGAATTCTTTCCAGCCCAGGACCGATTCCTCTACCAGCGCTTCGTGCACCGGGCTCATATCGAGTGCGTGGCTAATGGAATCGGCGAACTCCTCGCGATTGTAAGCTATGGCTCCGCCAGTGCCTCCTAACGTGAACGATGGGCGAATCACCAGCGGAAAGCCCAGTTGCTCGCAGAGCCGCATGGCGTCCTGCGCATTGTTGATGAGCGCCGAAGCAGGAACTTCCAGGCCAATTTTGCGGCAGGCGTCCTTAAACCACAGCCGGTCTTCCGCAACTTTGATGGCGCGCAAAGACGCGCCAATCATTTCAACTTTGTGCTTTTCAAGGATGCCGCTTTCGGCGAGCTCGACGGCGAGATTCAGAGCAGTCTGACCGCCTACGGTCGGGAGCAGAGCGTCGGGCCGTTCTTTGATGATGATGGCTTCGAGATACTCCTTAAACAGTGGCTCGATGTATGTGCGGTTGGCCATCTCCGGGTCGGTCATGATCGTCGCCGGATTCGAATTGACCAGAACTGTTTCGTAGCCGTCGTCGCGCAGCGCTTTGCAAGCCTGCACACCGGAATAATCAAATTCGCAAGCCTGGCCAATAATGATTGGCCCCGACCCAATGATCAGAATCTTCTTGATATCTTTGCGCTTCGGCATCTGGCCCCTTCAAACGGTTTTGTGGCGCGCTTTCGCTCTCGCGCGAATTCCTATCGGCGCGAGCTTCCTGGCTGCTTCCATTCCTTCATCAAATCCGTGAACTGCGTGAACAAGTAATGCGAGTCGTGCGGTCCCGGCGAAGCTTCCGGATGATATTGCACGCTGAAAACGGGCGCGGACTTGTGCCGCATGCCTTCGTTGGTGTGATCATTCAGGTTCAAGTGCGTAACTTCCACGTCGCTCGATGGCAATGATTCGGGATCCACGCAGAAACCATGATTTTGCGCGGTAATCTCGATTTGATTGGTGAGAAGATTCTTTACCGGATGGTTCGAACCGTGATGGCCGAACTTTAACTTGAAGGTCTTACCGCCAAGAGCCAATCCGCAAACTTGATGGCCGAGGCAGATCCCGAAGACCGGAACCTTGCCGATGAACTTTCGGACCGTTTGAACGGCGTATTCCATTGGTTCGGGGTCGCCTGGACCATTCGAAAGAAAAATGCCATCGGGCCTCATTCCGAGCACGTCTTCGGCGGTCGTCGTCGCCGGAACCACTCCCACTTCACAATTGTGATCGGTCAGCAGCCGTAAAATATTTTGCTTGATGCCGAAGTCGTAGGCGATTACGCGCAATTTTGCCGCGTCGCTATTTTGTGTAGCTTCGCCCATTTGTTCCGACCATGGCGAGGTCACCAGATCGATCGATCCTTTGCTCCAATCATAAGATCGTGCGCAACTCACTCGGCTCGCCAATTCCTGCCCGGCCATGGTCGGCAGGCTTTTCGCTTCGTGGATCAGTTGATCGGCGGCGGTACCATCGGTCGAGACTATCCCGCGTAGCGCGCCAACTTTGCGGATATGGCGGACCAGCGCGCGCGTATCAATATTCCAAATGACCGGAATTTTGTGGCGGTTCAGATAAAGATGCGCGGTTTCAGTCGAGCGCCAACTGGAAGCAATCTGCGAAAATTCGCGAACGATGAGCGATTCGATGTACGGCTTGGCCGCCTCTTCATCGTCTAAATTCGCGCCAACATTGCCAATGTGGGGATACGTCAAGCAAACAATCTGCCCGGCGTAGCTGGGATCGGTGAAAACTTCCTGATAGCCGGTGAGACTGGTGTTGAAAACAACTTCGCCACCGCGGCGCGTGATCGCGCCGGCCGCGCGGCCGTTAAATACGCGCCCGTCCTCGAGCGCCAGAATTGCAGGTCGATGCAAAACTTCGGTCAGTGTATCCTCCGTTGCTCATTTTTCTTGCGCTTCGGCGGTTGTCGACAGCGAGCCAAAGTGATCCACGGGCCAGTACGCAAAAACCGCGCGGCCATAAATAAACCGGCTGGGGACCGGGCCAAAAACTCTGGAATCGTTTGAACTGATGCGGTGATCGCCCATCACGAAAAACATATTGGGGGGGACGCGAACCGGACCGTAGTCGCTCAAATCCTCATATTGCGGCGGCACGTAGGATTCTTTCAACTGCTGCCCGTCCACATACACCATGCCCTGACGAATCTCGACGCTTTCACCCGGTAGCGCGATCACGCGCTTGATGAACGATTTGCTGCGGTCGAGAGGATACCAGAACACCACCACGTCGCCGCGATGAATCGCTTCGAAGCGATAAACAAACTTGTTGATAAAAATGCGCTCCTGATCGGAAAGCAGCGGCGCCATACTGGTGCCTTCGACCTTTACGGGCTGGTATAGAAAAATAATGATAATCAGCGCGAGACCGATGGCGATCAGCAGGTCGCGAGTCCACACGCGAATTTCGTGGCGCAGATGAAGTTGCCGATCTCTATTGCCGGCTAAAACAGTGTGAAGGGGCAGAGGCGTTTGCAAGGAATGGGCGGCGGGCTCCACGGCAACGTCAAGTGGATTCGCAGGTGGGGTCAGTGGGCGCTCGTCCGGATTCGGCATTGTTGCGTACTACTTCTTTTATATCACGCGAAGCAGCGCGCTTTCCAGATTGAATCTGCCAATCGCAGGCTCACGATTCGTGAAGCGCAAACTGACCTCGTTTATTCGACTCGGTTGTAATCGAAAAGCCGGAAATCTCTGCTGATGCCGAACGTAAAGCCCGAGCGCGGGTCATATTTGTTCAGGCCGCGAACGCCGGCCAAATCCCAGGTGAATCCACCAGCGTTAATTTGCAGTCCGACTCTCGCCTGTCCGGAGCTCTGCGTGCCGATCAACGCGTCGTTAATGCTTCGCGACGAGTACAAGCCGTTGACCTCGCCCACCAAATTTACCCGGCGGAGGAGCGGATATTTGAACGCGCCGCCATAAATGAGCACGTCGTTTTGCGTAAACAACGCATTTGGCGCCTGCAAAATCTCGATTCCAAGGTTGCCGAACACGTCCAGCTTGCGAATCTGCTCTTCCAGCGCCACCAATGCAAAAACGTTGCTGGTGTTGGTGCCAATGCCGCGCGCCTGATTCGAATTCGGCATAATAAAGCCAAATTTAAACGCAATGCCGGGACGCCTGCCTTCATTCTTGAGCAGACGGACTTTTGTCGCCAGCGTGAAGTCGCCAGTGTCATGCGTGGAGTTGACACCGGTTAATGAAAGATTCGGAACGAAGGAAGTTCCTTGCGATTTTACGTCCAGAAAATTCTGCAACGCCCCTTCCACTTCGACTTCCACAATCTTGCCAACACCCATCCGCAGATCCACTACGCCAACAGACGTCTCATCGCCGCGCAGTCCGGAAAGCGGAAAGCCGGTGTCCTGCAGGAAGTCAAAGCCAATTTCCGTGCGCAGAGTGCCCGCAGGAATCGTTTCGGTGTTCACCGTGCGTAATGGACGGTCTTGTGCGCGCGCGGCGGGAGCAACGAAGCACGTAGTGACGCACATGGCAACGCACGCGACCATACACGCCAAAAGGCACGTCGCGAACCACTTAGCGTGTAATCGCAAGATCCTAACCGAGACATTCCAAAGCGCCATGCGCGTTATCCTACGCGACCTGGCCATTCGCGCCAAGAAGATTCATTCCGGTGATGGAGCAAATTATTTTCCATCGTTGTCCAGAGCGTAGTTTAGCGAGGCCAGGCACGCCGTTACAGCCGTTTCGGTGCGCAGGATCAAACTGCCCAGCGAAGCCTCTTCGAAACCTGCTTGCTCCGCCGCCGAAAACTCCGGGTTCGTCCATCCCCCTTCCGGGCCAATCGCCAGCGCAACAGTGTCTGCGGTACGGTCCCGCAGAATTTTCCTGAGCGGGGTTGCTTCGGGTTGTTCAGAAAGCATCAGTTTCAATTGTGATTGAGACTCCGCCAGAGCATCTTTAAGCGCGGTAACGGCTTCGATCACCGGCAAACGCACCCTGCGCGATTGTTGCGACGATTCAAAGAGAATCTTTTTCCAACGGTCTGCGCGCTTCCCTGCTGCCGCAAGCAATCCTTTTTCACTCCGCGCAGCGGCCACCGGAACAATCCGGTTCACACCCAACTCAGTCGCTTTCTCTAGTGCCCATTCGAACGTGTCGAACTTCACGACCGCCAGCAGGAGTGTCTTGTCCAAGGAGGAATTGATAATCGGAATGGGTTCGACGAGGGAAAATTCAATCTGATCTTTACCGGCAAATTCGATCTTGCCCAGCCAAAGGGAAGTCCCATCGCTGAGTTCGTAAAGCTGGCCCGGCTCGGCCCGCAACACTCTGCCAAGATGATGCGCCGCATCGCCCGCAAGGACCGCGCGGCCCGCGTCAAACGCATCGACAAAAAATCGTCTTCGCAATCGGGAGCCCCGCCGTGACGCGTCTACCCAAAAATATCTTTTACTTTGTCGAAGAAAGAAGAACCACGCTCGGCCGGCTTGTTGTCCACTTTTAGCGTCAAACCCAATTGCTCCATGATCTTGCGCTGCTCACGCGTGAGTTTCGAAGGAGTCATCACCCGCACGTGGTAATAAAGGTCGCCCTTGCCGCCACCGCGTGGATCGGGCAGGCCGTGGCCCTTGATACGAAACACGGCGCCGCTTTGCGTGCCTTCGGGAATCTTGAGCCGCTCTTCGCCGTTAAGCCCCGGAACCGGCAAATCCGTTCCCAGCGCCGCCTGCGCGATGCTCACCGGAATCGTGCAATAAAGATCCGCTCCGCGCCGTTCAAAAAATGGATGCTCTTTCACGTCCAGCACAACGTATAAGTCACCGCTCGTCCCGCCGTTGGCGCCGGCTTCGCCTTCACCTGGCACCCGCAACCGCGTCCCGGTATCTACACCTGCAGGAATGCGGAGATCGATGGTCTTGTCGCGTTCGATGCGGCCCTGGCCGCGGCAATCTGGGCAGCGCTCCTTGATAATCTGCCCCGTTCCCTGACACGAGGGACATGTCCGCGTGATGGTGAAAAAGCCTTGCTGATAGGCAAGCTGACCACGGCCGCCACAAGTCTGGCAGGTGCTGGCGCCCGTCCCGGCCTTTGCGCCTGTTCCATGACAGGCCGCGCACAACTCTTGCTTGGGCAGTTTGATTTTCGTGGATACGCCTGCCGACGCTTCTTCGAACGTCAGCGTCATGTCATAGCGCAAGTCCGCCCCGCGCTGAGAACGCGTACGGCCGCGTCGGCTGCTCCCGCCAAGAATGTCTTCGAACCCGAAAAAATCGCCAAATATGTCGTGGAAGTCCTGGAAAATTGTTCCGTTAAAATCCACGCCTCCGCCGGCGCTGCTCAGACCTGCATGGCCGTACGTATCGTAAATCTGGCGCTTTTCCTGGTCGCTTAGCACGCTGTAAGCTTCCGTGCATTCGCGGAATTTAATCTCGGCTTCGTGCTTGTTCTCTGGATTGCGATCGGGATGCCACTTCAGTGCGGCTTTGCGGTAGGAAGACTTAATTTCGTCCACTGTGGCGGTCTTGGTCACGCCGAGCACTTCATAAAAATCACGTTGGTTCGACTTCGCCATTCGTTCTGTTTCCTTTTTGGATTAATCGTTATCGTACATGTCGGCTTTTTCGCGCTAATTCGTATTTGCTTTCGATGCGGCAGCGGGCTGTACGGCTACACGCACCATCGCCGGACGCAGCACCCGTCCATGAAAAACATATCCCGGCTGAAAAACCTGCAATACGGTGCCGTCTTCGTGTTCAGTCGTCTCGGTGCGATCCATGGCCTGGTGCAAATGCGGATCGAACGGTTTCCCGGTAGGGTCAACACGTTCCGCGCCAAGCTTTGCAATGTTGTCTGTCAGCTGCTTATAAATAAGTTGAAATCCGCGCCGGTAATTTTCGTATTCGGCTTCGCGATGCGCGGCAAGCGCCTGCTCAAATCCATCGATGACCGGAATCAAGGCTTCAATCAGCCGAGCAGTGGTGCGCTTGGAATCCTCGCCGCGCTCCTTTTCAATGCGCTTCTTGTAATTATCGAAATCTGCCTGCCGCCGCAGCAGCGTTTGCCGCAGGTCTTCAAGATCCGTGGCCAATTTTGCAACGTCCGCATCCACCCGCAGAGATTCCGATTCAACATTGCCTTCCGCGTTTTCGTCTCCCCGATTCACGGGAATTCGTATCTCTTTCTCACTCACAGCATTGCCCCTTTTCCAGCTAGGAAATCTTGCTCATTTCCGGTTAGGAAATCTTGCTCAACGACTCACTGAAAATCTGTGCCACATACGCGACCGCGTTTATCGCGCGTTCGTAATGCATTCGCGTCGGACCGATCACCCCAAGCGAGCCTTGCACTCCATCTACCCTGGTATATGGCGCGCTGATCAGCGCCAGGCTGTCACCCGCCTGGGAAATTTCTTTCAGGCCGATTTGCACCAGCACCGGTTCCGGCGAGTCGATACACGCGTTCAACACCGTGACCAGGCGATGCTTCTCTTCGATGGCAGACAGGAGTTCGCGCAATTGCAACTGGTTGGAAAATTCCGGCGTTCCAATGATTTGTGCCGTTCCTTCCACATGCAGCTGCGACGTCGTCTCGTCTCCCAGGACTGCGGGATCGCACAACGCCAGGGCGCTGCGCAGCAGCCCTTCATAGCGCTCGCTTTCCGTCGCCAGCTTAACCAGCAAGTCCGCGCGGATAGCTTCGAGCGTCCAGCCAGAATATTGCCGGTTCAAGAATTCCGCGGTCGCGTCAAGCTCCTGCTGTGAAAATATCCGCGGTGGCCGCAATACTTTATCCCGTGTAATTCCTCTCGGCGAAATCAGCACCACCACCACTCGCCCATCTGGCAGCAACCAGATTCGCGCGTGCTCCAAAATTGTTCTGCCCAGCGGCGGCGAGACCACGATGCCAAGTCCGTTCGATACTTCCGCAAGCACATGCCCGGCGCGTTCGGTGATTTCGACGCGATTATTGGCGGTAGAGAATTCGCGCCGGATCCATTCCTTGTCTTCCAGGCTCAGCGTGGCTTGGGTAGCGATTTCCTGCGCAAAAAAACGGTAGGCCGCAGCTGTTGGCACCCGGCCCGCAGAAGTGTGCGGTTGATACAAAAATCCGCCGTCTTCCAGATCCGCCATCACGTTGCGAATTGTCGCGGTGCTCAACGTTTCTTCAAACCGCTTGGAAATGGCGCGCGACGATACCGGCTCGCCGGTCTCGATATACGTTCGGACAAGGTCGGCCAGAATCTGACGGTTCCGCCGTTCCTGGAGTAGTGCGTTTCTCATGGCAGCACTCCCGCCCGGAGAGTGCTATTTCTATTGTAGGAACGCTGTCAAGTCCAGGTCAATCGCCGCCACAAATGTCGCGTGCGGATCGCCACTATTCCTTATTCGCTACTCGCTATTCCCTGCTCGCCGCTCGATGGCACGTCAGTCTGCGTTGTCGATCTGTGCGCGCTGCAACTTATCTGAATAATCGATATACAGCGTCTTCCACTCAGTGTAGAAGTCGATAGCAGCAATGGCTGCCTCGCGATGGCCATTGCCGGTTTGCTTGGTCCCGCCAAAGGGCAAGTGCGTTTCGGCGCCAATGGTCGGCGCGTTCACATAGACGATGCCGGTGTAAATATCCCGCATTGCTGCGAACGCCTGGTTCACGTTCTTCGTGTAGATCGAAGCCGAAAGGCCATACGGCACGCCGTTCGCAACCTCGACCGCCTCCGCAAAATCATTTACCGGAATCAGCGACACCACCGGCCCGAAAATTTCCTCCTGTGCCACGCGCATCTTCGCTGAGCAATCGCCAAACAGCGTCGGTTCATGGAACCAACCTTTCGCAAACGCGCCAGAATCCAGCCGGTTCCCACCGGTCAGCAGTTTCGCGCCTTCATTTTTCCCGATCTCCACGTAAGACATCACCGTATTGAGTTGTTGTTCGTTGATGCACGGACCCATTTCGGTCGGTGTGTCGAGTCCGTTGCCAACTTTTAAATGCTTCACTCGTTCAACCAGCCGTTTGGTGAACTCCCCATAAACGCTCTTGTGAATCGCCACCCGGCTGGCCGCCGTGCAGCGCTGCCCGCTAGTTCCAAATCCTCCCCACACCGCGCCATCCACCGCCAAATCCAGATTGGCATCGTCCATCACGATGATGATGTTCTTGCCGCCCATCTCCAGCGATACGTGCTTGAAATCTGGCGCGCACGCTTCCGCAATAATCCGTCCCACCGCGGTCGACCCGGTAAAACTCAGCACCGGAACTTCTTTGTGTTGCGAAAGTGGCGCTCCCGCATTCGGCCCATCGCCGCTTACCAGATTCACCACGCCTCGCGGCAATCCGGCTTCCGTCAATGTCTGTACCAAGTGATACGAAGAAAGCGGCGTATCCTCCGCCGGTTTCAAAACCACGGTATTTCCCGACACCAGTGCCGGCATCATTTTCCAGGCAGGAATCGCCATGGGAAAATTCCACGGCGTAATCATTCCGCACGCGCCAATCGATTGCCGCACGCTCATGGCAAATTTGTTTGGCAATTCCGACGGAGTGGTCTGGCCAAACAACCGTCGGCCCTCTCCCGCCATGTAGTACGTCATATCAATCGCTTCTTGTACGTCACCGCGCGTCTCCGCCAGCACCTTGCCCATCTCGCGCGTCATATCTTTCGAGAATTCTTCCTTGCGCTGCACCAGCAACTCCGCCGTGCGGTACAGAATCTCTGCACGCTTGGGCGCCGGCACCAGCCGCCAGGACTTGTAGGCTTCTTTTGCGGCATCCACCGCGGAGTCCACATCTTCCGAAGTCGAAGACACAAACATTCCCACCAGTTCATCCGAGTTCGCCGGATTACGGTTTTCGTAGGCTTTGCCCCCGCTCGCTTCCACCCATTCCCCGTTGATGAAATTCTTGTACACGCGTGGCGCTGCTGCCGTTGCCATACTGCCTCCTAAAAGCCCTGTCATTTGGCTATTTTGCGAGATGGACGTCTTGGCGTGAGCCAACTGTGCAGACACAAAACTCTAGCACCGCCCGCCAAAAACCGTCAAACTGCCTCGTGATCCTTCGCGACGAATTTGCAAAAGGTGTGCAAAACAATTCCCGACGCGGCTACTTCTAAAGCACTGATTCTACTGTGTTTCTGGTATTCCGGGAGGTAAACACCAACAGTCGAACCTACTGGCGGCGGCCAGATTCCAAAGGTGCGGCAGCGATGTTCGCAGAAGAAGTGAGCCGGGAAGTCGCACCCGGAGGCGGCGTGGGGGCAGCGGCTCCAGCGGTTTCTGAACCTAGTCCAAGCCGCTGAAGCGTAGGAGCATCCAGCTTGCCGCTGGGATTTAGCCCGTGAGCCGTTTGGAAGCGGCGCATTGCGGCGACAGTATTGTCATCCCATTTGCCGCTTGGCAAACCTTGAAACGATCCGTCTCTGGCCAAGGCTGCCTGGATTTGATTTACCCGCTCCACAGTCGGAGCTTTCTGGCCAGGCTGTTTGCGGGATTTCTTACCAGCAAGCGATCTAACAGAAGACTTTCTTGTGGTACTCGAAGAAGTCTTGCCAGACACTTTTGTCGAATTCTTGTTGGTCGCGCCGGAAGTTGCGTTGTGAGTCTTTGCTGAACCGCTCGCAGCCGACTTCTTTTTTGGCGCGTTCCTGGCCTGCGAACTCTTGGCAGCAGTGGTTCTATTGTTCGATGAAGTCTTCTTCTTGGAATTGGTTGCGGCTTGACCGAAACTCGCCGGCACACCCAGCCCCGCTACAGAAGACGACAGCAGAACCAGGAGTGCCGCGCGAACGATTGTCATAACTTCCGTGTTCCTCTTGTTTCGTTGCGCGATTACTGAGCGTTCTCTATCGGAATGACTCCCGGCAGAAAGACAGTCAGTACGCGATCATTATCCTGGCGACGCAGAATTTTAAATACCACGTTTGAGCCAGGCTTCAGTTTTCCCATGACAGCCTTGTAATCTGCCACGGAACTTACTGCTTGTCGATTGACTTCTGCAATGACGTCGCCGCGCGCGAACCCCAGGTCATCGCCGAAGCTTGCCGGATCGACGTCAACGACGAGCACGCCTTTCTGGCCTTCCATACCGACGCGTGACGCGCGGTCCGGGGTCAGATTTTCGACGCGCAGGCCATATTCGACAGCACCGTTCTCAATTTGGGAGTCGACTAGCTTCGCGTTCGAGTTCGGGAACACGCGCGTGCGGTCTTCGACCACTGCACTGGTTTCCTTGGACTGCCTGTCGCGCACGTACCCGATCTTTACTTTCGTTCCAATCGGAGCTTGCGCAATCGGATTGACCAGATCGTTGCCAGTCTTGATCGGTCGGCCGTTCACGTTGGTTATAACGTCGCCGCCCTTCAGGCCAGCTTTTTCCGCTGGGCTGCCCGGCTCGACCCCCATGATTACAACGCCATTGGCCGCGCCAAGTTCCTTCAGGGTGATGGCATTGGTTCCCAGATCTTCCTGGAAACTGACGCCGATCGAGCCGCGCGTAACGCGCCCCTGTTGAATCAATTGGTTATAAACATTAATGGCGACGCTCGAGGGCAGAGCAAACCCGACGCCCTCGTAACCGCGGCTGCCGGTGATAATTGCGGTGTTGATGCCGATAACTTCGCCGGCCAGATCCACCAGCGGTCCGCCGGAGTTGCCTGGGTTGATGGCGGCATCGGTCTGCAGGAACTTCTGAAATTGCCTGCCCACTCCACCACGATCTTTCGCGCTGATGATTCCCGCTGTGACGGTCGCGTTCAGGCCGAACGGACTGCCGATCGCCAGCACCCAATCGCCGACCTGCACACCATCGGAATTCCCCAGTTTTGCGACGGGCAATTCTTTGGGCGGCTCGATCTTGATCACTGCCAGGTCGGTTTCTTCATCTACGCCGACGACTTTGGCGTTGTACTTGGCGGTTTCACCATTCAACTGCACTTGAATCTTGGTGGCCTGATCTACAACGTGATTGTTGGTAAGAATAAAGCCCTTACGATCGACGATCACGCCAGATCCGAGGCTGCGCTCTGCTGTCGCGGGAGCATCCTGGCGGCCATCAAAAAAGCGGTCAAAAAAGTCCTGCATCGGATCATTGGGATTTTCCGGCTGCTGCTCGTTCGGCTGCTGTGGGCGGCGTTTGGTAGCGGATCGCCGTTTCTCCATCACCTGTGTAGTGGAAATGTTCACGACCGCAGGTTCCACGCGATTTACGATGGACGCAAACGAATTGGAGGACGGAATGGCGTCCGGCATGGCCAGCGGAGTCGCTCCCTTGCCTGCAAATGCGATGGTCTTCATGGCTGAAGTACGGCCGGACACCACGGTGCCGATCAGAATTCCTACCACCAGCGTGAGCGCTACAAACAACCCGGCAACCATTTTTTCCCGACGCGCCCAGCTGAACATTTTAACGATTGGGTCACCCATCTTTGCTGCTCCTGTATTCTCTCCGCTGCCAGACCGCTCTCGCGAGTCGCACCCGTCACTACTGAGTATAACACTGCGAACTTACCGCAGTTGTCCAGTGCAAGCGCTGCACCGGAAAACACACTGGCCATATGGCCGGGGGTGGCTTTGGAGGTTCGTTGACTTAGTTTCCTCTCTCTCTTTGACGCGACAAACCGGAAAATTGTTGTCACCTAATGTTGCGCTTTAGAAACAGTATTGACAATCGGCACTTTCCCTGTCATTAATATTAGAGCCGCTTGCTGCGGCGAAACGTGGCGATTTAGGGCAACTTGCTCCACGTAAAAAACTGCTAAAGAGCATGTAGAGATTCTTGGATATTCTGAGACCCCTCCTGCACTCTTTGGCACGGAGGGTTTTTTATTCCCCTCCTTGTCAGCCCTAAATAATAGTTCGCGATTCGTCCGAAGCGAAGTGGTCACTTTGCAGTGGCCCGTTTTGCCAGTTCTGCGATGTTTTCCGGGCCGCGATTGGACTGCCGATGCCGGAGATTTATCAGCTAATTTGCCGCGAGTGCGGCAAATTGTGGGGGAACGCGCCGCGTTCGTTTTGCGAGGAGTGTTTTTCCCCCTTGGAAGTTTCCTACGATTACGAAACACTGAAATCCATCGCGTCGAAAGACTCCCTCGCGCGTCGTGACTTTAACATGTGGCGTTATGCCGAGTTTTTGCCGCTGCCAGAAGGATTTCAAGTTCCCAACAGCGTTGGCGGCACTCCGCTGGTTGCTTCGCGCCATCTGGCGAAAAGGTGGGGTCTGAGGAAGCTATATTTCAAGAATGATGCGGTGTGCTTCCCTTCTCTTTCGTTTAAGGATCGTGTGGTGGCAACGGCCCTTGCGGCAGCGCGCCGATTTGGATTCCAGACCGTCGGCTGCTCGTCCACAGGAAATCTGGCGAATGCCGTTGCGGCGCAATCGGCGCAACAGGGATTCGATGCTTGCGTTTTCATCCCAGCCGACCTGGAGCCCGCGAAAATTCTGAATACGGCAGTGTACGGAGCGCGCATCGTGCGCATCAACGGCAACTATGACCACGTGAACCGGTTATGCGCACAGATTGCGGACCGCTTTCGGTGGGGACTGGTAAACGTGAACCTTCGTCCTTACTACTCGGAAGGATCGAAAACGCACGGTTTCGAAATAGCCGAGCAATTGGGCTGGCGGCTTCCGGACAACGTGGTGGTGCCGATGGCGGGCGGCTCTCTGATCACCAAGATTGCCAAAGCATTTCGCGAACTGGTGACCCTGGGTTGGGTTGAGGAAAAGCCGGTGAAATTTTTTGGAGCGCAGGCGACAGGCTGTTCTCCGATTTCGAATGCCGTCAAACGCGGACTGACGCGATTCGAACCGCAAAGGCCGGACACTATCGCGCGGTCCTTGGCCATCGGCAATCCGGCCGATGGGCCGTTTGCCATTAAGCTGATTCGGGAATCGGGCGGCTGGGCGGAAGACATTTCCGATCGCGAAATTGTGCAGTCCATTCAATTACTGGCTGAGACGGAAGGAATTTTTGCGGAGACGGCTGGCGGAGTGACCATCGGAGTCACGGAAAAATTGTTGCGCGAAGGCCGTATCCGCTCCGACGAGACTACAGTGGTATGCATCACCGGCAACGGACTTAAGACCACCGATGCGATCGTGGCTGAATATCCTTTGGCCGAAGCAATCGCAGCAAAATTAGAAGCCTTTGAGGCGTATGTGGACGCGCAAATCACGACACCCGCGGTGGCAAAGGTTTGAGGCGACGGCTTGAACAATTGCGAGTGCGACTGGTGTTAACGACATCTGAGCACAGGAGAATACATGGCAGTGACGATTGAAATCCCCACAGCGTTCCGGCGGTTCACCGACGGGTCGCCAAAGTTAGACTGTACGGCCGCTACGGTCGCGGAAGCACTTAACATTTTGACTTCGCAGTATCCCGGGCTCTCCAGGCACGTGCGTGACGACCAGGGCCAGATTCGCCAGTTTCTGAACATCTATCTGAATGACGAGGACATTCGTTTTCTTGGCGGCGAAGACTGCGCCGTAAAAGAAGGCGACAAAGTATTGTTGGTTCCCTCGATTGCAGGCGGCTGCCAATAACCTTCTCCTCCCAGGTTGCACGTTGGCGAAGCGCCGCCTCCAGCAAGTCTTGAGACTTCCGTCGCATTTTGAGCTTCCCTCACAGGCTCTGCCGTATTACAACTCTCATCGCGGATCGTTGGTCACTGTGGCATCTTGCTTTCGGGTATCGCCAGGGAGCTTTTGATTTTGTCCACCGCAGGCCTCGATGTACCAGCTGCAGGAAAACTTGCCCCAGCGGCGAGCCCGGAACTGCGCAAACATCTCGGGTTTGTTGATCTGATTTTTGCTTGCGTTCTGATGGTGGTGATCCCGGACTTTTTTGGTACCGCCGTAAAAGCCGGGTCTGCAAGCGTGTGCCTGTGGCTCTTGGCCCTAACGTTTTTCTTCGTACCTCAAGCTTTGGTGGTGAGCCACTTGGACAAGCGCCTTCCTTTGGAAGGCGGCTTGTACGAGTGGGCGCGCGTGGCGTTCGGAGATATCATCGGCTTCGTGGTCGCATGGAATTTGTGGTTGTACGTCGTTGTTTACACCGCGTCGATTGGACTGGTTACCACGAATTATCTGGCTTATGTGCTTGGTTCGGAATACGCCTGGATCGCGACCAATCGTCCGGCCTTGATCGCAGCGACGGTTGGAATCATTGCGGGGCTGATGTTGGTGGCGCATGTTGGGTTGCGGATTGGGAAGTGGGTGACGAATGCAGGAAGCGCGCTAACCGTTTTGACGATCGCAGTGTTGATAGCGCTTCCCTTCGTCCGGCATGCGCAAGGAACACTTGCTGAATACCATCCGCTCAAACTAGCACTTCCAACGCTAAGTCTGTTCAGCTTCAGCGTGTTCAGCAAAATGACCTTCGGGGCGCTTTGCGGGCTGGAGTTCACGGCAATTTTTGCCGGCGAGTCGCGCAATCCGGTGCGGCATTTTCCACGTGCGATATTGCTGTCAGTGCCCCTGGTGGCATTTCTTTATATTTTTGGGACCAGCGCAATCCTGGCTTTTGTATCTCCCGATTCCGTGGATTTGATCGGACCAATCCCACAGGCGCTGCAAGCGGGATTCGCGGGCATGAGCGCGGCGCGAATCATAGTGCCGGCAGCGATACTTCTACTGCTTACGAATTATCTGGCGAGCTTTAGCTTCAATTTCGCCGCCAATACGCGGCTCCCGATGGTCGCGGGATGGGATCACCTTTTACCGGCATGGTTTACGCGGTTGCATCCGAAATATCGAACGCCCGTGAACTCCATTCTTTTTCTCGGAATCATTACGCTTGTCGCGAGTCTGGCAGTGCTCATCGGCGTCCGTGAACTGGAAGCTTTCGAGATGCTACAGATTTGGGGCTTCACTTTTTACGGGATTGCGTATCTCGCAATGTTCGCGATTCCGCTCTTCGCAAAACGTGAATCCAAATTGCGCTCCGGAATACTGCTCAGAGTTGCCGCGACGTGCGGGTTCGCATTGACATTATTATTCGTGGTGCTCTCTATTTTTCCGATCGTTGCTGTCGTTAACCCCGTGCGCTACGTGGTGAAAACAATAGCGGTTTTATTGGGAGCGAACTGCGTTGCGCTAGCGTTGTTTATCCAGCAGCGCCGCCACAACGTTAACAATTCGTTTCCGTGTTCTTAACCGTTTATGCCGGTTCACGCGCTCGCGATGTATGCGCCACGCAACTCATGGCCTTTCCCATTGCTCGGTCCTAGCGGAGCGAAAGATCGCGTCGATGACTTTCATGTTGGCGAGGGCGTCTTCGAGTGGAACGGGAACTTCGCTATCCTCGCGGATAGCGCGGGAGAAAACATCACCTTGAATCGTGTACTGGTCGCATGCAGCAATCTCTACAACTTCCACCTTGCCGTTATAGATCGCCATCCCATCAGCGATTGTAATGTGCGTTGGGCGGTCGGATGGCGCATTAAAAGGCATTTCAACCGCGAGACGGCCGGAAGTTCCGAGAATTTCCATGCGCTGAAAATAGTTGGTTTGCGTGCCGCAGGAAAAAACGGAATGGCCAGAGGAAAATTCCATCGCGCCGGAAGCGAGACGGTCGGTGCCGAACTCGGGATCGAGTTCCAGCGCTCCCGTAACACGCTTCGGCTCCTCCCCGAACAGCCAGCGCGAAAGCGTTACCGGATAGCTGCCGATATCGAGCAATCCTCCGCCGCCCCATTCGGGTTTGTGGCGAACGTTGGCGGGATCGCGATTGAAATAGCTGAAGACGGTGATGATGGATTTGAGTTGGCCAATTTTTCCGCTGCGGATCAGTTCTTTTGCGCGAAGCCACTGCGGGTGCGTTTTGACCATGAAGGCTTCACCAATTTTTACGTTGGTGCGATCACGGACGCGCATCAGCTCGACAACCTCCGCCGCGTTAAGGCCGATTGGCTTTTCGCAGAGCACATGCTTCCCGGCTTCGGCACCTTTGATGGACCACGGAACATGCAGATGGTTGGGAAGCGGGTTGTAGATAGCTTCGATTTCAGGGTCGGCGAGCAAATCTTCATAAGAGCCGTAAGCCTTGGGAATTGCGAGGTTCCGCGCGGCAGCTTGCGCCTTCGTCAAATCACGCGACGCAATTGCAGCAATCTCGCACCGGTCGCACTTCTGCATCCCGGGAATAACCTTGCGGACCGCTATGGACGCGACTCCTAGAACCCCCCATTGCATCTTTTTGCTCATTGCGGAGAACTCTCCGAAGAAAAGAAAGCTAACTACTATTGACAGCGAGCACTAGAAAAATCCGGCTATTTGTTGATATTCCATGAAACGCTATGCCGCCGAACTTCACTACTGCCTATCAGGGGCAGACCGAACTATCTTAAAGGAGTTTTGCTATGCGTACGTCCCTGGAAGTAATCAACCGCTCTGCGATCCTGCTACATATTCCCGATGATCATGGCAACGCCGTGAAAGTCATTCTCGGAGGAGCCGATGGGCCGCTGGTCACAATTGATCCGGCGGGCCATATTCACGTGTCACCGTCGATTGGTCCGGGGGATCCGGAAGTCCGCAAAGCCGTGAGCGGAATATTGCAGGGAATTCAGGAGATTGCCCGGTTGGCGAACGAAATGAAAGCCGCAGGAGCCGGAACACGCTAGTATTTGAATTGCGAATCTATCGCTGGCAAGAATCAGCCAACGAGCAAAATAAATATACACGATTCACCGCATTGCGTCTTAGCAAGGTAGACAGTAAATTGGCGACGGTTAAGAGGTTCCAGAAAGGTTCAGATTCGCAACATGACACCGATTCTTATCGCGCTTGTTAGCGTGCTGCCCTTGGCGGTGGCAGGTCTTTCCCTGCTCTTTGTTTCCAGAAACCCTCCGCACCATCCGCATCACCACGCAATTAACTTGCGGGACCTGAAATAGTCTTTCCCGCTAGAACGAAAAGAAAATACCTCTCCACATCATGGTCGTGACGAGTCATGCCGGGCTCGCGTTGCACATGTGCCCGATTCGGTGGTAGTGCGGCAGCCGGATTTGGTGCTGTCTAATCCGCTAAATAAGTTTCAACTGATTGCTCTCAAGTTCGAGTAATTGTTTCTTCAGCGGTAGACCGCCGCCGAATCCCGTCAAACTGCCATCATGTCCGATAACTCGATGGCACGGAATAATAATTGGGATAGGATTCGCACCGTTTGCTGCTCCGACGGCACGCACCGCCTTGGGACTACCCACAATTTCAGCCAGTTTTTTGTACGAGATGGTTTCGCCGTAGGGGATTTCTTGCAGCGCGGTCCAGACCTTTTTCTGAAAGTCCGTTCCTTCCAACACCAGATCAAGCTCAAAATTCTTACGATCGCCGGCGAAATAGGATTGCAATTGATCCACGACTTCCACAAATGCGGCGTTATCTACCTGCCATTCCGGGTCCACACTTCTTGCCCGATTGCCTACGGCAAAACGTACCAGCTTCAGTCCAGCACGCGACCCCGCCAGCAGCAAGGAGCCCACCGGGCTATCGAACCAGGTGTAATAAACAGGATTCACGTTGTCGTTCCTCACCCTATTCATGGTTCATACAGTCTAAGCCGTCAGCTTACGCGTTTCCAAACAACGTCTTCGTTATTGCGGCGATCGATCAAAACATCCGGTTGGCCGTCCGCGTGGGGGCGAAAAAGAATCCGCCCTTCGACTCCCCTGCGGAAGAAAATGTTTTCGGCCTCCGGAATGAGTGCTTCTTTCTCGCGGCCGGCCCGCTGCATGAATAATGTTTGTCCATCCGTAGTGATCGCGCGCGTGGTCCCTGGAGCGAGTTCATATGTGCCGAGATATTGCTTGATTTTCGCGATGTCCATGGTTCCGGGTGCCGGATCTTCGTAATAACGCAGCATCTGCCCAGCAACGATTTGCCAGTTACCGTTTCGGCGAATCCAGGTATCCGTGCCGTGGTATCGGGCGTGCTCGACCTGACCAAATATGGTCTCGGTTTCATCAAGGTCGTAGCTCAAGATTGCGGTGTTCTTTACCACGCGGGTCTTGGGATTGAGCACCTTGATGGCGCCGGAGTAGCCAGCGGGCATCGGCGAAACGTCTTTCACGAGCGCAGCCTTATCCATTGCTCTGCCTTTTTCGTCAAAATAGGTGGCATCGTCCGCGAAATATTTCTTCCACGGCTCCTGATTGCCGGGAGCCACGGCGTCCATCAATTCCTGAGTCCGACGGACCAATTCCTTCTCGGTGATAGCCGCGTACATCCGGTGTCCACATCCCACGATAGCCAGAATCAATCCAATCGCTAATGCGATCCTCGAAATACGCTTGATCATCGCGTTCGTATCCATTCGCCTTGCCAGTGTGCAGACCGCTGGCTGATTTAGTTCGACGTGTGGGATGGTAGTCGGGTAAGCTCGCCAACACAGGATACTCGCAACTTCTCGATGCCAGCCTTCTAGGCGTGCGTCTTTTTGCCCTGCTGCTGTTACAGTGCTAAAATTTTAATGCTAAACGCCATGACCGCAAAAACTCTGTACGAGAAGATCTGGAACAGCCACTTGGTGTATGAAGAGCGGGGCAAGCCTTCCCTGCTGTACATCGACCGGCACTTGATTCACGAAGGCACCTCGCCCCAAGCATTCTCGGGCCTGCGTGCGGAAGGCCGTAAAGTTCGCCGGCCAGATCTTACTTTCGCGGTGATGGACCACTCGGTTCCCACCAAAGATCGCTTTCTCCCGATTCTCGATCAGGACGCCAAAGCGCAGTTCGACGCGTTGGAAAAAAATTGCCAGGAATCCGGCGTTCGCCTGTTCGACATGAACAGCAAGAATCAAGGCATCGTGCATATTATCGGTCCCGAGCTTGGTATCACTCAACCGGGCCAAACCATCGTTTGCGGCGACAGCCATACCTCGACACACGGCGCATTCGGTACCTTGGCGTTTGGCATCGGCACCAGCGAAGTCGAACACGTGCTGGCCACGCAATGCCTGGTGCAAGGCAAATCCAAAACCCTGCACATTCTGGTGCATGGCAAACGGCCCAAAGGCGTCACAGCGAAAGACATTATTCTCGCCATCATCGGAAAGATCGGCATTGGCGGCGGAACAGGGCACGTTGCGGAATACGGCGGCCAGGCAATTCGCGAACTATCCATGGACGGCCGTATGACGGTTTGCAACATGACCATTGAAGGGGGCGCGCGCGCCGGAATGATTGCGCCGGACGAGACCACCTTCGCATATCTTGAAGGTCGCCAATTTGTGCCGCGCGGCAAAGAATTCCAGGACGCGGTAGAAACATGGCGGCTGCTTACCACCGACGAGGGCGCCAAGTTTGATATGACCGTGGAGTTGCAGGCGGAAGAGATTGCTCCGCAGGTTACCTGGGGAACGAACCCAGGAATGGTAACGGGCGTCACTGATCGCGTGCCCGATCCCGGCTCGTTCAAAAATGCCGACGACCAGAAGGCCACCGAGCGCGCGTTGCAATACATGGGATTGAAAGCGGGAACGCCGATCGTGGATATTCCGGTGGACCGCGTGTTCATCGGTTCGTGCACCAATTCGCGGTTGGACGATTTGCGCGCTGCAGCGCATTTAGTTGAAGGAAAACACGTTGCGAAGTCCATTAAGCAGGCACTGATCGTTCCCGGTTCGCGTGGCATCAAGGCCGCTGCGGAAAAAGAAGGACTCGACAAGATTTTCTCTGACGCTGGATTCGAATGGCGCGATGCCGGCTGCAGCATGTGTATCGGCATGAATGCTGACGTTTTGCCGCCGCACGAACGCAGCGCCAGCACTTCGAACCGCAACTTTGAAGGCCGTCAGGGCCGCGACAGCCGCACGCATCTGGTCAGCCCCGTAATGGCCGCCGCAGCCGCGATTGCAGGGCACTTTGTGGATGTGCGCGAGTTCGACGTCGCGAATGTCGAGTAGTCAGGATTACACATGCCAGTAGACACTCGCGGACTTCGGGAAGAACACGTTGGCAAGCGCCTGCACATTGATCTTGGACTGGGACAAGTCGAAGAAGTAAATCTCTTGGAACTAACTGTCTGTCAGGAACCTGAACCTTGTTGCGGAATTACCTATCGCTTGCTTCGCACAAGTCAGCACCACGAGTCCAAGAAAGAGGGCTCGGTGCATTGGGTCGGTTTTGGTGACATCAAGAATTTTCAGGTATTGGGAGAGCGCCTCGCATGAAACCATTCATCACGCACAGCGGTCTGGTACTTCCGCTCGATCGCGTAAACGTTGACACCGATCAAATGGTGCCCAAGCAATTTCTGAAGGCGCTGACCCGCGAAGGTTTTGGCAGAATTCTGTTTTACGATTGGCGTTACCTGGCAGGTGAAAAGCCGAATCCTGACTTCGTCCTGAATTTTCCGGAGTACAAAGGCGCATCGATTCTTCTCACACGCGCTAACTTCGGTTGCGGCTCCAGTCGCGAGCACGCTCCCTGGGCCATCGGCGATTACGGCTTCCGCGTTATCCTCGCCCCGAGCTACGCTGACATTTTCTATAACAATTGCTTCAAGAACGGCATTCTTCCAGCGATCCTGAAGGCATCCGACATTGACGAACTCTTCAAACGCGCTGAGGCGGATCGTTCGTACATGCTCGCTGTCGATTTGCCGAATGAGACGGTAAGCGACAACAAAGGATTTACCGTTTCGTTTGAGATCGCGCCCTCGCGCAAAGAAGTTCTGTTACAAGGTCTGGACGATATCGGTACATCACTGCAACACGTCGCAGCAATCGACGCCTACGAAAAAACGCACGCCTCAACGGCCACCATGTACGCCCTAGTCGACGTGAAGAACTATACGGCGCCTTGAGTGGATCGCTCTCGCACGTCGCTTCAATCGAAGAGAGATTCCTCGCTTCGCTCGGAATGACGGCCATTTTGCTCAGTGATGAAAAGGGATTAGCCTTTTCCCCCTGTGGGCTCCGGCGACTCCGGCGCTGCAGGCGGTCCCAGCAATTCTGCCGCAAGAATTCCCACCAGTACGAGTGCCGCTCCCGCAATTGAGCGCATCCCGAGCCGTTCGCGCAATACCCAATAGGAAGTAAGGACCGCGAACACCGGTTCCAGCGTGAAAATAATCGCCGCATGGCTCGGCGTCGTGAATTGCTGCGCCCAGAGTTGCAACGAGAAGGCCACAGCCGTCGCGAACACCGCGCAAACCGCGATGCCAATCCACAGCTGCGAAGTGGAATGGAAGCGCATCGGCTGCCAGCGAATCGCGTTCGCTCCAAACGCCGTCAGCCACGCCATCACCGCGCACGCAAGTACCTGCAATACGCTCAGCGCAGCGGCAGAGTGCTCCCGTGCATAATCGCCAACCAAAATAATGTGTACTGCGTACGACAGAGCTGCAAAGAATGTCAGAACATCGCCGCGGTTTAAATGCGCTACACCCGTGACAGGCACCGTCAGAAAATATAGTCCCGCAGCCGCCGCAATCGTCCCAAAATACACCCACAACGTTACGCGCTTGCCCCAGAACAGCGCCAGAATCAGCGGTACCAGCACCACACTCGATCCCGTAATGAATCCTGAATTAGACGCAGTCGTATAACGCAGCCCGGCAGTCTGAAACGCGTATCCGCAAAACATGAAAAAGCCCAGGCGTGCGCCGGCGAAAGTCTCTTCGCGCTGCAGCACGCGGAATACCTGCGGACGGAATACCGCCATGCAGACGCCGGCCAGCGTGAAACGCAGCGCGAGAAAAACGAACACCGACGAATCGTCCAGCGAATTCTTGACCACCACAAATGTTGATCCCCACAGCAGCGTGCAAAACCCCAGCGCGAATTCGGCGCGCAAACGGCTTGGCTGTAGTCTTGTGGTTAAAACGGTTGGCACAGTCCGGCAAGCATACCAGCGAATGTCAACAACTAGATGCCTGCCCCGGAAAGCAACGCTTCACGGGCCATTGACTCTGCCCCAAGCGCAAGTATCATGCAGACATAATGCACAAACACCTAAGGCTCTGGCTTCGTGCGCTCAGCCTCGCGTGCGCGATGTTCGCTGCTCTAACCGCCACAATCCGCGCGGAGCATCGCGAAAATTGGATCGAGATAAAATCTCCGCACTACACAATTTATTCCAACGCCAGTGAACACGACGGCCGTCGCGTGGCTGCACAGTTCGAGGAAATCCGTGCGCTCTTCGAACAAAGTTTTCCCAAGCTTAGAGTGGACTTCGGAAAGCCCACCATCGTGTATGTGTTGAAAGATGAGAATTCACTGAAACTTCTGATGCCAACCTACGGCCAGAATAAAAACTCCATGAAGCTATCCGGTTTCTACCAGTTATCTAACGATAAGAATTTTGCCGTGGTTCGCGCGGACGTAACCGGCTCTGGCGCCAATCCCTATCATGTGATGTACCACGAATGGGCGCACGGACTGTTCCGCCTGAATTATCGCGGACTGCCGCTGTGGCTGGACGAGGGCCTGGCGGAATACTGGGGCGGAAGCGACATCGATAACAAGGAAGGCCGCGTGGGCATGGCGGACCCCGCGCAGTTACGCGTGCTCAGACAAAGCGCCTTTCTTCCCATCTCGACGCTCGTTTCCATCGATGCGTCATCTCCGCTCTACAACACCAAGGATCACGCAGGCATGTTCTACGCGGAGTCCTGGGCCATTGTTCACTATTTCTCGCTTGCTCCAGAGGTGCGCGACCAGCATCTTCTCGATAAATACCTTGCTGCGTTGCAGGCTACCGATGATCCGATCGAAGCGGCCGACCGTTCGTTCGGCGATTTGAAAAAACTGGGCGAAAAACTGGAAGCTTACACCCGGCAGTCGGCCTTTTTGTATCAGCGAATATCTGTGAAGAGCAGTGTCTCGGAAAAAGATTTCGCGGCTCGCCACTTGAACCAAGGGGAGGGCCTGGTCATTCAAGCGGACTATCTGGTACACACCAATCACCTTCCCGAAGCCATTGCAATCCTGCATGAAGCGGAAAAACTGGACACCAAGGCTCCACGCCTGCACGATGAATTGGGTTACTACCATTTTGTGAAAGCGGATTTCGATAATTCGCTGAAGGAATTTGACCTGGCGATCGCGGAAGACCCCAACGACGCCACTGCCTACTATTACAAAGCGTCCATTCCCTATCGCAAGGGCGGCTACGACCGTGAAAACACTCCGCAAATCATCGCCAATCTGCAAAGGGTGATTTCGCTGCAGCCCAATTTTGCTCCCGCGCACGCTTTCCTTTGCATCGCGTACACGCAATCCGCAGAAACCAAACCCAAAGCTTTGGCTGAGGCCAAAAAGGCCATGGACCTGGAGCCCGGCAGCCTGGCGTATTTTATTGACGCTGGCCGAGCGCTGATCGCCACAAATGATCTGGCGAAAGCAAAAAAAGTCGCCGACACCGCGCAGAAACTCGCAACCTGGCCCCGTGACCGCGCCATGGCCGCGAATTTTCAGAAGACCGTTAACGCAAAAATGAATCCGTCTGCTTACGACCCCCGCTCCGTGGCAGCGGCTGATCCCGTCGCGAGCGACGAAGGATCGACTGCGGGCCCCGCGCAGCCTTCTCAGAAAGAAGGCCAGATCACCGAGCTAATCTGCGGTCATCCGCCATCGGTGATGTTCACCCTGACAGTAGGTGACGAACAATTTCTATTTCATGTAAAGGATGTGGCGAAAATCCGAGTGCTTGATGCCGCTGGCAACACCAGCGAGGCTGTTAGCTGCGGAAAATGGAAGGACAGGAAAGCCATGGTGGAATTCTCGGCAACGCCGGATGGCCCGGCTTTTGGAGAAGTTGCTTCTATCGCGTTTAGGTGAAATTATTCCGAGGAATAAACCGTCCTCCCGCCCACGACCGTACGCAAAACTTTGGTGTTCAGATATTCACTTGGCGTGACTTTTGTCAGGTCTTTCGAAAGCACGATAAAGTCCGCGAACTCGCCGGCCTTCAATTCGCCTTTCTTCCCTTCCATGAATTCGCCGTAGGCCGAACCGCTGCTGTAAGCGCGAATGCAATCGTCCAGCGAAATTTTCTCTTGTGGCTGCCAGCCGCCTTGCGGTCCGCCGGTGGGGAGCTCACGCGTGACGCACGCATACAGTCCGCGGAAAGGTGTGATCGGCTCGACATCGTAATCCGTTCCAAACGCCAGACGGATGCCGAATTTCTCCATAGTCGCCCACGCGTACGCACCTTTTATGCGCTCCGGCCCAACTCGCTGCTCGGCCCAACGCATGTCCGACGTTTGGTGCGATGGCTGCATCGAAGCGATCACCTGCAAACGCGCGAAACGCGGGAAATCGGACGCCGCCACAACTTGCGCGTGTTCGATGCGGTCGCGCCGGTCGCGCGGCCCGTTCGCTTTGGCGGCGGCTTCAAAGACGTCCAGCACAACTCGGTTGGCGCGATCACCAATCGCATGAAAATTCAATTGGAAGCCTGCTTTGTCGCGTTCAATCGCCAGCGCACGAAGCTTTTCAGGCTCCATGGTCATGATGCCGCTAGTCGAAGGATCGTCAGAATAGGGAGCGAGCATCGCGGCGGTGCGTGATCCCAGAGCGCCATCCGTAACCATTTTCAGCGCGCCGGTGCGCAGCCACGGATCAGTCGTTCCGCCGTCGCGGCGCATCTGTTCGAGCTTTCCGAGTGGCGCAGGAAAAGGCAACCACTCTGTAATGCGCACGGTGAGCTTGCCGTCGTTCCTAATGGCGCGATAGATAAGAAAATCTTCCCACGCAGAATTGTCCTGCACGGAAGTCACGCCGTGTTGTGCCACATCGGCAAGTGCCAGCTCAATTCCGCGACGGCGTTGCTCCGCGGACGGCGGCGGAATCTTGGAATCGACCAGCCCCATGGCCGCGCCTTCTTTTAGCATTCCCGTCGGCTCGCCTGCCGCATCCCGTTCGATTTCTCCGCCGGAAGGATTTGCCGTGGCCTTGCTGATGCCCGCAAGTTGCAGGGCAAGTGAATTCGCCACCGCCACGTGACCGGAAATGTGCGTCAGGATCACTGGATTCTTCGGAGAAACCTCATCCAATTGCTGGCGATTCGGAAATTTCTTGTCTGGCCAGAACGTGTGATCCCATCCGCTGCCCCGGATCCATTCGCCTTCCTTGTGCTGTGCCACACCCTCCGCCAGGCGTTTTTGCAGTTCGGCCACGCTCTTCACGCCATTCAAGCGCACCGCGATCCAGTCTTCTCCGGCGCCGCCAATATGGACATGCGCATCATTGAAGCCGGGCATTACAAAATGTCTTTGCAGGTCAACGGCCTTGGCTCCGGCATCGGCAAGCGCGCTGACTTCATCATCGTCGCCAGCCGCCAGGATTTCTTCTCCGCGCACCAGCATGGCTTCAGCCCACGGAGAAGCGGGATCGTTGGTATAAATGCGTCCATTGCGATAAATCGTGACCGTGGTCGTGGCGTTGGCGGCTGGCCTGGTTTTATCCGGTGCTTGCGCAAAACCAACATTGCAATCAGCGGATACAGAAATCAGCAGCACCGCGACGATTGCAGGCATTCTGTTGCGTTGGCAAATTTTCAAGATTTCTCCCCAACAATTCCGGAGCTACCGAGCAACGTCAGCAAAACACGTTGCAAGCCGGTTTCTCGACCATCTGATTCATACCATTCCTGCAAGGAGTGAGCGCCGCCGCCGTTGCCGCCCGCGCCAATTGCAATCGCCTCGATGCCCAGCGAGAGCGGAATATTCGCATCGGTCGAGGCCCGTTCCAGCCGCGATTGATTGTGAACCGCCTCGTCCGCTGCCCGCAACGTCGCCAATAACGGCGAGTTCGGCGCAAGTTCTCCGCCCGGACGGCTGCCGAGTAAATCCAGTCTCCATTCAAGTTTTCCTTTCGAACGGTCGCGCGCAGTTTCCATCTCGTCGCGAATTCCCGCGGCAATGCAATCTCGTAAAGCAGACTCCAGCCGAATCAATTCGTCGTCGCCCTCCGAACGCAAATCCACTTTCAATCGCGCTTCGTGCGGAATCGAATTCACGGAAGTTCCACCTTCAATTTGTCCCAGATTATAGGTAGTGCGCGGACTCGACGGCACCCGGGTATTGATGAAGCGCACTGAACCGCGAACCAGCGCGTTGATTGGATTCGGTATGCCGAAATCGGACCAGCTATGCCCCCCCGGTCCAGTGATAACCACTTCTACCCGGCGCGAAGCCAGCGCCTTGGTGGTGACATGGTCAATGCTCGATCCATCCAGCACAATCACCGCTTTCAGCCGCTCGCGATAAGCGTCTACGAGCGCGCGCATCCCGCGCAGATTTCCTTCCCCTTCTTCACCCACGTCCGCGACAAATAGAATTGTTCGTCGTGGCTGGATGCGAGCTTCATGAAGCGCTCGCGCGACTGCCACCAGGGCAACCAATCCTGCGCCATTGTCGGAGATTCCCGGAGCGGTCATGCGACTTTTATCGCGACGCACTTTAACGTCAGTTCCAGCCGGGAAAACTGTGTCCAGGTGAGCAGAAAGGATTACGAGTTCCTTGTCGGACTCACCGCGCAGCAGACCGATCACGTTTCCTGCCTTGTCCGTGGAAACTTCCAGCCCGACCGCGGAAAGCAGCACTTTCACGGCGGCGGCTCGTTCGGACTCCTGAAACGATGGTGCGGGAATTTCCGTCAGGCGCGCCTGCTCGTCATCAATCCACGCGCGATGCGACGCGAACCATTCCACGGCCGCACGGATTTGCGGTCCTGAGGGCAGTTCAGACTGCGCCGATGCTGCGGCGCGATTCGCGGGACGATCGGCTGGAAAAGGAACGACAGGTCTAATCGGCATGTTGAGCAGAATAACCGAAACCACCAGCCATTTCAGCGCCGAATCTAGTCGCAAGTTCAATGCGGAGCAACTCCGGCACAAAGTGCCAGAAGTTCGTCCTCGGTAAGCACACGAGCAGATTGCTTCGCGGCTTCCAGCAAACGCGCGACCAGGGCGTCGTCAGCAGGAATCTTTCGGCGCTCTAACCAAAAAAGTACATTGGACTTTCCGCTCATCGGGCCAACTTCGATAATTTGCTCCAGCCCAAAAAGATGCGACGGAACGCCGCTGTATACGATGTTCGCCAGTTCGACATTGCCTTTGTGAAACGCTTTCACGATGGCCGCGGCGTGAACGCCGGTAGCGGTTCGAAACGCATCTCTGCCGATTACCGGATAATTCGGAGGAATCGTCGTATGCGTAGCCACTGCAACGGTCTCGCAATATTCTTTCAGCCTGGAAAGATCGCGGTCAATCAGGCCAATCAATCGAAGATTGACGAGCATCAGTTCCATCGGCGTGTTTCCTACGCGTTCGCCCAGCGAATTCGCAGCCGCATGAACCTGATGCGCTCCCGCTGCGACAGCCCATAGCGAATTGGCAATCGCCAAGCCGCGGTCGCAATGACCGTGCCAGTCCACTCGAATATTTTCGCCGGACGGCTTCACCACTTCTTCCATCACGAATTTGACCAGGTTGTATGCACCCTGCGGTGTTGCGTGGCCCACGGTGTCGCATAACACGATCGCTCGTGCGCCACTTCGAATCGCGGCGGAATAAAGCCGCTTGACCGTATCCCGATCCGTTCGAACCGTATCTTCCGTCACGTACATCGACGGCAGATTGTGGCTTACCACAAACTTGACCGCATTCTCGGTCGTGCGCTCCAGGTGATCCACGGTCCAGTCTTCGACCAGACGCCGGATCGGACTTGAACCAAGGAAAGTCGCCGCCTCGATGGCAATGCCCACTCGCTGTGAAATCTCCACAATCGGTAAAATATCATTTTCAAGAGTGCGCGCCGCGCAATTCGGACGTATCTTCATGCGATTGGTGGCGATTTCACGTCCCAGCGCCTCGCAATGCTCAATCGCGCGCGCGCCTGCGCCAGGAAGCCCGATGTTGACGGAATCGATCCCCAGCGATTCCATCAAGTGAAGTATGCGGATTTTCTCGTCGATACCAGGATCGTGTACCGAAGGGTTTTGCAGACCATCACGCAAAGTCTCGTCATTCAGCAGAACTTTTGTGCCCGCAGGTATCAGCGGAGCCGAAGCCAGGTTCCAGTCGTATATCCAATCGCTCTGCTGCATGCATCCTCCAGCCATCACTCAGTGGATTGTAACCGGAACGCAGGCAGCACAAAAACGACTAACCCCAATCCGGAATGTCTCTCGGTACGCGACGAGCAGGTCTCGCTAATCAATACGAAAAGCTTCTTCATGCTCAACCGAAACCATGCACAAACCCTGCGCTGGTACGGTCGGTCCAGACTTGGACCTGTCCTTCAACTCATACAGTCGATCAATATCCTGAGGCGACAGCCGGCCCCGGCCAACATCCAGTAACGTGCCTACCATTTTGCGCACCATGTAGCGCAAGAACGATCGACCCTGCACCGTAAAAACCAGTTCTTCGTTATCCGCCGAATGCGCCAGCTCCGTCGAATAGATCTCGCGAATCGTTGACCGCTCCTTGTCGCCGTCCTCTGAGCCGGTGGACGCAGCAAACGAAGCAAAATCATGGCAGCCTACAAACCGAGCCGCGGCGGCGCGCATTTTATCTTCGTCAAGCGGAAATGGATAATGCAACACGTAACGCCACAGCATCGGCGGCACTACTTTTCCCCGATACAAGCGATAACGATAGATTTTGCTGCGTGCGGACCATCTCGCGCTGAAGTCCGGCCCAACCTCTTCAGCTCCCACGATTCGAATCGTCGGAGGAAGAATGGCATTCAGTGCGCGCTGAAATTCCTGCGCGGACAATCCGCTCTGCGTTCGAAAGCTGCCCACCTGCCCCAGCGCGTGCACTCCCGCATCGGTCCTGCCCGTCGCATGCAGCGCAATATTTTCCTGTGTCAGCCGCCGCAGCACCGAAACAATTTCGCCCTGCACCGTGGGTTTCGAGGACTGCATCTGCCAGCCATGAAAATCCGTCCCATCATAGGCAATTGTGAGTTTGAGGTAGCGCATGCAGAGCAGCCCGCGCAATCAGGGCGACGAGCGTACAAACCGGCTACCCGGCTTTATCGCCGCAGAGCCTTCCCTGCACAAAGGACAATCGTCCGGCTCGTAACTTGCGATCGGAAGGTCCAGCAACGCTTGCGCCTTCACCGGAAAATCAATCTTACCGCCGCTGCGATCGATCATGGCCGCCGCCGCGACCACGCGTCCACCGACTTCCTGCACAACATGAATTGCTTCTTGAGTGGAACCGCCCGTCGTCCAGACATCTTCTACCACCAGCACCCGCTGATCGGGCCGCAGCTCGAACCCGCGCCGCATGACCATCGTTCCGCTGCCATCGCGCTCCACGAATAACGCCGGGACTCCGCCTCCCAGCACAACATGCTTCGCAGAAGGTTCTGGCAGCGCCCGAGCTACTTCTTGCCCGATGATTACGCCGCCCAGAGCTGGGGACACCACTGCCTCAATCCCAGCATCTGTGAACAGCGCTGCCAGTGCTTGGCCCAGTTTTTCCGCAAATCGCGGATATTGCAGCACCAGCGCGCATTGTACGTACGTCCCGCTATGCAGTCCGCTGGACAGCTCAAAATGTCCATGCCGGATGGCCCCAGCTGTCTCGAAAATCTTCAGCAAATCTTCTGTTGCATCCATTGCTCAGCTAACCGTTGAACGTCCCTAAACGTCGAAATGTCAGGAGCTTAGTGGCTGCTGGGTTGCGTTGTCAAGGAACTGCGACGCTGATAGACTCTCAATTCCGCCGCTCGGTGCATCATTTCGTTTCGTTCGCCGGTGGATGGCCTTCTCCGGCTGATTTCATGAAACAAATACGAAGCAATACGCGTTCTAATTAGTGCAGCTCATTCAGAACAACAATTTTAGTTTCGCGTGACATTTACTTGAGGGGATACGCACACATGATGACGCAGTTTGCACGACCGCTGATGGCTACCCTGCTGGCTGTACTACTTGCCGTGGGAACTCTATCTCCGGTCTATGCGCAGGACGCTCCGGCTGTTCAGTCTCCGACCGGCGAGCCCAGGCCCGCGAACAGCCCTTCTCCGACCGTTTCGCTTGGCAGCTCAAAGTACAACTACACGCGCGGCCCCAGGTCTTTTCCAAACCTGATTGCACCTTACTACCCGATCTCCATCCCGGAGCCCGGAGCCACTAACACACCTAAACTCGAACAAATGATCCATGACGGAAAATTAGAATTGACTCTGCAAGACGCGGTTGAATTGGCACTTGCAAACAACATGGACATCGTCGTGGCTCGCTATAACCCATGGTTTGCAGACACCGACATTCTCAAGACAGAATCGGGCGGAACCGGTCGTGGAACCGCGGGTGCCTCATTCCCCTTCTCCACCGCCAATATTCCGTTTCTTTCGTTCGATCCGCTTATTACGGGCAGAGTGTTATTCGACCAGATAGCGGTTCCCGTGAATAACCCATTCCTCGCGGGCACCGGTTCAACCTTGGTTGGCGCGGTCTCAGCGCACACTGCGGAATACAATTTCGCTGTGTCGCAGGGCTTTTCTTCGGGCACGACGGTAAACCTCGCTTGGGATAACACCCGTAGTTCTTCCAGTGCGCTTAACTTGTTCAACCCCGCCGTTCAGTCTTCGCTTTATGTCACCGTTTCCCAGCAATTGCTGAACGGTTTCGGCTTCTTCGCCAATCGCCGCAACATTCTCATCTCCAAGAACAATCGCAAAATTGCCGACCTGGCATTCGCCCAGCAGGCCATCACCACCGTTACTAACACCATCAACACCTACTGGGAACTGGTTTACGCTCGCCAGAACGTCGATGTTCAGCAGCAGGCTGTGACGGTCGCGGAAAAACTTTACAGCGACAACAAAAAGCAACTTGAAATCGGCACCATGGCTCCGCTGGACGTGACCCGCGCGGAATCCGAATTGGCTACCGATAACCAGAACCTGATCGTCGCCAGAACCGCCCAGCTGCAACAGGAACAAAACCTCAAGAACGCCATTTCAAAAGATCCATTGGCCGCAAACTTTGTCAACGTACAAATCCTTCCTACCGATAAGCCCACGCCTCCTGAAGCCATCGAGGCGCCCTCGTTTGAGGACGCTCTACGCGAAGCATTCGTGAAACGTCCCGATTTGCAGGAACAGTTTTACAACCTGAAAAACGCGGACATTGATGCGCGCGCAACACGCAACGCTCTTTTGCCCGTCGCAACGATCAATGGGCGCTACGGCTCGCAAGGCCTTTCAGGTAACTCCACAGTTGCTGGCACGCCCATCACGACTGCAGGTAGTGCGGTAGTCGATTCGAATGGATCGCCGGTCACCGTTCTCGGCGCCGGGAACGTTCCGGTGGAGATTTTCGTGCCCAACGTAACTCCCACCGTCGCAGGCACCATGAAAGACGGTTTCGGCACCGCGCAGAGTCAGATCTTTCACAATACTTTTCCCGACTACTCGGTGTATCTCAACCTACAGATCCCCCTCCGCAATCGGTCTGCACAAGCTGACAATCAGCGCGCGATTCTAACTGCCCGCCAGCAGCAAGCCGTGATGCAACAGCTTAAGAACGCTGCGCTTCTCGATGTGCGCAACACCTACATCGCGCTGGTTCAGGATCGCGCTCGTGTGGAGGCCGCAGGCAAGGCCAGAGAACTGCAGCGGCAAACCTTCGAAGCCGAACAAAAGAAATATCAGCTTGGCGCAACCACCGTTTATCAAGTGATTCTTACCCAGCGCGATTTCATCACCGCACAAGGCACCGAATTGCGCGCTTTGGCCGACCTGGTCGAAGCCAAAGCCAATTACGAACGCGCCATCGGTCGCACCCTCGAAGTAAATCGCGTCACCATCGCCGAAGGCAAATCCGGCAACATCGACCGCGACACCTTGATCCCGGGCACCCTGAATGGCAGAGTCGTCGGCACCGACGCCCTCTTGAAAAAACTAGACGCGGAAAATCCCCGCATGGCCGATCCTCCTCCCAGCGCCAAGAAATAACTCGTCTTTAGTCCCGTACGGGCACGGCACGCCGTGCCCTTCTTTCTCTTCTTGCCTTCCTTCTGTGTACCTCCCCGGTTGTACACAACCCATCTTTCGCTTAGCATAAATAATTGTTATGCGTGCATTACTTCGAGCCATCGCCTGCGAGAATCTTCCATGACCGAGCCCAAGAAAATCAGCGCGCCCACACTCACGGAAAAACCCCCAGTCAAGCGCACTCCCTCTGCGCAGGAAGAATCCTGGGAACAAGACACGCTAGCTCCGGTCCTCGAAAAAAATCCCGAGCGCCAAGCTCAATTCACCACCATTTCCGGCCACCCTATCCGCAGGCTTTATACCGAAGCTGATCTGTCCGATTGGAAGGCCGCAACACAACTAGGCTTTCCCGGCGAACCGCCCTACACCCGCGGCATTCACTCCACGATGCATCGTGGCCGCTTCTGGACCATGCGCCAATTCGCCGGCTTTGGTGCCGCCGAAGACACCAACCAGCGCTTCCGCTATCTCCTCTCACAAGGGCAAACCGGCCTCTCCACCGCCTTTGATCTGCCAACGCTAATGGGCTACGACTCCGACCACGCTCTCTCCGAGGGCGAAGTCGGCAAATGTGGCGTAGCCATCAGTTCCCTCGCCGATATGGAAGTCCTCTTCGACCAAATTCCTCTCGCTAACGTCACCACTTCCATGACCATCAATTCGCCCGCCGCGGTCATCTGGGCGATGTACCTCGCTGTCGCCGAAAAGCAAGGCGCCGACTGGAAAAAAATCTCCGGCACTCTTCAGAACGACATCCTGAAGGAATACATCGCGCAAAAGGAATACATTTACCCGCCCGAACCATCCATGCGCCTGGTCATCGACACCTTCGAATTCGCCGTCAAACAAACGCCAAAGTTCAATCCCATTTCCATCAGCGGCTATCACATCCGCGAAGCCGGATCTACTGCCATCCAGGAACTAGCCTTCACTCTTCGTGACGGCATGGAATACATCGAGTACGCGCTGCGCCGCGGAATGAATCTGGACGAATTAGGCCCGCAGCTGTCCTTCTTCTTCAACGCCCACAGTGACTTCTTCGAAGAAATCGCCAAGTATCGCGCCGCCCGTCGCATCTGGCACAAAGCGATGGTCGAACGTTACGGTTCGAAAAACCCCCGCACCTGGGCACTGCGCTTCCACACCCAAACCGCCGGATGCTCCCTGACCGCGCAGCAACCGTATAACAATGTGGTCCGCACTGCGCTGCAGGCGCTCTCCGCCGTCCTGGGGGGCACACAGTCCTTGCATACAAATTCATTGGACGAAGCTTGGGCTCTGCCCACAGAATTCGCGGCTACCATAGCGCTACGCACGCAACAAATCATCGCCCACGAAACCGGCGTCACAAACACGGTCGATCCGCTGGGTGGCTCCTACTTTGTCGAAGCTCTGACCAACGAAGTTGAAGCCGGCGCATGGGACTACATCCGCAAAATCGATTCCATGGGCGGCATGGTCGCCGCTATCGAACGCAGCTACCCGCAACGAGAAATTGCCGAAGCTTCCTACCGCTACCAAATGGAATTAGACAAAAAAGAAAAGTTAATGGTGGGCGTAAACGATTTCGTCTCCGAAGAAAGGCCTCTGGACATTCTGCAAATCGACGAAACCGTAGCGCATCGTCAGGCGGCCCGCCTGAATAAACTGCGCGCCGATCGCTCCCAGGATGCCGTAACCGGCTCCCTAGCGGCATTGCGAAAAGCCGCCCAATCCCAGGAAAATCTAATGCCCTCCATCTTCGCCGCCGTAAAGTCCTACGCCACCCTGGGCGAAATCTGCGAAGCCCTCCGCCAGGTCTTCGGCTCCTACGAAGAAGTAGCCGTCACTTGATCTTTTGCGACCACAAAAGGGATCCAAGCATGCCACAAAAAAGAATTCGTGTGCTGATCGCCAAGCCTGGCCTCGACGGCCACGACCGTGGCGCAAAAATCATAGCCCGTGCCCTCCGAGACGCCGGCATGGAGGTCATCTACACTGGCCTCCGCCAAACCCCGGAAATGATCGCATCCGCCGCCGTCCAAGAAGACGTTGACGTCATCGGCCTCTCCATTCTCTCCGGCGCCCACAACACGATCTGCCCGCAGCTAATGACTCTCTTAAAAGAAAAAGGCATGGACGACGTAACCGTCCTGGTAGGCGGCATCATCCCCGGCGCCGACATCCCCGCCCTGAAGCAATCCGGCATCGCAGAAATTTTCCTCCCCGGCACCTCCACCCAATCCATCGTAGATTTCATCCACCAAAAATATGCCCACTCCTAAGCTGTCATCCGTTTCCACTGCTCAGTATCTTCATGGTTTCGGTTCATTACTTCCTGAGATCCTCGCCTTTTCTGTGCCTCTGTCTCTGTGGCAATTCTTTCTTGTATACTCGAACCAGTTGTTATTTCTCCCCGAGGGAGCTGAGTGCCTGCTTCGACCCTGAAGTCCTCCATCAACCGCGACTCAAAAGACTTTCGGAAGAATTCCTGCCACATCATCGAACTCCTCACCGAAATGAAAAATCAGGAAGAACTCATCTGCCAAGGCGGGGGCGCCAAAGCCATCGAATCGCAACATAAAAAGGGCCGCCTGACCGTTCGCGAACGTATCGCAAAGCTGATCGATCCAAACACGCATTTTTTCGAACTGAGCCTCTTCGCCGCGTTCGAAATGTACGAAGAATGGGGCGGCGCACCTTCGGCAGGAACCATAAGCGGCCTGGCGCGCATCTGCGGGCGTCTGTTCATGCTCGTGGCAAACGATGCCACCGTCAAAGCCGGCGCATTCTTTCCCATGACCGCTAAGAAAGTGATCCGCGCACAGAATATCGCTATCGAAAATAAGCTTCCCACCATTTACTTGGTCGATTCTGCGGGAATCTTTCTTCCGCTGCAGGAAGACGTGTTCCCCGACACCGACGATTTCGGCCGCGTCTTCCGCAACAACGCCGTTATGTCCGCCATGGGCATTCCGCAACTCACCGCCATCATGGGCATGTGCGTAGCCGGTGGCGCGTATCTCCCAGTTATGTGCGATCACATTTTGATGACCGAAGGCTCCGGCTTATTCCTTGCCGGTCCAGCATTAGTGCAAGCCGCTATCGGCCAAAAAACTTCTGCCGAAGAACTCGGCGGCGCAAAAATGCACTCGCAAATCAGCGGTACCGTAGATTTCCGCGAACCTGACGATGAATCCTGCCTCGCGCGTATCCGTGCTCTTGTCGACAAAATGGGCGCGCCGGACCCGCCGATTTTCAGCCACACCGCGTCCCGCGAACCCCTCTTCCCTGGCGAAGAAATCTACGGAATCTTCTCCAGTAATCCCGGCAAGCAATACGACATGCGCGACATCCTCGCCCGCATCGTTGACGCCAGCGAATTCGAAGAGTACCGAGCCGAATATGGCGAAACTCTGCTCTGTGGCTACGCCCGCATTGGCGGCTGGGCTGTCGGCATTGTCGCCAATCAGAAAAAACATGTGCAGACCACCGCGCCCGGCTCCGATCAAAAGCGCATCGAATTCGGCGGGGTGATCTACACCGAGACAGCCGAAAAAGCCGCCCGCTTTATTCTCGATTGCAATCAGAATCGCATCCCGCTAATTTTTCTTCATGACGTCAACGGCTTCATGGTTGGCAAAGACGCCGAATGGTCCGGGATCATCCGCGCCGGAGCAAAAATGGTGAACGCCGTGTCTAATAGCGTGGTCCCAAAAATTTCCGTCATTTGCGGCGGCAGCTTCGGTGCAGGACACTACGCCATGTGCGGCAAAGCCTACGACCCGCGCTTTATTTTCGCCTGGCCCACCGCGCGCTACGCGGTGATGAGCGGCGACGCCGCAGCCCGCACCTTGGCTGAAATCAAACTTAAGCAACTCGAACGCGAAGGCAAAAAGGTCGACGAAAAAGAAAAAAAAGAATTAATCGAATCCGTCCGCGCCACCTACGAACACCAATCCGACCCACGCTACGCCGCCGCGCGCCTGTGGGTTGACGCCATTATCGATCCAGCGCAAACCCGCGACGCTCTGATATGGTCGCTCGAAGCCGCCGCCCTAAACTCTGAAATCCGGGAATTTAAAACCGGGGTTTTGCAAACCTGATGAGACCGCGCGGGCTCGTTTTCGGTATCGTGTTTCTTCTGCTCGGAGCCTCCCTTCTAATTGGCAGTTCGCTCGCGTATAGCCGCCGCCTCCGAAGCGAGGCGAAAGTGGCGCAAGAGCATCCAAACGAGTGGCATCTGGTCTTTTACGAACCATCTGTCTTTGAGGACGGGGCTGCATGGGCGGGGCTAATTTCCGTCACGGCCGGATTCGTTTTGGTGGCGGCGGAAAGTATGAAATTCATGAGGAGACGACAGGCGCAGTGACCGAGACCGTAAAGCTTATCGAGTGCCCGCGCGACGCCTGGCAAGGCTTGCAAGACATCATTCCTGCCGATTACAAGGCGTCATATCTACAGGAACTTGTCGTCGCGGGTTTCCGCCACATGGATGCGGTAAGTTTTGTTTCGCCGAAGCACGTCAGGCAAATGGCGGACAGCGAAGAAGTTATGGCGAAATTCAGCGCTTCTCTGCCAGCTGGCGTCGAACCGCCCGAAATCATCGGCATCGTCGTAAATGAAAAAGGATTGGAACGCGCACTGGCCACACCCGGCGTGACTACCATCGGCTATCCGTATTCCATCTCCGCCTACTTCCGTCGCGCCAACGCCAACATGTCGCGCGGCGAATCGCGCGCTCTCGTCGAAACTCTAAACAAAGAAACTAAGGCCGTAGGGCGCGGCCTCGTCATCTACATTTCCATGGCCTTCGGAAATCCCTATGACGAACCCTGGGGCCCCGAACTCGTCGAAGAAACTCTCGAATGGCTGAAAGACATTCGCATCCGGACCGTTTCTCTTGCCGACACCGCAGGCGATGCCACCCCAGAAATTGTTGCTGAGGTGTTTAAACGAGCGAACCAACACGTCGCAGGCATTGAACTCGGCGCTCATCTCCACAGCCGCCCGGAAAACGCCGAAGCAAAAATTCTCTCCGCCTATCGGACCGGATGCCGCCGCTTCGATGGCGCACTCACCGGACTCGGCGGCTGCCCCTTCGCCGGAGACGACCTGGTCGGCAACATTCGTACCGAAGACATTCTCGCTGCGGTAAAAAAGGCCGGAGGCGAAACCGGCATCGATGATTCTCATCTAATAAAAGTGCTTGCTATGACCAACGAGATTCGCGCCAAATACGCCCATGCCCCGATTGCAAGTTAGCCCGCTTGCGGTGTAAACATTCCATCAACGGAGGCGAAGCGATGTTCTCCACACTGCTGCTCGACTATGGCCATGAGCGCGCCACTATCACCCTCAATCGCCCGGACAAGCGCAACGCTATCAACCCCGCCATGATCTCGGAACTGCAAACTGCTCTGGACGATATCGAAAAAAAACGAGTCCGCGTGGTGATCATGGCCGCCAACGGACCCGCCTTTTGCGCCGGCATGGATCTGGACATGCTCCAGAGCATCGCCAAGCAATCGCCGCAGGAAAATCAAGAAGACTCGCGACGCATGGCTAGACTCTTTCGCCGCTTGTGGAGCTTCCCGCGTCCGCTCATCGCTGCGGTCAACGGTCACGCCCTTGCCGGAGGCTGCGGCCTGGCCACGCTCTGCGATTTTACGCTTGCCGTTCCCGAAGCCTGCTTTGGATACACGGAAGTTCGCATCGGTTTTCTTCCCGCCATCGTTTCCGTGTTTCTCACTCGTCAGATCGGCGACAAGCGCGCCCGAGATCTGCTGCTCACCGGCCGCAAAATCTCAGCGAAGGAGGCGCAACAACTCGGTCTGGTCAGCGAAATTGTCGAGCCTGAGAAACTCATGTCGCGGGCCTGCGAATTGGCCGACTATCTCGTCGAAGTCAGCCCGGGTAGCCTTAGTCGCGCCAAACGCTTGCTGGTTACCGCGGAACAAGCTGGTGTGGACGCCGACCTCGAACGCGCGGTTCTCGAAAACGCGCGCATCCGCTGTACGCCGGACTTCAAGGAAGGCATCGCCTCCTTCCTCGAAAAGCGCAAGCCCGTCTGGAAGGACGAATGACTCTCGAGCTTATCCCGTCGTCATTGCGAGGAGGGAAGCGACGAGGAATCCGCTTTTGATTTCGCCGCAAGGAGCGTAAATGGAATTTCACGATGCATCTGTGCGCGTTCGCTACTCCGAAACCGATCAAATGGGCGTCGTCTATCACGCCAACTATTTGATCTGGTTCGAAGTTGGCCGCGTCGAACTAATGCGGGCGCTGGGCTTTGAGTACAAGCTGATGGAAAGCGAAGATGATTGCTTCATCGTGGTCGCCGAAGCCAGTTGCAGATATCTTTCTCCAGCGCGTTACGACGAACTGCTTCGCGTACGCACACGCATTTCAGAGGCCGGCAATCGTATCGTGCGCTATTCTTACGAACTCTTGCGCGATTCCGACGATCAGCTTCTCGCTACTGGCGCGACCACGCACGTGATTTGCGGAAAAGACGGGAAACCAAAACAGTTGCCGACAAAATATCGCGACAAATTCCGCGCGCTAGCCGACATATCGCCGCTTGCGAGCGAAATGGCATGAAATCGCCTAAAACGACGATCAAGCTGAACGGTAACGATCTTACCTTCGACCAGTTGTATGCAGTCGCGCTGCAGGACGCGAAAGTTTGGCTCGCTCGAATTGCCTGCGAGAAGATGGATGCCTCCCGCGCTGTTGTAGACAAACTCATCGTTTCCGGCAAGACCGCTTACGGTATCAACACGGGATTCGGCAAACTGGCCAGCGTGCGCATTTCCACCGAACAAGTTCGCCAGCTGCAAGTGAATCTTGTCCGCTCGCATTGTTGCGGGGTCGGCGAACCACTCAGCAAATCAGAAACGCGCGCCATCATGGTTCTCCGGGCCAACGCACTCGCCAAAGGTCTTAGCGGAGTAAAACCGGCGACGGTGGAAACGCTTTGCGCCATGCTCAACGCGGGAGTTCATCCGGTAATCCCTTCGCAGGGTTCCGTCGGCGCTTCCGGCGATCTCGCGCCGCTAGCACATCTCGCGCAAGTGGTGATTGGCGAAGGCCAGGCCGAATTTCACGGCGAGATTTTGTCCGGCGGCGAAGCGCTGAAGCGCGCAGAAATCACGCCAGTGCAACTCGACGCCAAAGAAGGCCTCTCCCTCCTAAACGGTACGCAAGGCATGCTGGCTTTGCTCAGCCTGGCGCTGCGTGACGCGGATGCCCTTGCAGATACTGCCGACGTTGCGGCGGCGCTTTCTCTCGACGCGCTACGTGGCAGCCCTGGCGCATTTGATTTGCGGATTATGCACGCCCGCGCGTACCCCGGTGCCGGACGCACAGCCAGAAATCTTGCCCATCTGAACGAAGGCAGTGAAATCCGCGAATCGCATCGCGCCACGGAAAAAGACACGCGCGTACAGGACGCCTACAGTCTGCGCTGCACTCCGCAAGTCCACGGCGCGGTGCGCGATTCCCTTTCGCAAGCCCGCGAAATGGCGCAGGTCGAACTCAATAGCGCCACCGACAATCCACTGGTTTTCATAAACGAAAAAGGCGAAGGCGACATCATCAGCGGGGGAAATTTCCACGGCCAGCCTCTGGCCATGGCCGCCGACCAAGTCGCTATCGCCATCGCCACGCTCGGGGGAATTGCCGAACGCCGCATCGAGCAGATGACCAATCCGCTCACCAGCCTGCTGCCGGCGTTCTTGACGCCAGACCCCGGGTTAAATTCCGGCTTCATGATCGCGCAAGTCACTGCTGCCGCCCTAGTCAGCGAAAATAAAGCACTGGCCACGCCGCACTCCGTCGACTCAATTTCTACCAGCGGAAATCAGGAAGATTACGTCTCAATGGGCATGAGCGGAGCACGCCGCCTGGAACGCATGCTTCACAACCTGCAGTACATCCTGAGCGTCGAACTGCTCTGCGCCTGCCAAGGCATCGACTTGCTCACGCCATTGCAGACGGGAACACTCGCTCGGCAAGCCTACGACGCGGTCCGAGGTAAATCCACAAAAGTGACTGAAGACCGCGCTCTCGCTACTGACATCAATGCCGTCTCGGAGCTAATCTCCTCGCACTTTTTCGTCCGCCTCCTCCACTAAGTCTTTAGTAGCACAGCCATTCTTGGCTATGCGCGGTGCCGCCCACTAGAACAACCTGCCCGACAAGCATGTTCGTTCGAATAAGGCTCCCTCCGCCCAATTCCCACCGCCAGCCGGAGCAAATTTGCGCCCTCGCATCGCTGCCCGTAAACTGCTTAGACAAAAATCGTGACCTCCCGCACACAAATTTTCCGCGCCGAAGTCGGGCCGACGCTGCGCCTGGCGATCCCGCTGGTTCTGGCCGAACTTGGCTGGATGAGCATGGCCATAGTCGACACCATGATGGTCGGCCGCCTGCCGAACAGTGCGGTGGCCATGGGCGCGGTCAGCCTTGGCTCTGCAATATTTATAGTGCTGGCGCTTTTTGGCGAAGGACTGCTGCTGGGCCTGGACACCTTGGTGGCGCAAGCCTTCGGCGCCGGTAAACGTGAAGACTGCCATCGTTCGCTGATCAACGGAGTGTACTTAAGCATTGCGCTGACACCGCTGTTGAGTGCGCCGATATTCCTGATGTCGCGGTTCCTACACGCTATCCATGTTGATACTGGGCTGGCATCGGAAACTCTGCCCTATACCTACGCGTTGACCATCGGCCTGTTCCCTCTTCTGCTGTACTTCGCGGTACGCCGGTGCCTGCAGGCCATGAACATGGTGCGCCCGGTGGCGTTCGCCTTGGTGACGGCAAACATCATCAACGCGTTGGGCAATTGGGTTCTGATCTACGGCAAATGGGGTTTCCGCCCGATGGGCACGGTGGGCTCCGGCTGGTCCACGGCGATTGCTCGGGTGTACATGGCGGCGGTTTTGATCGGCTACTTATTTTGGTATGACTGGAGACATCGCACCGACCTGCTCAAGACGCCAGTGGATATAGATCTTGGCCGAATCAAACAACTCATCGCGTTAGGCATGCCGGCTGCGCTGCAGTTCACTCTGGAGAGTGGAGTATTCGCCGCGGTCACGTCGCTCATCGCGCGGCTCGGCGCGGTGCCGCTGGCGACGCATCAGATCGCGCTCAACACCGTTGCGTTTACCTACATGGTGCCGCTGGGCATCTCTTCCGCCGCTGCCGTGCGTGTCGGCCAAGCGCTGGGAAGGCGCGATCCGCGTGGCGCGGGAGCCGCGGGAGGCACGGCAATTTTTATCGGTGCTGCGTTTATGACGCTGGCCAGTGTTGTCCTGGTTGTCGTGCCGCGCTGGATCGCCCGCATTTACACCACCGACGAAATCGTCATTCGTAACGCGACTACCCTGCTCGCAGCCGGTGCAGCATTCCAGTTATTCGATGGAATTCAGTCGGTAGCCACTGGGGCTCTTCGCGGCGCAGCCGATACCCGTACGCCGATGCTTTGCCACTTTACTGCCTACTGGATTATCGGGTTGCCGCTTGGCGCGTGGCTCTGTTTTCGCCGCGGTTGGGGCGCACTGGGCCTCTGGGTCGGCCTAAGCCTCGCTCTGATCTTGATTGGAATCGTGCTGTTAGTCGCATGGCGAAGCAAGGTGCGTCAGCTGATGCTTGCAGCGGAGAACGACTGAAGAATTAACACAGAGAGCGCAGAGAACACAGAGGCCACAGAGAAAAAACTACATTTTATAGCGGCCAAGGTCTTCGTCGGAGAGGCCTTCGAGCCAGTTGCGTAGTTGTTCGTTGGTGGTGCGTTCGGTGAGCGCGGTGGAGACTTTCGAATTCTTCAAAACTTGTTCGTCTACAAAAATCGGGCAATCCATGCGTAGGGCCAATGCCAGGGCATCGCTGGGCCGCGAATCAATGGTCATCATCTGGCCTTCGCGCTCGACCCAGATCAGCGCGTAAAACGTATCGTCTTTCAATTCGTTCACGACGATCTTGTCCACGCGAACGTCCAGCCCGAGGAAAACATTTTTCAGCAGGTCGTGGGTCATGGGGCGCGGCGTTTGTACTTTTTCAATTTCCAGGGCGATGGCGTTGGCTTCATAGACGCCCACCCAGATCGGCAGGATGGCATTTCCCTGAACATCCTTGAGGACGACGATCGGCATGTTGGTGACAGGGTCCATCATCAGGCCACGAATCTTCATTTCCATTTCCATCGCGCCCTCCGCACTACCTCTCGCTGCACTTCTATCATCCGGTCGTGCGATACACAATACGCATTTTTAGCTTATGAAAATTTGTTCGCCCAGCAGGCTGTTCGCCGTGCATGCGGTTACGCGTGCCTTGACGTACTGCCCTAGCAAAGCGGGCGCCGAGGAGGTCAGGCTGACCACGCGGTTGCAGGAACTATGCCCGTACCAGGAGTTTTCTTTCTTCGATTTGCCGTCTACGTGTACTTCATAAACTTCACCGACCAGCGATTGCAGTGTCTCAGATTGAATCACTCGCTGCCTTTCCTGTAGCAATCCCAGACGGAAGCTCCTTTCCTCTTCCGGAATCGCGTCCAGCATGGTTGAAGCTAGCGTATTTGGCCGCGGCGAATACTTGAAAGAAAAGACGCCGTCAAATTTGACTGCATCCAATAGCGAAAGCGTCTCGTCGAAGTCCGCTGCGGTTTCGCCCGGAAATCCGACAATCACATCAGTCGTAATCGCTGTCCGCCGTTTTGCGCTTCGAATCATGGCAATTTTTTCCAGATACTCTTCGCGCGAATAGGTTCTCTGCATCGCACGCAGAACGCGCGAGGAACCCGACTGCACCGGCAGATGTACGTGGTTACAAATCTTGGAGTTCGCGTCCATCACAGAAATAATGTCCGGCGTAAAGTCCCGTGGATGCGAAGTCGTAAAGCGCACGCGACGTATTCCCGGCACCTGCGCTGCCTGCAAAAGCAATTCGCTAAAGCGCATTTTGCGCGACGAAGGATCTGCGTAGGAATTCACGGTTTGACCGAGAAATTGCACTTCGCTATAACCGAAATCGGCAAGCTGGTGGAGTTCAGCCAAAATGCGGGAGCTGTCCCTGCTGCGCTCCGGCCCGCGCGTAAACGGGACTACGCAATATGCGCAAGACTTGTCGCAACCTTCAATAATCGTCAAATAGGCGCGCCAGGGATTGTCCCGCCGTGTCATTTCCGTTTCGAACGTCTCGTCGGTATCGTTGTCGAGTCCAGTGACGCGCTGCTCGCCCGCTTCCACTCTTGCCAACAACTCCGGCAGCCTGCGGTAACTCGCCGATCCACACACCAAACTCACCCACGGCGCGCGGGAAAAAATATCCTCGCCTTCCTGCTGCGCCACGCATCCCAGCAAGCCAATCTTCTTTCCTTCACCTTTTAGGCCCCGGTATTCGCCCAACCGCGAAAAAACTTTTTGTGCCGCCTTCTCTCGGATACTGCAGGTGTTGTACAAAATGAGCCCGGCCGCTTCTGGCCTTTCCACTTGCTGATATCCGCGCGCCAAGAGCAACCCGGCCACCTTCTCCGAGTCATGCTCGTTCATTTGGCAGCCGAAAGTCTCGAGGAAGAACGTTCCGCGCGCAACATTGGAATGGCGCAAGAGCGTCTCTGGAGCCGCAACGGGAGAAGCCACCAAGCTTTCCACCGGCTTGCCTAGCGTTTCCACCCGAATATCAAAACTGTTGGTCATTCTCTAACCATTCTAGCACGCATCGTTGCCCAGCCCTTCGCGTGCCGCACGGGTGTGCAGCACGGAAGCGGTGCCCCCGTTTTTCCCACGGCAGATGCTCAGTCGCAGTGGCACAGCGGCAGCCCTGCCGGCACTCCTTAGCTGGTCCTGCCTGCTGTACACTTGCATATCCTTGGCGCAATTCCCGTACAGCATTCGTTGCTTCCACTTTCTTCGTATGCTAGCTTCGTAAATACCAGCAAATTTTACTCAAACTGAGGAGCCAACATTTCTTTTCTCCTGATTGCAGCGTTTGCCGCTGACCTCGGCAGCATCCTTGAACAAACCGGTTGGGTTGCCCGCACCGTCTTGGCATTGCTTCTCCTTTTTTCCGTCGTCTCCTGGGGAATGATTCTGCAAAAACTCAGCCTGTTCGGCCGCATCCACCGGCAAAGCGACCAGTTTCTGCGTATTTTCAGAGCTACGCGCGGTGTGGCCAATCCGCAAGCACTGGCCGCCGCGGGTTCTCCGTTCGCCAACGTCTACGCGGCCGGTTATCGCGAACTACAAAGCCAGGTTGGCTCTGCTCCCGGCAATCCACATCCGCCGGCACTTAAAAGCGTAAGCGCAGTTACCGTCAACATGCAGCTGGCCTCGGCCGAAGAAATTCGCCGCGTGGAAAAAGGCATGACCTGGCTGGCCACCACCGGTTCGGTCACTCCGTTCATCGGCCTGTTCGGGACTGTTTGGGGCATCATTGACGCCTTTTCCGGCTTGGGCGCGGCGGGCTCCGCCAGCCTGCGCGCCGTCGCACCGGGCATTTCCGAAGCCCTGGTGACCACTGCGGCAGGACTTTTTACCGCCATTCCCGCGGTTATTTTTTATAATAGTTTTGTCGGCGACATCCGTGATTTAGCGCAGCGCCTGGACACGTTCGCTCTTGAGGTTACTGCTCAGGTCGAGAAGACGTTCAGCTAAGTCCGCGGCCGCCGCAAAACATATGCAAATCTCAAAACCAACACAATCGACGCTTTCCGAGATCAACATGATCCCGTTCATTGACGTCGTCCTCGTCCTGCTGATCATTTTCATGATCACCGCGCCGATTCTGCAGTCCGGAATCGAAGTGGACGTCCCGAAGACCAAAACGGTGCACGAAATCACTGAGCAGCGTTTGGTGATTACCATCGACAAGGCTCAAAGGGTGTATCTCGGCAACGACCCCATCAACATTCATGAACTGGGCAGCAAGGTTCAGTCACAGCTAAAGAAGCCGCAGGACGCGGTTTATCTTCGCTGCGATGAGACGGTTCCCTTCGGGATTTTCGCTTCCATAATCGACACACTCCGTCAGTCCGGCATCAACAACATCAGCATCGTTACTCAGCCGCTGACGGATCGCAATCGAACAAAGTAGAGCATGTATACGGCGGTCGCCAATTCGGAGCAACTCAGTTTCAAACCGTATCTTACGGTTTCAGGGATTCTTCACGCTGCATTGATACTGTTGTTGGCTCTCTCCGCCTACTTCCACTGGCAAGGCAATCGCTGGGCTGGCCCGGGAGGAGGAAACGACAGCACCAAAGTGACCCTCGTCGGGAATTCCGGCCTGCCGATGCCGAATCCCCCGTCGGTGAATGAAAGTAATGTCGTGGATCCATCCAAAAGCCTTTGGAAAAACGACATCAAGCCCGAGCCGCCACAGCCCAAAAAGGAAGAAATTGTTCCTCCAGACCTGAAGAATGTGCCTGATTTTAAGACACTTGAAAAGCCCAACAAAAAACCCCCGCCTCCGCCCCGCCAAAACAAAGCCTTTGAACCGAAGATCCCCAATCCGGAGAACGCCGTTCCCGGCAAGAATCTGGGTGCGCCCAAGGTCACTACGGGCGCCGGTACCAATCCTGGCTCGTCCTCCACTCCGGGCCTTGCGATCAAGTCCGAAGGTGGCGGCGACTTCGCTTCCCGCTATGGTTGGTACATCGAGTCTGTGAAGCGCCGTATTCAGGGCAACTGGTTGCAGAATACAATCGACCCCGCCGTGCGCGCTTCGCGCACGGCGCATGCGGTGGTCGAGTTCACGATTTCCAAAGATGGCACTGTGAAAGATGTTCAGATCTCACAAGCGAGCGGAAACGCCTCCATGGACAATTCCGGTCTGCGCGCGATTATGTCATCCAATCCCATGCCGGCATTGCCCCCGGACTATTCCGGTTCAAGCGTTAGAGTGATTTTCGATTTTGACCTGAGTATGACAAGATGACACACGCAACGCCCACCCAGCCGTCCCAGCTTAAGCTCCACGGAGGAAATAGTGTTTCTGCGCCTGCGCTGCAGTAGTGGATTGTGTGCACTTCTATTCGTTTGCCTCTTCGCGGCTGCAAGTACCGCGCAGGCGCAACAGCAGGACTGGTTTCGCATCGGCACCGGCTTGGGAGTAGAAAAACCGCGGGTTGCCGTCGCCGATTTCGCACCTCGCGCCGACTCCGCAAAACCGCACTCCACGCTCTTCTCTCAGGTGGTTCGCGACGACCTCGGCTTTAGCGGCATTCTTGACGTGGTCAGCCCCAGCTTCTATCCGCAATCGCAGCCCAGCGTTCCTTCCGAACTTCGCTTTGTCGCCTGGTCCGATTCCCCGGTTAACGCTCATTTCGTTGCGTTTGGCAATCTCGCCGAAACCGCCAGCGATGTCGCCATCCAGGCCTGGTTTTACGATGTGAGCAGCCCGACTTCTCAGGCCGTCATAGCAAAAATCTATCGCGGCGCTCCGACGGATGCGCAAGTTCGCAAGTTTGCTCACCAATTTGCCGACGAAATCATCATGCGGCTTTCCGGGGGGCTGCCCGGCATCTCATCTACACAAATCGCGTTTGTCAGTTCGCGCACCGGCACCAAGGAAATCTGGGCCATGGATTACGATGGCGCGAATCAGCATCCGCTGACCTCGCTTCGGTCGATTTCGCTTACGCCTCGCTGGTCGCCAGACATTTCCCGCATCGCTTTCACGTGCTTCTCCAAGGGCGGAAACGGGCCAGTGAGCCCGCAGATCTGCATGTATTCGGTGGATGCAGGCAAAGTCGTCAGCTTCCCGCGATTCAAGGGCACCAATAGCGCGCCATCTTGGAGTCCCGACGGATCGAGAATTGTTTTCTCTTCCAGCATGAACGGCAGTCCGGAACTTTTTTCCACCAATTCAGGAGGCGGCGATCTTAAGCGCCTTACCTTCGCCAACGGCGCCAGCACCTCGCCAGCCTGGAATCCCAAAACCGGCCAGTCGATCGCATTTGTCAGCGACCGCAGCGGCGTACCCAAGCTGTACCTGATGAATTCCGACGGCACCGACGCGCAAAATCTCGACCTCCCGGACAAAGGTTATCTGATTGATCCTTCCTGGGCGCCCAACGGCCAGTTGCTGGCGTTCAGTTGGCGCAGGCCCAGTAATAATTACGACATCTACGTCATGGAAGTCGCCAGCCGCCAGATCATAGAATTGACCCACGACGCAGGACGCAACGAACGCCCCAGTTGGGCGCCGGATGGCCGGCACCTTGTTTTTGAATCCACGCGTTCCGGCACCCGGCAGATCTGGACCATGCTGGCCGATGGCACTCAGGCGCGGCAACTTACCACTGCCGGCCACAACGAATCGCCTAACTGGTCGCAGCGCTAAGGTGCGAAGCAGGTTGGGGGGAAGATACACAATGGAATATATATCGTGATACGACATTTCATCCGAGGTTCAGTTAGTGGTAATATGACCAGGCTCGAAAAACAAAGCTCGAAGAACAATCCACTGGGAATTCATTTTGTTGAGGAGGAATTTAGCATGACTGAGGTTGCCCGACCGTTGTATCGCGTTTGTCTCATGGTTGCCTTCGCTGCGGCAGTTCTTGCCGCGGGCTGCAGCAAAAAACCTGTCATCAGCGGAACGCCGCCCCCGCCCACAGCGGCACCCTCGACTCCCACCGTCACGCTGACCGCCGATCCAACTTCCATCAATAAAGGCGACTCTTCCACTCTGCATTGGTCCTCGACCAATGCCACGCAATTGACGATAGCGCCCGATGTCGGCGCCGTCGCTCCAGAAGGTTCCACCAAAGTGACACCGTCTGACTCCGTCACTTACACCGTGACCGCCAGTGGCCCGGGCGGCTCGGCGGATTCGACCGTGCGCATCACCGTCGCGCAGCCGCCAACCGAACCGCCGCCTTCCGCGGATACCGGTACTCTGGAACAAATGTTCTTGAAGGAAATGCAGGACGCTTATTTCGATCTGGATAAGGCGGACATTCGCTCCGATGCCCGCGCCGCTCTCGGCAAGTCCGCCGATTTTCTGCGCAATCATCCGCAAATCAAGGTCGTCGTCGAAGGCCACTGCGATGAGCGCGGTTCCACTGAATACAACCTTGCGCTCGGCGACCGTCGCGCCGCTGCCGTCAAGCAATACATGGTTTCGCTGGGCATCGGCGCCGACCGCGTCAGCACTGTCAGCTACGGCAAAGAAAAGCCCTTCTGCATGGAGAGCAACGAATCCTGCTGGCAGCAAAACCGCCGCGGCCACTTTGTCATGGCCAAGTAATCTTTTCACTTGTTGGTTCGTGCTTAGGAAAGCCCACACGTGTTTTTTGCGGGTGGGCTTTCTTGTCGTACCACCACAACGGACACCCGTTCGGAAACGTTAAGAACGACGTCTTGGGTTTGATTTGGCCTTCCGGCGGGTGTACCGCATTGTCAGTTTTCGTGTGAGCCTTGTGTTTTCAATTCACTTCGTCTGCAGCTCCCTTACGCTCTCCAGAATCACGTGCCCGACAATTCCCAGGCTCCTGGCACTGACCTTCTCCATCGTATCCTGCGGCGTATGCCAGTATCCCGCGGAGTTCACGAGGTCAATGATGTCCGCCGAGGGGACGTTTCTCTGCAAGAAAGACAAATGATCGTCGTCCACCGGCATGGCCTGATTTACAAAAATCGACCCGTACCCCAGGCGCTTCGCTGTATTCCAAATCAGGTCCACAAGCTCGACCGTCGAATACTGCTCCCGCTCCAGTTGTAAATTTTTCCCGCCAACCAGGTCCGCCAGAATCATCGCGTGAACCCTTTTCAGGTCGCCGCTCGCCGCCATCTTTGCCGCCAGTTGCCGGCTTCCGTAACGATTGTCCGGATCCTGCCACTGCTGCCGAACGGCTTCTTCACCATCGAAAAACGCGATCCAGATCGAGTAGCGCGGACGCATTTCGCACATTCGCCGCGCCATCTCCAGCATCAGGCCGGTCGATGAGCCGCCGTCATCCGCGCCTACAAAGTTATCCAGTCTTTTCGTGTCGTAGTGCGTTCCCAAGAGTATGATTCCCTGCCGCTCACCGGGAATTTTCACCACGATATTCTTCATCGCCAAACGGCCCGCGGGCGTGTCCGATGAAAACGCATCGGTGTCCACCGTGCACCCAAAACTGGAAAGCTGCGACGTGATGTAATCCTGCGCTTGCGAAATCGCCTGCGAACCGGAGGGCCGCGGACCAAACCCGACCAGTTTTGCGACGTGATGGTACGCAAGCGTTCCGTCAAAACCTCCAGTCCGCTCCGCGGGCAACGCATCCTCGGGAACTTGCGGAACCGCTATGGGAGCGGGTGCAGTCACTGGCTTGCTTGCGGCACTGGCATGGTCATCCGTCGTATTGCTCTTGCAGCCAGCGAACGAAAGCAACAGCAATACGCCGCAAATCGCCAACACCGATCGCAAACTCTTGCGGGTCTGCCAGCATATTTTGCTCGTCATGTTTCAGCCCCTCGCTTCCGCCGCCAGCCGCTTTTGCTTGCGCCTGACCACTACCCAGGAGACCGCAACGCCGATGAAGTATAAGACGGTCATCACCCCCATCACCAGAAGCATGGTCACCGCGTCCGGAGTTGGAGTAACAATCGCCGCAACCACCGTGATCACCAGGATCGCGTACTTGGTATTCTGAATCAGAAATTTCGGCGTCACGATTCCGAACAGCGTCAGGAAAAAGATCAGCACCGGCAGCTCAAACACCAGGCCCAGCGCCACGATCACCAGAAGGACCAAATCAAAGTAATCGTCAATCTTGATCAGCGGCACCACCGGTCCTTGAAAGCCTACAAGAAAGTTCAGGATATGCGGCAACGCCAAAAAATAGGCAAATGCGATTCCAGCCAGAAACAGAAATACGGTCGAAAAAAGAAAACCAGTCACCGCCGATTTTTCATTGCGATAAAGAGCGGGAGCGACGAACAGCCAAACTTGATACAGGATCACCGGAGAAGCGAGAACGATGCCGATATAGATGCTCAATTTGATCAGCAGACTCAGGTAATCAGTTGGCCCGGTGTACACCAGTTGCGGATTCAGGTTATGCGCCGTCAACGCAGCGCGAATGGGCACGGTGATCACGTTGATCATCTTCGGCGCGACGAACCATCCGATACCAGCGCCGACAAGTACCGATAGCAAAGAATTGATGATGCGCTTGCGTAGTTCGACCAGGTGTTCGAAAAACGTCATCTGCCCGCCGCCCTCGTCGGGCGCGGCGGGTTCACTTGTGGTCGTTTCAAGCTGGTTGTCGCTGGTCATTGGAGGGCTGTGGGCCAGGTTCAGCCGTGTCGGCTTCTGCGGAGGTTCCTTCTGTGACCGGTTGTTCGATGATGGGGTCAGACTCGCCGGAAGAATGAGCTTCCCGCGAAACCGCTTCTATTACCGGCGTAATCGTGGGCTCTGGCGGCGTTACCGTCTCCGGAAGGATTCTCGGCGTCTCGGCCCCGGCAGGTGTTCCGAGGGTTGCCGGCGGCAGTTCGCCACTGGACGCAGCGGCAGCTTCTTGGGATTTCTTGAACTCGACTTCCCGCGCCTGCCGTTCGATGGTCCGCATCTCCTCTTCAAACGCCATCTTGAAGTCGGTGGAAGCCTTGCGAAACTCTGCCATCATTTTGCCCAGACCGCGGGCCAGTTCCGGCAGCCGATGCGGTCCGAAGACCACCAGCACCACGATGAAGATGATCACCAGATGGGGAACGCTAAACATGAATGGTCGGGTGTAGCCGTGTTGCGCCTCTCTGGCATCATAGAAAGGGTATAGAACACTGTCAAACCAGTCTTTTCCTTTAGTCGTGATATACTTTCTTATCGCAGCGGGTAAATCTCTGGTCGCGTGAGGGCCGAATGAACCAGAATCGTCGCGGCTTCGTAGTCATTTTCACCGTTTTGGTCGCATCTGCCGTATTTGGATGGATTTACGGACCTTCGGTCCGAGCCACCTCCACGGCCGCGGAGGACAGCCAGTCTTCCGTGCGCGAATTCACCACAGTCCTGGATGTGGTTCAGGCAAACTACGCCGAACCGGTGGACGTGGACAAAGAGGTTTATCAGGGCGCCATCCCCGGCATGTTGCGCGTGCTTGATCCGCACTCCAGCTTTTTTGATGCCCGGCAATTTGCGCTGCTGCGCGAAGATCAGCGCGGCAAGTATTACGGTGTGGGAATGATTGTCGCGCCGCGCGAAAATCACACCGTGGTGATGGCACCGTACGTTGGCGCACCGGCTTACAACGCCGGCCTGCGCCCCGGCGACATGATCGTCAAGGTTGACGAAAAGTCCACCGACAATCTTTCTACCACCGAAGTTGCGGATCTGCTGAAAGGGCCCAAGGGTACCGTAGTCAAGATTGTCGTCACCCGCGAAGGCTTTACCGAACCGCTTTCGTTTACCGTGACTCGCGGTGAAATTCCCCGTCATTCCGTGGACATCTCATTTTTGATTAAGCCAGGAATCGGATACATCCGGCTTTCGTCGTTCAACGAGACAACCGATCGCGAAATCGAAGAGGCGCTGAAACAGCTCAACGTCAACAATCTGGACGGGCTGGTTTTGGATATGCGCGGAAATCCGGGCGGCCTGCTGAATGAAGCGGTCGCGGTAGGCGATGTGTTCCTGGAAAAAAATCAGCTGATTGTTTCTCACCACGGACGGAGTTCACCGGAACGCCGCTACTACGCGCAACGTGGAAATCAGGGCGTGACCATTCCGCTGGTCATTATCGTGAACAATAATTCGGCCTCGGCCACGGAAATCGTTTCCGGCGCGGTGCAGGATCATGACCGCGGACTGGTCGTCGGAGAAACCACGTTTGGCAAGGGATTAGTACAGACCGTGCAGCCGTTGAGCGAAAACACTGGCTTGGCGCTCACCACCGCGCGCTACTACACGCCCAGCGGGCGATTGATTCAGCGCGACTACAAAACGATTTCACTTTACGAATATCATTACGAACGGAAAGTTCCAGAGCATCCGACGGAAATCAAGCTTACCGATAGCGGCAGGCAGGTTACCGGCGGCGGCGGAATCACTCCCGATATCATCGTGGCAGCTCCGAAATATACCAGGTTCGAACAGGAACTTTTCCGCGCGGATGTTTTTTATCCGGCGGAAGCAGGTGTCGGCGGCTTTACGCGCGCCTATCTTGGCGGCAGGCCTACCATCACGCACGAATTCACCGCGGACGACGAAGTGATGCATCAATTCCGAAACTACCTGACCAAGCACAACGTGCGCTTCTCCGAAACGGAAATCGCCGAGAATCAGGACTGGATCAAGCGCAAGATCAAACAGGAAGTCTTCATGTCCACCTTCGGTATGCAGGAAGGCTTTAAAGTTCTGCTGGAAGCTGACCCGCAGTTGCAAAAAGGCGTCGAAGCAATGCCCCAGGCGCGGGCTTTGTATCAGAACGCGAGAAAGATTGTGGCACAACGTACTGGCGGCACGATCGATCAGCCGTAGTTCAATTCCGCAGTTACGCACATTCAGAATGTTTCGCTGGCGATGCTCTGCTGGTCTGTCCGGAAGGATCCGAGAACCATTCTTTCGGCGTAGCACACTTTCCTTTAGAGTTGCTTGACCAGGGCGTTGTCCACGCCTAGACTCGCTGCAATGTTTTCTAGCTGTTCAGCAGCCTACCTAATTTTTTCAGTTTTTTCGCACAGAACCGTTTCACCTTGAGGTGACCTTGGGAACTGAAGCGCAAGCGGTTCTGCTCCTCCCTTCTGCGAAACAACTGGCGGCCGCGCTAAAACGCGAACTTGGTTTGCGTGACCTTACACTTTTTGCCATCGGCTGCGTTATTTCGGTGCGGTGGCTTCCAATTGCAGCACATGCCGGACCAGGTTCGATGACATTGTGGCTTTTGGCGGCGGTGTTCTTTGTGGTGCCGTTGACCATTGCGGAGGCGGCGCTGGTTGCGAAGTACCCCGGCGCGGGCGGCCTATATCTGTGGACACGCCACGATTTCGGCGCCTGGCATGGGTTTCTGTGTTCGTGGTCTTACTGGATGGGAATCGCCTTTCTGTTCCCTACCGCGGCCCTTCTGTATATGACAGTTGCTTTCTCGCTGCTGGGCCCGGCATATGCGAACATTGGCGACAACCGCTACTACCTTCTCGCAGCGGCCGTGGGGCTGATCTGGATAGCCTTAGGTTCCAACATGATTGGCATGAAGATCGGCAAGTGGACGGAAAACCTCGGCGCGCTGGCTACCCTGGGGCGTTGGTGCATTGTTAGTAGTGGTGGCATGGCTGGTTTGGATGCGACGCGGAAGCGCGACACCGATGCATATCGTTCCGCAATGGAGCTGGGGGACGGTGAGTTTCTGGGCGGCCATCGCGTACGCAACGTCCGGCACGGAGTCGCCGGGAATGATGGCCGCGGAATTGCGCGACCGTGAGCGCACAATGCGACGGGCGGGGTGGATTGCTGCGGGAATTTCGTCACTCTTTTATGTAGGCGCCACGGTGGCGCTGCTGGTGATTCTTTCACCCGACAAAATCAACGAATTGAACGGATTTGTGGAAGCTGGAGATTCCGCCGGCAAACTTCTCGGCGCGACGTGGCTCTCTTCGCTGATCGATTCTGGTGATCGCCAGCGGAGTGGGGTTCGTCGGCGGAAATGGAACCGCTTCGTCGCGATTGCCTTATTCCGCGGCGTCGATGGGTTGTTGCCGAAAGCGTTCGCTAGGCTACATCCGAAGTGGAATACGCCCTACATTTCAACGCTGGCGCTCGCGCTGGTATCCACTTTTTTGCTGGTGATCTACCAGCTTGGCGACACCATGCGTGTGGCTTACGTGGAATTGGTGTCGCTAATGGTCATCACCAGTTTTGTGCCGTACATTTATATTTTTGCCAGTGCGTGGAAAGCGGGAAAACGGCTGAGCGCGTGTTCCGGGATGATCGTGACCCTGCTGGCTTTGCTTTGCTCGGTGATACCGCCGACCGAAATTGAGAAGGTCTGGCTTTACGAGAGTAAACTGATTGCTGGGACTCTGGCGGTGATGATCGCTGCGTGGGCCGTGTACCGCGGCCGACTGCGATACCACTAAGGCGCGCGTTCGTTTTTCGTGGCACGCACTCCCGCACTCCCGCGGGCGTGTTGGAAACGTTGGCATCCTTTGTTAAACTTTTAGTGCTGCTCGTGGGCGAGTAGCTCAGCTGGGAGAGCGCATCGTTCGCAACGATGAGGTCGCCGGTTCGATCCCGGTCTCGTCCACCATCGTTTCAATCACTTAGGCGACTTTCGGGACGATGTGCAGTTGCCCAAGTTGCCCAATTGGGGTCGGCAGATCAAGGCCGGCAAAGAATTGCCCGCGGGCAATTCTTAACGGACGTTCCCTGCTTTCACATTCGTCCAAGAGCGACATCAGCTGTCGCCTATAAGAAGTCTGCTGATAGCCCAAGATAAGAACTATTGAAAGCACAATCAAAACACAAAAGGGGAGTAGCTCGGCAGCAAGACGACCGTTCAAAATTACATTGCTACCTGAGTATTCAGAGGAAAGGCGTCATGGCGTTTCGAGTCATATGCCTCCAAAATCTTCTTTCTTTCCGTGTATTGGTTTAAGATTTTCTCTGCACCTTGTTTGGTGGCTTCATTTTCAGAAAGCGCCTGCCCGCCCATCAAGAGGATGCCATTGGTTGCTCGAACGCCCTCAACGTAATTACGAGAACCCTCCGGCGTGCACCATGTGGCAGCCGAAAGAGCACCCGAGGGAATTTCTCGATTTTGTTCGGCTATCAATTGCTGGCAAAAGTCGATGTCAACACTTCGTGCCTGCTTCTTTCCACTGGCCATCGCCGACCAGACCACGAGAAACGAGGATTGTGAGCACGAGGAGGCACACTCTTAGTTTGCCCGTGCGCCAGATGAGCTCGGCGAGCCTCTCTTCGCTGTCATTCACCTTTGACATTGGGTGGGAGTATATGAACAAATTTGATGCGTCGCACGCCCTAAACTCTGGCCAATACTTCCGACACACCGAGAACACTTCAGCAGCCCGGAGAACAGGTAACGCCGTGGGCCTATGATCAGCCCCTTGCTCTCATTCCCTGCCCTGCCATACAACCGCTTGACCTTCTCAAATCTGTGCCCCGCTGCTGCAAACAATTCATCCATCGGAGATGATCCGTAGCTGCGGCATGTCGAGCGTGGTCCATTCCGATTCGGGACGCGGCCTGTAGACTCGTTTGCTTGTGCCTGGGACACGCACTTTCCGCTTCGTGTTCCAGACCGTCTTGCCGACGTATCTGCTACGCGTTTATCAGGCAAAATCCGGACAGCAGGTATCATCCCACGCACCAGGCACCTGTTAGCGGGAAAGATCGTAGTGAAGAAAGCCAGAAGGGAGTGGTTGTGTGGGCTCTATGGGCGAGTTTGGCTCATATGCGAAGTTCGCGTTCGTGCATTTGAACTGGCGCACGAAATGATAGTTCTGCTCGAGCGCGCCCAGAAAGCTCGCGTACGAAAACGTGTCGGGCTGCTTTTTTAACGTGTTGAGATCCTTGCCCAACAAGACGGCATCGTAATAACGCGCGTCAACCTCTCTCGCCAGCTCATCCTCCGACAGCGCGGAGGACTTAACCAAAAACCAATAAACAAAAGGATTGGAAAACGTTACGGGCTTCCCAGCGAGGACAATCGCGCCGACATTTTCCGACAGAAAATGACTGCCGTAGTGGTCATTGACGTACGCGTAGGCCTCCGGGCAGCCGTCACGCGCGGGCTCGACGTCCAGCTCTAAGGGAAGAGTGAACAACACGACCAGCGAAAGCTCCACCGGTACGAGCGCGAGTGCCCATCCGGCGTGGATGCGGTGCTTCAGGGCGTGGTAACCCAGTCCGGCCGCAAGGCACAGCGCGGCGAGCCACTCGAGCAGATGGTTCGTGTCCGAGCCGACTTTTCCACCGGTAAGCGTCATCAGGGTAGCCAGCGAGAAATAGATCATCGGAAGAGAAACACGGTGGCGTCGCATGTCTTCCACGGCCAGCACCATCACCAAAATAACCAGAACGGCGTGCACCCCAAGCGCTGGAAGAAACATCTCTGCCCATTGCGAAAAGAAATAGGGGTCTGGATGCGTGCGAAACATATGGAAGGCGAACCAGCCCTGCGTCGCTTTCTCCAGGACTAAGAATAGAAACAGGGAGGGTCCGCCGACGCAGGCAGCCAGACCAGCGGCCTTGTACCATTCCTTTCGGAAAGCAAAAAATACGCAGCACGCCGCGGGTGCCGCAATCAAGCTGTATTTACAAAAGATCGCGGCGACGAACAGAGGTGCCGCCAGATACCAGCGTCGCGGAATTGCCCAGCAAACACCCAGTCCGGCCAGCGTGAGTACGATGCCCACCAGGTCCACACGCAACAGGTACACCCAGTCCTGCACCACGGGCAGGGTCAGGTAGACCAAGCCGAACGAGGCGCCTAATTTCCAAGAAACCCCTGTGCGGTGCAGCAGCGCAATGATCAACGCCGCGACAATCAGCCCAGCGACGCACACGACCACCCTCGAAAACGTGAACACCGGACCAAAATGTTTTACCAGAGGGCTGATGAGGTAATAAACGAGCGGCCCGTACGTGTTGAAGACGTAGACGGGCGGGTGGATTGCCGGGTATGGGTTTGCTCCCTGGTTGATTCTCACTGCTGCGTTCAAAATGTTCCCTTCCTCGTAGTTGAGTTGGTAGGGGACCTTCAATTGGTAGATCGCGACACGCAAGGTCATCCCGCATCCCAACACGGTTGCGGCGAGAAACAACCACTCGGAGATCTCAAGAAGTTTCTTGTTCTTCATCTTCACCTTGGAGGCGCGTACAGCCGTTTCCGCCGCTGCCAGGCACAGCATTTTTCTGAAACGGGATTCCCGTTTCGATTTCAGTGAGTTCCTGTTGGTCCTCAAGACTTCGGGTTTCCGTTGGCCAACAAACAGACGATCTACTGAATCGGCTTGATCCGTTAACGAATTGAGAGCATATATGGCGAAGTAAACGCCGCCTCTGCATATCTGTCAAGGAGCTATCATGCCATTCGCACGAGACTCCCTGATGATCGTGCATTCGGAAGGCATGCTCGGACCGATTTGCCCGGCGGCGAGTCGCAAACCTGTTGGGAAATTCCTTCATCACCAGCTAATCGCCACCCTTCAAGTCGGATTAGTCCTAATACTATAAGTCGGCTAGTGTTTACCGATGCGGGGGCGCTTAGGCAATGTCGTTCCGGTTGGATGACGAGGTACCGGAAGCTATCCGGTCGCGAACTTACCAGAGGTACCCGAATCCGATTTATGAGATGGGTTGTAGGGGAAGAGCAAAAAACGAGCTGCGCACATGGGCTACGGTAAGCGGAACAAAAGACAGTAGACGCAGCGAGAAAACTGCGGAACAGAGCTGAACGGAAGGTCATGGACCTGACCCATGATCGAACGGAGAAGCGAACTATGGGACAGAGCATTCCACTGGGGACGCAGCTCGGCGTGGGGATGGGCGAGCGAGCGGCCGCGAAGGCGGACGCCACGTCCATTCCGTGGACGATCTGGTGCATGGTGGCGGGAATCGCGTCGGGGATGGTCGGCGGGATCTGGGACATTTCCTGGCACATGTCGATTGGGCGGGACACGTTCTGGACGCCGGCGCACATCGCGATTCAAATGACGGGAGTGCTGGTGGGAATCGCGTGCGGGTATTTGATTTTGAGCGCGACGTTTGGCGGCGAATCGGCGGCGCGAGAGACGTCGGTGAAGATTTGGGGATTCCGCGGGCCGCTGGGGGCGTTCATCGCGGTGTGGGGGTGCGTGGCGATGCTCACGTCGGCGCCGTTCGATAATTGGTGGCACAACGCGTACGGGCTGGACGTGAAGATTGTGAGTCCGCCGCATACGCTGCTGTCGCTGGGGTCGTTTGCGATCAAAGTGGGCGCGCTGGCGTTGATGGCGGGGCTGATGAATCGCGCGAGCGAGGCGGTGCGCGGGCGGCTGACATGGCTGTTCGCGTATGTAGGCGTGACGGCGGTGGCGCAGGCGGGACTGATCCTGACGCAGCCGACCTGGCCGGTGTACATGCACAGCGCGAGTTGCTACCTGGCGGTGGCGATCGGGATTCCCGCGGTGCTGGTGGGGACGGCGTGGGGAGCGGGAAACAAATGGGCGTGCACTCGAGTGGCGGCAATTTACAGCGCGATCCTGTTGGCGGCGGAGTGGATTTTGCCGCTGTTTCCCGCGGAGCCGAAATTGGGGCCGGTGTACCAGCACGTGACGCACTTTATTCCGCTGCGATTTCCGATGCTACTTATCGTGCCGGCGGTGGTGCTGGATTTGTTGTGGAACAAGGTTGGGGATTGGAAGAGATGGCGGCTGGCGGCGGTGACGGGAGCGGCGTTCTTGGTGAGCTTCGTCGCGGTGCAATGGCCGTTTGCGAATTTTCTGATGTCGCCCGCGGCGCGCAACCGGATTTTCGGGATGGCGTACTTCAGCTATTTCGATCCCGCGGGATTTCTGTACGATCCGTATGCTTTCGTGGCGGCGGAGAAAACGCGCGGGGCGTTCTGGATCACGATGGCGTTCGCGGTTGTGGCGGCGATGATTACTTCGCGGCTGGGGCTGGCGTGGGGAGACTGGATGCGGCGGATGAAAAGGTGAGAGCCGGCGCGCGGATAGTGCGTTTCCCGATTTCCTGCGTAAAGTGATTCTTGACTGATTCTGTTTGCGTTTCAGGAGCATGATGCGACTGCGCGTGGGTGGCATTCTGACTTTGCTGTTGTGCGCTGCACTGACGGTGTGCGCGCACGTGGGCAGCCCGGACGTTTATTTCGAGGGTGACGCGGGACCTTATCACCTTTTTGTGACCGTGCGCGTGCCGCAAGTGATTCCTGGAGTGGCGGAAATTCGCGTGCGGAGCGCCTCGGGCGATGTGCGGACGATGCAATTTGTTTCGATGCGGCTGAGCGGGCCGGGCTCGAACCTGCCGCCGACGCCGGATCTGGCTCAGCAATCGAAAGAAGACCCGCAATTTTTTGCGGGAAGTTTGTGGCTGATGGAATCCGGCGCGCTGCGCGTGCGCATCCGGGTGGATGGTGCGAAAGGAAAAGGGGAAGTTTCCGTCCCGGTGCCGTCGTTTGCGCAACGCACGCTGACGATGGATAAACCGCTCAAAGGGATTCTGGGGTTGCTGATGGTGTTCCTGGCGGTGGGAATGGTGTTCATCGCGGGCGCGGCAGTGCGTGAAGGGAATTTGGCGCCGAGAGAAACGCCGGCACCAGCGAAAATCCAGCGCGCGAAGCTAGTCATGGCGATCACGGCGGTGGTCGTGGTGGGGATTTTGTATCTTGGCAGAGTGTGGTGGGGCGCGGAGGCGGGCAACTACGAACGCGGAGTAAATTTTTTCAAGCCGCCAGCCGCGGAAACGACGCTGGAAAGCGGGAACCGGCTGGTGATTCGAGCGCGCGGGCAGGACAAGGAGTGGCCGAACGAGGTCAAGATGGAGGAAGTGATTCCGGACCACAATCACCTGATGCATCTTTTTTTGATTCGCGTGCCGGGGATGGATCGCTTGCTGCATTTGCATCCGGAGAGAATTGAGGGTGGCGCGTTCGCGGAGGAGTTGCCGGCGATTTCGCCGGGGAGGTATCAGGTATTTGCGGACGTCGTGGACAAGGCCGGATTTCCCTGGACGCTGGTGGGAGAGGTGAGCTTGCCGCAGATCAATGGCAAGCCACGGACGGGGGACGACTCGTCATGGTCGGGAGCGCCGCTGACGAAACCCGCAGGAGAAGCGAGCACGTTTCTGTTGCCGGACGGCGGACACATGACGTGGGAGAGAGCGAGCGGTCCGCTGAAAGCGAACACCGCGATGAATTTTACGTTCAGCGTGCAAACGAAAGAAGGAAAGCCCGCGCAAGATTTGGAGCCGTACATGGGCATGGCGGGGCACGCGGAATTTGTGCGCTCAGACATGAGCGCGTTTGCGCACGTGCACCCGGCAGGGTCGGTGGCGATGGCAGCGCTGGAGCTGGCGCAGGCCGGAGTCTTGGAGGGTCCGCCGGCGATGCCGGGCGGAATGGCGATGGGAGCGCAGCCTCCCGAGGTCAGCTTTCCGTATGGTTTTCCCCAGCCAGGCGACTACCGAATTTTTGTGCAGATCAAGCGCGCCGGACAGGTGGAGACGGGAGTGTTCGACGCGCGCGTGGAATGAGGCGTTCAGCGAGGATAGCATTGCCCGTTTGCTGACCCAGCCCTCACGTGCTGGGCTAACTTCCTCGCGGGGTTTGCGCTTTCGGTTCTGCACCGACCGGACCGTCGATTTGCACCGGGCAGCCACCAGCACTCGGCCTTGGCTAATGAGTCGATCGGTGCTGATATTCACCATGGGCGAGCTCGGTGTCGAAATCCCGGTATCAGCCTCTTTCCTTTTAGGTACCGTCGTTCCGTAAACATCTGTCCCATCTTCCGCACAGCTTTCGCCGCCTCATGATTTTTTGCTGCGAACAACGGAAACCAGCGACCACGAAATGTGATTCATTTACGCTTTTCGATGGATCAAGGGGCAGCCCGAAGTATTAACAAAGAATCGTGATTCTTGACGCTAGCCAGTTTTCTCATCCGAAGCCTCAAGAGTGAAGCGGAGAGGATACCACTGCTGTAGTAAGGACTGCCGAGACCGACACTATGAAATGGATGACGGTACAGTGGTGGGCCAGATCTTCAGCGCTGGAGGCACCAGGCAGACTGCGTTTGCATTGAGCAACCGACATCCGAAGGTTCAAAAAACCCCTCTGTTCTGGCTAAAACTAACGCATCTCATTGATTCTGTAGCCTACGTCCCAGATTTATCAACTGTTCGACAAACAGTTCATTTTTGAACGATCATGCTCGCCGGGCATCAGCAGGAGATTCAGGCCGACCGGGATCGGAAATTGGAGGCGGCGAGGGAACAGCAGAAGAATCGCCGCCAACGGGCCGCGTGACGGATGAAACGGATTACTTCCGGTTGGCTGACGACTCACCAACTGAGGAATCCTATCTGAGTTCTGAGTGTAATGGCGATCTTACGTCAGCTGGGATCCCGGAGAGAAACCCATGCACTTGGACGAGATATTCCAGAGTCCCGCGCCTCAACCCCGCGCGTCAGTTCAAATACCGTAATCTCCGGTCGGGCGCCGAGCCGGATGGGGAAACCGGTGATCCCGATGCCGCGGTTGACGTAGAGCTGCGCTCCGCGCTTTTCGTACCATCCGTTGGTGTAGCGATAAAGG
>WNFA01000027.1_pt1 | contig 109942 bp, 98 predicted proteins | sample 5400481 | NCBI WGS metagenome assembly WNFA01 (sample SAMN13153340, study PRJNA577476) | soil metagenome | isolation source: 120 cm saprolite under Douglas fir tree site 2 hole 1 replicate 2 | place: USA:California | collected 2015-04-18 | reverse complement strand
CCCCAAGGCGACCGCCGTTGCCGCGTCTGAGCGACTCCCTCCCAGATAGGTTCCGTACTCTAACTTCGAACCACTGGCATCCAGCCACGCGACAAAACCGTCGCACACTTCCACTTTGTCGCTTCCCGGCGCCTTCTGGAGAATCGCCGAAGCCGTGGTGGGAAACTTCGATGAGCAGGTCGACCCAACAACGAAGGCTCGTCCCTTCGAATCGACGGCGATCGCATTCGCACTGGACCGATAGTTGCCGCCGAGAAATGTGGAGTAAAGCAATTGGTCTCCATGCTCACTGATCTTGCTGACGAACCCCGTCCAATCATCGTTATTCACGCTCGTCGTCGTGCTGAATGCGCCAGCTGTGACAGGAAAATCGGGTGAAGGAGTTCGCCCGACGACATACGCGTTTCCGAAACCATCGGCAGCAATTGCTGTGGCGCACTCCTTGTGGCGTCCCCCAAGATATGTGCCATAGACGACCTGCGGCGCAACTTCGGACGAATTACTGCTGCCGATGGCGACAAAGCACACCAAAACGACGATGGCGCAAACCCGCATTTCCGCGTTGGACACCACACGTCACTCGTTTGTTCCCATCGCCGCGTTTTGAACGAGAGCCTCGGTCTCCGGGCTGGCTCATCGCGATCCGCCCCAGTTTATGGCCAATCCGCGCGATCTCGGCGGCGTCTCGTTTCACGCGATAAACGGCAATGTATGGCAAGGGCGGAAAGAGGAGTTCGCGTGCCATCGATCTTCCCGGTCCGGCCACGATTAGGAAAATTCTCCAAGTTTTTGACACCGGTGTAGATCGTGTCCGCAACTTTTCTTGCGGCAGTGAAGTTGTCTCTTTGAATATGGCGCACCACGCGCTCAAGATCTTCGACAGCTTCCGGCGACCAACGAATTTCCATCAGGGGTCGAACAATCGTTCGATTCGCGCGCCCACTTCCTCATGGCTCACGAAGTCGCCGCGGTCCAGCGAATCCAACCCTCGTTTTACAGCCTCGACAAACCGCGCCTCGTGGTCGAGATAGTACCCGATCACGGCCTGCGCCAATTCTTCGGCACTACGCCCGGTACGCCCGGCGAGCTTCTACAGCTCTTCCTCTTGTTCCGGACTAAGGTGCACGACCATATCTCGCAGTCTAGGAAAGCCTGTTCAACACTGTTAATCCCGAAAGCTGGACTTCGCCTGCCAAATTTGCGAGCATTTTAGCCTGCGAGTTCAAACTGCCCGTACATGAGCACTACCCCCAATGCCCCCGCGCCTAGCGTAGCTCGCGGCAACGGAATTCCACGCGTCATCGTTGCCACCACCGCGCTTCTCACCTTCATTTCTTTTTGGCGGGCCGCTGCCATCGTTTTGAACGACCTGGCATCGTCGGCTTATTACGCGGGCGGTGAAGCGGAAGGCTACATCGGCAAGACCGCGCCCTGGTTCATCCTGGCGATCATGCTGTTTTCCTACGCCGTGCGCGCAGTGTACGTAGAAAGTTGCAGCATGTTCGTGCGCGGTGGCGTTTACCGCGCCGTCAAGCAATCTTTGGGCGGAGCACTGGCAAAGTTCAGCGTATCCGCATTGATGTTCGATTACATTTTGACCGGGCCGATCAGCGGCGTCGCTGCCGGACAATACGTCGGCGGGCTTCTCAGCGAACTCCTGCCCTACGCGCACTTGGCGACCGGCCCGCTTTCCCCGCGATCCATCGACATCATCGCCTCTTGCTTCGCGATTATCGTGACTGTGTATTTCTGGTGGGAAAACACCAAGGGCATTCCGGAATCCAGCGAAAAAGCCCTGCACATCATGAAGTTGGTCACGGTCATGGTGGTCATTCTTATCGGCTGGTGCATTTACACGGTCATGGTGCGCCATTCGGCGTTGCCGCCCCTGCCGTATCCGCGCAATTTGCATCTCACTGCCGGCTCACTCGGCTGGCTGGCTCACAGTTCGCTGCCACACATGTTCGGCATCATCGCGATATTTATCGCCCTGGGCCATTCCGTCTTGGCCATGAGCGGAGAAGAATCGCTGGCCCAGGTCTATCGCGAAATCGAAAGTCCCAAACTAGTTAACCTGAAGAAGGCCGGACTGGTAATTTTCGTTTACAGCATGGTTTTCACTTCGCTAGTTTCGTTCTTCGCGGTGATGATCATTCCGGACGATGTCCGGCAAAGCTTCCTGGAAAATCTTATCGGCGGATTGGCCATGAACCTGGAAGGGCCGTTTTTGGTGCGCCTGATCTTCCATGGCTTCGTGGTGGTGGTTGGCGCTGTGATCCTTGCCGGTGCCGTCAATACTGCAATCGTCGGTTCGAATGGCGTGCTCAACCGCGTCTCGGAAGACGGTGTACTCAGCGACTGGTTTCGTCAGCCGCATCCGCGCTTTGGCACCAGCTACCGGATCATCAACATAATCGTGGTGCTGCAGATCATCACCATTTTTATCAGCCGCGGCGACGTAACGTTCCTCGCAAACCTGTACGCCTTCGGTGTGATCTGGAGTTTTGCCATGAACGGCCTGGCGGTGTTGGTCTTGCGCTACACGAATCCCGGCCAGCGCGAATTCCAAGTGCCGTTGAACTTCACTATACGCGGGAAACAGGTTCCGCTCGGACTCGGATTGATCACGCTGACGCTGTTCTTGATCGCGTTCATTAACTTGTTTACGAAGCCAGTCGCCACCATGGCGGGCGGTGTATTTTCCATCCTGTTGTATGTGGTTTTTACAATTTCCGAGCGGCGTGGACAACACACCGGCGTTAAGCACGTGGAAATGGACCAGTTCAACCTGGAATTGGAAGGCGAACTCACACCGGAATCCGTCGGAGCCAAGCCCGGCAATATCCTGGTTCCGATCAGCAACCATTTCAATATGTATCATCTAGGTAATGTTCTGGACCGCGTGAAGCCCGGCCGCCGCGACGTGGTCGTATTGCACGTGCGCATTTTGCGGCGCTCCGCTTCTGGAGAACAGGAGTTCGACGCCGATCAGCTTTTCGGCAGCATCGAGCAGCATCTGTTTTCGCAAGCGCTGAGCATGGCGGAAAAACGCGGCAAGTCCATACGGCTTGCGGTGGTCGCCGCCAACGATCTCTGGGATGGTATTTTGCGCGCCGGACACAGTTTGCAATCGTCCACCATCGTGGTGGGCACGTCGAGCCACTGGCAGAGCGAAGAGCAAGCGCGACAGATTGGCGAATCGTGGGAAAAGCTGCCGGATCCCAAGCCGCAATTCAACCTGGAAGTGCATTTGCCGAACGGCGATAAAGTCTACAAAGTGCTCGGTCCGCACGCGCCGAACCTCACCGCCAACGAAGTGAATTTGCTGCACCGCCTATGGCTGCGATTCAGCGATCAGGTTGCTCCGGAAGAGTTGCATCATCACGATGTGGTGCACTTCAGCCTGGAAGAATTGCAGCGCGAAATCGACGAAGGCCGGGAAGAACAGGTGGTCGAACGTCTGCGCAACCACTTGATTGCCAACCGCAAAAAGAAAACCCCTGGAATCTGAGCCCCCGGCGTCCTCGCGGCAAATATTTGAAAAACAATTTAGACAGCGGACGTGCAATGGCCGCACTTTTTTGCGGCGATGGGAATAGCCATCAGGCACTGTGGGCAATCCCTGGTGGTTGGCGCGGCGGCTGGCGCCGGCTTCAGAAGCCAACGATTGACCATGCGCAATAGGAGAAAAATTGCGAACGCGATGATCAGGAAATTTACCACCGAGTTCAGGAACAGGCCGTAGTTCAGCGTCGGCTGGCCGGCGGCTTTTGCCATCGCGATAGTAGGATAGGAATTGTGGCTGAGGTTAATGAACAGGTTGGAAAAATCCACATGGCCCAGTGCGCCAATTGGCGGCATGATGATATCTTCCACCAGCGATGAAACAATTTTTCCGAACGCCGCGCCGATAATAATACCGACAGCCATGTCAAGTACGTTGCCGCGCATTGCAAATTCTTTGAATTCCTTGAGCATCGCGGGTCTCCTCGCAAACTAAATGTCAGAAGTAGCGCGCATCATGGCGCGTGGAGATTTAGTTTCGCCGAAACACTAACACGGAACCCACCAGCCCGCGCAAGAGCAGAAGCAGGCCGGCGACGGAGAGCAGCGGGCCGACCCAGGAAAAGGCAACGCGCGAAATGGCGAGCATAACCGCTCCGAGCAGGAGCAACGAAAGTCCGCGAGTGAAGTTTTCCGTGGGTGACCAATATTTTCCCGGCCGGTAAAGTGCGCGCCCTCCCCAGAGAATCAACGCGATACTCAGCAATAGCCAACTGATCCGGCGCCGGTCAAAGAAAATGTGTTGCGTCGCTCCGAGCCAGATGACCAACGCACCGAGCAGAACAAAAATGAGTTCGATCGAAAGGCGCAGCGTTTTGTCGGGCGTAAGCGGCATGGAAAAAGTCAAAGGTCAGGTGCTCAAGTTGAAGCGTGAGCTGTGCGAAAAAAGCGTGTTACGAAACACGCTCGATTTTTACGTGATTGATGGTCACCGGCGTATTAGGGCGGTCGCTGCGGTCGCGCGGTACGCCGGAAATCTTGTTGGCCACGTCCTGGCCTTCCACGACTTCTCCGAAAATAGTGTGCCGGTTATCGAGGTGCGGCGTCGGAGCAACGGTGATGAAGAACTGGCTGCCGTTGGTATTAGGACCGGAATTGGCCATGGACAGTTTGCCGGGCTTGGAATGCTTTAGTGAAGGATGAAATTCGTCGGCAAATTTGTAACCCGGGCCACCCATGCCGGAACCGTGCGGACATCCGCCTTGAATCATGAAATTGGGAATGACGCGATGGAAAACCAGTCCGTCGTAGAAAGGGCGCTTTTCTTTCTTTCCGGTTTTTTCGTTGGTGAATTCCTTGGTGCCTTCCGCCAGGCCGACAAAATTCTCGACGGTCTTCGGCGCTTCTTTTTCCGTCAACTTGATGACGATATTGCCGTGCGAAGTTTCAAAAATGGCGTAAGTGCCAGCCGGACGAGTCATGCGATCTCCTTGGAATGGGTGGAGAAATTATCGTACACGACGCGGTGGCCAGTGGCCAGCGACTGCGACCGAAACAGGATACAGAACGGACTTAACGCAGAGTTCAGAGAGACCGATGACAGAGGACCCAGAGAGCTTTTCGTTTGCGCTATCACTTCGCATCCTCGATTCGGAATTGCGCGACGGTGCCTCTGCCCCCGGCGGCGTAGACGTGTTGGGAATCAAGAGTGAACAGAGCATTCAGCGACGGTGCGGTGAAAGTTTTCCAGTGCAGGCCAGCGTCAATGGAAATATCGGAACCGCTGGGACCGACTGCGAGAAGCGCCTGGCCGTCCGTAGAAACGACCCCGGAGCGGTAGCCGGCAGGTTGCTGCGCCGGGGATTGCCAGGTTTTCGATTGGTCCTCGGAGAAAGCGGCAATGCGCGAACCCACACCGGGATTCGCGTAGTCGCCGCCAACAGCGGCGAGACTCGCAACGCTAGAACGCGTGATAGAAAAAATTCCAGAAGTGGCGTTATCCGCGGCTATCGGAGCCGCGGACGCGGTCCAGGTTTTTCCGCCGTCGCTGGTGTGCAGAACGCGAGCGGCGAAAGCTCCGGTGACAACAAACAATTCGCTTTCGGAGATGACCAGCAGATTGGAATTGCTCGCGGCGAAAGCGCCTTCCTTGGGCAAAGCCGTGGGAAGATCCTGCGGAGGCAGGGGATTCCAGCGATGGCCATCGGTGGTTTGCAGCAACAAAAATCTTCCGTTGATAGGATCGCCGAGAGCAAAACAATTTGTCGGCGATGAGCAGGCAATGGAATCCAGGAAGAAAGCATTATTCAGATCGGTGTATTGCAGTTCCCAGTTGATGCCGCCGTCGATGGTTTTGTGAATCTTGGATTTGTTGCCTTCGCCGCTGGACATGAGATACGCAGTTTTGTCATCGAAGGCGACGATGCCGCGAAAATCGAGTTCAGGCTGGCCGGGAATGGAGAGGCGAGTCCACGTTGTGCCGTCGTCGACAGAGCGAAGAATTACATCGTGCGATCCGGAGGCCCAAATGGCGATGTGGCCGGTGGCGGCGATTTTTGCCGCGCTGATGCCGCGCAGGTTGGTGTCAATTCCTGAAGTCAGCGTGACCCAGGATTGTGCGCGTGCGCTGGGTAAACCAAGCGTAAGGGCGAGCAGGGCCAATAACAAGGAAGCGGTTCGACTACGCATAGAAAGATTGTAGCAATGCCGTTGGCATACGTCAGGGCAACGCGAACGCCAGCACCGAGTCTCCTTGTTTGGTTGAGAGTTTGCCGTGGCCGCCCGCGGCAATCACAACATATTGCTTGCCTTTGAATGTGTAGGTCATAGGTGTGGCTTGGCCGCCTGCGGGAAGTGTAAATTGCCAAAGTTCCTTTCCGTTTTCTGAGTTAAATGCACGGATGACGTTGTCCATGGCGGCGCTGGTGAAGACCAGTCCGCCGGCAGTGACCATTGGTCCGCCAAGATTGATGGTGCCGGTTGGCTGGCCGGGAGCGAAAGAGCCGAGAGGAATATTCCAGATAAGTTTTCCGGTAAAAAGATCGACGGCCGCGGTGGTTCCCCAGGGCGGAGCGTTGCAAGGTGTTGCGCCGGGCGAAAAAAGAAAAGTCCGGTATAAACCGAACGCAGCGCCCTTCTGCTCACCGAATTCGCCGTAAACCCGATTGTCCTGATCGGTTTTGGTTTGCGCATCGTATTCAGCGCGCGGAATCAATTTGATCCAAGCAATCAAGCGATTGGTATTTGCAAACATCAAATGGTTTTGCGGGTCGTATGCGGCGCTGCCCCAATTCACGCCACCGACATTGCCGGGATACACGACGCTGCCCTTTAAGCTTGGCGGTGTGAAAATTCCTTCGGAGCGAGAAGCTTGCAATTTTTCCTGGCACCATTTCACGTCTTCGGGAGATTTTCCCCATAAATCCTCGAGCGCGATTTTTTCCGGTACCAGCGAGATGGTGGAAAACGGTTGCGTTGCAAAGCTCTTTTCGCCGGGGATGTCGGATTGCGGAACGGGCCGCTCCTCGACCGGAAGCAGCGGAGCGCCGGTCAAGCGGTTGAGAACGAATACGTGACCCATTTTTGTGTTGATGACGACAGCGGGAGTACCGTCTTTCCAGGTGAAGAGCGTGGGCTGTGAAGCGACATCGTAATCCCACAGATCGTGATGAACGACCTGGAAGCCCCAAACAAATTCGCCGGAGGAAGCGCGGAGAGCGACGACGGAATTAGCCCACTTGTTGTCGCCAGCGCGAAGTCCGCCGAAATAATCCGGGCTGGCGCTGCCGGTGGGAATGAAAACCAGATCGTGTTCGGAATCTACGCTCAGCGTGGACCAGGCATTGCCTGCTCCAGTGTGCGGATTGGAGGTGTTGGCCCATGGGATGGGATCCCAGGTCCAGCGCAGTTTGCCGCTGCGAGCGTCCAATGCGCGGACGATGCCGCGACCAACGTCTACTTTCCAGTTATCGGCGATGGACGAACCGGTAATCACCAAATCGTTGGCGATGGCTGGAGCGGATGTGACTTGATAACCGCCGCGCCATTCGGGTGTGGTGGAGGCGTCGGTGGAAAGATCGAAGGTGCCAGCGGAGGCAAAGTCGCTGCAAGGTTTGCCGGTTTGTGCGTCGAGAGCGATGAGGCGGGCATCGAGAGTGCCGAGAAAAATACGCTGGGCGCATGGTTGGCCCGGCTTGGCTTTGGCGTCGCGCCATACGGAGACGCCGCGCGAGGCTACTTCCGAATAGTTACGCGTGAGGTCTACGTGCGGATCGAAATCCCAAATTTTTTCGCCGGTGGCGGGATCGAGCGCGAAAACTTTGTCATAAGGTGAGGTGAGAAAGAGTTTGTTGTCGAAGAGGATGGGAGTTGATTCAAATGCCGCTTTACGGATGAGTCTGGTTTCGAGTTGCGAGGCGCCAGTGTGAAAGGTCCAGGCGACTTTTAGTTGCGCGACATTTTCGCGGGAGATTTGGGAGGCGGTGGAATAGCGCGAGCCGCCGGGATCGCCACCGTAGGAATCCCATCCGTCACTGATTGCGGCCGGTGGTTCGCTGGCTGCGGCTGGTTGTTGTGCGAGAGCGCGCGAAGAGCAGAACGGCAGCAGAAGAAGTATCGCGAAGACGCGAATCGTGTGGATGTTCTTTTTCGTAGGGTGCATGGTACGTAGATATCATTTTCTGGGCGGAGCGACAATTGGCGCGCTGCGAACCAGGTTTGCGCCAGCCGCCTGCAAGCGGATCCCTCGCTCCGCTCGGGATGACAGCGCACGAGGGATGACCGCCAGGAGGGTGCAGAGAGTGGTCATTGTGATTTGGGAAGTTGAGCCTTGACGTCAGCAACTTTGGTGGTCTGGATCATGCGCTGGGCGATGTAAGCGAGCAGAGCGCCCTGGCGGAGAGCGATTATTCTGAGGGAGACGGCGGAGAAGAGTTGCGCGAGGACTTGGTTAATGTCGGAAGGGGTCTTTATGTCAGGGTCGGGGGAGGTGGCGGTGAGAGCGGAGGAGAGACGGTCGGCTTCGGCAGCTTGCTGGGCCAGCACATCGTGGTGGGCAGAGAGTAAGGATGAGACGGGGAGAGGTTCATGCGGCAACGGTTTAGGGCGTCGAGATGGCTGCAGCGGGAAGATTGAGGAAGCGTAGATGGGTCTGACATGCGAGCCTCGGGAAGATGAAGTAACGACGAAATGATGTAAGGAAGTAACGATTTCCCGAACCAGAATGATTTGCGCGAAGGGCGCGATGCGGCACCCCCTCCCCACCCTCTGTCCGCAAGAGCTTGAAAAGAAAGGACCGCGAAAATGTGGAAAAGTGAAGAGTATGAGAAGAAAGGATTTGCCGCAAGAAATTCGATAAGAGTGTGAAAAGGCAGAAGATAACGGGAAAAGTTGAAAGGGAAGACGGGGAGGATTGATGGAGCGAACGTGAGTTGGCGGGTTGTGTAGCGAACTTCACAAGGCATGATGACACGAAAAGAGTACGATCTAAATAATTATTTTTATAGTAAAAATCGATTGACAAGGGGTATAGGCCGGTCGGGTGGATTGGATTGAAAATAAACGGGTTGCGGGATGGCGGTTCGAACGGCGAACAAAAGGGGAGCTTAACGCAGAGACACAGAGGTCGCAGAGAAAAGTCCACAGGAAAAAGCCCAGACTCACAAATCCATGGGTACCCCGACCAAAAGAAAGCACGGGAATGCCTGAAGGGTTGATGCATTGGGATTTGACGGTAGCAAGAGGACAGAGGATGCGCGAGGCGAAGCGGATTTTTCTGACAGCGGAGTGGCGAGACCTTGCAATGCTGAATTACGAGGTGGACCCGAGCTTGCTGGAACGGTATGTGCCGCAGGGCACGGATCTGGACTCATTTGAGAGGAAGACGTATGTGAGTTTGGTGGGTTTTTGTTTCAGTAGGACCAGACTGTGGGGGAAGATCGCCGTCCCGCTTCACACCGAGTTCGAAGAGGTCAACCTACGTTTTTATGTGAGGCAACGCGAGGGAAGCGAGAAGCGGAGAGGGGTTTGTTTTATCGCCGAGATTGTGCCGAAAAGAGCGATTGCTTGGACGGCGCGGCTTGTGTATGGAGAAAACTACCGACGGTTTCCGATGGAGCATCGAGTTGCGCAAAACGGTTTAGGAAAAACGGCCGAATACGGGTGGCGAGTGGGCGACCGAAGTTGCCGGTTGTTTGTGCACGCTGGGGATGAGCCCGGATATCCACGCGAAGGAAGTCTGGAACAATTCATTACCGAGCACTATTGGGGATATTCCAAGCAGCGGTCGGGCGGGAGTCTTGAGTATCGCGTCGCGCATGCGCCGTGGCGGGTGGCAGTGGCGGCAAGCTCAGGATTTGAGGGCGATGCGACGATATATGGGGCGGCGTTTGCAGAGATTCTTCGAGGGAAACCTGATTCCGCGTTTCTTGCGGAGGGATCTTCGGTTGAGGTATTTGCAGGAGAAAGAATCGGATGAGTGAAACGGAGCGCGATTCGAATGTGGCGCGTCTGCTGAAAGGATGGATTCTTTATGACGGCGGATGCGGTTTTTGTTTTCGATGGCTACATTTCTGGGAAAAGGTAGTTGCGCGGCGTGGATTTGAGCCCAAAGATTTGCAATCTGCAGAGGAAGAGGGAATTTTACAGATACCTGCGGAGAATTTGCTCGACGATATCCGAGTGTTGAAAGTGGATGGCGGGTTGGAGTGTGGAGCGGATGCGTATCTTTTTGTGGCAAACATATTTGGTGGGCCAAGCCGCTCGCGATGCTATTCGGCCTACCGGGGTTCAATTGGGTGTTGTGGCGGGGCTATCGTTGCTGCAACCGGAATCGCTATCGCGTTTCGCGGTTTTGCCCGTTGCCAGAGAAGTACTTGACGGTGGCGAAGGAAAAATTCTAGTCTGGCGATTATTGCGTATCGGATCGGTAATGGCCCACTCTGTACAAGCTGAAGGGAGCGAAACCCGCGGCTGCCCGTATTGCGGGAAGCAGATAAGAGCACATGTAGAGCGCTGCCCATTCTGCCGGGAAGCGGTTGCGACAAGTCGCACTGTTGTCCGTCCTTTTGCGGCGAAAGGACACGCGATGATACGGCGAGGGCTGTTGTACATGTTGTTGGCTGGAGTCATTCACTACTTTGCGGCTGGATACAGCGGAGTGGCGCTGCCCGTCGCCGTTCCCTCGATGGTTACTCAATACCTGACACCTATCTTGTTCTTGTGTGGTCTGAGTTTGGGCTTGTACGGCGTTTACCTGCGCGCGCGAAGTTGACACCGTGGGCGCGTATCCTTGAGCACTCGAATCGGTTCTGAGTGGGTTTCGCCCTGACGGTTTGTGGGATGGCGGTCGAATCGTGGCGCGGGTGGATAGCGCGCACAGCCCCTTTGCTGAGGGTAAATCCTTCGATTGCCTCAGGGTAAACGAGCGTGGCTGCACGGTAGTGGGTACGTTTCCGGTAATCCATGCCAGCTCAACCGGTCGATGCAACACCTCACCAGTTCCCTCCCCGGGGGAGCCGGAGTGTCGGCTGTACTCAATCTAGCCAGGGTGGTGTTCTGTTCGAACCAACGCTCACCATCGAACTTTCGCTGTTGAGGCCCACGTAAGCAGACATGGCAAGTGGAATTACTTCCGACTTGCCGATGATCCAGGACCTATAAACTTTTTGGTCAAGTATACTGGGCGAATAATTGATACGCCATGCTCTGTGGAAGGGGATCTGAAGGATCGCCGCCGCATGGGCTCATTCCTGCTGGGATTGTTCCTGTTGTGCGCCAGCTCTCATGTACGAGGTCGTTTTGACACGACTTCTGAGTGTGATCTGTTGGTATTACCTCGCCTTTGTGTCGGTATCGATGGCGATGTTCGGATGTTTTCGAACATTCGAGAAGCATATGGTGGATTGTGTCGCGCTTACGGCGCTCGGAGGTTCATGGCTACCGTTTTCCCAGCGTTGACACGCTGGGCTAACCTTTGACGCACCTACGGCGCTTAAGCATAGGGCGATGTGCTTGCGAATGCGCTACGGGCTGACCGCCCAATCACGAGCGCTCTCGAAGCTCTGTACGCTGTTCCAAACGCTGTGGTTCCAATCATTTCCTACCGCCTGGAACGCCTGTCGCGCTACTTGCTTGTCGCCCGCGGAAAACGCCATGTACGCGATGCGGTTCTTACTCAAGTTTGTAACTCCGAAGGTATTTTTCAGATCTTCATAACCCAATTTGATTTTGGGCCAGGACAGCCCTTCTATCGAATTGCGACCAGGGTCGCACTGACACGCCAGCAGGCCCGCAATCTCGTAGTAGAGGATACTACCGTCGGTGCCGCCGACTTTCTTCCAGACTTCCTCAGCGAACGCTTGTGTCTCACCTTCCTCGCCATGCCATTTGGGCAGAACGAAGTTCGCATATTCGTTGTAATAGGTGCGGTATCCCGGCGCAAACGCGACCGCCTGGTCGAGAAGTTCTCTCGCTTGTTTTTTGTCCCAGCCTTGGGCAAGGGCCGCGTTGAACATTACTACGTACCATTCGGGGCACTTCTCCTTTAATTTCGCGGCTTCCACGAGCACTGATTCCGCCGAGCCGATTCGTTCTTCAAATAGCTTCTGGGAGCGGTCATTCACGGTGTTGGAGTAGCCGTCTCCTCTGGCCTCCCACGCATAGTTTACGTAAGCCTCGGCGGTTGCTATGTGTGCCGTAGCCGAACCTGGATACCCAGCTACCCATTTTCTCAACGTGGCGAAATGCGTCTTCCAATCAGAATCTGACGAGTTATCCCTCGCAGGCGGTTTGCTTACCGCTTCGTAAAAGATGGCCAATTGCAATATGTCGCCGGGGTATACGGTGTTTGAGGTGCGCGCCGACTGCGCTGCCATCTCCAGCTGGTCGAAATGGTCTTCCGACATGATTACCGCGATGCGGTTCTGGTAGTTGGTCGAGTCTTCGGACGTTTCGGTAGAGGATTCCGGCGCGCCGGCTTTTGCTTTTCCAGCAGTTGCGGTCTCGGCGCTTTGGTGGAACTGGCCGTAACTGTGAACGGCCTGCATCACCGTCCCCATATCCACCGGCGCATAGGCCTGCGTTTTGCCGCAGGACACGCCCAAACAACCAACCCCGCAAAGCCGCAGGAAAGTTAGGATTTTTCGTGAATGTAAAGGTGCAATCCGGTCATTTGCGCTCATGCTGAAATTTTACGAAACGCTTTCACCGATAGATACTGTACTAAAGGGCCGAGGGCCGATAACGATGCATGATTTAGCGTACCTCGCGCTCGCCCGCACTGGCTCTTCATTTTTCTGACAGAGCGGAGGCTGGCGTCGTTACCGACGGTACCGCTCAAGAGGCGGGCTAAAGAGCTTGCGGAAAAAGCCCATGGGAATGGCGCCGGCGGATCAGATTCCAGCTCGCCCGGAAATTGTTTAGACCGCGCTTGCGCGCGGCAATGCCGATGCCAGGACGAGTGCTGCTCCGGCGAAGAGCAATGTGTCCGCGACGTAATTTAACGCTTCATTGCTCTCCGGTGCTGATCCGCCGCGGGCGAGGATCAAAATAAGCAGATATAGGAATAGAGTGAGGGCGGTCATTAATGCGCCAATCGAGGTTGCGGCTATCCGCGATTGTTTGTCCAGGGCCAAGGCGATTCCAGCGGCCAGTAGGATCGCTCCTGCCAGGTATCCCCATACGCTGGGGAATGGAACCCATGATGGGGTCATCTTTTCCAAAGGAACGCCGGGCGCAAACTCTGGATGAAGAAAATGTTCCACGGCAAAAAAGATGGCAGCAATCGCCACGACGGTGCGCGCAAATAAAATCATCCATTTCGATTGTTGCGGCGACGAGGCGCGACTATGCAGTCCGGCGAGAGCCCATGCGCCTCCGGCAAAAGAAAGATCTCTTAGCAGGAAGGCCCACGCGAATCGATTTTTGAGATGCGCGAGCGCACTCGGTATATAAATCATGCACACAAATAGAAAGAACATCAATCCGAGCAGGGTGGACGACAAGCGTACGAACTTCCTCACAGTAAGACTGGTAGCTGCTGCGAGCAGCGCGCATCCAACAAAATACGGCCAGAACGAGCGCGCTGGCATCCAGGACGGGGCCATATTCTGGATAAACTCGGGGCCGCCGTGGAAATGCTCGGGCGCGAATACAGCGAGTGGAACGGCGATGAAGACGCAGCCCAAGGTGATGAGCTTGTCCCAGCCGCGAGCCACGCCGATTTCTTTTCGAAGTATAAAAACTCCGGCGACAAGATAGACAAGCCCGGCAAAAGACATCCAGAAATTTGTTGAGGAAAGCATCAGAACCTCTTTCGCGAAGGTGCTGCGGCAGAGATTATATGCCGGTCGCCGAGTGTTGCGAGAAGAGTTGGGTGAGGATGTCCGATTTCCAGGTCTAGCAAAAATGCGGCCCTTCTTACGAACTTTCCGTGAGCATTGCGCCCCTTACGGCAGGGCTAGAAGGTCAAGCGCATGCAAAGAAGGCTGTCGCCTAATAGCGGCTCAGCGAGGAACTTCTCGCAACTCCCGATTAATGCGGTGATCGGAAACTGACCTGGAGTCATTCACTATTTTGCGGCTGGATACTGCGGAGTGACGCTGCTGGTCGCCATTCCCTCGATGGTCACTGAATACCTGACGCTATCTTGTTCTTGTGTGGTCTGAGTTTGGGCTTGTATGGCGTTTACCTCCGCACGCGAAGTTGATACGGTGGGCGAGGTGGGTTCGGTGACGAGCGAAGCGAAACAGATCGAGAGATACCACTCAGCCGGTGGCGGAGTCGTTCTCGGCGTAGCGCTCGGGCTGTCCCTCACTGCTGTCGGCATCGCGCGTCATCCTGCGAGCATTCAAGGCGCCGGGAGAGGTCTGCTCCTAACAGACATTGGGCTCCTGCTGGCATACGGCATCGTGGGGATTTGCGTCTGGTATCAGCGCCGCGCCGACGTAAGCATCGCACTCCGTGTCGGCACGCTTGCCGGGCTGGTGCTGGGCACGGTACACGTCGCGAACCATGTGATCGAAGCATTTGTGCCGAATAGACACTTTGCTCTCATCATCAGTCCGGTCTTGTTGATGCTGGCGCTGTTCGGGGTGGCAGGTTCTGCCGCGTGGAAGCGCACGCGGTTTCGTTTACGCTGGCGGTGATCGCCGGCGTGTGGTGCGCGATGGTGGCGATGCTGATCTTGCTGTGTTTTGCGTTTTCCTTCAATCTGGCCTTCGAGGCGCGCGTGGAGTTGCAGTTGTATTGGGCATTTGCCGCAAGCGGCATGAACGATCCCGGCGCTTTCGTGGTGAAAAACTCACTGGAGGCGGCATCGGAGGGACTTGTCCGCATGCCAGCCTTCGCGATGTTCACGTCCTTGGCTGGGGCTCTCGCGAACGCGTGGATCAGCAGACGTTCGCGAACCGCCGTGCTCGCTGCGGCCAGCGTCACACCACTGATGGTTGTGACGGGTGTCGCGGCACTGTCGTATGCGAACTCCCTTGAACGGGCCGCTCGGCCGCCATTTGTAATGGCAGGAGTCCTGCTTGCTAGCATCGCCATCTCGTTTGGACATCCCATCTGGTCGTTGCTGCGCCGGACGGAGCCAGGTAAGAGTTAACAGGCGAATACGAAAGAGACTAAGCGCAACTCGTAGGGTGCGCCAGGTCCGGATGAGATCTGTGTCGTGAAGAGCGCGGAGCTGTGTACTTTGGTTCTGCTAGAATCGCGGCGAAATGGCGGAAAATCGAGAGATGCGGATTGCGGTGGAGGGGGCTGGCGACGTGTCGGCGCTGTTGATGCGGCCGGGTGATGCGCGGTGGATGCTGGTGTTGGCGCATGGAGCTGGCGCGGGGATGAGGCATGCGTTCATGGAAGCGCTGGCCGGGGAACTGGCCAGGGTTCAAGTGGCGACTTTGCGGTATCAATTTCCGTACATGGAAGAAAGGCGAGGGGTTCCGGACCGGTCGAAGGTGCTGACGGCTACGGTTGCGGCGGCGGTGCGCGCCGCGAGGGAGGTTGCTCCCGTGTTGCCGTCGCTGGCGGGAGGCAAATCAATGGGCGGACGGATGAGTTCGCAGGCCGCAGCGGATGGTTTGTTGGATGGAGTGCGAGGACTGGTATTTTTTGGATTTCCGCTGCATCCGCCGAAGCAGCCGGGAACGAAACGGGCGGAGCATCTTTCTAAAGTGCAGGTGCCGATGCTGCTCTTGCAAGGGACGCGGGATGCGTTGGCGGATTTGAAATTGCTGCGGCCGATCTGTAAGGAGCTTGGGCCGCGCGCCACTTTGCATGTGGTGGAAACGGCGGATCATTCGTTTCATGTGCTGAAGAAATCGGGGCGGAGCGATGAGGAGGTCTTGCGGGAATTGGCGACGCGCACGGCTGAATGGGCGGAGGGGATTGCGATCTGAACGACATTGGTCGAGCGTGGACGAAACCTTGTCGTGCACAAGGAAAAGCAGGTTCCTCGTCGCTACGCTCCTCGGAGTGCCAAACTTTACAGGATAGGGCACGGCTGGAGCCGTGCCCCTTGCAGTTCAGTTTGCCGACAGATTGGTGGTGGCGGTGATGCCGCTGTGGTTGACGCCGATGGTTGTCGTGCCGGCGGCGAAAGTGGTCGCGAGACCGGCGTGGACTGGGGCATTGGCGATGGTGGCGACGGTCGGAACCGTGGAGCTCCAGTGAGAATTAATGGTCACGTCTTGAGTGCTGCCGTCACTGAAGGTACCGGTCGCGGTTAATTGCTGTGTGGACCCTGCGGCGACGGAAGAGTTCGCCGGAGTAATGGCGACGGATACGAGGGTGCCGGTGCCGACGGTGACGGTGGTTGAGCCGGTTATGCCGGACGAAGCGGCCGAGAGAGTCAGCGTGCCAGCCTTCTTGGCGTGCAAGATGCCGGTGCTGCGCATATTGGCGAATTGCGGTTTCGAGGAGTGCCAGGAAACGCTCGGCAGAGCGGAAGTGCTGCCGTCGCTATACACGCCGGTAGCGGTGAACAAGAGAGAGGTATGTTTTTCAACCCGCGCGTTCGCGGGTGAAATCGTGATCGATACGAGCTTGACAGTGGAAATTGTGAGTGTGGTGGAGCGTGAAACCGCGCCCGAAGCTGCTGTGATTGTTGTGCTGCCAGTGATCAAACTGTTGACGGTGCCAACGTTGTTGATTGTGGCGACGGCGGGGTTAGAAGTGGTCCACAGAACGGACTGGGTCAAGTCCTGAGTAGAGTTATCGCTGAAACTGCCGATGGCGCTGAATTGTTTCACCGCTCCTGCGGGCATGGAGGAGTTAGACGGCGCAATCTGCAGGGAGACCAGGGTCGCGCTGGTTACGGTGACTGAAGCCGTCGCTGCGATGCTGCCGGAAGTGGCGGTAATGGTCGAAGTGCCGGGCGCTATGCCTAGGCCCAGGCCGTTAGCGTCAATGGTGAGTATGCTGGCGGCGCTTGAGGACCATTGCAAAGACGTAAGCACTTGGGTGCTGCCGTCATCAAAATTGCCGGTTGCGGTGAATTGTTGCTGTGTCCCAGCAGCGATGGATACGGTAGCCGGAGAAATAGTGAGGGAAGTGAGATGCGCCGGCACGACAGTGATCGTCGTTGAATCGGTGAAAGAGCCGACGGTGGCGGTAATGGTGGTGGCGCCTGCGGCGAGAATGGCAGCCAGACCGTTGTTGTCAATGGTGGCGACAGAGGTGGTAGAAGAGGTCCAAGTTACTCCGCCGACCAGGTCTTGGACGGAGCCGTCGCTGTAGTTGGCCGACGCGGTGAACTGTTGGTTGATGCCAATGGCAAGGGTCAAGTCGTCTGGCGTAACCGAGATGGACGCGATGGTGGGCGCGGTGACGGTGACCGAGGTGGACTTGGAAACGCTGCCCAGAGTTGCGGTGATGGTTGCAGTACCAGCAGCGATACCGCTGACCAGACCGGCGGCATCTACGGTTGCGTTGGCAATGGTTGAGGAAGACCAGGTAACAAGGCTTGTCAGGTCGCGGCTGCTACCGTCGCTGTAACTGCCAGTAGCTGTAAATTGTTGCGTGGTGTTGATGGGAATAGTGGAGCTAGCGGGCGAGATGGCGATCGCGGTCAGAGTGACGCTGGTTCCGCCGCTGACTGTGATGGCGGCTGAACTGGTGAAAGTCCCGGATTTGGCGGTAATCGAGGCGGCACCGCTCGCAACACCGGTGACGACGCCAGAGGTGCTAACGGTAGCGACGTTCGAATTCGAGGAAGTCCAAGTGGCAGAGGAGCTGAGATCTTTGCTCGAGCCGTCGGAGTAGGATCCCATGGCGTGGAGCGTGACCGCAGATGTCGCGGCTATGGAAGTCGCGTTGGGAGTGACCGAGAGGCCACTGAGCGTGGCCGGAACTGGTTGTCCGCCTGAGCCGGGCTGTCCGCTATCTGAGCTTAGGCTCTTGGTGCCGGTGCCGCTGCAGCCGACCAGGAGCAGGCAGAATGAGAGAATCCAAATCTTGTGTCGTACGTATTTCCTCCGAAAATTTAGTGGCGCGTGAAACGGGTGTATGGTCTCGACCGATGCGGACCAGTGTGTGGTGACCTGACTGGAACGCGAGTGAAGAGTGAGTTGCGCTGGAGATAAGTGTGAGGGTTTGCTAAGAAGGTGCCAATCTGGAACTCGTGGGGCCGTTCCAATGCGATACAACTCATTGATTCGACACAGTCCTACGAGATCGGTACTTTCGTTTGAGTGAAAGCGGTCAGCGGGTTGGACGGAATTTGCCGAAGATTGAGGCTACTGGGGAAGGTGGACGGTTTTGCCGGAGGCGGCGGAGCGGCTGGCGGCATCGAGGATTTCGGTGACGATGAGGTTGGTTTCAAGGGAGGAGAGGGCGTCAGGTTTGGCTCCTTCGAGGAGTACGGCGCGGAGGTAAGTAAGGGGGTCGTTATAGGGTGCAGGGATGGGGGCGGCGGCGCGGGTGGAGGATTGCGCCTGGTGCGGGAGGCGTACGGTGATGTCGTTTGCGGCGACGGTGATGACGGAGCCGGTCCGGCCGTAGACTTCCATGTCTTTGCGTGAGTAGGGCCAATTCCAGGATGCTTGCAGGATGGCTTGGGCTTTGGGATAGGTGAGGACGATGGTGGCTTCGTCGTCTACATGCGGGTAGATATCGGGCTTGATTTGCTGAGTAACGGCGGCGACGGTGAGAGGGCGCTGGCCAACGAATTCACCGGTGGCCGTAAAACGGCCAACTAACCAAGTCACGAGATCGGCGCCATAGCAGCCGAAATCGAAGAGAGCGCCGCCGCCGTTAAGTTCTGGGTCGGTGAGCCATTTAAAGAATTTAGGGTCGACATTGATTTCTTTGGGGCCTTCGTGTCCGTCGTGGACCACGACTTTGCGGACTTCACCGATGGCGCCATCATGGACTAGCTTGAAAGCGGCGTGATTGCTGGGATACCAGGAAGTCTCGTAGTTGACCAGGACTTGAATATTTGCGGCGTGCGCGGCGCGTGCTATAGCTTGCGCGTCTTCGAAGGAAACGGCCAGCGGTTTTTCCATCATTACCGGGATTCCATAATGCGCGCAAAGCTCCACGACTTTGCGGTGATCGTAGGTGGAGGTGTAGACGAGGACGGCTTGCGGTTTCGTGGAGCGAAGAGTTTCGTCGAGATCGGCGTGATAGAGCGACAAGTCGAGATGGAATTTTGCGGCGTATTGATCGAAGAGAGCGCGGTCGGATTCGGCGATGGCTACGATCTTGATGTCGGAGCGATTTCGGGAATGGGAGAAGAATCCGTCAGCGTGGCCGTGGACCAGGCCGGCGATGACTACGCGAAGAGGCGGTTTGGTGTCGGCGGCGGGTAGGAGGGTGGCGAAGTTGAGGGCGAATGCGATTAACGCGGCGTGGCGAAGGAACGTGAGTGGCATGGTGCAGAGCTCCGAAAAACGAGTGATGATAGCACCGGATTGGAAAACCGTGACAGGACGTTTTAGTTGGCGAGGTTGCGCAACGTGAGAAAGGTGGCAGCTGGGCCTGCCTACGGTAGGCAGGCCGCTGCTACGTAAGAAAGAGAGGGCGCGGTGCTGCGGAAAGGTTTAGCTTCTATTGACAGGTGACTTATAGTGAAGGGCGATTAAGCGGGAGCGCAGTGGGTGCGGGGGCACGACGGAGATGTTTGGGTTGAGCCACTTGTTTTATCCGTGGGGCATTTTGCTGCAGATGCTGGCGTTGGTGCATTTTGTGAAACGCCGGCCGGAGACGTATTGGCTGTGGATTATCTTGATTGGCGGACCGATTGGGGCAGGGGCATATTTGTTGGTGGAGGTAGCGCCGGATGCGCGGCTGTTGGGCGGAATTTTCCAGGGGTTTGGGCGTCGTTCGAGGATGCAAAAACTGGAATTGGAGATTCTGGACAATCCGTCGGCGGGGAATTACGAGGAATCGGGAGAGCTTAATCTGGAAGAGAAGAGATATGCAAAGGCGCGGGAAGCTTTTGCGAAAGCGATCGAAGCTTATGGGGCGCGCAAGGCAAATGCGTCAGCGAACGATACGCTGCACAGCTACTACGGACGCGCGAAGAGCGCATTGGGTTTGGGAGACTATGCGGGAGCGATTCCGGACCTGGAGCGGGTGGCGTGTGCCGACGTGAAATTTGATTACTACCGCGCGGCGGGATTGCTGGGCGATGCGTATGCGCGCACCGGTGAAATGGAAAAGGCGGCGCGGTGGTTCGCACCAGCTACGCAATATTCCACGACGCCGGAGACTTTCTATAACTATGCATGGTTTTTGAAGACGCAGGGCAGGACGGACGAGGCGCGCGAGTGGGTCAACAAATTAATGGCCAAGAAAAGGACGCTGCCGGGATATATGCAGCGCGTGGAGCGGCCATGGTTCCGCAAAGGGAAGATCTTGAATAAAGAGCTTGGGGCGAAGAAGTAAGAAGGGTAAGAGAAACGTAAGCCCCAGGTGTAAACCCTACACCTGGGAGACCCGGCTAGAAGAGCTTCCGAACGAGATCGAAGAAAAACCGTTACCAGGATTTTTGTTTGCGGAGTTCGGTGATGTGCGCTGTGTGATGGCGTCCGTGCCAGGCGTAGAGGAAAAGCAGCCAGTCCACGGTGCTCGGCCCGTGTGCCGGATGGACAAACACGCGGCCGAATTGATCCGCGGTGAGAGAGCGCCAAAGTCGAACCCAACGGTCATGAAGCGAATCGAGAAGAGCCAGCGAAATCTCGACAGGAGAGGTTTTTGCGTCGGGGAGTTGCGCCCAAAGATTTTCCTCGTAGGGTTTGATGGTTGGTTGTTCTTCTGTTAGCGCGAGGCGGTGGCGGATGTACGCGTTCAGATGGCTGTCCGCAACGTGATGCACGACCTGGCGAACGGTCCAGCCGCCTTCACGATATGGAGTATCGAGTTGCGTTGGAGAAAGCTCGCTGGCAGCGGCGCGGAGATTGGCGGGAGTTTCTGCGACGGTCTCAATCGCTTGCTGGCGCAGCAACGAGGTAACTTCGAGTGGCTGCTGAAACTTTCCAATCGGGTAACGCGGGTCCATTGGGATCAAGGTCTCCTGAAGAATTGTAGTCAAATGACGGGTGCAGCTTCTGGGTTATTTGACGGTAGAAACCGGCGATTGGTGACATCCGCGGAAAAACTTTACATGAAGTGAAGATCTCACGTAAAGTGAAGGATTTGGGTTGCCAACGGTCTGCGGGTAAGCCGTAGCCGCAGTGATACAATGCCGATTCGCGTTTGTAACCGTGGAGTGCGCCGAGAATCAAATAAGGGGAGAATTTAGCAAATGGAGAATGTGGTAATTATTGGAAGTGGATGTGCGGGGTTGACGGCGGCGATCTATGCGGCGCGGGCGAATTTGAAGCCAATGGTGCTCGAAGGGCACGAGCCGGGCGGGCAGCTGTCGCTGACCACGCACGTGGAAAATTTTCCTGGCTTCCCGGACGGGATTCTGGGGCCAGAGCTCATCGAAAATATGAAGAAGCAAGCGGCGCGATTTGGCGCAGAGTTTAAGGCTGGAGCGGTCACGGAAGCGGACTTACGCGAGCGGCCGTTTAAGATCACGGCGGGCGGGCACGTTTACGAAACGAAAACGTTGATCGTGGCGGCGGGAGCGTCCGCGCGGTTGCTGGGATTGAAAGGCGAGAGAGAATTAATCGGTCGAGGCGTTTCCACGTGCGCTACGTGCGATGGATATTTTTTTAGGGGCAAGCCGATTGCGGTGGTGGGTGGTGGGGATTCGGCGATGGAAGAAGCCAACTTTCTGTCGCGTTATGCGAGCAAGGTTTATTTAATCCACCGGCGCAATGAATTTCGCGCTTCAAAAATCATGATTGATCGCGCGCGGGCCAATGAAAAAGTAGAGTTTGTGACGCCGTACATAGTGGAGGAAATTGCTTCGCCGCAGGGATTGGTTTGTGGGCTGAAGCTGCGCAATGTGGACTTCAGCGACAGGCGCGAGATTGATGTGGACGGCGTGTTCGTGGCCATCGGGCACGACCCGAACAGCACGGTGTTCAAGGGCAAGTTGGAAATGGATCCGAACGGTTATCTTATCGCGAAACACGGCAGCATTTCGAATGTTTCGGGAGTGTTCATTGCAGGTGATGTGCAGGACCACCGCTACCGGCAGGCGGTAACTGCGGCGGGATCGGGCTGCATGGCGGCCATTGACGCGGAAAAGTTCCTCGAAGAACACAAGCACGCGTAAGCGCTCGTCAAAAACGTTGCGGAGCGGGCATAATACGGGTTTCAGGGTTTGTACTTACAAACCCTGAGCTAAATGAGGCCATGGTCCGCTCGACGCTCCTGAAATTATCTGAAAACAAAAAGTTCGCACGCTGGGTGACTTCCAACCAGACGACCCGGAAAATGTCCCACCGCTTTGTGGCGGGGGAAGCGCTGGAAGAGGCAATCGCGGCGGCGCGGGTTTGCAATGACCGGGGAATGTCGGTCAGCCTGGATTATCTTGGGGAAAATATTGCTACCGCAGCGGATGCGCAACGCGCGCGAGACGCCTACCTGGAAGTATTCGACCGGATTGCCGCGGAAAAACTGGACGCCAATGTGTCCTGCAAGCTGACGCAGTTGGGCCTGGATATGAGCGCGGAGTTTTGCGAGGGGCAATTGCTCTCGATCGTGGAGCGCGCGGCTTCGTATGGAAATTTTCTGCGCGCGGACATGGAAGGTTCGTTGTATACGGCGCGGACCATTGATGTGGTAAAGCGCGTGCGTTCACAAAGTCCGGCGATTGGCACAGTGATACAGGCTTATCTTTATCGCAGCGAGCAGGATGTGAATGACTTGCTGGCGTACGGATGCCGCATCCGCTTGTGCAAGGGCGCGTACAAAGAGCCGCCGGAGGTGGCGTTCCCAAAGAAGGAGGATGTGGACCTGAATTACGTCAAGCTGATTCAGTTGCTGTTGCCGAGCGGGTTTTATCACGGAATTGCGACCCACGACCCGAAAATGATTGCAGCGACGATTCGCTGCGCCGCGGAGAAGAAAATTTCGAAAGAGGAGTTCGAGTTTCAGATGTTGTATGGAGTGCGCACGGATTTGCAGCGGCAACTAGTGCGCGACGGTTTCCGGCTACGGATTTATATTCCTTACGGGCAGGACTGGTTTCCATATTTCATGCGCCGGTTGGCGGAGCGTCCGGCGAATCTGGCGTTCTTTGTGCGGAATTTCTTCCGGTAAGTCTTTCGGCAGAAAACTCAGAGCGATTCGCCGGGCTCCAGAGCGTGGATGGTCAGGCCGGGGATGTCCTTCGCCTCGAGCTGCAATGCTTCTGCTGTTCCTGTGAGAAAAGGAAACGTCGCATAGTGCATGGGAATGACGTGTCTTACGCCGAGAAAGCGGATAGCCTGAGCCGCTTCCCGTGGGCCCATCGTGAACCGGTCGCCGATGGGAAGCATCGCTATATCGGGTTTATATAGTTCGCCGAGCAATTTCATATCGCCGAACAGCGCGGTATCGCCCGCATGATAAATGATGACGCCGCCGGGAAGACTGACCAGGTAACCAGCAGGTTCGCCAGCATAGAGGCGCACACCATCTTCATCGATAGAATTCGAATGCATCGCGTGGGTCATGCTGATTTTGAAGTCACCAACCTGTTGCGAACCGCCTTTGCCCATGGGGCAAGTTTCCTGCTCGAAACCTTTGCTTTCGATCCAAAGACATGTTTCGAAAATGGCCACGATTTTCGGGCGAAATTGTTGAGCCAGCGCCAGAAGATCGCCCAGGTGGTCAGAGTGCGCGTGCGTGAGAAAAATCCCGTCGAGGCGGTCAAGTTTTTTCCGGGATTCCGGGCAGCGGGGGTTGGTCGTTACCCAGGGGTCGATCAGTGCGACTTGCCCGGAAGGAGTGGTCAGGGAGAAAGTGCTGTGGCCGAAATAGGTGATGCAGTTGCCTTTGAGGTCGAGCATAAAATACCTTTCGAAAGAGGCTACCTGAAAAGGCTAAAGCGGATGCGTTCTTCGAACAATACTTATAAGCGATTAAGGGAGAACATGCTGTAATTTTCACCTACAGTTGAGAATCGAAAGGCTGACGGGTACACTTAATATGTAAAGCGCTCGCGCCAGCTGAAAGCGCAGAAATTCCGCTGCGGGCGTAACGGGAGCTAGCGGCGACTGGAATCGCTCAAAGGAGAAGCTGAATGGCATATGTGATTGCCGAGCCGTGTATCGGCACCAAGGACAGCGCTTGTGTGGATGTGTGCCCGGTGGACTGCATCCACCCGCGCAAAGATGAAGCGGAACACGAAGGCGTGACACAACTGTATATCAATCCGGTGGAGTGCATCGATTGTGGGGCGTGTGTGCCGGTATGTCCGGTGACTGCGATTTTCGCGCTGGAAGATTTGCCGGAGAAGTGGCAGTCCTTCACGGCGTTGAATTCGGATTGGTACGCCAAAAAGTAAGCTTTTTAACGGATCGGATGGAAGAATCAAAGACGGCACGCAACCGCGTGCCGTTTTCGCTTTGAACATGTTTCCGGCGACAGTCAGTTGGACGATGCCAACCCTGCTTCAGATTTTGACATCTATGCGAAGGCTAGGCAGGCTGGGAGTTTTTGCGGAACGGTCGAGAGGGAAAAGCGCGTGAGAAGAATCAGCTTAGTGATGGCGTTGGTGGCATTGCTGACGGGCGCCAAAGGCGCAAGTGGCATAGCGCAGCAAACCGTAAAGGCGGGCAAAAGCGCTGAAGCTGTGCATCATGCTTCGCTTGAAGGAGATTGGACTGGCGCGCTGCAGGTTGGCGAAACGCAACTGCATCTGGTGCTGCATTTGATCAAGAATGGGCAGGGCGAATGGCACGCGACTCTGGATAGTTTGGATCAGGCGGTATACGGGATGGAAGCCTCGAATGTGAGGCGCGGCGAAGATACGCTGGCCTTTGAACTGGCGTCGGTCGGAGCGCATTTTCAGGGAAAAATTCTGCCTGGGAATAGCGCTATTCGCGGGCTATGGGAACAGGGCGGGACGGGTTTGCCACTGCGATTCGAAAAACGCGCAGCGGGCGCGGAAAAGTCCTTAGCCAAACCGATATCGAGAGTAGAAGGCACGTGGCAGGGGGCCATTGAAACCGGCAACATGCGGATGCGGTTGCAACTACACATCAATCACGATGACAGTGGCAAACTGATTGCGTCTGTGGACAGTTTGGACCAGGCGATTCAGGGAATCCCCGCGTCGAAGGTGACCGAACATGCCGGCGAAGTGAAGATCGAACTGTCGGCGTTTGGTGCGGAATACTCGGGAACTCTGAGCGCAACGAAAAATGAGATTGCCGGGCAGTGGAGCCAGAACGGAAATGACGAAAAACTGGACTTCCGGCGTTCGGAGCAGATTTTAGAATTGCGGCGTCCGCAAAATCCAGCGAAGCCGTATCCCTACAAGGAAGAGGAAGTTTCGATTGCAATCGGCGACGGGAAAACGACGCTGGCAGGGACGCTAACACTTCCACCAGGCGCGGGGCCATTTCCTGCGGCGATTTTCTTCGGCGGTTCGGGACCAGTCGATCGAGATGAAACCGTCGCGGGGCACAAGCCATTTTTGGTACTTGCGGATTTTCTGACGAAAAAGGGAATTGCAACTTTACGATATGACAAACGCGGCATCGCGCGATCCCAGGGCAATTACGCGGAAGCGACGATGGAGGATTTCGCGCAAGACGCGCAGGCAGGTTTGACGTACTTGAAGTCTCGCAAAGAAGTAGACGCAAAACGATCAGGGATGATTGGCCACAGCGAAGGCGGAATTCTTGCTGCTCTGGTTGCTACCCGTTCTGAAGATGTGCGCTGGTTGGTGCTGCTGGCGACTCCGGCTACGACCGGCGAAAGAACTTTGCTGCGTCAGTCGGAGTTGATTGCTCGCACCGGCGGACTGCCTGAAGAACAGATCGCGCATAGCCTGGAGTTTGACCGCAAGGCTTACGCCGCAGTCCGCGAAGGAAAAAATACGGCGGCGCTGGAGAAGAAACTGGACTTGCTGGTGAAACAGAGCGGACTGGGCGAAGCGATGCCGCCGGCGGCGTTGCAAGCGCAGGTCCAGTTCATGACTTCGCCGTGGTTCCGGCAGTTTATTGATTACGATCCAGAGCCGGTGCTGGAAAAATTGCAGTGTCCGGTGCTGGCACTGAGCGGCGATCGCGACCTGCAAGTGGATTCAACTGAGAATGTGCCGCTATTGCGCAAGGCGTCTGACGCGAGTGAGAACAAAGACTTCACGGTCGTCGAAATCTCAGGTGTCAATCACTTGTTTCAAACGGCGCAGTCCGGCTCGCCGGCGCTTTACGGCGCGATCGAGGAGACGATAGCGCCCGAGGTGTTAACAGCGATTGCAAATTGGGTTGTAAAACACAGTTCACCATGAATCGTTGCGAACTGGTAGCAGCAATCCAGTGCCCGCGACTTGTGATTGCGAAGCTCGCGGTATGATTAAGGATGGAGCCCAGGAACGTCCCCGTGCCGCCAAAATTCCATCTATCTTTCCTGATTCACGCACACCAGCCCGCCGGAAATTTCGAAGACGTTTTCGAGCGCTGCTACCAGCACGCGTATCTTCCATTTGTCCAACACCTTGAGAAGCACACGCTAATTCGCGCAGCGCTACACTTTTCCGGGCCGCTGCTTACGTGGATACAACAGCATCATCCGGAATATTTCGAGCTGCTGCGATCGCTTGTAAAACGCAAACAAGTGGAAATGGTTGGCGGCGGATTTTACGAGCCGGTATTGGCGGTGATTCCCGCGGAAGATCAGCGCGAACAGATCGAGCGGCTGGCCGCGTATCTAGAAGAACATTTTGGCGAACGGCCGTCGGGCGCGTGGCTCGCGGAGCGCGTGTGGGAGCCGCAGCTGCCTTCGGTGCTGGCCGCGGCGCAAGTGAACTACACGCTGGTGGATGATTTCCATTTCCTCGCGGCAGGATTCGAGCCGTCCGAACTTTTCAGCGCGTATCTTGCAGAGGACCGCGGCAAAGCGCTGCGGGTTTTCGCCGGGCAGAAAGCGCTGCGCTACCTGGTGCCGTTCGGCAAGGTCGAGGAGGTGATTCAGTATCTTCGCGAAGCGGCAATGACGCATCCGGGCGGAGTCGCGGTGTTTGGCGACGACATGGAAAAATTCGGAGTATGGCCCGGAACGTTTGAGCATTGCTACGACAATCACTGGCTGGAGGATTTCTTAACGGCGCTCGAGAACAATTCCGATTGGCTGACCGTCATGCCGCCGGGCGAGTACGCGGAGTCGCACGCGCCGCTGGGCCGCGCGGACCTGCCCACCGCGTCGTACCCGGAAATGGCGGAGTGGGCGTTGCCCACCAGCGTACGGCAGAGATTTCACGCGGTGCAGCAAGAGTTTTCCGGGCGTCCCGAGGTGGCGGCATTTTTGCGGGGCGGCTCGTGGCGCGGATTTTTTCGCAAGTATGCCGAAGCGAATCTGTTGCACAAGAAAATGCTGCGTGCCGGAACGCGGCTGGCGGCTGTGCCACTGCGCCGAACGGAAACCAAGCCCGCGCGGGAGATCGCGATTGCACGCGACCAACTGCTGCGCGCGCAGTGCAATGACGCGTATTGGCACGGCGTTTTCGGCGGGTTGTACGCGCCGCATCTGCGCACTGAATTATGGCGAAATCTAATCCGCGCGGAACTTGCAGCGGATAAACTTATTCCTGGCGGACAAATCGGGCGAGTTGAGATGCTGGACTACGATACCGACGGGAAGAATGAATTATTGTTTACCGGACCGGAATATCAGGCGCTGCTGAAGCCATCTGATGGAGGAACAGTTGCCGCGCTGGATTTTCGCCCCACCGCGGCGACGCTTATTAATTCCATGCAGCGCCGGCCGGAGGCTTATCACGCGCGTTTGCGTGAGGCGCCGCGTAGCACGACAGGAGCGGTTACCTCAATTCACGAGCAGACGCGCGTTAAAGAGCCGAACCTCGAGCGCTACCTGAAATATGACCGTTGGGCGCGTCACGCGTTTCGCATTTTGGTGTTCAGCCCCAAACGGACGCAGGCCGACTATGAATCTTTGCAACTGCAAGAGGATGCGAGTTTCGCGGGCGGCGAATTTTCCGTGCGTTCTTCCGGGCCTCATCAAGCCGAGCTTTATCGGCAAACAGTAATTGGCGGCAATCAAGGGACGGGCGAAGCGATTTCCGTAGACATCACGAAGCGTTTCTCATTTGGACCGGCCCCCAACGGCTGCGAAATGTCCTGTGAAGTGGGGCTCAAGCTGAAACAGCCGGTGGATCGCGCGGTGATCGTGGGCATTGAGACCGTCATCAATTTGCTTGCGCCCACGGAAAGCGACCGGTTTATTGAAACTGTTGCCGGTCCGCAAGGGCTGCGCTTCAGCGGAGAACTGCCCGCACCGATTCTTCATATGCAGGATGGCTGGCAGAAACTGCGAATTACTTTGCACGCGCCGGGAGCGGAGAATTTCTGGATCGCGCCGATTGAGACTGTTTCGGAGTCGGAAGAAGGATTCGAACGCGTATATCAAGGTTCACAAATTCTGGCGCGCTGGCGTTTGAGTACGCAGAAAGTGTTGTCTGCGCGGGTGGTGTGGAGGATTGAAGCCATCTGAGCTGGGAAGAGAGACTCCCTGCCTGCGGCAGGTAGGCTCGCTTCGCTCGGAATGACGGTATTTTCGCTTGTATCGAAGACTTGCTAAGCGTGTTTTTTTATTCGACGAGCCAGAGATTTTGCGCGAAGGGCCATTCTTCGTCGACCCATTGCGCAATCTGGCGAAATCCTGCGCGCGCCGCCATTTCCGCGGGTCCCTGAGGACGGTATTTGTGGGAACTTTCCGTCCAGATGGTTTCGCCCTCCTCCATTCGAACCAGCAAAGCCGCGCCGGGAATGTCCACGCGCTGACGGCGAAGCGATTGCAGGTGCATCTCGATGCGGCGCTCTGAAGAGTTCCACAACGCCAGGTGACGAAAATCGCGCAGGTGAAAATCAGCGCCAAGTTCGCGGTTGAGGCGTGCCAACAGATTTAAATTGAACGCGGCGGTGACACCGACAGGATCGTCGTACGCCAGTAGCTGCGTCTTCACGTCTTTCTCGAAATCGGTGCCCAGCAGCAAAGTATCCCCGGGTTGCAAAGCTTCGCGGACCTGGCGCAGAAAATCATCCGCGGCCGGGCGATCAAAATTTCCAATGGTGCTGCCCAGAAAAAGTACGCACAAATGTTCGCCAGCTTCGCGTCGAGCCGCCACCGCGCGCAGGCCCTCCAGATAAGGTTTTTCGTAACCCACCAGGCTCACGCAATCCAATTGGCCGAGCTCCTTTTCGCACGCGGCAAGTGCCGCTGGCGAAATTTCGATCGGGTAATAAAATGTTTGCCGGCGGCAGGCCAACGCCTCGAGGATGAAGCGAGTTTTCTTGCCGCTGCCGCTTCCCAGCTCCGCCACGTGGGTGGGCAATGGCATTTGCGAGATGATTTCTCCCGCATATCTTTGCAGCAAACGCGTATCGGCGCGCGTCAGTCCATATTCCTGCAACAGGCAAATCGCTTCGAACAGCTCCGAACCAACTTCGTCGTATAAATATTTGCTGGGAAGCTCGCGTTGGCCGGTTTTGGTCAGGCCGTCGCGAACATCCAAGGCAAAATCAGACAACACCAGTTGCTGCGCAGTTTGGCTCGACATTTCCGCTCCTGGACCGGACGTTGCGATTTACTCTTCCACGCAACGAAAAGTTGCGTAGACATACGGGTAATGCGGCTGGAACCAATTGCGGAAGGAGCGCCGTAACATGCAGGCGGCAGTGCGCGGCGATCCCCCTTTCATCACGTAGTGCTTTCCGTCGAAGAAATTCGCAGAGTAACCAGGATAGAACGGCATCGGTGCGAACCCCGGCAGCGGCGCAAACACGGTGCGCGTCCATTCCCAGCCATTTCCTACCAGGTCATGAATTCCAAATGCGCTCGCGCCGTCCGGGTGGGACCCGCAGGGCGCTGGGTCAAAATGAGCAAAATCGAAATTGCCATGTTGCGGTGCGGGTTTTTCTTCGCCCCAGGGGTAGCTGCGTTGCTCGTCGGAGTAAGGCACTCCATAGGCAGCGCGATGAAATTGTTCTTCCGTGGGCAGCTTGCGATCGAGCCATTTCGCGTAGGCGGACGCTTCGGCGTGGCTGACGTACACCGGTGAGTCCATCGAGAGAGGCGTCTCGCTGAACATGCCCCGGTAATTCCAGATGTTGCCGCGACGCTGCCAAAAGACCGGATGTTCGATTTTATTTTCTTCACGCCACGCCCAGTCCGCGCTGGTCCAAAGTGAACGGTCACGATATCCGCCATTCTGGAGGAAGTGCATGAACTGGCGATTGGTAACGTTCTGATTTTCCATGCTGAACGCGGGAACGCGAACCGTCAAAGCTCCGCGCTCGTTGTCCCAACCGAAATTCTCGCTGTCGGTAGGCAGCCCAAGTGTTGCCGGACCTTCCGGAATTTCGACCAGGTGATGGCGGATACGTGGCGCGCTAAAGTGATGTTTGGCTGGCACGCGCCTTTTCATTTCCAGCGGCAGGCGATGGAACATGTAAGCCAAAGTTTCCGCGTGCATCAGGCGGTGCTCGATGGCGGTGTCCAACATGGTCAAGAGCTGCGGATGCCCTTCACTAGGATGTTCGAGCGCTTGCTCAAGTGCGGAATCGAGTTGCGAGCGCAGCCGCTCGTTGTACGCGGCGATTTGCGTGCGCGAGGGCCAATCGCGCGGCTGATCCGTGGGCAATCCGCCGCCTACTGGATCAATTCCAAACGCAAAAAGCTGATCGAAGGAACGGTTAAAACGACGCAGCCCGAAGGCCCGCTCGCCCAGAAGATTCCAATCGAATGCTTCCACATGCCCAAGATAAAAAATAACCCGATGACGTTCGGCAATCGGCCGTTCGTAGAATGCTTCGTCGCACAGAATTTCAAATAATTGATCGGTTGTGGCTCTTGAACCGATGAGCCGTAGATGGTGATCGTGGCGGGTGCGGACTGCGGCGGCGAGAGCTCCCATGCTTTTTTCCCTTCCATTTGATGCAACGACGCATCGAAGGATGCACCGAAACCTCGGCGCAGGGAGGCTGGCTAAGTTAGGATGGTGACTCCGGTACCTGGAGTTGTCAACCCAACGAAGGCGAAAGCCCAAACTTTGACTGAAGCTACCATCGAATTCAGAGACGTGGAATACCGTATTACAATTACGGATTCGCAGCGCATCCTCGCCGGCATTTCACTGAAAATTCATCCAGGTGAAACCATCGCATTGCTTGGCCGCAGCGGCAGTGGAAAAACCACCATGCTGAAGCTGATTAACCGGCTTCGCGATTGTTCGTCAGGAGATCTGCTGGTCGAAAATCAGCCAGTCCGCGACTGGGATGTGATTCGCCTGCGGCGGCGAATCGGCTACATCATTCAGGAAGTGGGATTGTTCCCGCATTTTACAATCGAGCAGAACGTCTGCCTGGTACCGGGCCTGGAAAATTGGCCCGCCGCAAAGATCAAATCGCGCTTTAGCGAAGTGATGCAGTTGGTCGGGTTAAATACTGCCGAATATGCCGGGAAGTTTCCGCGCGAACTGTCCGGCGGTCAGCGGCAGCGGATCGGCGTGGCTCGCGCGCTTGCCGCGGATCCCGCCATTCTGTTGATGGACGAACCATTTGGCGCGCTCGATCCAGTGACGCGCGCGGAACTGCAACGCGAATTTCTGGCTCTGGCGCGCAAAGTTTCCAAGACTACCGTTCTTGTGACGCACGATCTTCGCGAAGCGTTGCAGTTGGGAACCCGCGTGATTCTGCTGGATGCCGGGCAGATTGTTGCCGATGCCAGCCCCAGAGATTTTCTGAAGCTCGATCAAAAAGTTGCACGCGAATTCATCGCTGCTTCGGAACTGTTACCAGGAGCCACGCAATGAATGTCTGGCAGTTTTTCGTGAGCCATCGCGTGGAAATTCTTGCGGCCACGCGCGAACATCTCATACTGGTCTTGATTTCCATGATCATCGCAGTGGCCATCGGGATTCCGCTGGGACTCGCGCTGGTCACGCATCCTCGATTGCGCACCGGGGCGTTGGCTGTCGCCAGCGTTTTTCAGACGATTCCCAGCCTGGCACTTTTCGGCTTTCTGATTCCGCTGCCGTTTCTCGGAGGTATCGGCACGCGCACCGCAATCGTGGCGCTGGTGCTGTACGCATTGCTGCCCATTCTACGCAACACTTACGTGGGCCTTACGGGCGTTGATCCAGCGATCCTGGAGGCGGCCGAAGCCATGGGCATGACCGAAGATCAAATTCTTTTTCGCGTGCGCCTTCCTCTGGCCACCAGTTTTATTCTTGCCGGAATTCGCACCGCCACCGTCATCACCATCGGCGTTGCAACGATTGCCGCCGCCATTGGCGCGGGAGGCCTCGGCACATTTATTTTTCGTGGAGTAGCGATGGTCAGCGATGCAGTCATCCTGGCAGGTGCAATACCTGCCGCGCTGCTGGCGCTGCTCGCAGACTTTCTTCTCGGTTTGTTGGAACGCCGTCTGCGGGTCGCGTGACGAGGTGCATGAGATGAAACGCTTTGTTTGCACGATTCTCTTGTCCGTCGCATTGAATTCCAGCGCTTGCCATTCTTCCTCCCGGCCGCAGCTGGTCATCACTTCGAAGTTTTTTACGGAACAAGTCGTGCTCGCCGAATTGCTGGCGCAGCATATCGAGGCGCACACTGGTATTCACGTTGAGCGCAAAGCGAACCTTGGCGGAACGCTGCTGGTACAAAAAGCCATGCTCAGCGGGGATGTCGACCTTTACGTCGAATATACGGGCACTGCCCTGACAGCGGTTCTAGGAGAAGAGCCGCGCGGCGATTCGAACGCCGTCTACCAGCGCGTGAAGCAGGAATACGCGCAGCGTTTTGCGCTCGAGGTTACGGAGCCGCTGGGATTTGCGAATTCGTTTGCCATGGTGGTGCGCGGCGAAGATGCGCGCAATCAGCATCTCGCGACAATGTCCGACATTGCGTCGCTGGCGGCGCATTGGCGCGCCGGCGTAGGCTACGAATTTCTCGAACGCTCCGACGGGTACCGCGGCTGGACCGAACGTTACGGCTTGAATTTTGCCAAGCCACCAAGCGTGCTCGACCTTGGTTTGCTCTATCGTGCCTTAGCGGAGAAGAAGGTGGACATCGTCGCCGGAAATTCCACCGATGGCCTGATTGATGCCCTGGGTTTTATTCCGTTGCAGGACGACCGCCATTACTTTCCGCCCTACGACGCAGTACCGGTGGTTCGTCGCGCGGCGCTGGAAAAATTTCCGCGGTTGCGCGGCGCTCTTTCCGATCTGGCGGGGAAAATTTCGGAAGATGAGATGCGCCATCTGAATCGCCAGGTGGATGCCGACCAGCGCGATGTCGCCACCGTGGTACGGGAATTCCGTGCGGCCAAAGGCTTGTAGAAAATTGCCTGGCGATCGAGAATTGCGCCTCGCTGTTCCTTCGTTTCGCTGTCTTGATCAGGTTGCCCGTCACACCGAGCCAATGCTAGAGTCCAACAGAACCGTTGCCGAGGAAAATCATGGCCATTTCGCAAGATTTGCTGGAGATGCTGGTCTGCCCGCTGTGCAAAGTGCCGGTCAAGTTGCTCGACGATCAGAGTGGCTTGAAGTGTTCCACCTGCCGCAGAGTGTATCCGGTACGCGATGACATTCCTGTGATGCTGCCGGAACAAGCTTCGATTGCAAAAGAATAGTTCGGCGCAAAGGAAAATGTTTTGAGCACGCTACCAGTCGCCGAATCACTGCCTCGCCTCAAGCGCTTGCTGCCTCGGCTCAAAGGCCGCTGGATCGGTGTGCTTGGCGATCTGATGCTCGACCGCTATTTGTGGGGAACAGCGACGCGGCTGTCGCCGGAGGCAGCCGTTCCGGTCGTGGATTTTGCCGAGCAGAGCGAATGTCTTGGCGGCGCCGGGAACGTTGCAGCAAATCTGGCTGCGCTGGGCGCGCACGTCGCAGCGTTTGGCGTTATCGGAGAAGATGAACCAGGCCGCGCCTTGCGCGCATGCCTGCGCGCTGCCGGAATTGCCGATGCCGGAGTCATCGCAGGCAAATCGCGTGTAACCACCGTCAAGACGCGCGTCATTGCGCGCCATCAACAAATTGTTCGCATTGATCACGAGCGGAGCGAGCCGGTCGCAGCGCCTCTGGAAGAAAAAGTCTTTCGCCAGTTGGTATCGGCGCTTAAGAAACTCGATGGCTTGGTGCTTTCCGACTACGACAAGGGCTTGATCACCGATGCGTTTGCCGATCGAGTGCTCAGCGCTTGCCATCACTTGAAAGTTCCCGTTTTTGTGAAGCCGAAAACGTCACGGTTGTATGCCTATCGCGGCGCGCGGGTGATTGTGTGCAACGCCAAGGAGGCGGGATTTTTTGTCACGCGCGCTTTGCAGGACGAAAAATCATTTGAAGAAGCTGGCCGCGCGCTTCTCGCGCACTTCGGTTGCAGCGCTGTGGTCATCACCCGCGGCGAAAAGGGCATGAGCATTTTCGAAGAAGCGTCGCCACGCCATATCACAATTCCAGCAACAAGTTTTGAGGTTACCTACGCGCGAGTAGGCCAGTCGGGCATTGAGCGCGGCGCGACTGGGCGCCAGGTCTTCGACGTCACCGGCGCAGGCGATACGGTGTTAAGCGTACTTTCGCTGGCTGTCGCCACTGGAGCTGCGCTCCCCGATGCCGCCGCGCTCGCAAACACTGCCGCCGGGGTGGTGGTGGGAAAGCTGGGCACCGCAAGCGTTACTGTGCCTGAGCTCGCTCACGCTCTGGATGACCTCAATCGCTAGCATTACGATATTGTTTTTGAGAATTTCTAAAACGATGGCGGGAAACTGAACGATTTGTCGTCGGACTTCACCCAAACGTTCAACTGTTTTGTGCGCCGGCTCTTCTCGACATCGGATTTATCCGGGAGCGGGGAGAACGGACTGACCTCGATGGTCAGAATCACACCGTTGGAGCCTTTTCCCGACGTTGCTTTTACGATGGAGTAGCTTTTCACCGGTCCGTAATAGCCTTCCGGTCCCCAGTCCGCCATGAAATCGCCGATCTTGTAGCTCTCCGACGGCTTCCACAAGTCATACGCTTGCTTCGCATTGCCCGCGACCAACGCATCGAGGAAATGTTCGGCCGCGCGCTTCTCCGGGTAATAGCGAAACGCGAAGTACAGTATGACCGCCAGCGTTATGAGCAGCACGACGCCGGTATACGTAAGAGCCTTATATTTATTGGAAGATTCGGGAGGCGGTGAGAGGAGTGACATTTTCTCTGAACTGCGATTTTCGCAGCTTCTTTATCTTAACAAACTCCAACGACACAGAACAAAGGTTGCGTGTGTGGTCATCGAAAACGGACGAAGAGAAGAGAGATTCCTCACTGCGCGGTGCTCGGTTCGGAATGACGATCGGCTTGCAACGCGCGACACTGACTTAGACACCGCGATCAGGCTTCCAGTGCCCCGCCTGCGCCTTCCGGCAGTTCAATTTCATACTTGGTACGGGCTTTTTCCTGGTGAACTTCGAGAGCCAGCGTAATCAGTCGGTCGATCAATTCGCGAAAGGGAATGCCTGTAGCTTCCCACAACTTTGGATACATGCTGATAGAAGTAAAGCCGGGGATGGTGTTCACTTCGTTCAAGTAAAGCTTGCCGCCTTTTTTCTCCAGGAAAAAATCCACACGGGCCATGCCCAGCAGTTCCAGCGTTCGAAACGCCGCGACCGCCAGTGCCTGAATTTTCTTGATTTGCGCAGGCTTCAGCTTTGCTGGAATGATCAGCGCGGTTCCTTCTTCCAGATATTTTGCGGTGTAGTCGTAGAATTCGCGATGCGGCACGATTTCTCCCGGTACCGACGCCTTTGGATCGTGGTTGCCCAGCACCGAAACTTCAATTTCGCGCGCACTCACCGCACGTTCGACCAGTATCTTCATCGCGAATTCCGAAGCCAGATCAAGTGCCGGCGCCAGCTCTTTTTTCGAATGTACCTTGCTCATTCCTACAGACGAGCCAAGCGCTGCCGGTTTCACAAACAGCGGATAGCGAAACTTCTTCTCAATTTGTTTTTGTACGCTTACAGGATCGCGCTCCCAGTCAGCGCGATACACGGTCTCCCACGGCACCACGGGAATTTTCGCCTGCAGCAGCAATCGCTTCGCGACATCTTTGTCCATGCCAATGGCCGAGCCCAGCACTCCTGCTCCCACAAAAGGTAGCCCCGCCAAATCCAACAGCCCCTGGATGGTTCCGTCTTCGCCGTAGGTTCCGTGCATCACCGGAAAGACCACATCCAGCTTCTGCCCCATTTCGCTGCGATCCAGTGGAATCAATGCCGCATCGGTAGGATCAGCCGTCATCACCACCCGCCGCCCGCCCTTCAAAACGTCCGGTAACAATTTCTGCGCAGCCGAGCCAATCAGCCAGTGACCTTCTTTCGAGATTCCAATCGGCACAGCTTCATATTTGTCCGGATCCAGCCCGCGAATCACCGAAGCCGCCGAGGCCAGCGACACTTCATGCTCGCCGCTCCGCCCGCCAAACAAAACTCCAACGCGCAGTCGTTTCTGGTTGTGTGTCATGAGAACCCGCGGGGTGAACTGCGCGGATACAGCTTCGCAGTTGACCGTTCACAGTTTACCGTCCAAAGACTGATTGCTCGGAAGTTGTCTAGGGTGATGCGTACAAGTAGGAAAGTGCCGCTGGCGGGAAACCCAAAAGCACGGAAGGCAGGATCATGATTCTCAGGCGACATCGCAACGGCAGTTTTTATTTTGGAAAATGTGTGGCAAGGAATGTGGGTTATCGCGGGCAAATACAAACATACTGCGGCGAGAGCTCGGAACAGACGCATGCAAGTATCCTCAGAGGAAAGTGCTTTGCATAGTAACGCGAATTCCAAGAACGCGGTTAGGCCTTGAGACAACTTTTTGTTTACAAGACGAGCACAGGAATCAATGCGGCGGTTTCGAACACACTCGTGCAGGGAAAAAAGTCGGTTGGCTACAAAATCTTCTGCCCGAGGCCGGAGAGGACGAGTCCGACACCTGGCAGGGCGGTGCGCTCCTGCTCGTCGATTACGGGACCGATTGATTTCGACTACGTCGAGACGAACTCTCCCGGCTGTTCATGTCGCCATGCGCATCCAGTCAGACGTAGCCGATTTCTTTTTTGTCCTTGCGAAAATGGGAAGCAATGCCGGCTGCCAGGATGTGCGAATCCTAAAGAGAATATTTGCCGTGGAGGAGTTCGACAGCGTGGCCGCCGACGCGGACGTCTGTGACTTTGTCTCCCTGTTTAGCGGCGTGGGTGAAGATGTGGCTGGGGCGCTTCATTTCGACGCCTTGTTCGATGTGGATGGTTCGTGCGGAAGGCGACAGACCGTAGCGGACGAGCCAGGAGGTGGCACATCCGGCCGCAGATCCGGTGGCGGCATCCTCGCCGCCAGGTCCGTCCGCGAAAAGGGCGCGTGATCGATAGCCGATCTCGGAGTCCTGCCTGTCGGCGGTGAGGTAATAGAAACCGGTGAGCACAGGCTCGCGGGAAAAATATTCCTCGATTTTCTTGAAATTCGGGCGCAAGGACTGCAGCGCGGCGAGCCGTTTGATGAGCACGATCGCAAACGGCAAGCCCGTGGAGACGGTTTGAATCGGCGCGCCTTCGTGGATGTCTTCCAGCCTTAGGCCGGTGAGTGCGGCGACAGTTGCGCGATCGTGGGTGACTCCGAAAATCGGATCGACCTGATGCATTTCGCCGAAGATCTGGCCGATTTCGTCGGTGTGAAAAGCGACTGGAATTTTTCCGACTTTGAGATCGAGAAAGATTTCCTGTCTTTCATTGGCGGCGGATTTGTTCGCCGCGGTTTGCAGATTGCGCAGCACCGTGGCCGTACCGAGTGTGGGATGCCCGCCGAATGGAATTTCCTGTTCTGGAGTGAAAATCCGGACTTTGATGCCCTGTTCGCGTTCGATGGCAGGATCGCGCGGGAGAACGAAAGTGGTTTCCTGAAGATTGGTTTCGCGGGCAATGGCTTGCATTTCGTCATCGGAGAGGCCGCGAGCGTCCGGGAAAACGGCGAGCGCATTGCCTTCAAGACGGCGCGAAGTGAAAACGTCGATTTGGACGAAGGGGTATTTGCGTTCGCCAGATGATTCTGGAGCTCGCAGCGAGGTGAAAGGCGGGCCAGCTATCGCGGCAGCTGCGCTGATGCTTCCGGCTTGAAGAAATGTACGGCGGGTGGTTTTCACGGGCTGGACCTCGATTGGGGAAATGTAGCACACTAGGGATAACCATCAGCCGCTCATACGAACGGCACGAGTCTTCGCGCGCTTACTAAAACTGAAAAAAACCGCCCGCCGCCGACGACGGCCGCTACAAATTCAGGAGAAAGGAACCGGTCTGAAGACCGGCCACTACAAGTGCAAGGGAAATCGCCTGCCCTTTGACTTCGATGGAGAAATCTACAGGATTTTTTGGCCGAGGCCGGAGAGGACTAGTTCCACACCTAGTAGCGCGGTGCGGTTGTGTTCATCCAGGATGGGATTGATCTCAACCACTTCGAGAGAAGTCATGGCTTCGGAGTCGGCGATCATTTCCATGGCGAGATGGGCTTCGCGGTAGGTGACTCCGCCGCGGACTGGCGTGCCCACGCCGGGCGCGTCGGTCGGGTCCACGAAGTCCATGTCCAGGGAGACGGCGACGCCGTCGGTATCATCCATCGCGTACTTTAAGGCGTCGGCCATCACTTCGCGCATCCCGCGCTCGTCAATATCGCGCATTGTAAAAACATGAATGCCGGACTTCTTCACAATCTTGCGCTCCTGCGCATCCAGGTCGCGCGCACCCACAATTACAATGTTTCCCGGCTCGGCCTTTGGTTTGAATCCGCCAAGCATCACCAGTTCATCCGCGCCGTAGCCCATAATCGCGGCCAGCGGCATACCATGCACGTTTCCCGAGGGCGAACTCTCCGGCGTGTTCATATCGCCATGCGCGTCCAGCCACAAATAGCCAATCTGCTTTTTTTCATTGCGAAAATGGCCAGCCACTCCGGCGGCGACGCCTGCCGCAATGGAGTGGTCTCCACCCAGCACCAAGGGCAGGAATCCCTCGGTGAGCGATTTGTCCACGCTCTTGGCAATGTCCTGGCAAGTCTCGGCAATTTCCTGCAGGTACTTTGCGCGTTTTTCGCCGACTGGCATTTCTTCCGGCTGCTTCACTTCGAGGTTGCCGATATCCTCGACGGTGTGGCCCAGCTTCTTGATCGCGGCTTGCAGTCCTGCGCCGCGGAGCGCCGACGGCCCCATATCCACGCCGCGGCGGCTTTGGCCCAGGTCCATGGGCACACCAATGATGCGAACTTTTTGTGGCATATGAGGAAACTCCGTTTAGTGACCAGAGATCAGCGACCAGCGACCAGAAAAGCCGCCCGCCTCGGAAGGCGGCCAGGCGGGTCAACGAAACGGTGACTCGCTGATGATTTATGACTGGTGGCCCACGGCTAAACCGGCCAACGGTCACAGTTCACCAGTCACATAATGTCTGCTCACTCTGGAAATGCATTCAAAATCCACGACACTGCAGGAAGGCCAAGTTACCCGGATTAAGGATACACCCGGTAAATCATTCGCGGAAACGGGATAACCTCGCGTATGTGCTCGGTGCCGCAAATCCAGGCCACGGTCCGCTCTAGTCCGAGCCCAAAGCCAGAATGTGGCGCGCTGCCGAAGCGCCGCAAGTCCAGATACCACTGAAAAGCCTCTTGTGGTAAGTTGTGTTCTTTCAAGCGTTTAACCAGCAAGTCGTAGTCGTGGATGCGCTGGCTGCCTCCGATGATCTCCCCGTAGCCTTCCGGTGCAATCATGTCGAACGCCAGCGCCAATTCTGGTCGTTGCGCATCTGGCTGCATGTAAAAGGCCTTGATCGCTGTTGGATAGTGGTGAATCAAAACCGGACGGTCGAACGAACTCGATACGATGGTTTCCTCGTCTCCGCCAAAGTCATCGCCAAACTTTGCTGGATTGCCGTTCTTATTCAGCACCGCAACCGCCTCTTCGTAACTGATGCGGGGAAAGGGGGGCTTTACGTTTTCCAGCTTGCTAGTGTCACGCTTCAGAGTCTCCAGCTCGCGCTTCTTGTTTTTTACGACGCCTTGCACAATCGCGCTGACCAGCCCTTCCGCCAGCGACATCGCCTCTTCAAACTCCACAAACGCCGCTTCCGGTTCGAGCATCCAAAATTCCGTCAGGTGCCGCCGCGTCTTCGATTTTTCCGCCCGGAACGTCGGCCCAAATGTGTACACCTTGCCAAGCGCCATGGCGATGGCTTCTGCGTACAGCTGCCCGCTCTGTGTGAGGTACGCTTTTTGATCATCGATATAGTTCACTTCGAACAGCGTGGAAGTGCCTTCGCACGCCGCCGGCGTAAACATCGGCGCATCCGTCAGCGTGTAGCCCTGCCCATCCATGAATTCGCGCGCCGCGCGAATCGCTTCGGCGCGAATCCGCAGAATCGCCGCCTGCCGCGGCGTTCGAATCCACAAATGCCGCTGGTCCAGCAGAAAATCCACGCCATGATCTTTCAGCTGAATCGGATACGGCGTGTCTTCAGAAACTTTTTGCAATACGTTTATGGCCGTTACGCCCATCTCGTAACCGCCCGGCGCACGCTGCTCCGCGCGAATGTTTCCGGTTACGATTACGCTCGATTCCTGCGTCAAACCTTTCAGCGCGGCAAAGGCTTCGGGATTCTCCTTGAGCGAAACTACGCCCTGAATCACACCCGTCCCATCGCGAAAAATTGGAAACAACAGTTTCCCCGATTCCCGCAAGTTATAGAGCCAGCCCTGGATCGTTACTTCCTGGCCGTCGTATTTCCCCGCCTGCTCAATTGTGATCGTGGTCATGGTGCGCTTCGTTTCTCCATCGCGAATCCAGCAGTTTATCAGATTCAGGCAAGCCCATTCTTCGTACAGAAAACGCCTTGTACCCCGCCCCGTCCCCGTAACGTCATAATTGGCATGAACCCGGTGGTGCACGGTCGCTTTATTCAACCTGCGTCGGCACCCGTCCCTCAAATTTTTCCAGGAGGAGCAAGACGATGAAAATCCGTTTCGCAATTCCGCTTACTCTGGCCCTGTGTATGTCAACTCCGGTCTTGGCTGAACACCCACAAGAACATGGTGGACAAGAGCATGGCGGTGGCACTGTGCATGGCAATCGAGGCCACATTCCACAGCAGGGACCGGCTCCTCGGCAGGGCGGCGCCCGTCCCGAAGTGGAGCGACGGGAAGGTGGCCGCGTCAACAGCCTCCCGCACGTGAATAACAATCACTGGTGCGGCCATGACCGTCCTAATGATCGCCGTTATGTGATCGGCCATCCCTACGAGCACGGCCGTTTCGAACACTTTGGCCCGTCTTATCGCTACGGTATCGAACGCTTCGACCGCGATCATCATCGTTTCTGGTTCCCGGGCGGCTTTTCCTTTGAAATTGCTTCCTGGGATTGGCCGCTGGCGGAAGACTGGTGCTGGGATTGTGGCGGCGACAATTTCGTGGTTTACGATGACCCCGATCATCCTGGCTGGTATTTGGTTTACAACTCGCAAACTGGGGCCTACATTCACGCTCAGTACATGGGTTCCTAACCAGGACTCCGCAAGTTAGCTCATCCGAAGAACGCCGCGGCAGCAGTTCAACTGCTCCGCGGCGTTCTATTCTTCTAGTGCAAATTCAACCTAGCGATTGGCGAGAGTCTGAATTGTGCCCAGGCCAAGCAGTTTTTCATCCGCCGTTACTAACGTCATATCAAGAATTTGTGCTGTCGCCGCAAGAAACCGGTCCGCTGGATCACGGTGTAGCGCGATTTTCACCGCCGCTTGCGCAATTTCGTGGGTTAGCGGTGCTTCCTGCAGTCCACGAGTCGCACGCGCCAGCCAGGACTCCGGGTCGCCGCTCAATCGCACTCGGCCTTTTGCATTGAGCGTCAACAATTCCCAGGTGCTGATCGGTGAAAGCCATAGTTCATTTCTTGCATCAGTCAACTCGCCAATCGTCCGCTTGCCGATGCGCCCAAGATCGGTCACCAGCCAATACCAGATGTGCGTGTCCAGCAGCAATCTCAATCGCGCAGGACCTCCCAGTCATCTTCATCGGTCGCCGGCGAAATAATGTCGCCAAGAGTTTCCCCGGAACCCTGCATCGAACCGATCCATGACGCGCGGTCTTCGACTACGCTCGGCGGAACGATTTCAGCGATGGGTTTGCCCCGGCGCGTAATGCGCAGTGGCTTCCTGGTCTTGCGGACCCGTTCCAGCAAGGCCAGGCACTTGGCTTTAAATTCCGAAATGGCGACTTCTTCCATGGCCGATCCCTGTGGTCAACAGTTTAGACTATAGTCAGAATAATAGTCAATATCTCATCTGCCTCATTTCTTCGGCCCTGAGGGAATAATCGAATAGCTCACAAACGCAATCTGCTGGCTGTCCGGTGACCAAGAGGGAACGTTATTCGTGCCTTGCCCGCCGAATAATTTCGCCAGCACTCGCATCTTGTTGTCCGAAAACGACATCAACCGCAGCATCACGTCCTTATTCTCCGGGTGTCCGACGACCGATTTATCGAAGCTCAAAAACACCATGTATTTTCCGTCCGGCGAAATGTGCGGAAACCAATTATTGTAATCGTCGGAAAAAACCTGCGTCTGCTCGCTGCCATCCGCTTTCATCCGCCAGATCTGCATGTGCCCGCTGCGCTCGGAATTGAAATAAATATATTGCCCGTCCGGCGAATATTCCGGCCCGTCATCTAGCCCGGGAGCCGTTGTTAGCCGAGTTGCTACTCCGCCGGCAACTGGAATTGTAAAAATGTCAAAATCGCCGTTGCGTTGTCCGACGAATGCCAGCGTTTTTCCATCCGGCGACCACCCATGCCAGTACGAAGGCGAATTCTTGGTAATGCGTCGCGGCGTTCCACCGCCAATCGGCAGCACATAAACGATGGATTTGTGCTCCTCTTGCGATTGATCACTGATTGCGAGTAGCGTGCTGTCTGGCGAAATTCCATGGTCATTGTTGCATTTATTAGCAAATCCCGTGTCGATCGTCTCCGGCGTTCCGCCATTTACCGGTAGCCGCAAAATCTTTCCCTCGCGATTGAATAAAAACGCTTTGCCGTCGCGCGTCCAGTTCGGCGCTTCGAACCGCCCCGCGGAAATGTAAACCGCAGTGCGATCCCCAGAATCGATAGGCACGGTTTCCAGAACGCTATAAAGCGTGGCAGGAGTAATTTTTGCATCGACGTTGACTGGTGCCGCAGTCATCTCGACGTTTGCAAAAACCGCTTGCTCCACAACATCTTTATCGTGGCTGCATACGCCGATTCCCACATAGAAGGGTTCTTTCAGTTCGATCTTGGGAGAGCCTCCAGCCATTTCAAATTTGCCATTCGGCCCAACCAGCCACATCGTAAAATACGCGCCGTGCTTCTCAATGCGCAAGCTCTTCGGCGCAGCCACCATCGATTGCACTTCTTGCGTGATGCCGCCCTTTTCATCCCGAAACTGCAACGCCGTCAATCCGTTCCCGTGCAGCGCCACATCCGCGTATGCCGAATCCGCATCCAGGTTCTGCCGAATCATCAACACCGCTTTGCGGTGGGCATTCCCGCCACTGCCCAAAAACGAAATGTCCGCCGAGAGCGTCACGCCACCAGACATCTTTTTCCACGCAAACTGAAAAGCATCCGCGCCAAGCCACATATTCTCGCCGCTACCGGCAATGGTGTAACTCTTCTTCGCCCCGTCATACGCCACCGCTCCCGCATGCAGCACCTTGCCTACATCGCTATGCGCCTCGAACGCGCCGGTCGTCTGCAAAGTGTCCTGCGCGGAGACCTGCCTTATCGGCCCACAAAAGGAAAAAATAGCCGGAGCCGCGACGACGAGAAGCAGTCTTGAATTTGTTTTCATCGAAAGACTCCTTCTACTGCATTCGAAGTAATCTAGAGGCGCGATTGTCCCTTGAAAGGTTTTTTCCTGCTCAGGAAGTCGGCAGAAAATACCCGATATTCTGGATCCGAGAGATGGTATCGAAATAGACTTTCGCACCCTTGAAACGTCTCAACAGCAACCCACCGGTGCAAATCGCTCAAAACTTGCTTATCTAACGGCAGGTGTTCTATGAAGCCGACCGCAGTGGCAGTGGAAATATCGGTCTCTGCGTCGTCCGTACGCGGCTGCGCTAAACACCACGACGCAAAATCATAGATTCGACCGATGAGATCCTCATTGGTTGAATTTTCTTGATAGCAGTCAACTAAAGCGAAATAAAGCTCAAGCCATAAATCAAAAAGTGTCGAGGAAGCTTCGGTGACAACTTCCTCGGCATCGGGGACGTCGGGAAAAAGTTCAATGGCCTTTGCTCGCCAATCCTGCATCTATGACCTCTGCCCCGACTGGCTAGCTCCACTCCTGCTTAAAGCGGTCCATGGAGGCTCTGGCGGCGACCAGTTGTTCAACAACAGACAGCGCGTCCGGCCCGAACTTTTCTTTGAGTTCGAGCACAACAGGCAAGTCCGCTTGAGGCGCAGTCTGCAGCAGCGGAATCGCTGTGCTCCAATCAATCGACCCGTCATACGGCGGCAGATGTTCGTCTTTATCTCCATGATTGTCGTGCAAGTGTACTGACGCGACCAGATCACGCAGCGGCGCAAAACTTTTTTCAAGCCGCTCTTCTGCAGGGCCATCCGCTAAATTCGCGTGGCCAATATCGAAATTAAATCGCAGTCCCGTCAACCGCGTTTCATCCACAAACGCCCGCAAGTATGCCGGATCGCCCATTTCGCTGGTGGTGTTTTCCACTACCAGGGTCACTCCAGCATGGTGAGCATGCAGAACCAGATGCTCCAGTGAACTGAACGCCGCGTCGCGCTTGCGTGGATCGGCTGTCTCGCGCGACCCGCCCATGTGCAGCACCATCCTCGAGAACGGCAATTCTTCCGAAACATCTATCGCGCGCTTGAATTCGTCCATGGCCTCAATGCGCCGCACCCGCTCGACCTCGCAGATCGACAACGGCGTGCCGCTTTCGCGCGTGGCGCTCATGTCTTTGCTGGTCGGCGCGTGCAACGAACTCAGCGTTATGCGGTTGGCTTCCAGCGCCGATTTCAGCGCCTGAATTTCCTGCTTTGATCCGTAATCGAAATGCGCGCGCGAACAAAAAACTTCCAGCCCCGAGAATCCGTGTTCGGAGATTTGCGCCAACAACTCATACGTCAATTTGCGCGAAACAAATAGGTACGTGGACAGAATTTTCTGCATGGTGGCTTGGGCTCGCCGTTCGAGTGTTACTTCGGGGGCTGGATTGCGCCGTTAGTATCCCACGGCCGAGCCCTCGTCGCGAGGGTCTGCCGCGCCTAATCTTTCTCCAGTTTTCGAATCAATACCTATGGCGTTCACCAAGCCAATGTGCCCCCGGCGCTTGGTGGCGTGTCCCATGGCGTTCAATCCCTGTTCCAGCGAAGCCGGAAACTGCTGCTCCATCAAAATTCGGTCCGGCATCCACTGATGATGGAATCGCGGCGCATTGATCGCCGTTTGCGCGTCCATCCCTAGCCGCATCCAGTTAATCACCGTCAGCAATACCGCCGAAATAATAGTTGGCCCGCCCGGTGAACCGGTTACAAAGCTCAATTTTCCATCCCGCAACAGAATTGTCGGTGTCATCGAACTCAAAGGCCGGTGGCCAGGCGCAATGGCGTTCGCATCAGACTGAATCAATCCAAACAACGCGTTCGGCACTCCCGGCTGGGTCGTAAAATCGTCCATTTCGTCATTCAGTAAAAATCCAGCGCTGGAAGTTACGTGCGATCCGTAACTGTCATTCAAAGTAGTGGTGCTGGCAACGGCGTTTCCCGCGGCGTCCACCACGGAAAAATGCGTGGTATGCGGACCGTCGTTCAAACTGATTTCAACTGGGGCGCGGTTACGTGCTTCTTCGCCGCAAACATGCGGCTCTCCGGCATGAATGGTTTTACTGGATGAAGCGCGTTGTGGATCAATCGTCGCGGCGAGTTCTGTCCCGTAACATCCACTGATCAATCCATCCACCGGCACTTTGGAGAAATCGGGATCGGCCAGGTACGCCGCGCGATCGGCGAATACCCGACGCATGGTTTCCGAAACCATATGAACGCTCTCCAGATCGTCCCATCCCTTTATCGGGAAGGTCTTAAGAATATTCAGCGCTTCGATCATGGCCACTCCACCGGAACTAGGTGGTGGAGAAGACAAGACTTCCCAGTTGTGCCCGTCGATCAAATATTTGGCACGTAGCACTTCGCGTGCTTTTGGTTGGTAGCGCGCTAGATCATCCATGGTGATCAGGCCACCCAGCGCCGTCATATCGCTCACCAACATGCGAGCCGTTTCGCCGCGATAAAATTCCGCTGCGCCATTTTTTGCGATGCGCTTCAACGCAGCGGCCAGTTCGGGCTGCCGCAATGTTTCGCCCGGCTTATACATTTCGCCGTTTTTCAGGAATATGCGGCTGCTGACCGAAAAGTTCTGCAGATCCCGTTTTTCTTCCAGGAATTCATGCGCCAGCTTCGCGCTCACCGGACAACCATTTTCCGCAAGGCGAATCGCTGGCGCCATCACGTCCGTCAGTTTCAGCTTTCCGTATGTTTTTAGGGCAAGCTCCAATCCGGCCACGGTTCCGGGAACTGCCACGGATTTGTATCCGATCACGGAAGCAACTTCATCCAGTTTGCCGCCCGGCTTGATGTACATTTCCCGTGTCGCTTTGCCCGGAGCGACTTCGCGATAATCCAGAAAACTGCTGCGGCCATCCGCCATGCGCACCAGCATGAATCCGCCGCCGCCAATATTCCCCGCCGCCGGTTCTACCACGGCGAGTGCGAACGCCGTTGCAACCGCGGCGTCCACCGCGTTGCCGCCTTTTTGCAGAATTTCCACGCCCGCGCGCGAAGCCAGTTCTTCATCCGTCGCCACCATGCCGTGCGCGCCGCGCACAGCTTCTTTTGGCCAGGATTTGTCCGAGTCCGCGCGCGCTTTGTATTCCGCGGCATCTTGAGCGCGTACTGCCGGAAGAAAAGTGAATGTTAAAAGGAAAAAACTGGCAGAAAGTGAGACAGCAAATCGACGATTCATGATTTCGAAAAATTCCTATTCGCGTCCGCGGCTAGCTCTCGGCAAGAAATTCCACGGTGTCCGGCCCTGGGATGATTCCGGCGTTGGTTCCGCGAGTGATTAGTTCCTGTACGGCGTGTTTACCTTTTTCGCCGTAGCCGAGGGTCCATTTGTTGACGTACATGCCGACGAACTGGTCGGCGAGTTCGGTTTCCATGTCGCGGGCAAACTGCATGGCGTATTTCAGAGCGTCCTCGCGGTGATCGAGGCCGTAGGACACGCTGTCGCGAATAGTCTTGGAAATCAGGCGGCCGAGATCCGGGCCCAGCGCTTTGCGGACAGCGTTGCCGCCAAGCGGAAGCGGCAATCCGGTTTGCTCTTGCCACCAGACGCCGAGATCGAGAACTTTGTGCAAGCCCATTTTCCCGTACATCAATTGGCCCTCGTGAATCAGCAAGCCGGCGTCGACCAATTGGTCCTGCACCGCGTCGAGAATTTTGTCGAAGGGCATGACCACGGCTTCAAAATTCGGTTCGTAGAGTTTCAGTGAAAGATACGCGGTGGTTTTTAGGCCGGGGACGGCGATGCGCTTACCCTTGATGTCTTCCTTCTTCATGGATTTGGCGGCGACCACCATGGGGCCATAGCCTTCGCCGAAACTGGCGCCGCAATCCACAAGAATGTATTTATCGCGTATGAAAGGGTACGCAGCAAAGCTTACGGCGGTGACGTCATACGTTTCGGTGAGCGCGGCTTCGTTCAACGTTTGAATGTCGGAGAGCACGTGGGTGTACTTGTAGCCCGGGGTGGGGAGCTTGTGCGTGGCCAGCGCGTAAAACATAAAAGCGTCATCGGAGTCCGGAGAATGAGCGAGTTTTATTTCGACAGTTTGTTCGCCGGATTTGAGCGTTGCGGTGGGTGAAGACATAGTGGTGATAGTTCCTTTTGCCTTGCCTCGGCGTGCCACGGAGTGAAGAGACGCCTCTCGCCATAGAGCGATGCCAGAAGCTGGAAGAAGAGGACGTCCATAGCTCAGGGTTTGCAAGTACAAACCCTGAAACCCGTAGCGACGCAGGGAACGTGCGTGGCGCGGTGCCGGGTCTTGTTGTCTGCGGAAGGAAGATTAGCACAGGAGTGGTTGGGCGGCCAGCGTTGCGGCGAAATGTCTCATCGCGAGAATAGTTGAGCACGGCGGCATCGGAGGCGTAACGAAATCGCAGCTTACGGTTGACTCAAAGTTTCTTTTCCTTCTTTAGCCATTTCAGGGCGTTTTCAAGGGCTATGGTTGGATCGGCGATGGTCGAGGCGATACTGTGGTCTTGGCGGACTGGCTGGGATGATTAGTGCCGCCCTGCGGAACATCCTGATAACCCTGGTCTTGTCGGACAATGACGTAAGGAGATTTGGAGGTATCCAAAACGACGTAGTCGGTTCGGAGCGGACCTGACCGGAAGGTCTGAGACGAATGGTGGCGCTCATCAAGCTGAAGTTTTTGACATTTGAGTTCCCATCGGGTAGCTCGCCTGTGGACCGTAGATTGTTGAAATGATCGAGCCCTACTTTCGTTAGTTCTGCGCCGCTAAGACCTTCGCTCCGCAGAATGATGTAGTTGGGATCTTTATCGTCCGCACACAGGCCTTAAATTTCTTGGCTGCATCGTGATCCCACATTTTCTTTTGTTCAGGAGTAAGACCAATTTGTAGCTTTTCGCCGTCGTTGTAAACGACCGCGAATTTGATTTTGCACTCCTGCGCCGAAGAAAGTATCGGTGCGAGGAAGATAGCGAGCGGAAAGACAAAGTGTCCTTACTGCCATGTGGTCCTCCAGGCTGAGAGAGTCCGACGAGTCGTCTGAAATGGGAGGCCCAAACTATTGACGAGGCTATCACGCGAGGCCAATAGTAGAAACTATCAGATAGATAACAAGCCGAAAGTCCGGGACGAAATTGAAGTTGAGGAAATTGAGGGACAGACGGGACGTTATCCGCTGATTTTGTCGCTATCGGCGCATACAATTGTGTTCCGGATTTGTTGTGCGTGGGGCTGAAGCGCGAGTTTAGCGCGGAATGAAAATAGCCGGAGGGCTGTGGGCAAATGGGTGGAAATGAGGTACAAGGCGTTGCGCGCCAGGAAAAGCCTGGCGTAGCGTGTCGAACGAGACGCAGGGGGCGGGGGAGGGCAGGATGCCGGTAAATGATGCAGCGAGTTTGGCGAGGGGATTTCGAGTGCAGCGGAGAGAGTCCCAGGATTGCACGGTGGTGGAATGCTTTGGGCGGCTGACGAGCGAGAATGTGCCGCTGCTGAAGGACGCGATGCGCGATGCGTGCGAGAGAAAAGGGCGAATCGTGCTGGACTTGAAGGAAGTGCCAATGATGGACAGTTCGGGACTGGGGGCGGTAGTGACGCTGCACGTTTCAGCGCGGACGCGGGGCTGCAGGCTGGAAGTGGTGAACGCGAGCAAGCAGATATTGGAATTGTTCAGCGTGATGAATGTGCTGTCGTTGTTCGAAGCGACGGGCCGCTGCGGCGGCAGGTTGCTGTGAATTTTGTAGATTTCTGAAGCGTCCGGTGGAAACCGAACGATCTGCAATCTTGTGCCTCCCTAACACCAGATCCCTCACCCACCAAGATAAGGCGGGTTCGGGATGACAGCCCAATTTGAGGGCGAAGCGCCGTTTTCGGGATGACGGCGGCAGCGTTGCGTACAGCGAGTAATGGTTTTGTACTATTCCGAAGGGGAGGGGAAAGAAATAAGGTTACGCAAATTTCTGAGTGCAGCGGCTCACTGCACGGTCTAAGTGCTACGTCAAACTGCTGAAGACTACTGTGATGCCACGGAGGCGCGCGTGTCGGCACAAAATCCTGCGATGAGTTTGGAGATTGCGAACCTACTTAGTCGGCGCTTGGCGCAGCCGGACGCTGGCGGTGCTGTTGATGGCGGTGATTGGCACGGTGTTTTGGGTGGATTCGCGATATCCGGCGTTGATGAAGAGGTATCACGCTGGGACGCAGGTGAAGGCGGCGGGGGCGCTGACGTTTGGAGCGGTGTATCAGTTGGACCAGACGATGCCGTTGCGGGTGCGGGTATGGCGGACGACGGTAAATTGGCTGGACGCGAACCGGATTGGGATGACGTTTTCGTTTTTGTTTGCAGCGGCGGCGCTGACGTTTCTGGCGATGGTCCCGCGACGGCGGACGGGATCGAAATATTTGAATACTCTGTTTGGGGCGGTGGCGGGAATGCCGATGGCAGTGTGCACGAACTGCGTCGCTCCGATTGCGCGAGGGTTTTATGCGGCGGGCATGAGCAGGGAATCAGTACTGGCGGCGATGTTCGCTTCACCGGCTTTGAACGTGGTGGTGCTGGCGATGACCTTTGCGTTGTTTCCGGCGAAAGTGGCGTTATTAAAGCTGGCTACGGTGCTGTTTTTGATTTTTGTGTTTGCACCGGCGGCAGCTTCGCGCGAGGAGGAAAAAACGTATAGCTGCCCGATTGATATTCCAGTCGCGGAAAGCTGGTGGCAGGCGATCGTCAGTGTTGTGCGGTCGTATGGAAAAAGTTTCTGGTACGTCTTTCGCGTGGCGTTTCCGTTGATGATTTTGGGAGCGGTGCTGGGAGCGCTGGTGATCGAGTTGTTGCCACCGCAGGCCATCATTTCGCAGGCGAGCATTGGCGGGATTGTGCTGGTGGCGCTGGTGGGGGCATTTTTGCCGGTGCCGATGGCGTTCGATGTGGCCATTGCCTACATTGCGATGACGCATGGGGTGCCGATGCCCTATGTGGTGGCGATGCTTTGCACATTGGGGATCATCAGCGTGTTTTCGTTGTCCGTGCTGGGGAAAACGATTTCGTGGAGATTGGCGGGGGCCGCATATGCAACGGTGGTGGCGCTGGGCATTGTGTCCGGGGTGATCGCGCGCGGTTGGTGATGGTTCGCGGCGCGCAGTGGGTTGAAGTTCATCTCGAACATCGACGTCGGTATTTTTGCGGCGAAATTAGGGCCCTTGCCTATTCATCCGTGAAGTAGAGGTTTCCCCCTGCTAACATAGATGTACCCGCCGCTTTCGGAAATCATCATATAGGCGTGCCGCGTCTAGTCCCTTTCATCCGTGAAATTCACCTGTGAGAAGGAGCCGACATGAAAATTGCAGTGGTGATTGCCCGCATTTTGATGGGAGTGATCGTTGTATTTTTTGGATTGAACGGATTATTGCAATTTCTTAAGGCGCCATTGCCGACCGGACTCGCGGGACAGTTCCTGATGGCGCTTTTCCAGTCGCACTATGTTTGGTTTATTTGCGCGGTGCAGATTGTGGGAGGGGTGTTGCTGCTGGTGAACCGATATGTGCCGCTGGCATTGACGTTGCTGGGTCCGGTGATCGTGAATATTATCTTGTATCACCTGCTTTTAAATCCAGCGGCTGCGCAGTTGGCGGTGGTGGTGACGATTCTGTGGTTCTTTCTCTTTTATCGTTATCGGCAGAACTTTTCAGGATTGTTCGTGCAGAAGGCTACTTAAGTCCGAAGAACCCAACGTTTCCCGACCAAGCGGGATAATCCCGAGAACCGCTCAGCGAGAGCGGGCATCTGGAATTGTGCAAGCGCGTCAGCTTAGCGCCACTGCCGGCGAACCGGCAAGCGCGGGGCGTGACCGGCCACGCAATCTGCGTCGCGACGGCTCTTCAATAAACCGATACACCAATCCTGAGATTCCCAGCGCGAGCACGAAATAAAGGAAATACCAGCCCGGGCCGCGGTGCCGAGGCGCTCCGGTCTGCGTAAAGAAAAATGGCCCCAGGAAGAACGAGTGCAGAAGGTACAGGCTATAGCTCGCATCGCCTAGAAATACCAGAGGTTTCCAATTCAGTGGGGCGCCCCAGCGGGGCTGCAACGCAAAACCGAAAATGATGGCTGCAAATGCCGGCGCCAGCAGCGAGGTGTGCAACACGGTATAGGGAATCCGCGCGGAATAGTGCGCGACCGTTGCAGCAATCGCCAGTCCTGCCAGCACCAGCGGCAACGCCAATTTTCCGTCGCCTCCAGGCCTCGCAGCCCTCCTGAACTTCACGAACATAGCGCCACACGCCATTCCCAGCAGAAATTCCGGAAGCCGCGCAAAGGGATGGAATTTTACTGCGTTCAGCCAGAAAGCATTTAGTACGTCCGCGTCAATGGCCTGCAAATGATCCGGATTGCGCAGCACGTAGGTCCAGCTCATGGCGAGGCTAACCGCCCAGCACGCCAGCGCTAGACCAGCCAACCCGGGTACGCCAATTTTCAGGAAACGCTTTTTCAGAAACGGAAAAAGCAGATAGAAAAATGCCTCATCGGAAAGGCTCCAGGCCACCGAATTCCAGGCCAGGGCCGCGAGCGGCACCCACGCTTGCAGTAGAAATGGCACCAGCAGCACCACTAATTTCAGGTGCGTGGAAAACCAGGCGAAGAAGGGCACGTTCAGCATCAATGTAGCAAAAAAGAAAAACGGGCCGGTGAGTAATAAGGAGAACGCGAAAGCTGGATAAATGCGCGCGAAGCGGGCACGCCAGAAATCGCGGGCCGGGGTGTCGCGGCCGGCGTAGGTGTAGACAAGGATGAATCCTGAGAGTACGAAGAAAAAACTGACTCCCACATAGCCGATTGAGGAAATCTGCCCTAGCCAACCCTCGCTGGACACAATTTTGAATGCCAAAAAGTGGAAGAACACTACGTGCAGTGCCGCGAAGAATCGCAGCGAGGTCAGTGCCGGCAAACGCGGACGGGGGGCATCGAGGTTCATCATGCTTGAGGATACGTAGCGCGTATGGAGAATGTTTCCGTGCACGCGGCCTTCGACTATTTATTGGCGGAAACTGTTGCTCCAGGCGAGGTCAGTAATTGCTTCTCTGCCTGAGCGCGGAGTTCTTTTGCGCGCAAGCCTGCTGGGCTGTCTGGATCGAGTTGGAGGTAGGCGTCCAAGTCCGTAAGCAGTGCGGAGTAATTTTTCTGGCGCAGATGGATAATAGCCAGCAGACGGTAAACGACGGGTTGGGCTGGGGCGAGTTCCGCAGCTTGCTCCGCGGCTGCGAGTGCGAGTTCGACGCGGCCGCGCGTCAGTTCCAGTTCGCCCAGTGCAAATTGGCCGGGCCAGGAATGAGGATTCGACAGCAGTCCTTGACGCAGCAACTCTTCCCCCGGCTGATCTTCGCCGCGTTGCAGCAAGAGCGAGCCGAGAGCGATGTCCGCGTCAGCGTATTTCTTTTGGCTTAGATCAACGGATGTGCGGAAGTACTTTTCAGCTTCGGCGGAATGTTGCAGAGCGAGATACGCCATGCCAGCCAGGTAATACGCTTCGTAGAAGTTTGGCGAGGCCTTGATCGCAGACTGAAAATCCCGCAACGCAGCTTCGCCGTTCTTTTCCGAATATAATTTTTTCTTTCCTGAATCAAGAAGATCACGCGCGGCGGCGGGTATAGCCAGTTCGCGGGCCGATACTGTCATACCGTCCGAACGTGGCTGATCCGAATTTCGCATCGGCTTGAGCGTCACGAAAAGCCCGTGCTGCGAAGCAGCGCTCAAATCGAGGTGCAACTCCGCTGACTGAAAACCATTCGCCTGCACTCTAAGGATGTAGCGTCCAGGGCGCAATCCTTGAAAGGAAAATTGGCCGGAATCGTCCGCCGTAGACTCCTGCAAGACAGCTCCGCCGGCATCGCAAAGGGCCGCAGCCGCATTGGCGATACGAGTATTGTTGGCATCGGAGAAGATCGCGCCGGTTACAGCAACCGTGGGTGAGTCTGAAGCGCGCAGAAGTTTAGGATGTGCCACAAAAAAAAGCAGAGCGAGGAAGAGTACACCCCGGCCGAAATGAATCCGCGCCATTGCGCACCTCCGTCAACTGGAAGACCACCACAGGCGATGGGCGGATTGTACTCCACCGCACCAAGAAAGATAGGAGAATCGCGCGATTGTTTTTTGAACGGCCAAAGTACGAATTATTTGCTTTCGACAGCGGTGTAGACGACCTTGCCGCGGAGGAGCGTGAGCTCGCAATGAAGATTCTTGATCTCGTCGGAAGGGATGGAATAGAGATCGCGATCCCACACGGCGATATCGGCGTCTTTGCCTGGTTCAAGAGAGCCGATGCGGTCTTCGAGGAACAGTTGATGCGCGGCCCAGGTGGTGTAGGACTTGAGCGCGGTGTGAATGTCCACGGATTCGGCGGTGCCGAAAGGCTGCGAGCCGTAAACTCCATTTAGGGTTTTGCGAACGACCGAAGACCACAGACCGTAACGGGCGGCGAATGGTGTAACCGGATAGTCCGAGCCGCCGGCCCAGATGATATTTTTTTGCGTGTAGGTTTTGTACGGCATGAGGCGCTGCTCGCGTGTTGCGCCGAACGATGCCGCATAATTGTCGCCGATCCACCACATGAACGGAGCTTGCGTTTCCGGATAACCGGAATCGTAGTCGCGCTGTAAACGGGCCAGGGTATCAATAGCGTGATCGGTTGGGATGTTGCAGTGGATGATGCCGTGTCGCAGACCCTTGGTGGGTTTTTCTTTCAAAAGATCGGCATAGGTATCCACGACCCAATCGATGGCGCGGTCGCCAACGGCGTGAGTGCTGACATGTATTCCTGCGTCGTGAAATAGCTTCACCATTTGTCGGTAAGTTTGCGGATCGATGTTGGGATAGCCGGTATTTCCTATTTCGACCTCAGTGCGTTTCTTGAACCACGGATCGTAGACCCACGCAGTGCGGCCACCGCCGCTGCCGTCCATATAAAGCTTGACCCCGCCGGAAAGAAGCATGCCGTCACCAAGAGATTGCGGCGGTTTTGGCTGCGCCTGAAGGCGCGCGAAAACGGCGCGAGCGGATTTCATGTCTCGCCCGCCGTACAGCAACGCAAAAATCCGGACGGTCGATTTTTTTTCTTTTAGGATTTCCTTATAGAGATCCCAGCGAATGCCTTCTGTGCCGGGATCTTTCGCCGCAGTCATGCCTTCGCTATTGAAGTCCGCCATCATTTTCAGTACGCCGATGCGCTGTTGATCCTTACTGAAAGGAGGAATTAGGGAGGTGACCAGGCCCATTGCTTCTTCTTTGAGTACGCCGGTGGGACGCCTGGCAGCGTCGCGATCGATGATGCCGCCTTTGGGGTCTTTGGTTTCTTGCGAAATTTTGGCGAGATGAAGGGCGTACGAGTTTGCGACTCCGTAATGACCCGTGGTGTGACCGAGCCAGACCGGATTGTCGGGAGAGACTTTGTCCAAATCGGCAGCGGTGATGTAGCGAAGTTCGGTGAGTTTTCCTTCGTCCCAACCAGAACCGGTGACCCATTCACCGGGCTTGCTAGAGGAAGTTTTTTGGCGGACGAGTTCGATGGCCTCGCTGACCCTGGTGATTTTGCTCAATTCTATGCCATAGATCCGTTCGGTCTCGTCGAAATGACAGTGCGTGTCGATCAGGCCCGGAGTTGCGGTGCGCCCGTGAAGATCAATGACCCGGGGGTGTTTTGCTATGCGCGCCTTGATTTCATCGTTGCTTCCGACGGCGACGATTTTTCCGTCGTGAATTGCCAGCGCTTGCGCGATGGAATCTTTTCCGTCCACCGTAATGATTTTGCCGTTGATGAGAATGACGTCGTCGGAATCGGATTGGCTCGGCGAAGCGGATTGAGCAAGTGCGTGCGATATCGACAGGAACATCGCCAGCACCGGACAGACCGCAAAAGCCAGCCGTCGAGCGAGCCAGCCTGAGTCGCGTTTCATGGGTGCACCTTTCCGCAGTCAGCGGACGAAAGAGATATTGTCACAACGCCGAGACCATGTGCGCGATGGCGTCGTCGAAAGTGACGCGACCGTCCAGATAGGGCTGCCAGTATTCGGTAAGGAGGCGAAGATAATTTTCCCACCCGCGTTTGTAGAGACCCTCGCGCACCGCGTATGGGACGTAGCCCGAAGCTGAACCACCAGCCGAGCCACTACCGTCGAGCGCCAGAGGGCGAATCAATTCGCCGGTCGTATAGAAAAGCAGGGCGTGCCAGAGATCGCGGGGAATTGGCTTTTCGCGCTGGCGGCACTCACGAAAGATGGCGTCCTGCACGGAGTCGGCGATGCCATGCGAGGCTTCGTGGAAGAGAACTTCAAGCGCCTCAGCTCCCTGATTTCGCGCGTCACCGCTGGACACCGTGACGCGAAGCGGTTCAAGAGTGGTGTAAGCGCCGGTGGAACTGGCGTAGCTGGTGACGTCGACGCGAATGCGATCCTTGGGCCAGTTGGTCTGATAAATTTCCGCGAGGCGGTGGGCGAGGTCCAGTCCGTTGCGGCGAACAAGCGGGGCTACGGCGGAAATCCAGCGGCGATTGGCGCGGTCGTGTTCCGGCCAAAGGTGCGCGCGGTACACCGGAGCTGCAGCATCCAGCGCTTCCGTAAGTTTCGCGGGAAGCCCTGCATCGCAGGATTTTCTCTTAAAGCCGGCAAGATCTTGGCAGGTTTCAAAATCGCCTAGCTGGTTCTTAATGAGAATCATTTCCAGGCTGACGGTGATGTCGTTGTCAGCGTAGGTCCTGGAATAATAAGCGATGGCTGAGGACCAAATACGCTGTTCGGTGGGAGTAAGATTTGCTATTCCTGAGTTTGGCGCTGCCGGATTTGCTGTGGAGTTTGCAGCACGCTGCGAGCGCGCTAGGCGATAGAGCGTGTGATGGAGATTCAGCCAGAAGCCGCTGTGAAATTCAAAAATCGGAAGCGGCGGCTGGGGCGGTTCATCCTGCGCAGCCGCGAAAGGTGCGAAAAAAAGCGTAACGAGGCATACCGAGAACCAGAGAGCGCGGCGAATGGCAGTACCCAATGGGCGCATGAGAAGAACACAGATGGTATCGCCAAATGAGGAGTGCGGCAAACCGGGGACGATTCAACAAAGCCTAAAAGCTTAAAACCGGCTGCGTATTAACTCATCTGAGAATAAAATCGGCGCGCGATGGTCTGCCCCCACCTAGACCGGAAAAATCCGGCACACGCGGCTCGCGTCCTTCAAGTTTCCGAGTAGGAAACGCACAAGCAATACCGATGAGAGGCTCCCAGTGGATCGGGAGCCTTTTTTCTTGTGTCTAAGGAATGTTGCCTACTTTGCGCTGGAGAGCCAGCGATCGAGGATGGCCGTTTGTGCAAGAGGCAAATTTTCGTCGAAGCGAACGCCCATGCCCAGGCCCGGGCTGACGTAGACGATACGCGCCGGAAGTTCGACTTCTTCACCTCCGTGCGTCAGGCGCACAGTCACGACAGTCTTAACCGGCGTGGGATTGAGCGAGTCGATGTAGCAACCGGTGCGGCTGATATCGCTGGTCCTTGCGCTCAAACGAGTTCCGGTGGCGACCTCGGTGACTTCCGCAGCGGCAATCAGCGGTACGCGAGGATCCTGACGTTGGTCTTGCATTCCTGACATGGACAGATCTCCTGTGAATCGAAACCGCTTAGCGGTGAACTGCTACCGCGAGGCGGCAAATATTCTTGCCCGTGAGAGAGATCCGCGAACGGCAAAATTGCGATTAAGCCACACCCGAAGGACGACCCTTGTTGATTGTGCGGGGGGTAGCCTTGCGAAGACAAGAAAGAAGACCGCAAAGTTTCGAAAAAATGACGGTGCGTTCATGGTCTGAATTATTTTCTAGTTATTCGACGGCCGGATCGATCGAATGGCCGACGCCGCCCTGGTGGTCAGCGGCGTGAAAAACGCCCTTGGCGTCGCGAAAAAACGAAAGTTTTCCAGTGCGGCCGTAAGTCGCGGGAGTTGCGGAGAGTTCATATTGCGCGGGAGCGCCAATCTCATTGGCGCCGGCGATGACCATGCGAAAAAGGTAGCCGTTGCTTTTTCCCGCGACCAAATCAGCATCCAGCAAGCCAGCCGCGTCCGCGGAAGTCTTGGAAGCGTGGCCCAGCTTGGCAAAAGACTCTGGAAGACGCGAATAAGTGCGCCGGTAGTTCTCGATTGCGCGAGCGATCGTTTTCAAATCGTTCAAGGCGTCACGTTCATTGCTGCCGATGGAAGCTTGGTCCCATTCCACTTCGAGTGATGGAAGATCGAGAAATAACATGCCGAGCGAAAGAATTTTCCAGGAAGAATTCTCGCGCACCATGCCCATCAGAATGTGGTGAGGATCGCCACCACCTAGGTCGGAAACGTCGCGAATATCCAGAGGAACAAGCGCGATGTTGTCGTGCAGTTCCGCACCACCCAGTTGAATGTCGGCGGCGCCGTCGGGAGTGCTGCAGCGAATGTCCGGACGGCCGGATGGGTTGGAAGAAAGGGCAGGTTTGCCGGCGCCGTCGAGAAGGACAAAGCGCTTTATGAGTTCCGTGCGCGCGGTGGGAGCGAGTTGTGCAAAGGATTGCGCGTTGCGCGCGGTGAGAAATTTCTCAAACGACGGCTCGTCGTGCGCGCACGCGGCTGCGAGCAGATCGCGCAGGGCGGCGGAGGGTGCGTCTGGAGCAGGGTTTCGTGCGGATGGAGATGGCGGTGCGGTTGCTGGTTTAGCGGAAGTATCCGAATCGGGCCGCGAACTGGACTCCTGGCCGAAAACAACGAAGGGTGCGCTGAACACAAGCAGCACGGCCGAGACGACAACGAGAAAATATCTACGAATCATTCTTTCCGTTCTTTGTTAGGGTTGACGCGAGAATAGCGGGCAGGTTTATGGAAAATTTGGAGCGTGGCATGACTTCATTGAACCCGGCGGCTCGCGCTTGTTCGGCCAGGCCGGTTTGCATGTGGGATAAAAATCCGATCACGCGAAGATTCGGTTGCAACCTTCGCAATTGTTGCATGGCGTCGAGCGGCTGCGAACGAGCGTTCAAATCGACGATGACTAATTCGGGCGGAGGTTCGAGGAGTTGCAGCAGTGATCCGGCCGTGGTTGCTACTTTGACTTCCAGACCGAGATGCTTGGCGGTTTCCGCCAACTTCATCTGAAAAAACAGATCATCCATGTAAGCAACTATGCGCGGCATTGCCGGGACACTCCAGTGTTCGCATCTAAAGTTCGGCTTTAAGATAGATGCTCAGAAAAGTAATTATGCTGCCAGCCAGAAATTCTGCCGCGGTCAATGGGATTGGCTTAGTGGCCAGGAGTAGGGCTATGCGCGCCGACGGTTTCGTCTGGAACGTCGCCAGCCCGGCCTTTGACGCGGTCGTACACGGAAACCTGGCTAACCGACCCGAGAGCTTCGTTATAAAAAGTTGGTACGTTAAGGGCAGTGCGCAACTCCTCATTAAACTTGCGAAGATTTTGCAGGTGCACAGCAAGAGCGGGCAGTTTTATTCCATCATCGGTGAGCAGAAATTTCTGGTAGCCGGCATCCCACAGGCGCGCGAACTGTCCCTTAACCATAATGGTTGGCAGAACCGTGAGTTGGAATTTCCCATCGGTGCCCTGGCGAAACTCCGCGCCGCAACCGTATTTTTCCACACGCACCACGCCGCGCGTACTGCCCACGGCAAAGCCAAGAGCCGCCATGCTTTCAATAGCCTTCGAATCAAAGCGCTGTTCGATATTCCACATGGTCCTACAAGACTAAAGAAAGAGGGCAGGTCTGTAAAGTAGCGCATAAGCTGCGCCAGTGCTGCGAAAATTACTCCCTTGATACATCCGCGAGACAAGTGTTCACAGAAAATTAAATTCCGACAAGGCCTGAGCTTGGATATACTCTCGCGCGGGGAGGCTAGCTCTCGGAGCTAGCCAAATAAGCGATTCAGATTTATAAAGACCCACGCGTAGCAGCGCGGATAATTTTGGGTTCGTCCTAAGGGGTGGGTTATGATTAGAATGATTCGTTTTTTTGCATTTTTCTGTTTATTCGCCATTTCTAGCAGCATCGCAAACGCGCAGCAAACACTCGGATCCATCAACGGCACGGTAAGCGACACAAGCGGAGGTGTGCTCGGAAGAGTCTCGGTAAAAGTAAAAAATGGCGCTACCAACCTCGAAGTCACCGCGACCACCAGAGACGACGGTTCGTATCTGGTCAGCGCGCTGCCTATCGGCAAATATTCCGTAACTTTTTCCCTGGATGGATTTAACAGCGAAGTGCACTCGGATATTCTTGTTCAAGGCGGCCTGACCACCACCGTGAACGGGTCCTTGCGGCCCGGCTCAGTCAACACCTCGGTCACAGTGACTGGCACCCCGCTATTAAACCAGTTCGATACCACCAACGGTTACGTTCTTTCGTCGGACGTCATTGAATCCACTCCGCTCGGCACTGGCTGATCTTCTCGGCGGCTCCGGCACCAATGCCGGTTTGGGAAACCAGAACATTTTTGCGAACGGACAACGCGATAGCAGCAACAGCTTTGACGTCAACGGCGTCAATACGAACAATCTATTCAATGGAAAATCGTCCAGCTCTGTCAGCGCCAACCGATTCGTCCTAAACACCGGAGAGAACTTTAGCGCTGGCGGGGAAGTCCAAACCAGCACGTCGGTCTATAGTGCTATCGGTCAGGCTCTGGCCACGCCGCCCGCGGAATCCATAGAAGAGCTTCACGTCAATACTTCCATGTACGATGCGTCCGAGGGCGCCTACAGTGGCGCCCACATTTCTTTGCAGACCAAGAGTGGCACCAACGACCTGCACGGAGAAGCGTACGAGTATCACCAGACTGATGCGTGGAATGCCGCGCCGTTCTTTCGCAATTCGGATCCCACGATTCCAGCCAATCAAAAAGTTCCTACACTGAAACGCAATACCTTCGGGGGCACGCTGGGCGGTCCAATTCTTAAAGATAAGCTGTTCTTTTTTACGTCCTATCAAGGGCAGCGCGTTCGCGATCTGGACGGCTCGGTTTCGCGGGCCGATGTGCCGCTCAGTTTGACCGATACCCGGACCGCCGATGCGATCGCAACTGTCGCGAATAATGAGAATCCAAACGGCCCATGCGGCTCAAGCTCCAACCCTTGTCTCACGGCTGCCAATATCAGTCCTGTGGCCCTGGCGATTTTGAATGCAAAAACCACGAGCGGTGCCTTTCTCTTCCCCTCACCCACCATCCTGGATCCCAATACCGCCAACGCCCAAGGATACGATGCCCTGGTGCAGGGTCCCACCACGCAGTTCACCGCTGACCAAGTGAACGGGAACATCGACTATAACTGGAGCGAAAAGGACCGACTCTCAGGCAAATACTATTATCAGCGCGATCCTACCGTTTCGCCCTTCGGTGTCAGCAATACGCTGGGCTTTCCGCAAACATTGAGCGCGGGTTCTCAAGTTTTTTCCCTTGAAAACACCAGGATCCTCGGACCGAATATGACTTGGACCCAACGGTTCGGATTCGTACGTCAAGTCGCATTTGCAAACACGCAACAGCAATTTGCAAATAGCGACTTTGGAATTAGCCTCTTCGGCAGCAATCTTCTTCCCGGCATCACCATCAACAACAACGACCAAAATCTTGGTAATTCGCTCGGAATCGGGGCTGCTTCTAATTTCGCAAATGCTGGTTTGTTCCAGAATGAATTTGAGCCTTCCACCAAACTGCTGTGGATTCTTGGCCGTCATTCGCTGGCTTTTGGCTTTCAGTGGGACTACACGCAGCTGAATATCATCAACAAGAACAATGAAGTTGCTAGCATTGGTTTCGACAATTTCTTCGATTTTGCTCAAGGGAACCTTTGTACGCCGGACAACGGCTGTTTCGCGGCGAACACCGAGCTCTTGAACGGTGCTACGAATCGCTATCTGCGCGCAAATCAAATTGGTACATACGCAGAGGATAATATCCGCGTGAAATCCAATCTGACCGTAAATCTGGGCTTGCGATGGGATTGGGATGGCGCACTGGTCGAAAAAAATGGCATGCTGACCAACTTCTATCCCAAGAATTATCAATACGATGCCACGACGGATACGGTGAATAATATCGGGCTGGTCGCCGCCGGCAATAACAAAGCTTTTGGAACAAAGGGTGTCAGTGCTTCTACGCTAACTGGTCGCCAGTGGGGTTTTGCTCCCCGTATCGGAGCGGCTTGGACCCCTTCGTTCCTCAAGAACCTCGTCGTCCGGGCAGGATTTGGTCTGTATTACGACCGCGGCGAGTACTTCACATTGCTCTCCCCAAGCTCCGGCGGCGGAATCAGCGGACCTTTCGGGGTGACCACCGAGCAGCCTTTCGTGGTGCCTTTCCTGGCTAACGGCTCCGCGACTTTTCAGGTTCCATTCGGGACCACTCCTCCGCCTCCGCCTCCGAACAATCTAAACGGTGTTATTTCTCTGGTCCCCAATATTGCGCAGTTGAAAGGCCAGACCACGCCGTTTTGCATGGCTACTGGGCAGACCTTCTGCGGGCCGCTATTTTTTGGCGGATATGACCCCAGCAACAAATTGCCCTACACCGAAAATTGGTCGCTCGACGTGCAATGGCAGCCCGTAAACGATTTGGTCTTGCGAATCGCCTACGTCGGAAACCACGGACTGCATGAAGTGCTTCCCATTCCGTTCAATCAGGCGCGGGTCGCGACACCCTCCAACCCGATTAACGGCGAAATCTATTCCTACGGTTACAGCGTTCCCGGCGTGGCTGCTGAAGCAGTGCAAACTCTTACTGCCGGGTTCCCGACCGGGAATGCATCTCTTCGCGTGCCTTTCATCGGCTTTGATCCCAATTCTCAGTTTAACGAGGCCGAGGGCGTGTCTCATTACAACGCGTTGCAGTTCAACGTCACCAAGAGGGTGACTCATGGACTTTCCGTGTTTGGCTCCTACACCTGGTCTCACAGCCTCGATGAAGAGAGCGGCGCACAACTTTTCTACAACGGAAATGATCCGCTCAATCCCCGAACCGGCTACGGAAATTCCGATTTCGACCGGCCTCATGTCTTCACCGTCAGCTTCCAATACGAATTGCCCAAGGCTGCCAACCTGCATGGCTTCGCCGCGCAAGCTGTAAACGGGTGGGGACTCGGCGGACTGGTCGTGGCCGAGAGCGGTCAGCCCTACAGCGTCGTCGATTTTTCTGGCGGCGCTGCCAGCCTCTTCTACGGTGGCGGCCAAGACCAGATTACCAATCCGATAGTTCCGATTGGCGGAGTTGGTTCTACCTCTACGAACCCCAGGCTGCAGGGTACGCTCGGGGTAAATGCAGGAAGTCGTGTGCTCAATATTAATGCGTTCGGTGTACCTCTCCTGGCACCTGGCCAGAACGGAGTCCCACCTTGTGACCCAACCACTGGAGCCTGCGACATCTACGAGACGGGTTTCGGCGCAACGGGCCGCAACATTTTCCGTGGTCCATTCCAATCGCGCGTAGATATGACCATCTTCAAGACCTTCAAGCTCACGGAAAGGTTTTCCCTGCGCTACGATATGCAGGCCTTCAACGTGTTCAACCATCCCAGCTTTGACACACCCAACAACGACGTTCGGTTTAATCCATTCTTTGGCAATCCGCCGGACTACGTGGGCACCAGTCACAATCCGTGCTTCACCCAAACAACTGGTGTCGGTCTCCAAGGGGCTTATTCTTGCCCCCCGACCGGACAGCTCGGGATCATCCAGCACACACTGGGTAGTCCTCGGTTCCTGCAAATGGCACTGCACCTGACTTTCTAGCAACGCGCTTCGACACAAGCGTCGACGGCGGAGACGACCTGTGGCGTCTCCGCCTTTTTTCATCTGTGTGAGGGCCGAAGCTGCCCGTTTATCTTTACTGGAGCGATTTGCATCCAATTGGGAGTAAACTGGTCGGATATACCGTAAGTCGAATTGTTGCTAGAGGGTACAGCCACGAGCCAGGGACATCAACTGCGCATGGAGGAATCCGTCTTTAGACGCGACCGTAGCGGCGAAGGTGTGCTCGATCTGATTGGCAATACACCGTTACTGCGAATCGAGCGAATCGCGGCGCGTCTGGCAAACGTGGAAATTTTGGCCAAAGCAGAGTGGTGCAATCCCGGCGGCTCGGTGAAAGATCGTCCTGCGCTCAGCATGATCAAGGCAGGACTGTCGAGCGGCGAACTGCATCCCGGCAAGACAATTTTGGACGCCACCAGCGGGAACACCGGGATTGCGTACGCCATGATTGGCGCTGCTCTGGGCTATCCCGTAAAACTGTTTTTGCCGTACAGCGCCTCGCAAGAACGCAAACGCATTCTGCAAGCGTACGGTGCTGAGTTGGTGATGACTCCCGGCGACGAGGGAACGGACGGAGCGATTTGCCGGGTCCGCGAACTGGCTGCCGCCGAGCCGAAGAAATATTTCTATCCGGACCAGTACAGCAATCCCGCGAATTGGCAGGCGCATTATCACGGCACGGCGGAAGAAATTTGGGGGCAGACCCACGGCCGTATCACCCACTTTGTTGCAGCACTGGGAACGAGCGGCACGTTTGTTGGAACCACTCGGCGCTTGAAAGAGCTGAATCCGAAAATTCGCTGCATCAGCTTGCAGCCCGATGGTCCGTGGAACGGGTTGGAAGGCTGGAAGCACATGCCGACCGCGTTGCGCCCCGCCATTTACGACGATACGCTGGCCGATCAGAACTTGGAGATTTCGACCGAAGAGTCTTACGAGATGGTAAAGCGGATGGCGCGCGAAGAAGGTTTGCTGGTAAGCCCGAGCGCAGCCGCGGCGTTGAACGGCTGCCTCTCAGTCGCCGGCGGAATTCCCGCCGGAGAGCACGCGGTGATGGTTACGGTTTTCGCCGATTCTGCGGCAAAATATTTGAGTGAACGTTTTTGGGACGAGGACTGACGATACGATGGCGGGAATTTTCCAGTTGTGGATGAATCAGGAAGTTGCGGAGCGCATTCGCCGTCATGGCGCGGAAACCTTTCCGCATGAGTGTTGCGGCGCGCTACTCGGCCGCGACTCCGCCTTCGAAGAAAAAGCCGGCGAACGAGGCGACGCTCCGGCTGAAACTACGCGTGAAGCATTGGGATTATTTCCGCTGATCAACCGGCGCGACGATTCGCCGCGAAATCGCTTTGCGGTTACCGCCGAGGACGTTCGCGACGCCGAGAAAGCTGCTGGTGTACAGGGGCTGGAAGTCATTGGCTGGTATCATTCTCATCCCGATCATCCGGCGCGGCCCAGTGATTTTGACCGCGAACATGCGTGGCCCTGGTACAGCTACGTGATTGTTAGCGTAATGAGCGGTAAACCGGCGGATATGACATCGTGGCGCTTGAACGATGACCGGCAGAATTATTCGGCTGAAGATATTGAAATTCGTAACAGCGCTTTGGCCTGAACAGAGCACACTTCGTTAAGCAGGCGCTATTTGACAGCGATTACGACGGAGAAAAAGATGGCAGTGAAAGTAATTATTCCAACGCCGCTGCGGGTCTATGCGGCGAAAAAAGATTCCGCCGAGGTTTCGGCGCAGACCGTCGGCGAAGCGCTGGGCGGTTTGACGACGCAATATACCGAGCTTCGCAAACATCTGTTCACCGAGGACGGGAAATTGCGCAGCTTCGTGAATGTTTATTTGAACGACGAAGACATTCGCTATATGGCGAAGGAAGCGACTCCAGTGAAAGATGGCGACGTGGTCAGCATAGTTCCTTCGATTGCCGGCGGCGATGAGCCGCTCCATCCTTCAAGCAGTTGTTCTTAGCGCAACTGAGCGAACGTACCCACGAAGAGGCGATTCTACTTATGAAAAGCACCCATGAACGACGACGCGATTGATCAGGCTATTCTCTCGATGCTGGCCCTCGCTAGAGGCCGTTGGAGGAAGGTTGCAATGGTGATTGAGAGTTGCGGACCAAATGGGTAAGGATTTGCCGGCGGGAAACGACCGTGATGACCTAGTTGCCCAACGCGCAGAGGCTCTAGTGCTTGACGGTCGTTTGGTGGCACAGGGAGACATCAAGAAATGGCGATTCAGCGAAGTTCGGCGGCCAAATTAGGCGGTCCGACCAACAGCTCTTTCCGTTATTTTTCATCTGAATTGAACTAGACTGGTGACTTAGGGGAAATTTTATGGCAACGAAGGTTCAACCCACGATCGGCACGCCGGGTGAAAAAAATTCCGCGGCGAGCCTCTCGAATGAAGAAATTTTGCGCTACAGCCGCCATCTGATCATGCCGGAAGTGGGCATGGAGGGTCAGCTTAAGCTGAAAAACGCGAAAGTATTGTTGATTGGAACCGGTGGGCTCGGCGCGCCGCTGGGCTTGTACCTCGCGGCTGCGGGCGTAGGCAAACTTGGCCTGGTCGATTTCGACGTGGTGGATTTCACCAACCTGCAGCGGCAAGTAACTTTCGGTACCAGCGACGTTGGCAAGCACAAAAGCGCAGCGGCACAAGCGCGGCTCTCTAATCTGAATCCGGACATCGAAGTGCTCAGCTTCGAAACGCAACTAACCAGCGCCAACGCGCTGGAACTGTTCAAAGACTTCGACATCATCGTGGACGGAACGGACAATTTTCCGACGCGCTATCTGGTCAACGATGCGTGCATCCTGCTCGGCAAGCCCAATGTTTACGGCTCGATTTTCCGCTTCGAAGGACAAGCCACAGTATTCGGAATGCCCGATGGCCCGTGCTACCGCTGCTTGTATCCGGAGCCGCCGCCGCCGGGTCTTGTTCCGTCGTGCGCGGAGGGCGGTGTGCTCGGCGTGCTGCCCGGAATCGTCGGCTCGATTCAGGCCATGGAAACGATCAAGCTGATTCTTGGCGCAGGCGACAGCCTGGCCGGCCGCTTGTTACTGTTCGATGCGCTGGGCATGAAGTTCCGCGAGCTGAAGCTGCGCAAAAATCCCGACTGCCCGATGTGCGGAAAAAACCGTACTATTCACCAGTTGATTGACTACTACGAATTTTGCGGCGTGCGCGGCGAAGAAGCTCCTGCGCCGGATCTGCAAGTTCCGGAAATGACGCCGCGCGAACTGAAGTCACGGCTGGATCGCGGTGATGACCTTTATATTCTAGACGTGCGGGAGCCGCACGAATATCAGATTTGCAACATCAAGGGACATCTGTTGCCGCTCGGCGAATTGCCGCGCCGTGTGCACGAACTCGATTCGTCGCGCGAAATTGTGGCCCATTGCCGCAGCGGAAAGCGCTCCGCCGAAGCCGTTGATTTCTTACGCAAGGCGGGCTTCCGCAAAATCCACAATCTCAAGGGCGGAATTCTGGCCTGGTCAGATGAAGTTGATCCCAGCGTTCCCAAATACTGATCATGCCGCAACCCGCACCAGGCCCAACCAAAACCGTGTTCGACGATTTGATGGAGCACAATAAGGGATACGCAAAGCGTTTTGATCTTGGCCACCTGCAAACACCGCCCATCAAGAAATTGGTGATTCTCACCTGCATGGATTCGCGCATGGACCTCGAACAGTTGCTCGGACTGAGCGTCGGCGATGCGCACATGATTCGAAACGCCGGTGGCATTGTCACCGACGACGCGATTCGTTCGCTGATTCTTTCCACGCAACTGCTGGGAACTCGCGCGATTGGCGTAATTCAGCACACGCAATGCGGCTTGATGTCTATCAGCGATGAAGAATTTCGCTGGAGACTCTCTTCGGAAACCGGGCGTGATGCGTCGCACTTGCGGTTCCATGCCTTTCGCGACATCGACCAGAACATTACAGACCAGGTTTTGCGTATCCGGCAAAATGCGTTTCTTCCCAAGCAACTTCAGGTGCGCGGGTATGCCTACGATGTGACGACTGGCGCGCTGCGCGAAGTCGTCGTTTCGTAAACTTTCACGTCCCGGTGGTTCGCGCTTTCCTATTTCTTCCGCTATCATTTGCAGTGCGCCGCCGCTCGCGGCCCGGAGACGGAATGTCCTCGACAAAAATCACCATCAACAACAACGGCAACATCCGCGTGGAAGGCGACTTCGAAATCGTCGATCCGCAGGGCACGCCGTTCGGTCTTGCCGGGCGTACCGTTATCGGCTTGTGCCGTTGCGGCCATTCGAAAAACAAGCCATTTTGCGATGGTTCCCATAACGCAGCCGGGTTCAACGACAACGTAGTTGCCCGTGATTTGCCTGCTGCAAAACCGAAAATCTAGCCAATTTAGTGGTCCGAATCGGGTGAGACTGTCTCAGACTGAGACAGATTGCTCCGCCCAGGTCAAAGGTGTCTAATCCCCACGTAACTCTAACGGAACAAATCGCTTATTTTGCGCGGTAGTGAGAATTCTCAGGTTCTCAGTGTCTCGGAGTTGCGATTCGAACTGTCCCGCATTTTTTCCCTTTCGTTAAGCGTAATCCTATCAAGCGATTACAAGGCCCCTATTCAGTCAGTGAGCGGGCATTGGCGTGCATTTATCGGGGCTTGCCGAGTTTCTTTGGGTATTGGGGGTTTTCTTGGGAAGTTGGTCCAAAATCGTTGGCGAATTGCGCAACCGTCCGGCCCTGGTTTGGGCCGCAGGGGTTTCGCTTGCGGCGATCTTGTTCCTGACCGGCCTTTTCTACCTTCGCGATGCGGACGTTTCCGGCAGCTATCAGACCTATTTATATGTAGAGGTCGGCGGCACACTTCTCAGCTTCTGCTACGCGGCTAACGCGCTGGTCCGGTTTCGCGGTACGCACGATCGCACCGCCCTCATCCTTTCCTTTGGTTTCGTGCTTTCCGGATTAATCGAGACGGTCGGCTACTTTCATTTCAATCACATTCTTCATATGGGCGGCGCGGGCCTGCACATCCCGCTTGGTTGGATGGTCAGTCGTACTTTGCTGGCCGTGCTGCTGCTTGCTGCAGTTGGTGTGGAGAAATACACCCCGACAGCGCGCCAGCCGAGCAAAGAGATCGCCATCGCGCTCCTGGTTGTGGCATTGGCTGCTTATGCCACCAGCGGCGCATTCTTGGCTGCGCCTTCCGCGCCCATTGCGCATCCCACGCATCTTCTTTCCCGTGTGTGGGATTTACTTCCCGCTTTGCTGTTCCTCGCTGCGGCCATAGCGTTTTTTCTGCGCATCAAGAAAGACGAAAAGTCCGCATCGGTTCTCGATTACTCACTTTTTCTAGTCTCTTCGATCAATGTCGTGTGCCACATCGCAGCGGCTTTTTCCCGGCATCTTCTGGATGGGCCATTTTTCTTCGCCGAATTGAGCAAGACCACCAGTTACGTGGTGATGTTATTTGGAGCCATGCTGGACCAGGCGCGGCTCTTTGATCAAGTCCGCACTCTGGCCGTCAGCGATTCCTTGACCGGCCTGGCGAATTATCGCCGCCTGCTGAGCGTGATGGAGGCGGAACTTGATCGTTCGCGCCGCACGCAGCGCCCGTTCAGCGTTGTGCTTTTCGATATGGACGGCCTGAAAGCCATTAACGATCAATATGGCCATCTGACCGGCAGCCGGGCGTTGGTACGGCTGGGCAAAATTCTCCGCAATCATTGCCGCGCGATTGATACCGCTGCCCGTTATGGCGGCGACGAATTCGCCATCGTCTTTCCAGAGGCCGATTCCGACATCGCCACGCGCATTGTGACTCGCATCCACGAAAAGATGTCATCGGATGCCGAAGCGCCAGCTCTTTCCGCCAGCGCCGGCACCGCTTCTTACCCCGCCGACGGCGACACTCCGGAAAAATTGCTCGCCGCCGCCGATCGCGCTCTTTACCGCATGAAGCATCGCGGTAGCTCCAGTATTCAAAATCTTTCGCGCATCGCCGCGTGCCTCTAGAGGATATGGACCAGCCCATGACCAAACAGTCCAGCCAAGTCCATCCTTACAATCGCGCCGAGCGCCGCATCCCCATGGAAATCAGCGTGTATCTCGAAGGCAACCGGCAAGCGCCCGGTGCCGAATCCACATTTACGGAAAATGTCAGCGAACGTGGCGCGCGCGTGGTCAGCTCGCGCCGCTGGGAGCCCAATGACCGGCTCACCATCGCTTCGCGCTCCGGAGAATTTCGTTCCTCGGCCCGGGTGGCTTACTGCCAGCCGATGCAAGGCGACGGCTTTGCCGTCGGCGTGGAGTTCCTCGAGCCGCGGGGACGATGGGTTGTTCAAAATGCCAGATAGCTTGGCCGAACGGCCTAGCGGAAGGGAGGGGAACCGAGCGAACATCAACAGGTGAATGTAGAATACTAGCGCGTAGTAAAAAATTTGAAACGCCGGACGGATCGAGAAGGAGCCGCCCGGCGTTTCGCTTTTTGCGCCGCGGGGTTTTCGACAAAGTCTTAGCCGTCGCGCGACTCGCTCAGGATCTCCTGGTAGGCGCGTAGGGTATTTTGCACCATGCAGGAAGCAGAGAATTGCGCTTCCATCTTGCGTCGTGCCTTTTGTCCGACGTGCTCGCGTAGCGAATCGTTGCTCAGCAGTCGCACTATTCCATCGGTGACGAGATCCGGTTTGGATTCCGCGACCAACAGTCCGTTTTCACCGTCGTCCACATATTCCGGCACGCCTCCGCTCGCAACCGCCAATACGGGAAGCCCCCAAGCCATCGCGGCCAGTAACGACGTGCCCAGCGGTTCGGCCAGCGAAGGGAAGACAAAAATGTCCAGCGCCGCATACACCTGCGCCACATCCTCGACGAATCCAGCGAAAATGATTGCCTCCTGCAGGCCGAATTGTTTTGTCAATGCTTCCAGCCGCTCGCGGCACGGTCCACCCCCTGCCAACAGCAATCGCGCTCCAGGAAACTTCGCGCGTACTGCCGGCATGGCACGCACCACGGTTTCTTGCCCTTTTTCCGGCAACAAATATCCGACACAGCCGAGTAAGTGCTGGTCGGCGGCCACGCTCCAACGTTGCCGTGCCCGTTCGCGGGCCTCGCTCGCGACCATTGGGGGAACTTCCACTCCTTCGTATAGCACCTCCACTTTGTCCGCGGGAATCCCAGACTCGACAACGCTGGCTGCCACGAAATGTGAAACTGCCAGAATGCGCTTGGCCATCCGATAACGCCTCTGCGCGATCACATTTTTTTGCAACGGGTAGGCTACGCGCCGCGACGCAACCACTGGAACTTTCTTGTGTGCACCGGCTAACCACGCTGCGGTTAGAGCATGTGGTTCGTTCGCATGCACTATATCGAATCGGCTCTGGGAAAGCAGTTTGCGCAGCACAAGCGCCGCGCGAGCGCGCTTCGCTCTTGTATCTACTTCATGTACTGGAATCCCTGCTTGCGCCGCCCGCTGTGCCAGCGGGGAATCGCGAATTGTCACCAACTGCGCATCATGCCGGCCTTCGCGCATTCCTTTCGCGGTAAGCAGCGCCTGATTCTGCCCTCCGCGCCATTCCGTTTCCAAATCCACGATCAGCGGAATCATCCGGGCATGCTCCGCTGACCACGCTGCGCGGCCAGCAGTTTGCCCAGTTTTCCATATTTGAGTTTTACGCTGCGTGCCGCCATGTGCGAGATCAGCGCGCCGCGGTAGCCATCCAGGAATCCTCCGCGCAAAACGAAATTCTGGAAAAAACTCCATGGCGTTGCCAGCCACATTGCCGGCCGCCAGCGTTTTTTCCCGTTCTCAAGCAATTGCTGCGCCGCCAGTGTCGAATAGCGTTCAACTTTCTCTTTGTGCTCCGCAAACGTGCGCACCGTGTAATGCAATAAATCTCCCGCCAACCGCCCCGGCGCTCCTTCAAAACGCAACGCTTCGTGAATCAGTCCGGTGAATTTCGCCGCGTCCCGGTGATACAGCCTGCGCTGCCAGTCCGGATACCAGCCGGAATGATGAATCCATTTGCCCAGGTACCACGTGCGCCGTGCCATTTCGTAAACACTTGCTTTGGGTTTTCTTTTTTTCCAGCTTAATAGCGCTGTCTGCAGTTCGCTGCTGACTTCTTCGTCCGCCGCAAGCACGAAAATCCATTCGTTCGCAGCGCGCGACGCCGCGAAATTTCTTTGCTCAGCATATCCGTTGAACTCGCGCTTGATAAAAATTGCGCCGTGTTTTCGGGCGATGCTTTCTGTCCCGTCCGTGCTCCCGGAATCCACAATCACGATTTCGTCAACGATTTCCCGCAGCGATGCCAGTGATCGGGAAAGATTGTGTTCTTCATTCAGTGTGATCAAGCACGCGGATAGGCGATTCATAGCGCGGAAGTCTCTGAGAGGCAGCTTAAGTATCGCACAATCCTGCTCGTGCCTTCTGCCTGGCTGCGGCCTCTGTGATAGCATTGTGGCTCGAATAACTGTCAGGAGACCAAGCTTGTCTGAACATCTTTCGCGCAAGGAACTAAAGCAGGACAAATTTCGCGAATCCATCGAGCACGGCGCTGAAGCGGTCTATTCTCACAGTCAAGCCGCCGCCATTCTAGTAGCGGTCGCTGTCGCTGCAGTCCTGCTCTATGGCGGATGGAAATTTTACAACGATCGCCAGACGGTCCTCGCGTCTGCCGCTCTCGATGACGCCATGAAAATTTATAACGCGCCTATTCGCCAAGCGAACGTCCCCATAGAGGCTGGCGAGCTCACATTTCTCGACTCGCAGACGCGCTCGCAGGAAGCGTCACCGAAATTTGCGGCTGTCGCGGACAAATTTTCCAGCACCAACCCCGGCAAACTCGCTCGCTACTATGAAGCGCTGACACTTCTCGATCTGGAGAAACAGAATCAGGCACTCGAATCTCTCAAAAAAGTTGTGGGCGGCAGCGATAAGGAACTTTCCGCGATGGCCCAGTATCAAATGGCCAACATCTATGCCCGTACCGGTAAGACTGACGACGCGGTCAAGACCTATCGCGCTGTTGCCGACGCGAAATCCGTTCTCGTGCCGAGGCCATTGGTTCTGATCGAACTCGCGGATCTGCTCAGCCAGAGCAAACCCGCGGAAGCGACAACGCTTTACGAGCAGATCAAAAAAGAGTATCCAAGTTCCGCGGTTTCCGAGCGCGCCGACCGTGGCCTCGATATGCTTGCTCCTAAATCCTGAAGCTGCTCCAGGCTCTCTACTCGATGGAGCGGAACATCCCGAATCCCTCCTCACTTTCGAACCTTGCCATGCGCGAAGAATTTTCGCGCGGACGCCGCTTCCATGAACCCCGCCATCTTTATCGCACCGAATATGCGCGCGACCGCGATCGTATTATCCACGCCCGCGCTTTTCGCCGCCTGGAAGCAAAAACTCAGGTCTTCACTACTCGCTATTCGGACCATTTTCGCAATCGCCTGACGCACACGCTCGAAGTCACGCAAATCGCGCGCACTGTCTCTACCGCGCTCGGACTGAACAGCGAACTGGCGGAAGCTCTAGCCCTGGTGCACGATATCGGCCATCCGCCGTTTGGCCACGCTGGCGAACGCAAACTCAACGAACTGATGCAAGCGCACGGCGCCTCATTCGATCACAATCTCCATGCGCTGCGCATCGTCGAGCAGTTCGAACACCGCTATCTCGAATTCACCGGCCTCAATCTCACATTTGAAGTGCGCGAAGGCATTATCAAACACTCGCGCGACTATCGGCCGGGTACTTCACCGGATCTCGCCGAATACCTGCTGGAACTTCGTCCGCCACTCGAGTCGCAGCTCATCGACTGGGTAGACGAAATCGCTTACAACACCGCCGATCTCGATGATGCGCGTGAAGCCGAGCTTCTCGATTTCGATCTTCTCCGCGCCGAAGTGCCGCTATTCGCGCAGGCCTATGCGCTGGTAGATCGCGCTCATCCAGCCGCAAAGGAAAAACTCAAATTTAGCGAAGCCCTTAAAGACGTTTTGAACGCCCTCGCCTCCGATTTGATCGAGACGACAGCCGCACGCACCAGCCAATCGGCAGTCACTTCCATCGACGAAGTCCGACACTGGCCGGAGCGCCTGGCCGGAATGAGTTCGCAAATGTCAGCGGCGAACGCCAGCTTGAAGCATTTCCTGGCTATAAATCTCTATAGCAACCCGGCGATTACAAGCGATCGCGATCACTCCATCGAATGTCTCGCGCGCCTTTTTCATTTCTACCTCGGCAACCCGGAATCGATGCCGCCCGATCACGAACAACAAGCCCTCACCGTTCCCCGTCATATCGTCGTTTGCGATTACATCGCCGGCATGACCGATCAATTTCTGCTGAAGCAATATCGCGATCATTTTGGAAATGCCGCGTCGCCTGGTCTTCCGGCAGCGTAAGGACTTGCGCCACGGGCGGTCTGAAATCCATCATGGAAGTGTTTTTCGGCCGGCCAATCAGGAGCGTTGCATGGTTAGAATTCGTACTATCGCACTCGTGGCATTGCTGCTGCCCTCGCTGGCTTGCGCTGCGCAAATCCCGGGCCTGACCTCCAAGCCGGCTGCCAAATCAACTCCGTCCGCCAACGTGCCAGCGGATCCGCTCGGACGAGGAACTCCGCACGGCACCGTGCTCGGTTTTCTTCACGCCGCACAGGATGAAAATTATTCTGTCGCCGCGCAATATTTCCAGCCCGCGACCGGCCACCATCGCCTCGATCCCACGGAAGAACAAGATCTCGCCGCGCAACTTCTCGCAGTCATTAATCAAAAAATTCTGACGTCTTCTCTGGAGTCACTCAACGACGACCCGCAAGGCCGGCTCGATGATGGGTTGCCTCCGAATCAGGAACTCCTCACCGGCGTTCGCGAATCCATTGGCGTATTTTCCGTCGAACTCCTGCGTCTCGACGACGATCATGGCAACAAACTCTGGTACATCTCGCGCAAAACCCTGGACACCATTCCCGAGACCTACGATTCGCTGCAATTTTCTGACATCGAAAAAAAGCTTCCGTCTTACCTCACCAAGCATCGTTTTCTCTCCATGCCCCTTTGGCAGTGGATTGCCATTCTGGTCGCCCTTCCGCTGGCGGTCGTGGCCGGATGGATTCTTTCGCTGCTGCCGCGTATGGCCGTCCGTTATTACCGAAAAAAGCTCGACCCCGCCGCGGTCCCCGCACAAACTCTCTTTCACATCGGTCCGGGCACGCTGCTGCTTGCCGCTCTGGTTCACTATGTTTTTGTTTTTTATATCGGAGCGTCTATCGTCTACCGCCAATATTATCGGCGTGTGATTTGGATCTTTCTTGCGGTGGCGTTTTACTGGCTCGTGATTCGCGTTACCCGTGAAGTTTCCGCGCGCCTCGCAAGCCGCCTCACTTCAAGCGGACGCATGGCCGAGCGTTCCATCGTCTCGCTTGCGCGGCGCGTGCTTGAGGTAACCGTCTTTATCGTCGTCGCTTTGATTGTGCTCAGTGGTCTTGGTGTGAATGTCACCGCAGCTCTCGCCGGCCTGGGTATCGGCGGTCTGGCCATCGGCCTCGGCGCGCAAAAAACATTCGAAAATCTGCTCGGCGGTATTTCCATCTTGATCGACAAAGCGCTGGTCATCGGCGATCCCTGCCGCATCGGCGATCAGCGCGGCGTTGTCGAGGACATCGGCCTGCGCTCCACGAAACTTCGTACCGAAGAACGCACCATCGTTACCATCCCCAACGGCACTGTCGCCACTGCCGTTCTGGAAAATTACCGTCAGCGCGATAAGATTCTTTTTCGTCAGTTAGTCCGCCTTCGCTACGATCTTTCTTCCGACCATCTGCGTTACCTTCTCGACGAGGTTCGCGCGGTGCTCAAACAAAATAATCGCGTCGAAAACGCCACTTCGCGCGTTCGCCTTCTCCGCATGGCGGAATATTCGATTGAACTCGAGATCTACGCCTACATCCTGGTGCGCGACTATGCCGAATTCCTGGCTTTGCAGGAGGAACTTATTCTTTCGATTGTGGACGCGATTGAAAAAACCGGCGCAGCCATTGCCCTTCCATCTATTGGGCCTGTCTTCACGCAAGACGCCTGGATCGATCCGGAAAAGGTCAAAGCAGCCAAAGCCCACTCTGAGAAATCCCGCGCTTCAGACGCGCCCGACAATTCACCGGTCACCTGATCCTTACGAGTGTTTTGGTCCGTCATTCCGAGCCAGCAGCGACCCTGCCGGCCGCAGGCGAGGAATCTCTCTTCGATCGATCCGCGCTCTCAACTATTCCTGCGATGCGAACGTGTTGCACGCAGCGATCGATCCGCTGTCAAATCCTTGCTGAAACCAGTGCATTCGCTGCGCCGACGACCCGTGCGTAAACGAATCCGGCGCCACGTGCCCGGTGGACATTTTCTGCAATCGATCGTCGCCTACCGCAGCCGCGGCCCCCAGCGCCGACTGTATGTCGCCTTGCTCCAACAAATTCCTTTGCTGTGTCGAGTGCGCCCACACTCCCGCATAACAGTCGGCCTGTAATTCCACCTTCACCGAAAGCGCGTTATCCGTGCGCCGGTTTCCCTGATTCATCTGTCGCACGCGGGCTTCGGTGCCAACGACTTTCTGAATGTGATGGCCAATTTCGTGCGCCAGCACGTACGCCTGCGCGAACTCTCCGGGCGCACCAAATCGCTGCTTCAATTCATCGTAGAATCCCAGATCGATATAGACTTTTTCATCTTGCGGACAATAGAACGGTCCAGTCGCTGACTCCGCTCCGCCGCATCCCGATTGCGTATAATTCCGGAACAATACCAGCTTGGCGTGACGATAGGGCCTTCCCGCCTGCTGCGGCAAGATCTGCTCCCAGGTTTTTTGCGTGTCGTCCAATACGAAGGATACGAACTGCACTAGCGGTTGTTCCTGCTGATCGCGCGCGGGATTTGGCTGCCTCGCGACCGGCGCGTTCGGAGAACCACCGCCTCCGCCGCCCAACAAAGCAAAAAAGTTCTGCTTAAAGACCAGGCTCAGCACCAACAGGATCAGGGCGCCACCGATCCCCAGGTGCATGCCTCCAAACTGGAATCCTCTCCCGCCGCCTCCGCCTTCATCCCGGCGATCTTCAATATCCTGGCTTTCTCCGCCTGGCGTCCATTTCATTTTGTTCTCCTGCCCCGCGATTTGCAGACGATGGTATCACTTTGATTTTTATTTCGCGTCAATGGTTCGTTTCGGGATAACCGCTCTCAGCAGGAAAACTCGTTGGCCCCGGCTGTGCATGCTCCGTTGTTCATGGATGTACTTCCTCGGGTTCCTCGCCGGGTAATGTGGGATTCTCCACTCGTTCCGGTGCATCAATGCGAATCTCTGTCAGGTCGGACAGCAAATTGGCTGCCCAGCGATACACGTTGTAATCCTTCACTTTCAGCCGCATGCGGTACATCCTGGCCGCTTGTTCATCGTCGGGCATTTCCAGCGCGCGCAAAATTGCCGCCGCAGTTTGCTGCACATCGTAAGGATTTATCTGCAAGGCATCCGTCAACTCCAGCGCCGCTCCCGCAAACGTGCTCAGAATCAGTACGCCGTGCTCGTCATCGCGCGATGCCACAAACTCTTTCGCCACCAGATTCATCCCGTCGTGTAGCGAAGTCACCATGCACAACGATGCCGCGTGATAAAACCTGGTGATCTCATGGTGCGAGTGGTGTTTCTTGAACAGCACAATCGGCTTCCACTTTCCCGATTGGAATCGGGAATTTATTCGGTCCGCTTCCGCCGTCACTTCGTCCAGAAATTGCTGGTATCTTGGAATGTCCGTCCGGCTCGGTGCTCCGATCTGCACAAACGAAAACCGCCGGTGGTACGCCGGATTCATTTCGATGAACCGCTCAATTCCCCGGAACCGTTCCAGTATTCCCTTGGTGTAGTCCACACGGTCCACGCCCACGCCCAGCAGTGAACCTTCGATCCCCAATTCATCGGATAGTTTCGCCCGCTCTGCCCCTGCGCTTCGCCATTCTTGCTTTGGCTTTCCGTCGGGAAACGCCACGCTGATCGGATACGGTCTGACACGCGTCACATGTCCCTGCCGATTTACCGCAAAGCGATCCCATTCCGTCAATGCTTCCACCGACCGGTCCACCGTCTCCAGGAAATTGTTGCAATGTGTCTGGGTATGAAATCCGACCAGGTCTGCGCCCAGCAATCCGTCCAGAAGCTCGCGCTGAAACGGGCAAATCGCAAAAACTTCCGCGTTTGGCCACGGAATATGCCAGAAAATCGCCACTCGCGCATCTGGCCTCGCTTCTTTCACCATTTTCGGCAGCAACGCGAAGTGGTAGTCCTGCACCAGCACGATCGGCGCTTCCACTCCTTCCATCTCCTGTAACACCGCGTCGGCAAATCGCCGGTTCGCTTGCTGGTACTGCCGCCAATCCTCTGGCCGGAACGTCGGTCTGGTGTGCGCGATATGGCATAGCGGCCACAACCCTTCGTTCGCGAATCCTTCGTAGTAACCTTTTACTTCTTCTTCGGTCAGCCACACCCGCCGCAACGTATAGCTCGGCAAGTCCGGCGGCACTCGCAGCCGGTCCGATGCGTCCACTGTTTCCCGGTCCGCATTTCCTGAGCCATGCGCCACCCACGTGCCATCACTTGCCACCAATACCGGCTCCAACGCCGTCACCAGCCCGCTCGCCGGCACCAGCGCTTCCGGTCCTCGGTCGCTCTTCACGTGCATGTACGGCTCACGGTTGGAAACCACGAAAAGCGGTTTTCCTTTTAATTTGCTTTGCAAGCTGATGCGCAAACGCTCCGCCGTCCATACCGAAGCGTGCGTCTCCCGCAATTGCGCTTCCTCGGCTGCCGCTGCTCGAGCCGCACCCAGATCGCGCGCCAGATGCGTCATTTCCTCGTTTAATTGGTCGAAAATTTCGCCTTGTGGCAATGAAGCGGGTATTTGCGTTTCGCCGGCGCGCAGCGTTCGCAGCCATTTTGCAGTGCGCTTCAATGGATCCAAAAATGTCGAACGCACCAGCACCAGCGCCAGCCCGCTGATCAGCAGCGTTTCCAACAACGCCGTCAACAACGCATCGCGAACCGTCAGCAGCACCCGGTAATTGATATAACTGGTGTCGAAGGTCACCAGCAGCGCGCCCGCGCTTCTTCCGCCGCGCTCCAGCGGAACTGCATACAAGTACACCGGAGCCTCGCCCACAATGGTGAATTCGCCCTGCCCTGCGTTCTTCTCGATGCTGTGTTTTGCCGTCGGCGGCGATTGCTTAAACTCGTCTCCCAGCGTTGCCGTCATTACCCGCGAGTTTCCGTCCGTTTCGTATACCGCGATGCCCTTCATGTGCTCGCGCTGCGCGAAACGGTCCACTACCTTCTGCATCGCCCTTTCCGAGCTACGGTCGCTTTTCTCGAACAGCGGGTCAATCGCTTCCTGCAGGCTCTCCGCCAGCAATTCCGCCCGCCGCGATAAATCGGTTCGCAGATTCCGTCGCTGCGTCCTCACCTGGTACGCCGCAAACAGCAGCGACACCAGCGCCACGCTGATGATCAATGGCAGAACGAGTTTCAGTGTCGTCCGCAATCTCTATCCTCTCTCAGGGTTGCAACGCTCTAAATCATTCGCGGAGCGCGGGCCGGTTGTTTCCGCGCCTGAGGACTACTTGAGAATGCGAAGTATTTGCCTTCGCCGGACTTGGCTGGCAGCCCGCCCGATTGCCTAGAGGTTCAGATGAGTAAAAGTTCGTGCTTCCACGCCATTTTCTCAGCAGTCTTTAACCACTCGTATTTCTTCCTTTTTTAACTTATCAGCCTCGGTTAATACTCGCCGCGCATCGGCGATTTCCAGACCGCGACAGTGAAAAATGCCATGAAAATCGTAGCCACGGCGCAGATGGTTCGTAGTTTCATGAGCAAGGCCCCTTGTTGTATTTCACCAAACACGTAAATGGTTCCCAGCAGGAATGCTGCCAGGTGTTTGGGCTAGACACCACCTTCTTAACATCCTTGCGATCATACAGATACTAGGAAATCCCTGTATGCATTTCCGGTACTGGAGCTAAGCCCGGCGTGCAAATATTCCGCGTGTTGTGCCGTCTGTACATGATTACCTTGGCCGCCCCAGCAATCCCTGACGAACTTGCCCATAGCACCTTTCCGGCTATTGCAGCTTCGCGTATTCCGCCTTAGCCGCGCTCAACAGCGGCAATCCCGCGTCAGCGTCCTTCCACGTCGCGAAGAAATCCTGATACGCCGCGCGCGCCTTCCCTGTATCGCCCTCCATCGCGTACGCGCGGGCCAAATACAGCTGTGACAACCAACAACTCGGATTCTGCCATCCATCATTTTTCAACTTCATCGCGGACTGAAACTCCCTTTCCGCCTCCTGCGGTTGGTGGTTTTGCAGAAATGCCTGTCCAGCCACGGCCTGCACTTCGGCGTCGCCTTTGTCGTACGACGAAGCAGACTTCAAAAGCTCCACCGCCTTGGCCCCATTTCCGTGATTGATTTCAATCTGCGCGCGGACGGCCGGAAGATACATCGCCTGAAACCATTTATCCTGCGGCCGCTTGCGAGAAAGTTCATCGACCAAATGCAAAGCCGCGCTGTCGTTCCCGGTCAACGCGTAAGTGAAGGCGACGCATGACACCACATTTGGGCTTTCTGAAATCGCAAGCGCTGCGGAGGGATCGGTTTTCTGTTGGCTCTTGCCGCCAACTAGCGCACTGAGCCAAGCCTTCTGACATGTCGCCAGGGCTTGCAGTTCGGAAAACCCTTCGCGCCGCGAAATCTCTTCCGCCTGCGACAAAAACTCCAGCGATTTTCGCAATTGGCCGTGACCAGCTGCCCTTCGTGCTTCAGCGAATGGCAAAAAGGTTACATAAGTGGCCGGATCACGGCTCACGACGGCCGATTCCTTTTCCCGGGTTACCGCGTCTCCCTCGGCCAAGGCATTCAGTGCTAGCATGGCGTGAAGCGTTATGGAGTCATCCGTTTTTTGCAGACCGCTCTTCGCGATCGCTTTGGATTCTTCGAATCTGCCAAGCGCTGAATAGCCAAAGGCCGCGTTCAGATATCCGTAATTGGAGTCCGGCGCGACGCGGATGCCCTCCAATGAGTATTGAATCTCCTTTTCGTGATCTCCCAGTTGGCTATAGAGCACCGCTATATTCGAGGCCGGTGCCTCATCGTTGGGATATGTCTGATGATACAGCTGCCAGGTTTGCAGGCTCTGTTCGATATCACCGATCGCGTCGTAGTAATGTCCGGCGATGTATAGCCGCTCGCGCTCGCTGGCCCGGTCTTTCAGGTCGAAGGCCTGCTTCAAGTACCGCTCATAAAGAGCCATCTGCCCTAAGTTGTGGTAAGTACTGCCAAGGTATGCGTGCGCCGAAGCAAAGTTTGGATCCAGTTCAATGGCATGTTTAAGCAGAGCAACGGCGCCAGGTTCATTCCCCTTCAATCGCGCCGCCGTTCCTTCGCTGTACGCCTTCAGCGCCTCCAGCGAAGCAGTGGTCGCCTCGTCCAGTGGCTTGTCGAATTTCTTCACCGAGGCCAGCGACTCACCGAGCTTCCCGCGTAGGCTGGAAACGCCGGTTCCCAGCATGCTCAATACATCGTCTTTTTTCGACGCCTGCACCTGCTCTTGCGCAATGTTGTCGCCCGTCGCCGCATTCACCGCGTTCAGCGTGATCAAGTATTGGTTTCCGACCGAGGCAATGGACCCTGTTAGCATCGCTTTAATGGCGTTTCGCGAACAAATCTGTCTTCCGATCTCCGGAGTAATCCGCGCATCTGGCGCTTGCCCCATGAGCTTCAATGTCTGTTGAATTTTTTGATCCGAGACCACATTCAAATACGGTGACTGGCCAAGCCCGACTGCCGTCGCGCTCTTCAATGTTCCGTCAAACACCGCGTCGCCCGTAGTGTTCGTAAAATCCGTTACCAGAATTAAGTCTTTATCGCTCAAGCCACGCGCGGGACGCTGCCAGAAGAATATTCCTCCCGCGACCACCACAATCGCCGCAGCAATAGCGCCCCACGCTCTCTTGCTGGTCGTCCACGCCGGAACAGTAATCGTGGTCGAACCGGATTTCGCCCGCGCCGCGCTCGCGGCACTACTTGCAGCCGCCGAACCCGCCAATGGAGTAACTCCAGCCACTGCCGCCGCTTCTCCAGAACTCGCAGCTCCCGCCTTCGATCCTGAATCATGCACCGCCGCCGGCACCGCGCGCGTGGTCGTATCCCGCTTCAGCCGCGCCAGGTCGGCATGCATCTCCGCGGCGCTCTGGTAACGCAAATTGCGATCTTTTTCCAGAGCCTTGCCGATAATGTCTTCCAGCTTCGCCGGCAAATCTGGATTCAGCCGCATCGGCGCCGTCGGCTCTTTCTCCAGAATCGCGTTGAAAATCACCGCTGAGGTATCTCCGCGAAACGGCAACGCCCCAGTCGCCATTTCGTACAGCACCGTCCCGAACGAAAACAAATCCGTTCGCGCATCCAGTTCTTTGCCGCGCGTTTGTTCCGGCGACATATACGACACGGTTCCGATTGTCGTGCCGGGATTCGTCAAATGGCCGCTGTCCAGCGTATCCGCCGAAGTCGCGCCAGCCTTACTGGAAGAACTGGTGGCGGCGGTGATTTTGGCCAAACCAAAATCCAGAATTTTGGCGTGGCCGCGGCTGGTGACAAAAATGTTGGCCGGCTTGATGTCCCGGTGCACGATGCCTTTCGCATGCGCCGCTTCCAACGCCTCCGAAATCTCAATCGCCAGCGCCAGCAGCGTATCCGTCTCCATCGCTCGCCCGCCCAGCGCGTGCTTCAGCGTTACTCCTTCCAGAAATTCCATGGCGATGAACGCACGGCCGTCCTGCTCGCCAATGTCATAAATTGTGCAAATGTTCGAATGATTCAGCGCCGAAGCCGCCTTGGCCTCCCGCTTGAATCGCTCCAACGAGTGTGGATCTTGTGCCAGCTCTTCGGGAAGGAACTTCAGTGCCACCGCTCGGTCCAGCCGTGTATCTTCGGCTTTATAAACCACTCCCATTCCGCCGCCACCCAGTTTTTCCTGGATACGGTAATGCGAAATGGTCTGCCCAATCAGCGAAGAAGAGTCCGGCATTTGCGGCTAATCTTAGGTTCTACGTCATTCCAAGTCAACGAATCACCTGTCCCCGCTGCGACACATTCCTTAAAGTTATCTGTCAAGTACTATCGATACTGGTCATATAGAGGGTTTTGCCGCAATTCCGCGATAGAATTGACCGTAACCTGAGAACACCTATGGCCGTCGGACACCAGGACTTCACTCAGAAAAAGCCGGACCAGCTTGTGTATCTCGAGCTCGGCGTAGGCAACGGTGGAATGTTGCTCACGATTTCCGAGGATGGTTTTCGTTTTCGCGCCGTAACTCCGGTGCGCGCCAACACCAGCGTGCCTTTTGCATTTTCCCTGGACGGTAGAAACCGCCTGGAAGGCGAAGGAACCGTGGAATGGGTCGAAGAAGACGGCAAGAGCGGGGGCATGCGTTTTACTGAAGTTTCGCCGGAATTTCACGCGACGCTCGGCGCATGGCTCAATTCGGATGCTTCGCGTCAGGCGGGGCGCGAAGTCACGCCTGATGCCGCCACCCCGCTCGACACCATGGAAAAAATCCGCCAGGAATTGCGCGCCGGTTACCCGCAGCGGCCCGCCGACGCAACGCCGGCGGCGAGGGTTCCCGAACAAAAACCAGCGCCGCGCGCTTTTCCCCACACCGTCGCGCAAAAAAATGTTTCCGAAAAAAGCAGCCCCGATAAAAACTTTTCTGAAAAAAATGTTACAGAAAAAAGTTTACCGGCACAAAAGAAACCGACAATCTTTGCGCGAACGTCGGAAGGAATGTCCGATTCGAAAGAGCCATTGACCGCGAGCCGGCTGTTTCCACTTTCTTCCGCAAACTCGACCGAACCACAAAAACCCGCAACGGTATCTTCGGCGTTTTTGAAGCCGGCTAGCGAAGCTAAGACACCGGCGGTGCCACCTGCGCCTGTGATGCCAGCCAAACCGGTTGAATCCGTTCCTAAGGTTCCGGCGAAAAGGGAAGCGCCGTATACTCCAGCGAGTTCGGCACTTTTTCGGACCGCGCCGAAGCCTCCGGGAACGCCTGTCGCAGCGGAGCCCCCTGCTGCTGAGCCTCTTGTCGCGACGGAAACGTTTGCTGCTGCGCACGCGAGGCCGTTCATTCCGCCGCTGGAAGAGTCGTTCGAACAAGCCTGGGAGCGCGCCGAGCTTTCTTCTCCGCCCGATTCGCCGCATTTGAGCCGCGCTGCGGCGGGCAGCATCATCGCCATCGCGCTGGCGATAATTTTAGGAGCGCTCGCGTATAACTTCCGCCAGGATATCGGCAGCATTTTTATCCAACTGGGGCAATCGATATCCGGGGAAAACCGGACGGCCGCTCCTGCTCCTTCTCATGAAACCAAACCAGATACGACGCCATCCGCTGAGGCGAATCAAACCACGTCACAGCCCGCCCCTTCACAATCTGTCACTTCGCAGCCACAGAACGCTCCTGCGGAATTAGGGAATGCTGGCAAATCTTCCGCGAGCTCGACCAACAAAAATACAGCGGCGGGATTAGCGACGACCACCCCGGGAGCGTCCGGAGTAAAAAGCGGCGGTGCAGTGCCGCCGGTTGTGAACGTCCCCGAAAATTCCGCGCCAAGTGTTGCGGCCGATCTACCCGCGAAAACCGGCGGGGGCGATTCTGGAATTGGACAAGAGGAATTCGCTGCTGCTCAAGATGTTTTGCGTGGCGGCAACCGTCAGAGGGATTTGTCCAGAGCAGTAGCATTGCTTTGGTCCAGCGTGAAAAAAGGATATGTGCCGGCGGAAGTGACGCTTGCGGATTTATATCGCCGGGGTGATGGAGTAGAAAAAAACTGCGACCAGGCGCGCGTTTTGCTGGTGGCAGCTTCGAAAAAAGGCAGTTTCGAAGCGCGGCAAATACTGGAGCAAATTGCCGAGCGGGGCTGCGAATAGTTTTGCCACACGCTTACTGGATTTCTGTGATCAATTTTAACTACTTCCCGTGGTTGAAGCCGCTGCCTGGCCGAAGAGAGTCCTCGGAGGGGATGCCACAGAGTCACAGAGCGCACAGAGCAGAACAGATGACGATCGTGGTGGAAGGATTTGTGAAACGGGTTCGTTTGCGGGCGGGGCGGATTTTTTGGCGACGGCTTTTTGCGTGGCGCTGAGCAGGTGCGAGAGAAAAGTTTTTGGAACGTTGCGAATGATGGGATTGACGATCCATGCGAAAGCGAACGGTACAGTGCGGCTGAGTTCGATAGCTTCGACTTGAATGTAAGTTCCTCCGTTTTTTTCTTCGATGTGCCACCAGGTACAAAGTTTCCACAGATAACCGCGTGAATCGGCGGGCGGAAGTTCATACTCGTTGGGCGTGGCGAAATTTTCCACGTCGGCCACGCGCGTGGAGCAGGAGCGAATCTGCGTGCGTGTGGGCGAGTAGTTCGCGGTGCGCGAAGCGAAATTGACGTTGAAAACTGCGGTGACAATGGTCTTGCTGTAAAACTGCAGAAAAACTTCGCTGTCGTTTCCGTTCTGAGAGAGCAATCGGGATTGGCGGACGTCCGGAAAATAATTTTCCTTTTCGTGCGCGTAATCTTCCAGGACGGATTTGGTTTGTGCGAGGGTGACGCCAGGAAGAAAGGCGATGCCGATCCAGTGATGGATGATGCCGCCGGGAACGTGGATGTGGTGGCCGTGATCGAGAGTATGAAGCTGTTCAAGGTAAAACTCGTTGCGGCGGAGTTGTGCGTCGATTTCGTGGCGGCGCGGGTCGGGGAATTGGTCGATGTAGAGGAAGTGGCCGGCAAGGAGATCGGAGTCCATGTGGGCTTCGGTTTTGTCGCGGTAAAGGTCAAAGGCGGCCAGAGTTTCTGGCTTGGGCTCGTGGGCGCGGGCGAGCGGAGCAAGAAGGGAAAGGGTGGCAGCGAGCAGGGTTGAGAAGAAGGAGCGGGAGATGGCTGGCTGCACGAGAGAAGTGTCCTGTAAACCTTTCGATGCCAGGGTTTGCAAGTACAAACCCTGGAACCCGTCCATCGCGGGCTTGTAAGTACAAACCCTGAACCCCTTTTGCACTCAGAGTTTGTAAGTACAAACCCTGAAACCCGGTCTGAGGGATTGGATGAACATCGGAAGTGGGAGGTTAGGGTAAAAGACGGCGCCGGTTCCATTTTGGAACGGGCGGTATGTAAACGCGAAGTCGGGGAAAATTTTGGAAGAGGAGGGAGTAGAGATGAGATTCGTCGGGACGGCGTGGGAATACCCATAAGAAATCTGCGCCAACGGCCCCTCGCGAAAAGACTCGGGGGTGAAGGCGCCTACCGGGGTACTTTGCGTAACAGTGGCAAATACAGGACTTATTTCTGCAAGAGCGAAAAAGAGTACAGAAAAGCGAAACCGCGCTATTGAAAGCAATGGAGAGACACGGAGGGTGCCCCATCCTTGCGCATCTGGTTCTTGCAAGGGTGGATCTTGGAGTCGCTGGGTGCCCCAGGTGCCGGTTTAGCACCTTGGGACTTCTGACTCCCCTTGCCTTCTGCTTCTTACACCCATCCAAGAAAGCTCGAAAGAGTGAATCACTATTTTACTTGGGTGATCAGTGCTGTCTTGCCGGGTGTTCAACGAGACTTGGGAGAATAAGCCCCAAGCAGGAAGGAAGAGCCGGAGAAGGCTAAAGCTACGAAGAGGCTGACGAGTTCGTCGGTGTTGGGGGGACTGGCGATTACGCGTGGAGTGTGAAGAGTTACGACCCAGAGAAAGAACATTAGTCCGAGGAGGGTCGAGGCCAGGCGGGAGAAAATGTGGACGGCAATGGCTACTCCCGCGGCGATGAAGGCGGTGCCGGTGAAGTATGCGAGGAAGAGATGGGCCGGCATCCAATTGGGGATTAAGAAGGCGATGTACTGCGCGTACATAAAATGTTGCACGCCGAAGATGATCATGGAGAAGGCGTAGATGTAGCGACCAATGATGGCGAGCATGGGATTGGCCGAGCTGAGGAATTGGATTGTAGAACCTTTGGAGAGGAGAGCTGCCAGTATGAATGCGGCTCCGCCCAGGGCGAAGGTTTCGAAGGCGCGAGTGCGCGTGTTGCCATCGTGAATAATTCCTGAAAAATGCTTGGCGGCGTGGAGAAAGACTACGCAGAACATGAAGAGCAGGCCGAGGATCGTGGCGGAGATGCGGGCTTCTTTGTTGATGAGGAGGCTGATGCTGATCACCAGCAGGATGGCGCCTGCTACATAGGAAAAAATGTGTTCGCCGTGGGTCCAGGGAGGGACGGGAGGCATGCCGCCTTGCCAGCGGCCGCGGGCGAGATATTCAACGGCGAAAACGATCAGGGGAATGGCGAAGAAGAAGCGGCCGAGCTTGGTCAGTACGCTGTTCATGGTGTCCTTTCGGGTGAACCATATTAGACGGGAGGCAGATAAAAGTGTCCAGACCTGTCTCTAAATTGGAGCCTCGGTACCCTGAAGCCTAACTCAGGGGCTAAAGCCCCTTACATTCGCGTGCCCCCCAGTGAATCACAGCATTTTGGCGCTGGATTTCTTGACTTGCGCGGGACGCCACCCAATAATGGATAGGCATGAGTGCGAGCGCTAGAGGTGCAGAGTCGATGTTCCTGGATGTAAAGGAACTGGCAGTCCACAAGCTGAACATCCGGAAGAGCTACGCTCCGGGGAAGATCGATTTCCATACGGCTGAGTTGAAGCAGATTGAGCCGCTGGAAGTAGTGGCTACTGCTGAGCTGATTGACGCGCAAATTCGAATTACCGGGCAGCTGGAAACGAAAATTGAGTTGCAGTGCGGACGTTGCCTGGAGCCGGTGGTTGAGGATGTGCAGCGGCACTTTGACCTTTTTTATAGTCCGATGCCGAAGATGAGCAAGCCGGAAGAAGAGCGGCTGAAGGATTTGGACGCAGACATCGGATTTTATAAGGACGATGGGCTGTTTTTGGCGGATGTGTTGGCGGAGCAGGTGTTGTTGGCGGTACCGATGAAAGCGATTTGCCGCAGCGATTGCCGCGGGCTGTGCGCGGCTTGCGGTGCGAATTTGAATCACGAAGAATGCCGGTGCGAGACTCATGCGACAGACCCTCGGTTGGCTCCTCTGGCGCGATTGAAGCAGGACTGGCTTAAGAAACAATAATTTAGGGTAGTGGCAGAGTTTTCTAAGTGGTTAGGTGTGTGGACGCGGTGTGGAAACGACGAGTAAAGCAAGAGCAGCGGGATAACCCTGCCTGCGGTAGGCAGGCCGCTGCTACATCAAGAAGGAGCGGAGGGATGAAACCTTCGCTACACAAACAAGCTAGAAAAGACAAGGAGTAGTACGATGCCCAATCCAAAGAGACGCCATTCCAAGCGACGGACCAGCACGCGCCGGGCTCACGATCATTTGTCGAAGCCCGCGTTTGGAGAGTGTCCGCATTGCCATGAAATGAAACAGCCTCACCATGCGTGCCCCAGTTGCGGCTACTACAAAGGCAAGCCGGTGAAAGAAGCTCGCGCGTAGGTTTTGTGGAATAGGACGGCGGCACAGAGCTTGTCTCCGGCAGGCTGACTTGCCAGCGGCAAGCAGGCTGCCACATGAGTTTCGCAAGCGGTCTTTTTTAGCTCAGGGTTTGTAAGTACAAATCCTGAAATCCAGAAGCGGCATTAGGCCCCCAATGATCACAATTGCCGTGGATGCGATGGGAGGGGACAATGCGCCCCGTCCCGAGGTTGAAGGAAGTGTACTGGCTGCACGCGAATTAGGAGTACGCGTGATGCTGGTTGGGCAGCCGCAGGTGGTGAAAGCGGAACTGGCGAGGCACGACCGCAGCGGGCTGAAGATTGAAATTGTGCCGGCGAGTGAAGTGATCAGCATGGACGATCACCCGGCGCAGGCGTTTCGACGGAAGAAAGACAGTTCAGTGCATGTAGCGACGCGGCTGGTGCGTGAAGCCAAAGCCGACGGACTGGTCAGCGCGGGGAACACTGGCGCGGTGATGACCGTGGCGCGATTTTTGTTGGGGACGCTGGAGTCGGTGGATCGTGTGGCGCTGGCTGCGCCGTTTCCGAATGCCAAGGGCGGTGTCAGCGTGATGTTGGACGTCGGCGCGAATGTGGATTCAAGGCCCGAACATCTGGTGCAATTCGCGGTGATGGGGGAAATGTATTACCGCGCGACGTTTGGCAGCCGCAAGCCGCGTGTGGGGCTGCTCTCGATTGGCGAAGAAGAGAGCAAGGGCAATGAATTGACGCGCGAAGTGAATGAGCGGTTGAAAGGCGCGCATATGCAGTACGTCGGGAATGTTGAAGGCGGAGACCTTTTTTCCGGCAATGTGGATGTGATTGTGTGCGACGGATTTGTGGGCAACATCGCACTGAAGATTTGTGAAGGGTTGGCGATGGGAATTTTTGGGCTGCTGAAGAAATCACTGAAAAGTTCTTTGATGTCCCAGCTTGGCGCCCTGCTATCGCAGGGGGCGTTCAAGGTACTGAAGAAGACGATTGATTACACGGAGTATGGTGGGGCGCCGCTGCTTGGAGTACGCGGAGTTTGTGTGATTGGGCATGGCCGTTCGAACGCGAATGCGATTAAGAATGCGATTCGCGTGGCGGCGGGACTGGCCAAGGCGAATATGAACGAGAAGATTGAACAGGAGCTTTCGCTGGTGACCGAGCGCGCGTAGAAGAAAAAGCAGATTCCTCGCTTCGCCTGCTTGCAACAGGCAGGCTCGGAATGACAAACAGCGCGACGGGCAGGAAGAGATTCCTCGCTCTCTCGCCCGTTATGAAGTGAAGTTATGGAATGAAGTGAACGCGAGAAGTACGGTAAAGACAGGAAAAAAAGTATGGGAAAAGTAGCGTTTGTTTTTCCGGGACAGGCTTCGCAATACCCGGGAATGGGCAGAGAACTTGCGGAGAAGTATGCCGCGGCGCGCGTGGTGTTCGAAGAAGCGGACCAGGCGCTGGGATTTTCCATTTCGAAAATGTGTTTCGAAGGCTCGGAAGACGAATTGAAGCAGACTGCGAACACGCAGCCGGCGATTTTGACGTGCTCGGTGGCGGTGTTTCGCGTAGCGGCGGAACAAGGATTGTTGCCGGACTTTGTTGCGGGGCACAGTTTGGGAGAGTATTCGGCGCTGGTGGCGGCTGGTTCATTGAAATTTTCGGATGCAGTGCAACTGGTGCGCAAACGTGGGACCTACATGCGGGAAGCGGTGCCGACGGGCGAAGGCGCGATGGCCGCGATCCTGGGATTGCCGCCCGCGGTGGTAGCGGATGCGTGCAAGCGCGCGGCGGAACACGATGTGTGCGCGCCGGCAAATTTGAATTCGCACGAACAGACCGTGATTTCGGGAAGCGCGGGCGCGGTGAAACGCGCGGTGGGGATCGCGAACCAATTAGGAGCGAAGCGCGCCGTGATGCTGCCGGTTTCGGCGCCATTTCACTCGGCGTTGATGATGCCGGCGCAGGAAAAGCTGGCGAAAGATTTGGAAAAGACGGAATTTGCGGATTTGAAGTGGCCGCTGGTAACAAACGTGGATGCGGATACAGAGGTAAAGGGCAGCGAAGCGCGCGATGCGTTAATACGGCAGGTAACGATGCCGGTGCGGTGGGAAGAGTCGGTGCGGGCGTTGATCGATGAAGGCGTGAATACTTTTGTGGAGGTTGGTCCGGGGCGGGTGCTGACGGGATTGTTGCGGCAGATTGAGCGTTCAGTGGCGGCGCTGAACATCGAAGACGAGAAGAGTTTGGCGATGACGGTGGATAAAATTACTGGAGCGAAGTCCGACGCGGCATAGGAATTTCACCACAGAGATCACAGAGGGCACAGAGAGAAGATGTTTAGTTTGAAGGACAAAGTGGCCGTGGTGACTGGTGCGTCGCAGGGCATAGGGCGCGAGACGGCGCTGGCGTTGGCGGAAGCTGGCGCGAAGGTTGTTGTTGCTGCGCGGAATGAAGAGAAATTAGCCGCGCTGGCTGGCGCGATTGCCGCGGCGGGTGGGGAAGCGTTTGCGCTGAAAATGGATGTGGCGGATGCGGAGCAGGTGAAGGCGGGCTTCAAGCAGGTCATCGAAAAATTCGGCCGTCTGGATATTTTGGTGAACAATGCGGCGGTGACGCGCGACGGTCTGGCGATGCGCATGAAGAAAGATGATTGGGACGCGGTGCTGCAGACGAATTTGAGTGGCGCGCATTTGTGTATTCAACAGGCGCTGCCGACGATGATGAAGGCGCGGGCTGGAAGGATCATCAATATTTCGTCGATTGTGGCGCAGATGGGAAATGCGGGTCAGGCGAACTACGTTGCGGCAAAAGCGGGCTTGATTGGGTTGACGAAAGCAATTGCGATTGAAATTGCTTCGCGCGGCATAACGGTTAATGCGGTGGCGCCGGGATTTATTGCGACGCCGATGACGGACGTGTTGCCGGATAAAGTAAAGGAAGAGTTGAAAGTGCGGATTCCGCTGGGGCGGATGGGCTCGGCGCGGGATGTTGCTTCGGCGATCGTGTTTTTGGCGAGCGATGAAGCCGGATACATCACCGGCCATGTGCTGAACGTAAATGGCGGAATGCATTTGGCGTGAGCGACCGGTATTCAGAGAAACCGGGCGCTGTTAGCGACCTCGGGTTTTTGCCAGGAATGTTCCTAATCAGTCTGGTTCTTCGCGCGTTTCCGAGATAGCTACTGCGGACTACGTTTGGGCGATGTGCGGAATCGCATGGATTCTGGCCATTCTCAGGACTGGAGCCGTAGCGCAATCCCTGACCTGCCCCCGGTGTGGTAAGACATTTGCGCGCAAATGGTGGTATCGCCGAAGCATTCTTTTGGCCGGAACGTGCGCGCACTGTGGACTGCGAAAATATGCGCAGGATGACAGCACCATAAGTTGACCTAGCCGTCGGCGGATTTGGGGGTTGATTTGAGTGAATTCCGGGACTTAAATCTCATTCCCGATTGGCCTCATATCAGAAAGCTTGTTGCGCAGCGGTTAGGCAAGAGTGAAGACGAGATTCAAGACATGGCAGAACGCGCTGATTCACTGAACCTGGTGGAGTTGGTGATGGCAATCGAGGAGGGCTTAGGGATTCACATAGACAGATACCCGGAAAGTTGACCTAGGGGTGGGGCGTGCTTAGAATGGGCAGGTTGCCCACGGTAGGTAAAACGAAGAGTTTAGCGGCGGTTTGACTTAACGTACGGCGAGTTTAAGCAAGAACAGCAAGCGATCCCGGATCGCGGAGGAATGCGAATGGCCAGCGTAGAAGAACGCGTAAAACAGATTATCGTCGAGCAGCTCGGCGTGGATGAGGCGGAAGTGACGCCGACAGCATCGTTCGTGGACGACCTGGGCGCGGACTCGCTGGACCAGGTGGAATTAGTGATGGCGTTCGAAGAAGCGTTTGGCATCGAAGTGCCGGACGAGGACGCCGAGAAGATGACCACGGTGAAGGACGCCGTCGAGTACATTGATAAGCACGCCAAATCCAAGTAAGCCGGTGCGTTCCGCGCGGCATCTAAATATTTGTCACTCAGGGTTTATAAGCCTGCCTGCGCAGGCAAGTACAAACCCTGGAATCTGTTTCAACTCAGGAATTGTAAGTACAATCCCTGAAGTCTCTTTCGCGCCAGGGTTTTCGAGTACAAACCCTGAAACCCTGTCAGGAGCCGGAAAACCGTGACTCGCCGTGTTGTGGTAACGGGAGTTGGGCTGGTCTGCGCGCTGGGTATCGGCACAGACGAGAGCTGGAAAAACCTCGTCGCGGGGGTCAGCGGCGTTGGGCCGATTACACATTTTGATGCTGCGGCGTTCGACTGCAGAATCGCCGGTGAAGTGAAGAACTTCGATCCCTTCCTGTGGATTGAGAAAAAAGAACTGAAAAAAATGGGGCGGTTCATCCAGTTGGCGCTGGCTGGCGCCGACTTTGCGGTGAAGCACGCACAGTGGAAGCCGGAAATGTCCAATCTGGAAGAGGTGGGCGTTTACGTTTCTTCGGGTATCGGTGGATTCGACATCATCGAACGCGAGCATGGCAAGCTGCTGAGTGGCGGGCCAAATAAAATTTCGCCATTTTTTATTCCTTCGGCGATTGTGAATCTGGCTTCGGGACATATTTCCATTCGTTATGGAGCGAAAGGGCCGAATTCGGCAACGGCGACGGCGTGTTCGGCGTCAGCGCACGCCATCGGCGATTCGTTCAAAATCATTGAGCGCGGCGCCGCTGACATGATGATCTGCGGCGGCACCGAAGCGACGATTACCCCGATGGGTGTTGGTGGATTCGCCTCGATGAAGGCGCTCTCGACGCGCAATGACGATCCGGCGACGGCCAGCCGTCCTTTTGACGTGGATCGTGACGGGTTCATCGTTGGCGAAGGCGCCGGTATCCTGATTTTGGAGTCACTGGAACACGCGACGCAACGCGATGCTCCCATCATCGCGGAGATTGTCGGCTATGGAATGTCCGGCGACGCGTATCACATTACACAGCCGGTGGAAAATGGCGACGGTGCGTTCCGCGTGATGCGCGCGGCTTTGAAAGACGCGCATCTTACCGCGGACGATATCAGCTACGTGAATGCGCATGGAACTTCAACGCCAATAGGCGATGTGATCGAGACCACCGCAATGAAGCGTTTGTTTGGCGAGCGCGCGATTGCCAGGAAACTGCCAGTAAGCTCGACAAAATCCATGACTGGACACTTGCTTGGCGGCGCGGGTGGACTGGAAGCAGGCATCAGTGTGCTGGCATTGCGCGATCAGATTCTGCCGCCGACGATCAATCAATTCCACGCCGACCCGAAGTGCGATTTGGACTATGTGCCAAATGTGGCGCGCAAAGCGACAGTGGATTACGCGCTTTCCAATTCATTTGGATTTGGCGGAACAAACGCCGCGCTGATTTTCAAACGGTGGGCAGGGAAGTAAGCAGTGGCACAGACTTCAGTCTGTGCGACTGGAAACCAAGAACGAGACCCAGACTGAAGTCTGTGCCACCAGGATTCCGGACACTCGCTGGTGAGACTCCTTCGTGCCTAAGGACAGACCGGCGCAACGAAAGCTTGAATCAAAGGCAAGGAATAACCCGTGAAAATTATTGTGTGCATTAAACAGGTGCCGGCAAAAGATGCGCCGCTGTCCATTAGCGGAAACTGGATCAAGGAATCGGACATTGGATTTGAGATGAACGAGCCGGACAGTTTTGCGCTGGAAGAAGCTCTGCGGCTGAAAGAAAAACACGGCGGCGAAGTGATTGCGCTATCGATGGGGCCGGAACGCGCGAAGCAGGCGATCAAGGAGGCGCTGGCGAAAGGAGCGGATCGCGGGATTCACATTGCGGATGATCAGTTCGCGCAACTTGATCCGCTGGGCGCGGCGAGCGCGCTGGCGGCGGCCGTAAAGAATGAAAACGCCGATTTGATTTTGACAGGTTTGCAAAGCGACGACCAGGGATTTGGCCAGACTGGCGTTTTATTGGCCGCCCTGCTCGACAGGCCGCACGCGACGATTATCATGGCCATTGAAGCCGGGGCAGGAAAGTTAAAACTCAAGCGCGAACTCGAAGCCGGATGGTTTCAATGGATCGAATGTCCACTTCCCGCGGTGCTTTCGATTCAGTCCGGAATTAACAAAGTGCGCTACGCGACGTTGAAGGGAATCATGGCCGCGAAGAAAAAAGAAATCGCGGCGTTAACGCGCGAATCGCTCGGCGTGAAGAGCGAACCCACGCAAAAAGTTGAGAAGATTTACGTTCCAGTGAAAACGAAGAAGACGGAATTTTTAACGGGTACACCGAAAGAAGTGGCGGCAAAGCTGGTGGAGAAACTGCGATTTGAAGCGCGGGTGATCTGAACATGAAAATTCTGGTGATCGCAGAGCAGCGGCAAGGGAAGTGGAATAACGCGAGTTTTGAGACACTGGCGGCGGCACAGCAGATCGCGTCGGCATTGTCAGGTTCGGTGGCCGCGTTGGTGATCGGCAAGGGCGTTGATGCACTTGCCGCGGAGCTTGCTGGCAAGAATGTCGCGGAAGTTTTGCAGGTCGAGCACGACTTGCTAGAATCCTACACGCCCGATGGATATTGCATCGCACTGAAGCAAGCGATCGAATCCGCGAAGCCGCAACTGGTGTTGTTCCCGCATACGTATCAGGTTCGCGATTTTGCGCCGAAGCTCGCGGCGATGCTGGGCAAAGGAATGATCGGCGACTGTATTGGTTATCGTATCGAGAACGGCAAGCTGGTGTTTGTTCGACAGATGTTTCAGGGCAAAACCGCGGCGGACGTCACGTTTCTCGGCGAGGGCCCGTGGTTTGCGTCATTTCAATCCGGCGCGTTCCGCGCGGACCAGCTTAAGGCGAGCGATAGCGGCGCGCGGCCGATACATCGTGTAACGATAGAATTGAAGGCCGAGCAGATTCGCACCAAGCCGCTGGAACTTTTTAAGGAAGCAAAATCGGCGGTAGATTTGACGCAGGCGCCGCTGATCGTGGCGGTGGGACGTGGGATCAAGGCTCCGGAAAATATTCCGCAAGCGGAAGCTGTGGCAAAAGCCATGGGCGCGGAGATTGCTGCTTCGCGGCCGATTTGCGATGAAGGCTGGCTGCCAATGGAGCGCCAGATCGGCAGCTCCGGCCAGACCGTCGCGCCAAAATTGTATCTGGCACTCGGAATCAGCGGTGCCATTCAGCACGTGGTCGGAATGAAGGGCGCGCGCACTGTTGTCGCCATCAACAAAGATCAGAACGCGCCAATCTTTGAAATTGCCGATTACGGCGTAGTCGGCGACATCTTTGAAATCATGCCCGCGCTGACCGAAGAGTTGCAAAAAGCAAAAGGGTAGCGGCGCTCTTGTCCCTGCCAGTTGATTTAAGATTGAAAAGAACATGACCGTACAGCGCGAACAACTCGAAGCGGATGTGCTTATTGTTGGGGCGGGGCCGGCGGGGTTGAGCTGCGCGCTGCAACTCGCTAACTTAATCAAGAAGCACAACGAATCGGGCGCTCGGCCGGAATTGTCCGCGGAAAATATTTATGTGTTGGAAAAGGGTCGGGAGATTGGCGCGCACCAGCTTTCCGGCGCGATCATGAATCCCAAAGCGCTGGCGGAGCTGGTGCCGGATTTTGCAAAGTCCGCGCCCCTGGATACGGCGGTGACGGATTCAGCGGCGCTGTTTTTTACTGAAGGATCGTCGTTTCGTTTTCCCATTACCCCGCCGCCGTTTCAAAACAAAGGCAACTACGTTATTTCATTGAACAAGCTTGTGAAATGGCTGGGCGGCCTAGTGGAAGCCACGGGCGTAAATATTTTCAAGGAATTTGGCGGCGCGGAACTTGTTTACAAGGGGCAGGGAGTCGCCGGCGTTATTACCGAAGACAAGGGCCTCGACAAAAACGGCAAACCCAAGGACAACTACACGCCAGGATACGAACTGCGGGCCAAGGTGACGGTACTAGCTGAGGGTACTCGCGGTTCGCTCACCAAAAAATTGGTTGCGGAGAAAAAACTGGACAACATCAATCCGCAGAGCTACGGCATCGGCATAAAGGAATTGTGGGACGTTCAGCCGGGTCGCATCAAGCCCGGCTACGTCGCGCACACCCTGGGCTGGCCCGTCTCGAGCGACATGTACGGAGGCGGCTGGATTTATGGCTTGTCGAACAATCGCGTTTCGATTGGTTTGGTGGTGGCGCTGGAGTACGCCGATCCGTTATTCGATCCTCACGCCGCTTTTCAAACGTGGAAGACACATCCTTTCGTAAAAAAGCTGCTCGATGGCGGGAAGCTGGTCCGTTACGGCGCAAAATCGCTGCCCTATGGCGGTTGGTATGCGACGCCGCGCAACACCGTGGACGGCGTTCTGATCGTCGGCGATGCCGGCAGCTTCCTCGATTCGCAACGCCTGAAGGGAATTCATTTGGCGATGAAAAGCGGCATGCTGGCCGCAGAGACAATTTTCCAAGCGCTCAAAACGGGCGACACCACCGCTAGAACGCTTGGCATATTTCAGGACCGCATCAATCAAAGCTATATTCGCGACGAACTGTGGAAGGTTCGCAACTTTCACCAGTCATTCCAGCACGGCATGTTTCGCGGATTCATTCAGAGCGCTTTCCAGCAGGTCTCCGGCGGGCGCGGGCTGGTGGATCCGATGCGTTCGGAAGCCGGGTATAAACACTATAAGAAACTCGATGGCGCCAAGCGCACGGCTGGTCCGGAAGAGAGTTTCAAGGGCGACGGAAAGCTCACCTTCGATCGCCTCACCGACGTCTACCACTCCGGCACCCGCCACAACGAGGATCAGGCGTGCCACTTGCACGTGCTCGACGCCAATGTTTGCGTTACCAGATGCCTCGAAGAATACGGCAATCCGTGCCAGTATTTTTGCCCTGCCGCGGTTTACGAAATGGCAAGAGAGAAAGACGCCTTAAAACTCAAAATCAATTTCGCAAATTGCGTGCACTGCAAGACCTGCGATATCGCCGACCCTTACCAAATCATCGATTGGGTAGTTCCAGAGGGCGGCGGCGGCCCCAATTATGAGGGAATGTAAATCTGCGCTAATGGGCCAGCCAACAATGCAGCAGGCCTCCCGTTGACCTCGGTTTTTCAATTTGGCAAAAGACCATATACGTCGATTTCGCCTGGAGTTGACGTCGAACTGTCGAGTCGCCGGTATGGTTTCCACGTGTCCCGATGTAAACCTTGCCATTCACGACTGTGGGAACCGTGAATTTCACGGCATTGCCCGCGGCGTTGCCGCTTCCTTGCGAACTGTTCCACAGCTCGTTTGCGAGCGTCGTCGCACTGTAGGCGTGAAGAATCGCCGGACCGCACGAGCCGGATTGCGGTGTGCAATAAGCGCTGGAATCGATGGCCCACACGATGCCATCGCTAGTGCCGCTCGAGGAGATGGACGGTGTCGCTCCGGGGAATCCGAATCCCGTGGACGTTTGCGACGTGGGAATAATGTTGAATAATCCCGCAGCCGTATTGAAGGCATAGGCCTGTCCGGCTTGGTCGGAACCGAAAGCGACGCCAAAGTAATACATCGTGTTGTTCCAAAACGCGGGTGTGGAAAATGCACGGGCCGCAGTCCACGTTTGCACGACGGCGTCCGTCGAAGGGCTGAAATGCCCCATGTTATTCCTATCCAAAACGTAAAACGCACCGCTCTTCCCTGCACCCACCAGTAGGGTTTGACCGAACAGCAGGGCGGTTCCTCCCGCGCCGACATCTTGGTCACCGCTGCTGAGACTGTCCTGGTCGTGCGGTGTGAACCAATCCGTGACGGACAATCCGTTCGATAGCTTCAAATAGCTGTCGCCGTAATCGCTGCCTCCCGAGTCCGCATCGAAGGTTCCATTTCCCGTCATCAGGTAGAGGTTGCCGCAAGGCTGGTTGGTGCTGTGGGCGGGGTGGTGTCGGAATTCGTGCCTTTGGGCCGTAGTCACGTTGGAGACATTCGAATAGCCGCTTAAATTGCCCTTAGCATCCGTCGCCCGCACACGGTATCCATAGCTGCTGTTATTGAGAAGCCCGGAATCGGCATAACTTGTGACAGTGGTCGTAGCGATTTGTATAAACGCAGCGCAGCCATTGCCTATGCAGCGTTCAACCATATATCCGGTCACACCAACGTTATCGGTAGAAACGGTCCAGCTGAGGCCAACCTGGGTGCTGGAAGAAGCGGTAGCAACCAGATTGGTTGGCGCAGTCGGAGCTCAGTGCAGCCTTGCAGCATCAAAATCGGAAATGACAGTAAAACAAAGTACAGCGAGAGGGGACGCAGTTGTAGCGACAAGTTCAAGAATCTCAAGTGGACTCTCCGGCGATCTCAATTACAGCTGCTGACAAAACACACGGCGTGAGGGTGGAGTGCACGGCCGTACGAGGACGTTCAAAAGTACCATAAAATTGCCCGCTAACATCGACGACCAGTCGATTTTGATACGTAGATTACAATCCAATGGTAAACAGTCTGCACGGCCGCGGGCCGCCGATGCAGTTGGTACTTTCCCTACGAACTGGGCGTCCATAGGCTCTTAAAGAAAGTTTTCACCCGGTCAACGACCGAAGTGCTCGCAGACTGTGCGGGCTTCGCCGCCGATTGTTTTTGCGGCTTCGTCTTAACAGCGCTCAATTGATTTTGCGCAACTGGCAGCGGATCACCTTCAACCCGGCTCCGGAAGATGAGCGTGGGGCGCACGCGGACTCGACGCACCAGCACGATCAGTCTTGGATCGACTTCATCCTGAATTTTGGCATTGGCATCGTAACGAAGCGGCGGCATGAAGACCTGATACCTCGGTTCAACGGCCGGTACCTTCGCCAACTCAGGAGCTTTAGGGCTCGCTGCCGTTTGTGGCGCGGGTTTGCGCGGCACGGAATCTTTTCTTATATCTTCGCTGCTGGCCAGTGCGCTGATTTCAGGCCCGATGCCGTTGGAGGGCGCCGCTGCCGAATCGAACGCTTCGCAGGCGCACAGTCCAGTATTGTTGTGCAGATTTTGCAGCTGGCCGCCAGCCAGCGTTACGTCACCGCCTTGCGGCACAATTACAGTCGCCCCTCCGAATTGTTCCTCTAGCCGTAGTGCGCCGAGTCCCGCGCGCACGCACATCAGGCCAGGCGCATCGAAGCCTACCAGGAAATCCTGGGGCCCGTCGCCGACCGCAATCGTTTTCGCCAGAATCTGCGCGGTAAAAATATTCAGGGTGAGGTTGCCCGCTACGCGAGCATGAATCGTTCCGGTATCGAGCGCGATGGTCAGCGCATTTCCGGACTTCAACATGGAAATGTGCGCTGGACCGCAAACCGCGATGGTGCTCCCGTCGGTCAGCGTGATCTTCGCACGGCCTGACTTTACGCGGATGTCCACTCCGCTGCGCAGCAGGGTCTTGACTTCGCTGCCGACCACTTGCACGCTCATCGGCCCTTTGACTGCAATGGCTTGACCTTCGACTGTGCCGATGATTTCGCCTTGCGGTTCCTGAGGGAGGGGAGCCGCCGCTGCGTTCTGCCCGCTTGCAAAAGATAGTGCAAACAAACACGCGCGCATCGCCACGCGCGCGAAGCTGTTCATAACCGTGCTGTCACAAAGCAACTGTTTTGGCTGTATCTTCATGACCGCGCGACAAGTCACCGAAGCACTCTCTTCCCTATACTATACGTCAGGTGCTTTGCCGCCACAGAAAGATGTCCACATCGAACCTACCAACAAACCGTTCCGGCAGCGGGGAAACGCCGAAGACCGAGAAGGAGCTTGAAGCGCAGAAGATCGGCGTGCACTACGACACGCAGCTGCCCAAGTTACCGTGGTCGCGCCGCATTCAGATTCCTTTTATTGCGGCGCTGGTGTATTCCGTAATTCGCATCTTGGGGCCGACGCTGCGATTCGAAGTGCTGGGCTGGCAGAACGCGGAAAATGTTTATGCCTCCGGCAGAAGAGTTATCTGGGCGTTCTGGCACCGGGTGATTATTCCGGTGGTGTGGTGGCGGCGCAATTGCGGCGTGGTGGTGATGAACACCACGGCATTCGACGGCCAGTGGACCCGCAAAGTGATCGAATGGATGGGCTACGGCACCGCGCAGGGAAGTTCTTCCCGCGGAGGATTGCGCGGTCTGGCGGTCATGGCGCGGCGCATCGAAGAAGGCCGCGATTGCGCGTTTACGATTGATGGGCCACGCGGCCCGCGCTATGTCGCCAAACCCGGCCCGGTGATGCTGGCGCGGCGCAGCGGAGCTCCGGTAGTCGTTTTTCACATCGGAGTGGAACATGGCAAAACATTCGAAAAAACTTGGGATCATTTTCTGTTGCCGCGGCCGTTCACAAACGCAATTATGATTTTCGCTCCGCCGATCGAAGTCCCGCCGGACGCCGATGCCGCCTTACTCGAAGCCAAGCACGCCGAAATGCAGAAAGAACTCGAGCGCGTGCGCGACATCGCTGAAGGCTGGTTTGTGCTGAGTGAAGCAGAACGCGACGCACACCGGCTCGCCGTAGGGCGCTAAGCTTCGCGCTTCCTTCTCACTGCTCACCAATGGCTGCTCACTTCGTCAGTTATTGCCTGGACGCTCCGCGAGCTTTATCTGTAAATCCATCTTTTTGCCGCCGCGGAATAGCGTGACATCTACTGTGTCACCCGGCCGCTTCTTGTTGAGCGCGAGATTTACATCCAGAGGACTGGAAACTTTTTGACCATCGATCGCGGTGATGACATCGCCACCAATATAAAAGCGCCGCATGCCGGCTTGCGCAACGCGATCGCCGCCCTTTATGCCAGCGGTAGCCGCCGGCCCGCCTCGCGTAGTCGTTTGCACCAGCAATCCTTCCTGTGCTGGAAGTCCCAGCGCTTCGGCAAAAGATTCGTTGATGGGAATCGTTTCCACGCCCAGAAATGCCGAGTGCACACGACCGTCGGTGATCAGATCGTGCGCAATCATTTTGGCGGTGTTGATAGGAATCGCGAAACCGATACCGGCCGTCGTTCCGCTCGGAGTATAAATCGCGGAATTAATTCCGATCACTTCGCCATGCGTATTGATCAGCGGACCGCCGGAATTTCCGCGATTGATGGCCGCGTCGGTCTGAATCGCTTCATCAATCAAGGTGTTTTGTCCGGTTTGCACGGTGCGACCCAACGCGCTGACCACACCTGTGGTCAAGGTGCTCTGAAACCCAAATGGATTGCCGATGGCCAGAACTTTTTGCCCGACTTGCAGCGCAGAAGAATCACCCAGTGGTAACACTGCCAGCGGTTTGCCGGCTGGATCGATCTTAATCAGCGCCACGTCATTGCGTTGATCCGCGCCAATGAATTTTGCCGAATGCCGCGACTGGTCACCCAAAACCACTTCGATCGTTTGCGCGCCTTGCACCACGTGATAATTCGTCAAAATGTAGCCCTTGGCATCCATCACAAATCCCGAGCCTGCGCCTTCTACCGGAACCGGGTCCATCCAGAAATCGTATTCCGTCGCTTTGGTCAGGACATTTGCTACTGCCGACGCTGACTGCCGGTAGATGCGAACATTGAGTGCCTCGTCGCTGCTCAGCGCCGCATCACGCTCGGCAAAATTGGCATTCCTGACGGTCCGTGCATCCGGCTCGCTTGGCACCGCGCCGACATTGATCGGCTGCCGTGCGCCCCAGCGTGCACCAGCCCAATAAGCGCCCAGTATCAGGATGACGATGACCGCAAGCGGTCTGAGAAATGAAGTTTGATTTCGGGGTGACATAAAATCCTTCCAGTCTGTGATTCTTAGAGATGATGATAGCGCAAATCGCGGCGCTGCGATTAGTTGCCCGGCGAAGTCTGCCGAAGCCCTTCCGCAAACGCTTCCACCTGACGCCGGGTTTCGTCGAGCGGTCCGGAACAATCGATTTTTGCCGTGGCCAGTGCCATTTTCGCCGCCACCGGCATCTGCGCCGCGATGCGTTTACCTGCCTCGACTTCGCTCAGCCCTCGCTCCATTAGACGCGCCAGTTGCTGTTGCGGCAGGCACCACGCCACCACCACGCCGTCCAGTTTTTTGTGCAGACCGGCTTCGAAAATCAGTGCCGCTTCGACAAATGCAGCAGCGTGTTTTCCGCTTTGTGCCAACTCCGCGAACATTCGCAGCATTTCCTCCTCGACCTGCGGATGGATAATTCCATTCAGCTGCGTCAGCTTTTCGTGGTCATTGAAGACGATTGCTGCAAGACTGCTGCGATTAATGCGTCTGCCGGAATCCAGAATTGCGTCGCCAAAAACAGAAACAACTTCGTTGTAAGCGGGCTGGCCTGGCTCCATCACCTTATGCGCGACTCGATCTGCTTCAATGACAGGAAAATCCAGTTCACGCAGCATCTCCGCCACCGTGGACTTGCCGCTGGCGATTCCCCCGGTCAATCCGTAGCGCAGCATTATGAAGTCAACGCGCCACGGACGCCGGCTGCCATTTGCCGGACAAACGCCGCAGCCTCGCGGCCTTCACGGTGTTGCTCATCAACATGGTGATGGTCATCGGGCCGACTCCCCCCGGAACGGGAGTCAGCGCGGCTGCAGTGTTCACCGCGTCTGGGTGCACATCGCCAATCAGCACGCTTCCTTTGGCCAGGAATTTCTCCAGCCGTTGCGGAAAATTTGTAAGCAATTGTTCCGCCTCAGCGCGATCTGTCACTTTGTTTGTGCCAACGTCAATCACTGCTGCGCTGGGCTTAATCCAATCTGCCTGCACGAATCCCGCGCGGCCGATGGCGGCCACCAGAATATCCGCACGGCGAATTATTTCCGGCAGCTCGCGCGACTTCGAATGGCAAATCGTCACGGTGGCATTAGCGTGTAGCAGCAGCAGCGCCATAGGCTTACCAACGATGTCGCTGCGGCCCAGGACAATGGCATTCGCGCCTTCAATCGCGATGTGATTGCGCCGCAAAATTTCCATGCATCCGGCTGGCGTACACGCGACCAGCCCTGGGCGGTTGCTCACCAGCATGCCCATGTTCACCGGATGAAAACCATCCACATCTTTCGCCGGAGAAACGGCTTCCAGCACCCGCTTCGAATCGACCTGCGCTGGCAACGGCAGCTGCACCAATATCCCATCGACATTGTCGTCGCGATTCAAATCGTCCACCAGCTGCAACATGTATTCGGTAGTGGAATTCGCGGTTGGGGTGTGTAGCCAGCTAGCCATTCCCAGCTGCTCGCAAGCCGCCACCTTGCTCTTCACATAAAGCTGCGAAGCCGGGTTTTCTCCCACCAGCACCGCGGCCAAGCCGGGACGAACGCCTTGCGCAGCCAGCTGCGCAACTTCCATCTTCAATTCCGCGAAAATCTCATCGCGAATTTTGATTCCATCCAGAATCCGAGCGGTCATAGCAAGAGAATAGCATATGGACCACAACAGCCTGGCGTGGGACGCGCGGTTTTCGTACGCCGGCACGTATATCTGCGCGAGCACTTGGTATAGAATTCCTCCGCCTCTGCAATTCTCGCTAAGGAAGTCCGATGAACAAATTCTATTTCCGGCGCATGCATCTCGCACTACTTTCCCTCACCACGCTAATCCTGGCATTCGTCTTCGGATTGCCTGCAGCCGATACTTCTTCTTCGCTGCCCGCGCCGCCGGTCGCCAAGAAAGAACCCAAAGCCACCGAGATCAATGGGCAAAAATTGGTAGACAACTACTTCTGGCTGCGCGATAAGAAAAATCCGGACGTCAAAGCGTATCTTGACGCAGAAAATGTATACACCGACGCGGTGATGAAGCCGACCGAGCCACTGCAAAAGAAGCTCTACGGAGAAATGCTTAGCCGCATCAAAGAAACCGACGTCGAAGTGCCCTACAAGGAAGGCGACTATTTTTATTATGCGCGCACCGAAGCGGGCAAGCAGTACGGCATTCGTTGCCGCAAAAAGGGAAGTATGGATGCTTCCGAAGAAATTCTGCTCGATGTGAATGAACTTGCCAAGGGCCAGACGTTCATGTCCCTCGGCGCGTACAACGTCAGCGATGACGGCAACCTGCTCGCCTACTCTACCGATAACACTGGCTACCGCCAATTCACGCTGGCCGTAAAAGACCTGCGCAGCGGCAAGTTGCTAATCGACCATGCTGAGCGCGTCGATTCCGTGGCCTGGGCCAACGACAACAAAACAATTTTCTATACTGTGGAAGACGCAGTCTCTAAACGGCCCTATCAACTGTATCGCCATACTGTCGGCACGACCGGCCCCGACACCCTCCTCTACGAGGAAAAAGACGAAAGGTTTGAGGTTGGCACCGGCAAGACTCGCAGCAAAGCCTATTTGTTGCTCATCATCAGCAGTCACACCACCAGCGAAGCGCGTTTTATTCCCGCCGACCAGCCCATGGCCGAATGGAAAATCATCGAACCTCGTAAACAAGACGTCGAGTACTACCCGGACCACAACGGCGATTTCTTTTATATTCGGGTCAACGATACCGGTCGCAATTTCCGCATGGTCAAAGCTTCGGTGTCCAACCCTGGGAGCAAAAATTGGCAGGAAGTCGTTGCACATCGCTCCGACGTGATGCTCGACGATATCGACTTCTACAAAAGGTTCTACGTCTTGTTCGAACGCGAAAAAGGCTTGCCGCAGATTCGCGTCACTGACCTGCAAACTGGAAAATCCAGTTACATCCAATTTCCCGAGCCCGCCTACACGGTCTACGCGGCGGCCAATCGCGAGTACGACACAACGAAATTTCGCTATCGCTACCAGTCCTTTATCACTCCGCCTTCCGTTTTTGACTACGATGTTGCGCGTGCCTCAAGTACTCTGCTCAAGGAGTGGGAAATTCCCGGCGGTTACGATCGCACCCGTTATCAGGTGGAAAGAATTTTCGCCGCTGCATGCGACGGCGTGAAAATTCCCATCTCTGTTGCGCATCTCAAAGGTGCCAAGCTCGATGGAAAAGGGCCAATCTATCTGACTGGCTACGGGTCGTATGGCGCTCCGTATGACATCTCTTTTGACTCGCCTATTTTCAGCATGGTTGATCGCGGAGTAGTGGTGGCCGTCGCTCATATTCGCGGCGGCGGCGAAATGGGCAAAGCCTGGCACGATGATGGTCGCATGATGCACAAGAAAAACACTTTCACCGATTTCATCGCCTCCGCTGAATATCTCTTGGCGCAAGGTTACGGTTCGAAAGACCGCCTGGTCATCGAGGGGCGAAGCGCTGGCGGCCTGTTGATGGGAGCAGTTCTGAATATGCGGCCCGATTTGTTTCGTGCCGCTTTGGTGGGCGTTCCGTTCGTGGACGTCATGAACACCATGCTGGATGAATCCATTCCTCTCACCGTGACCGAATTCGAGGAGTGGGGCAATCCCAAGGAAAAACCCGCGTTCGATTACATGATCACCTATTCGCCTTACGACAATATCGTGGCTAAGGCGTATCCCAACATGCTGGTCAGAACTTCTTTCAACGACAGCCAGGTAGGCTATTGGGAGCCCGCGAAGTACGTCGCCAAAATGCGTGCTCTGCGCACCGACCACAACACGTTGATTCTGAAAACCAACATGGACCCTGCCGGCCATGGCGGCGCATCAGGGCGTTACGATCGCCTTCATGAATCGGCTTTCGATTACGCTTATTTTCTCACCCAGATGGGAATTAATAATTAACCCGCACGTTGATGATCGATTTTCTACAGCCGGGCGATCGCAGAGAACTCGAAAAAAAGGCCAAAGCTGAAGGCCGCCTGCCGCCCGGCCAGTCTTTAACACTGAAATGGCCGGTGCTGCATTACGGCAGCGTCCCGCATTTCGACGAATCCAAATGGGACTTCAAAATCTCCGGCGAAGTCGCCGCCCCGCTCAAATTATCCTGGAAAGAATTTCGCGCGCTCCCGCAGACCGAAGTTACGTCGGACTTCCATTGCGTCACCCGCTGGAGCCGTTTGAACAACACTTGGAAAGGCGTCTTGTTTAGTGAGGTTATGAAGCTGGCCAAAGCAAAGCCTGAAGCGAAACACGTCCTGGTTCTCGCCGAAGAAGGCTACACCGCAAACATCCCGCTCGAAGACTTGCAGCGTCCCTATGTTGTTTTCGCGTTCGATCACGACGGTGTGCCTCTAACCGCCGAACACGGCGGGCCCGTTCGCCTAATCGTTCCCCATCTCTACGCCTGGAAAAGCGTCAAGTGGGTGCGCGGTTTCATGGTGCTCGATGAAGACCGCCTCGGATTCTGGGAACGCAACGGTTATCACGTCTATGGCGACCCCTGGAAAGAGCAGCGTTACTCGGGAAGATAATTCACTTGAGCCGTAAAGAAAGCCCGAAGCGCAAGCCCCCGGCATTCTCACGTCGCCCATATTTCTGATGATTTATTTCGCGCTGCGCACCACTTTGCCGTTCTTCATCACGAAATTAATTTTCCACAGCGATTCCACATCTTGCAATGGATTGCCAGGCATCGCAACGATATCCGCAAACTGGCCTGCCGCAATCGCGCCGCGTTCTTTGTTGCTGCGCAGCAGTTCAGCGCCATTGCTGGTCATTGCTTTTAGAATATTTTCCGGGACCACATCCGCCGCCCGCCACACTGCCAGATAATCAAACATCATGTCCGCGCGCGTGCGCCCGGACATTTCCGTCACCGTGTCCGATCCGAACGCCATCTTGACGCCGATTTTGTTGGCGCGGCTCAGCCGGTCGATAATACTCTTGCCTAGCTTATTCGCGTCCGCCAGGGTGTCATTCGAGGGATTCAATCCCGCCAGATGCTCGGTAGGAAAATCTGTTCCCACGAGAAACGTCCCTTTTTCCTTCATCAGCCGCAATTCGCTTCATTGCCGACTTCGCGTAGCGTGGTAAACCCGGCCTGCAGCAGAATTCCCGCGTTGTGCAGCCCGCGAAATCCACGCAGCGCCGTCCCTTCTTTCAGGTACGAAGCCTCAAATGGCGCTTTTCCCGGGATTTCGTTCAGCGTAACGTGCGTGTGCGCGTCAATCAGGCCCGGCATCACCCACTCGCGCGAAAGGTCAATCACTTGTGCGTCTTGCGGAATCGCCAGCGAACCGCCCACCGCCGTGATCTTGCCGTTCTGCACCAGCACGATCTGATTCTTACTAATGCTGCCTTTGGCGGGATCAATTAAATTCCCCGCGCGGATGGCAATCGTTTGTCCCCCGGTCGGCAACACTGCAAACAAACTCAACGCCAATCCCAAAAGTCTTTTCATTTCGTTGATCTCCCGAAAATTCGGCGGAGTATATCACGCACGCCAGCGAGGAAGCATGGCTCTGCATGCATGCCGCAGATTGTAACCCTGTCAAAGCGAATGGGATTGCCTAATTAATGTGAATTCCGGTTGTCATTGCGCCGTCGTTTCTGCGCATAATGCGAACGAACAAGGCGGTTGGTCAGCGTCCGTAAACCAACACGTGAAACGTTCCCTGAATTGCCGCTCCGCGGGGATGCGGATGCTCTGTTGAGGCTGCGGGTGCCGGTGCGAAGTCTGCCGTGTCCAGGAAAAGTTTGTGAGTCTTGGTGTCGAGACCCATGGTCTTCGCGCCAACTTCCGTCTTGATAGTTTCCACTTCGCTGAATTTATCTGGAGAATCTTCGTGGAAGACGTGCACCTTGCCTTCGCGCGTAGACGCGAAAATCAGCCCGGTTTCCGGCTCATACGCTGCGGCATCCACTCCGCCGGAAATCGCAAACGACTGCAGCACTTTTCCGCTGTCCGAGTCGATCACCACTAGCTTCTGTGGTTCGCGCCCCGCGCTGAACAGCCGATGGTGCTCAACGTCCATGGCCAGAGCCGTCGGTCCTCCCGCGGGAGCGACCGGCCAGCGCGATTTGATCTTTAGCGAATTCGAATCGACCGCGACAATTTCGCTCTTGTCTTCCAGATTGATGTAGATCGTTCCTTTTCCGTCGGCCACCGCAAACTCCGGACCGCCCCCCAGCTCAATTTTCCCGACTACGTTGCCGCTCTTGGCATCAATCACGGTTGCGTTATGCGGATCGCCATCCATCACGAAAACGCGCTTCGAAAATGGATCGTAAATCACGCAGTCGGCATCCTTATCAGCAGCGGCTTCGCCAGTCACCTTCAGCGTCTTCAAGTCAAAAATAATTGCTTTGCCCTGCCCTCCGTCAGTGATGAACCCGCGGCCAAATTCGCTCGCCACGGCTACTCCGTGATCTTGCTTCAAACCGGTGATGTTGCCGATCAGCGCTCCGCTATCCGCATCAATCACTTTGACTTCAGTGCCATGTGACAGGTACACGCGTCGCGCCGCTGAATCCACGGTGATGTAGTCGAAATATTCTCGCGTGCTCCCCTCCGCCGCTCCGAAGCTGTATTTCTTCAGCAGGTGATATTCATTCGCGGCCGCCACCAACAGCGAAGTACCCACCAGGATAAGTACCGCCACACTTGCGATACGTCCGAAACTAAGAGACTTCATGCGACCCCCTCGCGACAGAGAGCATTCTCAAAACTCATTTCGTTGCGTAGCGGTTCTACTCCGCTGCTTGACTCTCCGTCGCCAAAGAAACTAACTCATCGCGCATAAACACAGCATAAATTGTGATGAACCGGCTGCAGGCCATCAAATCAACCGATCGCTGAAAGGGGTAGCACCGAAAGGGCCATTGAGACGAATTTTTGGGTGCCGCAACCCTTTGGCGTTTGGTTTTTCAAAGGGTGCGGGTTTAGAGTTAACTTTCATCGCGAACCTCGTCGAAGAAGAATCGCTCGACTCTTCGATTGGTGAGCCTGCCTGTCGCAAGCAGGGGTGTTGAAGCTCCGCTGCTGATGACCTTTCAACTAACCGCGGCCTTCGAGGTTGTCTCTGCCTCCGTTGCGGCGCCGCCAGATTTGGCAGTAATTTCCAGTCCGTTCTTGTTCATATCGAATCGCTGCTTCCGGTCCAAGCCTTTGACAAACTCACGTACCGCCTTACCGACCCCTCCGGGAAGACTCGACGCCTCCACTTTGACCGTCGCTTCCACTGTTCCTTCACTTCGGTCTTGATAGCGAAATTGCACCTCAAACGTTTTCATGCTCCGAACCTCCCTTTTCTGACCGTGATATTTAAGTCCGACGATGTTTTCGACTCGCAGCTTTCGAGTGCTTCTTCCGGGGCTTCATCTCTGCCTTAAGCTTTTCGTTCTCTTGCTTCAACGCATCGCGTGCAGCCGTCATTGTTTCCAGATCGTTTCCCAATTGGCCATTGTCTTTCTGCAGCTCCGCCACCTGGGCCTTCAATTGCTCGTTCTCTTGCAGCGTTTTTGTGTCTTTGCAGGCAGTCAACGGCAAACTCAGCACCGCTGCCACGGCAAATATGGCCCAAGTATTTTTGCGCATCATACGGCATCCTTCGTTTCACGAAATTTCAAATCGAACTGGAGCAACCGATAGCGGGCTGGGAGGGAAGAAACCGCCGGCAACTCGGCCAGCGTAATGGAGTTTTCTAGATAGCGCAAGCCTGATAACCCGGTTACCGGAAAAGGGAATCGCTTCTTGCGCAGATTCCAGTAAATGCGACGCAATATAAAGGGCAATATAAAGGGCGCCCCTTTTGGAGTAGGTTTTGAGTGTTCGTACTCAACCCCTCCAGAAAGGAACACCCTTTTATGACTAGCACCAAATATATCGGTATGGACGTGCACAAGGAAAGTA
>WNFA01000034.1_pt1 | contig 111813 bp, 105 predicted proteins | sample 5400481 | NCBI WGS metagenome assembly WNFA01 (sample SAMN13153340, study PRJNA577476) | soil metagenome | isolation source: 120 cm saprolite under Douglas fir tree site 2 hole 1 replicate 2 | place: USA:California | collected 2015-04-18 | reverse complement strand
TCCTGCCGCTCGAGCCAGCTCCCCCCCTGGGCCGCCCCGTACACCACGATGCGGGTTCCGCGCTGGAGCGTCTGGTAGTCGGACCGGCCCATGTCGCGCGTCTCGCGGCCCGGGATCGGCGCGTAGTTCGAGCACGACCACTCGGGGTAGGCACGATCCTCGCTCCAGCGTGCCGCGCACTGGTAGCGAAGCCCGTCGTCCAGGTTGGTCACGCGCCGGGTCCAGAGGCCGGGGGTGGCCCGGAGGTCGCGCACCTGCCAGTGAAGCGGCCCGACGAAGTCGTAGAGGGAAGCGGCGTCGTACTCCCAGTCCTCCGACTGGTGGCGGATCATCGTGTCTTCCCGGACATTTCCGGCCAAATCGCTCAGGAACAGGATGCGCTGCAGGCGCAGGCGGGTCGCCGAGAGCGCCTCGGCGACGATCCACTCCTTGGCGGACTTGTCCCGGTTGACGTCGTAGACGCGGGGATCCCGGACATAGCCGGGCTTCAGGTCCTGGACCTCGACGTAGCTGTAGTCGACCAGGTAGCAGCCCGCCATGCTCTGGACCGTCTGGCGCCCGCGGGCGAGCTGGTCGCCCTGGGCGTGGGCCGCGGTGGCCCCGGAGAGGAGCAGCAGCGTGATCAGCGTCACCCGTATCGGCATCGGGAAAGGGCCTCTGCGGCTTAGGGTCACCTAAGCCGCAGCGCCTGTCAACCGGAAGCCGTCCCGCTAGAAGCGCACGCGCGTGCGGTAGCCGAGGGTGGCGACTCCTTCCTTGGGCACCGGGATCTTCCATCGGGCGGTGAAGGCCTCGACCTTCTCGTGGGGTTGCGTGGATCTCAAGATCTCCCAGTCACCCGGCATGGGCTCGATCACCTCGACCGTGACCGCCTCCTTCTTGTGGTTGCGGAGCGTGATCTCCCACTCGATCTCGTAGAGGTTGCTGCCGATCCGCTTCCAGTCCTTCTGCACGCGCTCGCCCACCACGTCGAAGGCCTCGCCCATCTTGATCCGCACCCGCTCGTCCTTCGGGGTGTGGTCGATCCAGTCCTCGCCGATGAGCTGCTGGCTCCCCGAGGCGTCCGCCTTGTAGACGCGCACCTTGCCCTTGGGCAGGGGCACGCCGAGGCGGTTCTCCTTGGTGTTCCGGATGTCGAGGTAGACACCCACCTTCTGGTTCGAGATCGGCACCCCGTACTGGGTGCGGTGGTAGCTGGCGGCCCCGTAGTAGATGAACCGCTTGTCCACCGGGATGTCCGCCGCCGACAGGAGCGTCAGCTGCTTGGTCTGGCTTTCCTTGATGGTGGTGCGCCCGTCGAGGGTATAGAGGTGATACTCGAAGAAGCCCTCCGACTTGAACTCGCGGTCGGCCACCGCGGGGGACGCCGCCTTCGCGGCCATCTCCATCGCCCGCCGCGAGTCGTCCCGGCTCGCGGCCCGGTTGACGTCGCCCGCGACCAGCTTGAGTGCCGCGTCCCGGTAGGTCGCCCCGCTCTGGTTGTTGATGGTGACCCACCCGGTGAGATCGGCACGGGAGTCCGTCGCGTTGATCAGCATCACGTAGTCGGACTTCCAGCTGATACCGCCGGTGAGATAGGAGGCCTCCACGCGCTGGGGCGCCGGACGCGTGTTGCGCAGCAGCCAGGCGAGCGTCGGCTTCGACACCAGGTTCTCGGGCAGCGCGGGCAGCACCACGCTGCCGAAGTGCCCCATGTGGATCTGGCCGTTGATGTCGTAGACCGGGCCCCGCGTGGAGAGCAGGGTGGCCTCCTGGAAGGTGCCGTTGCTCTGGTAGAGCCGCACCTTCCGGCCCACGTACTTCTCCATGAGCTTCTCGCTCGAGAGCAGGTCGTACTCGTAGTTCTGCTCGAGGATCTTGAGTCCGGCCGGGTCGGTGAGCGAGCGCAGCAGTACGGAGGTGGGGTCGATCTGGGCCGCCACGTCCATGAAGTGGGTCTCGATCAGGCCGGCGTCGAGCCGGACCTCGCGCACATCTTTCACGAGGCCCAGATTGCCGTTGTAGACCGTGATCATGACGTCGCGCTGCTCGGCGGCGGTGATCTTGACCGGCGCCGCGCCGGCAATCGGGGCCGCGCCGAGCAGGCCGGCGAGGGTGAATGCGATCAGGCGTTTCGGAAGCGTTCTCATCGTGGTCCTCCAGGAACCGGATGGTTGTTGCTGTCCGGTTAGACCCGAGGATCGGGGAGAAGTTCCGGGGCTACTGCAGGCGGAGGATGACGCGGACCTGGGCCGGGAGGTCCGGGCGCTCGGCCTCGACCCGCCAGGGCCCGATGCGCGCCAGGCTCGCGGAGAACTCCGCGTAGCGCGGCTGCGGAATCACGGCCTCGACCACGGTGGCCTCGTCCTCGTGCCGGCGCTCCGTGACGCTGCCGCCCACGCGGGCGATGAGCGCGGCGAGCTCGAGCTCCGCGGCGTCGCGATCCTTGACGGCCACCCGGGCCACCACGTCCGCCGGGGGCACGGCCCGCTTGGCGGCCAGCCTCGCCGACGAGGGGGCCGCGCGCGCCGAGTCCGCGCTGGGCTGGAGCGCCTTCTGGTCCTTCTGGCGGCCCTCGGCCTCGGGGCGGGCGGCGCCGGCCACGTTCTCGCTCGGCGCGGCCTCCGTCTTGGCCTCGGGCTTGGCTCCGGGCGGAGGCGCCGAGGCGGCCGGTGGCGCGGGGGCACTGGCGGCGGGTGGGGACGCCGTGATCTGCGGGTTGAGCTCCTGAGATCGGGGCGCATCGGCGCGGGCGCGCTCGTCCGCCGCTCGCGCGGGCGGCTCGGCGGGAGCCGGGGCGGCCGGGGCCGGCGGCCGTGTGGCGTTGTCCGCGAGCAGCTCCACCGGCTTCTCCTTCACGGGCGCCGCCGGCTCCGGGCGGGGGGCCACCTCGCGCGCGGCCTGCTGCAGCTCCGGGGTGCGCTCGAACAGATACACCGCGAGCAGCCCGACCATCACGACTGCGGTGGCCTCGAGCGGCAGCTTGATGGAAAGCGGCAGGAGCACCGCGTCCGCCACGCGCCGGTACCAGGGCCGGGGCCGCGCCGCGGCAACCACCCGGTCCACGAAGCCCACGGGAGCCCGGGCCGGCTCCACCCGCTGGAGCAACGCGACCGTCCCACGGAGGGCCACGAGCTCGCGCCGACATTCCACGCAGCCCTCCAGGTGGGCGTCGACCAGGCTCCGCTCGTCCGGGGCGAGCGCCTCGTCGAGATAGGCCGACAGCGATTCGCGCGCTTCGTTGCAAGTCATGGGCAGGTCATGGCAGGAATCGCTCCAGCTTCTCCTTCAGTTCCGCCCGGGCCCGGTGCAGCCGGGATCGAACCGTTCCGAGCTCCAGCTCCAGCACCTGCGCGATCTCTTCGTACGAGAGGCCTTCGAGGTCGCGCAGCACCACCACGATGCGCCGGTCCTCCGGCAGCTCGGCGATGGCCCGCCCGAGGGCCGTCTCGAGCTCGCGGCGCTCCAGCGCCGCGTCCGGGCGCGGGCCCGCGTCGGACAGCCGCAGCAGCGCGTCCTCGCCCTGCCGCGCCATGCGCCGCTCACCGGAGGCGAGCCGGTTCAGGCAGAGGCGCGACGTGATCGCGTAGAGCCAGGTCGAGAGCTTGGCGTCGCCGCGAAAGCCGCCGAGCGCGCGATGGGCGCGGACGAAGGCCTCCTGCGCCACGTCCTCCGCCTCGGCCCGGTTGCCCAGCATGCGAAGGGCCACCCCGAACACGCGATGCTGGTACGTCATCACCAGCTCCTCGAAGGCGGGGGCGTCGCCGGCGCGAAGCCGGTCCAGGAAGCGCGGCGCGTCGCCTGCCTCCGCCTCTCGCACGGTAAGACCATACCGCGGCCCGGAAGTTCCCGCGCGCAAAAGCGGCAGCCGCCGGCGGAGGCCGGGCCCCGGCCCGCATGGTAGACTTCGCGACGTCATGGACAAGCGCGAGCGCGTGCTGGCCGCCCTCGGCCGCAAGCCGGTGGATCGCCCGCCGGTCTCGTTCTGGCGCCACGTCCCCGACGTGGACCACACCGCTCGCGGGCTCGCGGAGGCCATGCTGGCCTTCCAGCGGCGCTGGGACCTCGACTTCGTCAAGGTGATGTCGAGCGGCGTGTACTGCGTGGAGGACTGGGGGTGCGCGGTCGCGTACCAGGGCTCGCCCAACGGGGCCAAGCAGTGCACGAAGCACGCGGTGCAGAACCGGGGCCACTGGGCGCGAATCCGCGCGCTCGACCCGGGGGCGGGGGCCCTCGGCCGCGAGCTCGAGGCGGTACGCCTGATCGCCCGCGGCCGCGCCGACGACGCGCCGATCCTGCACACGCTCTTCTCGCCGCTCACGGTGGCCCGCAAGCTGGCGGGCGATCGCCTCGTCGAGGATCTGCGGCAGGAGCCCGCGGCGGTCGAGCCCGCGCTCGACGCCATCACCGACACCATGGCGCGCCACGCGCGCGCCGCGCTCGAGGCCGGCGCGGACGGGCTCTTCTTCGCCACCCAGACCGCCGCGCCGGACGTGGTGACGCCCGCGGAGAGCGCGCGCTTCGACCTGCCGCGCATGCGCCGCATGCTGGACGCGGTGGCCGGGCGCTCCGCGTTCACGCTGCTCCACCTCCACGGCCGCGACATCTTCTTCGACCAGGCGGCCGCGCTGCCGGTGCACGCGGTGAACTGGCACGACCGGCTCACCGCTCCGCGGCTCGGCGACGCCCACCGGCGCTTCGCGGGCGCGCTCGTGGGCGGGCTCAGCGAGGGCCGGACGCTCTTGAACGGGCCGGCCGAGGCGGTGGCCGCGGAGGTCCGCGACGCGCTCGCCCAGACGGGCGGGCTGGGGGTGATGATCGGGCCCGGCTGCGTGCTGCCGCTGGCCACGCCCGACGCCCACCTCGCCGCGGTGGTGGCCGCCGTGAAGGCCGCGGCTTGAGGAGATTCCTGATCACGATGCGCGCGCTGCTCCGCCTGGGCGCGATCTGCCTGCTGGTCGTGAGCGTGGGGCCAGGTCCGGCTGTCGCCCAGTCACCAGGCGAGCTCCGCGTGGCCCTGCCGTGGACGCCCGAGAACCTCGACCCGACGATGAACCTCTCGTCCATCCGGGCCAAGGTGGGCGTGAGCATCTTCGACTCCCTGGTGGGGCGCGACGCCGCGAACCGCATCGTGCCGCAGCTGGCCGAGTCGTGGAAGGCGCTCGACGACCTGACGCTCCAGCTCAAGTTGCGCCGCGGGGTCGTCTTCCACAACGGCGAGCCCTTCAACGCCGACGCGGTCCGCTTCACCTTCGAGCGGGTGCTCGACCCGAACCAGAAGTCGCCCAATCGCGCGAACGTGGGTGAGGTGGCGCGGGTGGAGGTGGTGGACGACCACACGGTCAATCTGGTGCTGCGGCAGCCCTACGCGCCGCTGCTGAACCGGCTCATCGACTTCCCGATGGTGCCGCCGAAGTACACCAGCGAGAAGGGTAACCAGGGCCTGGCCCTCCGCCCGGTAGGCACCGGGCCCTTCAAGTTCGTGGAGCTGGTCAAGGACGACCACATGATCGTCGAGGCCTTCGACCGGCACTGGCGGGGCGCCCCGAAGATCCGGCGCATCGTCTACAAGCCGATTCCGGAGCCCTTCACCCGGGCGGCCGCCCTCCGCAACAACGAGGTGGACCTGATCGAAACGCTGCCGCCCAACCTGGCCGTCGAGCTCGAGCGGGCCGGAGGCATCCGGGTGCAGCGCGTGCCGAGCACGTGGATCATCTATCTCGGACTCAACGCCTTCAAGAAGCCGCTCTCCGACGTGCGGGTGCGGCAGGCGCTCAACTACGCGACGGACGCGGACGCGCTCGTCCGGAGCGTGCTGGATGGCAACGGCCGGCGGATGGACGGGCCGTTCACCCCGCACATGTTCGGCTTCGATGCGTCGGTGAAGGGCTACAGCCCCGATCCCGCCCGAGCCCGACGGCTCCTCGCGGAAGCCGGCTACCCCGACGGGCTCGAGATCACGCTGGAGGCGCCCGCGGGCCGCTACCAGGGCGACAAGGAGATCGCGGAGGCGCTCGGCGGGCAGTGGCAGAGGGCGGGCTTCAAGCCGCGCGTGCAGGTCGCGGAGTGGGGCGCCTACTTCAAGCGCTATCTCGGCAAGCAGTTCCAGGACGCCTACCTGCTCGGGCTCGGCGGGCCGATGCAGGACGGCGACGAGCTGTACAACCTGGTCTCGTCGAAGGGCCGCGGCCTGTACTACAAGAACGAGAAGGTGGACGCGCTCTTCGACGCGGGCCGGTCCACCATGGACCCTGCCAAGCGCAAGAGGATCTACGCCGATCTGGCGCGCGCGATGGTCGAGGACGCCACGTGGGTTTTTCTCATGCAGCAGGTGGACATCTACGCCACGCGCGACCGCGTGACGTGGACGCCGCGCGGTGACCAGTGGATGCTGCTCCACGAGGCGACCCTCAAGTAGGGACCCGGCCGCCGCTGCTCACTGCGGAGGCAGTTCGCTCCTAGTGCGCGAAATCTCGTGACACCCGGTGTCTGACCCACCGGGTTATCCACCACCGACCCACTGAAATTGTGGACTGCTGACGACGGCTGCCTTGGGCTCTCCCTCTCCCCGCACAATTAGGTTGAGCCTGACGGTAAAACAATTGCCCAATGTTGGCCTCTCCCCCGTAGCGCCACGCGCAAACTTGCCCCGAGACGTCTTGCTCCTGATGGGCGGCGAGCCGGAGCCCGCGACGGGGGGCGGGTCAGCCCGCTCATCGAGCGTGCGCTCGCACCAGCACACGTGCTCACCCTGGTGCGCCGGCTCCAGCCGGCAGCGGTGGCGCCGCTTGTCGAGGACCTGCTCGGCCCCACAGCGCGTTCCGAGCACCAGGGCGTCGGCGGGTACGCGACGGCACCAGTCGGCCTCGAAGATTCGCGCGCGATCCACGCCCATCGGGTGATCGGGCCACATCGCCGCTGAGGGTACCGGCTGGACAGTTACGCGGCGGTTAAGTTGTCCCGTCGATCCGATGATGGCCGCGGCGGCAGGTGGGCGCGGGAGCGCTGTGCTAATATCCGACGGTGCCTATGTCCTCGACGAATCTACTCGATCTGTCACCCGCCGAGATGGAAGCCCTCGCCGAGAGCCTCGGGGCTCCACCCTACCGGGGCCGCCAGCTCGCGCAGTGGATCTTCGTCAAGGGCGTGACCGATCTGGCCGCCATGTCCGACCTGCCCAAGGACTTCCGCGCCGCCCTGGCCGCGCGGGTGAGCGTGGAGCTGCCCGAGGTCGAGCGGCGCACCCCGTCGCAGGACGGTAGCCAGAAGCTCGTGCTCCGCTACGGCGACGGCGCGCGCGTCCAGGCGGTGCTGATGCCGGACGGCGATCGGCTCACGCTCTGCGTCTCCACCCAGGTCGGCTGCGGCTTCGGCTGCGCCTTCTGCTACACGGGAACCATGGGGCTCGAGCGCAACCTGAGCGCCGGTGAGATCGTGGCCCAGGTGATGGTGGCCCGCGAGGGGCTGGCCGCGGGCCTCCGAATCACCCACATCGTCTACATGGGCATGGGCGAGCCCCTCGCCAACTATACGGCCACCGTGAAGTCGCTCCGCCTCCTGACCGACCCGCAGGCCTTCGCGTTCGCGCCCCGCCGCATCACGGTCTCTACGGTGGGGCTGGTGAGCGGCATCGAGCGGCTCGCCAAGGAGAACCTCCGGGTCAACCTGGCCGTTTCGCTCCACGCCACCAGCAACGAGATCCGCGATCGGATCATGCCGGTCAATCGCGGCTTCGCGATCGAGGAGCTGCTCGCCGCCTGCCGCCGCTTCCCCCTGCCGTTCCGCCAGCGCATGACCTTCGAGTACGTGCTGCTCGAGGGCATCAACGACTCGGCCGAGGACGCGCGGCGCCTCGTCAAGCTGCTGAAGGGCATCCGCGGCAAGATCAACCTGATCCCGTTCAACGACTGGGAGGGCTCGAGCTTCGCGCGGCCGCCGCTGGCGCGGATCCTCGATTTCCAGACCGTGCTGCTCGAGCACGGCATCCGGGCGACCGTCCGGTGGAGCAAGGGCGAGGATATCGGCGCCGCCTGCGGTCAGCTCCGCGAGGCCGCGGTCCCCGCATGAGCGCGCCGGTGACGGTGGCGCTGGCCACCCTCGGCTGCCGCCTCAACCAGGTCGAGTCCCAGGAGATCGGCGCGCTGCTGGAAGGCCGCGGCTTCCGGGTGGTGGACCCCGGGGCCCACGCTCAGGTGTACGTGATCAACACCTGCACCGTCACCGGCCGCGCGGATTTCTCCGATCGCCAGCTCATCCGCCGCATCGCCCGCGAGAACCCGGAGGCCTATCTGGTCGTGACCGGCTGCTACGCCCAGACCGACCCGGAGGCGGCCGCCGTGATCGCCGGGGTGGACCTGGTGGTGGGCAATCAGGAGAAGTACCGCCTGCCCGAGCTGCTCGGCTCGCTGACCAAGCGGGCACGGCCCGCGGTGGCGGTGGGAGATATCGGGGCCGCCCGCGAGGTCCCGATCGCGCCCTTCGCACGGATGGCGGGCCGCTCGCGCGCCTTCGTGAAGATCCAGGACGGCTGCCAGCACCGCTGCGCCTTCTGCATCGTGCCGGCCGCGCGCGGGCGGAGCCGGAGCCAGGAGCCCAAGGTCGTGCTCGACCAGGTGCGCGCCCTCGCGGCCGCCGGCCACCTCGACGTCACGCTCACCGGGGTGGACATCGGCCACTACGGCTGGGATCTCTACCCGCGCACCACGCTGGCCGCCCTCCTCCGGGAGCTCGCGGAGGTGGAAGGCCTCCGGTGGCTGCGCCTCTCCTCGGTGCTCCCCTCCTACTTCACGCCCGAGCTGGTCGACGCGGTGACGACGCTGCCGATGATGGCGCCCCATCTTCACCTGCCGCTGCAGAGCGGCAGCGACCGCGTGCTGCGCCTGATGCGGCGGCCCTACCACACCGGCATGTACCGGGCCCTCGTGGACCGGCTGGCCTCGGCGGTGCCCGGACTGGGCCTCGGCGCCGACGTCATCGTGGGACACCCGGGCGAGACCGCGGAAGACTTCGACGCGACGATGCGCTTCGTCGAGGCACTCCCGTTCTCGTCGCTCCACGTCTTCTCCTATTCGGACCGGAAGGGGACCGAGGCGGCACGCCGGCCCGATCACGTGGCGGGGCCGGTAATCCGCGAGCGGAGCCGGCGACTGCGCCGGCTCGGCGCCGAGAAGAGCCTGGCCTTCCGCCGCGGGCTGGTCGGCCGCCGGCGCGAGGCGGTGGTGCTGGACGCGCGCGATCGGCGGACCGGGCTGCTCGCCGGCCTCACCGACAACTACGTCGAGGTACTCTTCGACGGCCCCGACACGCTCGGCCGCCGGGTCGTGCCGCTCACGATCACGGAGGCCCGCGCGGACCGCACCCACGGGCAGCTCGAGGAGATCGGTGCATGAGCGCGGCCAGGGCCAAGGCGGGCGTCGAGCCCGCGCTGGGCATCATCGGAGGCAGCGGGCTCTACGAGATGGAGGGCGTCGAGGATCTGCGCTGGGTGCGCGTGCGCACGCCGTTCGGCGCGCCTTCGGATGCCTACTGCACGGGCCGGCTCGGCGACCGCCGGGTGATCTTCCTGCCGCGCCACGGCCGCGGCCATCGGGTCACGCCCACCGAGATCAACTACCGCGCCAATATCTACGGCCTCAAGGCTCTGGGGGCCCGCTGGGTCATCTCGGTGAGCGCGGTGGGCAGCATGAAGGAGGAGATCCACCCGCTGGATCTCGTGATTCCCGACCAGTTCTACGACCATACCAAGCGGCGGGTCTCGAGCTTCTTCGGCGACGGCATCGTCGGCCACGTCGGCATGGCCGAGCCGGTCTGCGCGGCGCTGGGCGACCTGCTCGAGACCGGGAGCCGGGAGGCGGGCGCGCGCGTGCACCGCGGCGGCACCTACATCTGCATCGAGGGGCCGCAGTTCTCCACCAAGGGCGAGTCGCAGATCTACCGCCGCTGGGGCGTGTCGGTCATCGGGATGACGAACATGCCCGAGGCCAAGCTGGCCCGCGAGGCCGAGCTCTGCTACGCCACGCTGGCGCTGGCCACGGACTACGACGTGTGGCACGAGAGCCACGCGGCGGTGACGGTGGAGGCGGTCGTGGCCAACCTGCGGAAGAACGTGGCCACCGCGAAGGTCGTCCTCCGGCGCGTCATCCCGCGCGTGGGCAAGGCCTGCGCCGGCGGCTGCGGCGATGCGCTGGCCAGCGCGGTGATCACCGATCCCAAGGCGTTCCCGCCGCGCACCCGCAAGCGGCTCGGCGTGCTGCTCGATCGCTACTTTCCCCCGAAGGGCAAGGGGCGCCGTGGCTGATTCCCGCGAGCTCGACGTCGTCGGTATCGGCAATGCGCTGGTGGACGTGCTGACCCACGCCGAGGAGGGGTTCCTCGCCCGCCAGAGCCTGGTGAAGGGGACCATGCACCTGGTGGACGAGCCACGCGCCCGGGAGCTCTACGATGCGATGGGGCCCGGCGTGGAGATGTCGGGCGGCTCGGCCGCCAACACGGTGGTCGGCGTGGCCTCCTTCGGCGGGCGGGCGCACTACGTCGGCAAGGTCCGCGACGACCAGCTCGGCGAGGTATTCGGCCACGACCTGCGCGCCACCGGTGTGGGCTACGACACGCCCCGCGCCACCGAGGGCCCGCCCACCGGGCGCTGCCTCATCCTGGTCACGCCCGATGCCCAGCGCACCATGAGCACGTTCCTGGGCGCCTCGGTGCGGCTCGGCCCCGGCGACATCGACAAGGGCCTCATCGCCCGCGGCAAGATCCTCTACCTCGAGGGCTACCTCTTCGATCCGCCCGCGGCCCAGGAGGCCTTCCGGGCGGCCGCGGCCATGGCCCACGGCGCGGGGCGGAAGGTCTCGCTCACCCTGTCGGACCCGTTCTGCGTGGGACGGCATCGGAAGGCCTTCCTCGACTTGGTCGAGCATCACGTGGACATCCTCTTCGCGAACGAGGCGGAGATCTGCGCGCTGTACGAGGTCGGCGACTTCGACGCCGCCCTGGCCCGCGTGCGGGGGCACTGCGAGATCGCCGCGCTCACCCGGAGCGCCAAGGGCTCGGTGATCGTGGGCGGCGGGCAGGTGCACACGGTGGCCGCGCATCCGGTGAACGCGGTGGTGGACACGACGGGCGCGGGCGATCTCTACGCGGCCGGCGTGCTCTATGGCCTCAGCCAGGGCTTCGACCTGCCGACCTGCGGGCGGCTGGGCTCGCGGGCCGCCGCGGAGGTCATCGCCCACGTGGGCGCCCGGCCGATGGTGCCCCTGGGGCAGCTCACGGGACCCATTCTCGGGTAGGGGAGCGCGATGGCGGATCACGAGGTGCTCGACGCCAAATACGACCGGCTGGTGGATCTCATCCGCGGGATGACCCGCGTGATCGTGGCCTTCTCCGGCGGCGTGGACTCGACCTTCCTCGCCCGGGCCGCGAAGGACGCGCTCGGCGACGGCGCGACGCTGGTCACCGCCGATTCGGAGACCTACCCGGCCTCCGAGCTCGAGGAGACGCGGCGGCTGGCCACGCTGCTCGGCATGCGCCAGGAAGTCATCCGCACCCGCGAGCTCGACCGGCCCGAGTACGCGCGCAATGCGCCGGACCGGTGCTTCCACTGCAAGGAGGAGCTGTTCACGCGGCTCGAGCCGATCGCCCAGGCGGCGGGCAGCGCGCAGGTCATCTATGGCGCCAACATGGACGACCTCGGCGATCACCGGCCCGGCATGAAGGCCGCGGAGGGCCGCGGCGTGCGCGCCCCGCTCATCGAAGCCCTGCTGTGGAAGGAGGAGATCCGGGCGCTCTCGAAGGAGCTCGGGCTGCCCACCTGGGACAAGCCGTCCTTCGCGTGCCTCTCGTCCCGCTTCCAGTACGGCGACCCCATCACCGCCGAGAAGCTCCGACGGATCGACGACGCCGAAGCCTTCGTGCGGAGCCTGGGCTTCCGCCAGTTCCGGGTGCGCCATCACGACCGCCTGGCCCGCCTCGAGCTGGTCCCAGAGGAGATGCCGCGCCTCTGGCAGGAGGACCGGCACGGAGCGATCGTCCGACGCTTCCGCGAGCTGGGCTATCTCTACGTGACGCTCGACCTGCAGGGCTTCCGCAGCGGCAGCGCCAACGAGGTGCTGAAGTGGATCGGGAAAAAGTAAGGGCGCTGCTGGAGGCCGTCGCGGCCGGCGCGCTCGCCCCCGAGCAGGCGCTGGCCCGGCTCCGCGCGCTGCCCGTCGAGGACCTGCGCTTCGCCCGCGTGGATCTGCACCGCTCGCTGCGCCAGGGCGTGCCCGAGGCCGTCTTCTGTCAGGGCAAGACGCCGGAGCAGGTGGTCGCCATCGTGCGGCGGCTGGCGGAGGGGCACGACAACGTGCTCGCCACGCGCGCCGAGCCGGCGGTGGTGACCGCGCTGCTCGCGAGTGGGCTGCCGTGCCAGGTGTACGAGGCGGCGCGAGTGGTCGTGGTCAAGCCGGTCGCGAGAGACGGCGTCGGGCTGATCGTCGTCGTCAGCGCGGGCACCTCCGATCTGCCGGTGGCCGAGGAGGCCGCGGTCACCGCGGAGGCGATGGGCAACCATGTCGAACGCGTGTTCGACTGCGGCGTGGCCGGCCTGCACCGGCTGGTGCCGCATCTCGACCGCCTCAACGAGGCGAACGCCATCATCGCGGTGGCTGGCATGGAGGGCGCGCTCCCCAGCGTCCTCGGGGGGCTGGTGGACCGCCCGGTGATCGCGGTGCCGACCAGCGTGGGCTACGGCGCCTCGTTCGGGGGCGTGGCCGCGCTGCTGGCCATGCTGAACTCCTGCGCCCCCGGCGTCTCGGTGGTCAATATCGACAACGGCTATGGCGCCGCCGCCCAGGCCAACCAGATCAATAAGCTCGCGTCCAAGCTCCGCTAGCCCGCATATGAAGGTCGCGTATTTCGACTGCCCGAGCGGGGCGTCCGGGGACATGATCCTGGGCGCGCTGGTGGACGCGGGGGTGCCCTTCGAGACGCTCGAGCGCGAGCTGGCGGGCCTCGGCGTCGGGGGCTACCGCCTCGAGCGCCGCGAGGTGATGAAGGCGGGCTTCCGCGCCACCAAGATCGACGTGCACTTGGCCGGCTACGACCGAGACCCCGGTTACATGGGCCGCGCGGCGGACCCGGGCGCGCCCCGCCACGAGCCGGCCGGGCACCGCGGACTCGGCGAGATCCTCGGCATTCTCGAGCGGAGCCGGCTCGCGCCCGCGGTACGGGACATGGCCTCCCGCGTCTTCCGGCGGCTGGCCGAGGCCGAGGCGCGGGTGCACGGCACGACCCCCGAGCGGGTGCAATTCCACGACGTGGGCGCGGTGGACGCCATCGTGGATGTAACCGGATCGTGCATCGGCCTCCATCTGCTCGGGATCGACGCCGTCCACTTCGGAGCCCTGCCGGTCGGGGGCGGGTTCATCGACGGTCCGCACGGCCGTATTCCGGTGCCCGGCCCGGCCACCGCCGAGCTGCTCAAGGGGTTCCCGACGCTGGACACCGGCATCCGCCGGGAGCTGGTAACCCCGACTGGGGCGGCGATCCTCACGACCCTGGCGGCCGGGGCGGGGGCGATGCCGGCGATGCGGGTCACCGCCGTCGGCTACGGCGCCGGCACCATGGACCTCGAGACCCCGAACGTGCTGCGGCTCTTCGTGGGCGAGGCGGCGGTGACCACGCCCGCCGAGACCATCGTCCAGGTCGAGACCACCGTGGACGACATGTCGCCCCAGCTTTACGAGCCCTTGCTGGAGCGCCTGCTCGAGGCCGGCGCGCTGGACGCCTGGCTCACCCCCGTCATCATGAAGCGCAGCCGGCCGGGCGTGGTCCTGACCGCCCTCTGCGAGCCGGGGCGGGTCGCCGACCTCTCGCGGCTGCTCTTCGAGGAGTCCTCCACCATCGGCGTGCGCTGGACCGCGTACCAGCGCAGCCGCCTCGATCGCGAGATGGTGCGGCTGGACACCGCCTACGGGCCGGTGACGTTCAAGGTCTCCCGGCTCGAGGGCCGGGTGGTCACGGTCACGCCGGAATTCGAGGAAGTACGCCGCATCGCGCGAGACAAGGGTCTCCCGGTCCGGGAGGTGCTCGAGCAGGCGCGCGTGGAGGGCCGCCGGCTCCTGACCACCCCTTGACACCGTCCCCGGCCCGGCATACGGTTGGGGGCGCTTTCCCGGCCTCGGACCCTTCACTCAGGAGGTAGCGCGGTGAAAAAGACCGTGTCGATGACGATTAACGGTTCCCCCCAGTCCCACGAAGTGGAGCCGCGGCTGCTGCTCGTGCACTACATCCGGGAGCAGGCGGGCCTGACCGGCACGCACGTCGGGTGCGACACGAGCCAGTGCGGAGCCTGCACGGTGCATGTCAACGGCATGGCCGTGAAGTCGTGCACGCTCCTCTCGGTGCAGTGCGACGGCGCGCAGGTGCTCACCATCGAGGGCCTCGCCAAGGACGGCAAGCTCCACCCGATCCAGGACGGCTTCTGGGAGAAGCACGGCCTGCAGTGCGGCTTCTGCACGCCGGGCATGATCATGTCGGCCCACCAGATGCTGCAGCGCAACCCGCGGCCGACCGAGGCCCAGATCCGCCACGACCTGGAAGGCAACCTGTGCCGCTGCACCGGCTACCACAACATCGTCAAGGCCATCCAGTACGCCGCCGAGAAGATGGCGGGGAAGTGAGGCGCGACCATGGCCACCGCCCGTCTGCTCGGCGCGAGCATCAAGCGGCGTGAGGATCCCCGGTTCATCACCGGCAAGGGTAACTACACCGACGATCTGAAGCTGGCCGGCATGACCCACGCGGTGTTCGTGCGCAGCCCGCACGCCAACGCGAAGATCCGCAAGATCGACACCGCCAAGGCGTCGAAGGCTCCCGGGGTGGTGGCGATCTTCACCGGCAAGGACATGGTCGGCGTGAACTCGCTGCCCTGCGGGTGGCTCCTGCCCGAGCTGAAGATCCCGCCCCACATGCCGCTGGCCAGCGACGCGGTGCACTACGTGGGCGACCCGGTCGCCATCGTCATCGCGGAGAGCCAGTCGGCGGCCAGCGACGCGGCCGAGATGGTGGCGGTGGACTGGGAGGTCCTGCCCTCGGTGACCAGCACCGAGAAGGCGGCGGCCAAGGGCTCGCCGCAGATCCACGAGGTGGCCCCCAACAACGAGGCCTTCAAGTGGCAGATCGGCGACGCGGCCGCCACCGACGCCGCGTTCAAGGCGGCCCCGGTCGTGGTGAAGAAGCGGATCATCAACCAGCGCCTGGTCGCCAATGCGATGGAGCCGCGGGCCTGCGTGGCGCGCTACGACGACTCCACCGGCGACTGGACGCTCTGGGTCACGTCCCAGAACCCCCACGTGCACCGGCTCCTCATGACCGCGTTCGTGCTGGGCATTCCGGAGCACAAGGTGCGGGTGATCGCTCCGGACGTGGGCGGCGGCTTCGGCTCCAAGATCTTCCTCTACAACGAGGAGACGGTTTGCACCTGGGCGGCCAAGCTCGTGAAGCGGCCGATCCGCTGGACCTCCTCGCGCCGCGAGGCCTTCCAGACCGACGCCCACGGCCGGGACCACGTGACCGACGCCGAGGTGGCGCTGTCCAAGGACGGCAAGTTCCTGGGTCTCCGGGTGAAGACCACCGCCAACCTGGGCGCGTATCTCTCGACGTTCGCGCCGGCGGTGCCGACCTATCTCTACGCCACCCTGCTCAACGGGGTGTACGAGTGGCCCGCCATCCACGCGGAGGTCACCGGCGTCTTCACCAATACCACGCCGGTGGACGCCTACCGCGGGGCGGGCCGGCCCGAGGCCTGCTACCTGCTCGAGCGGATGGTCGATGCCTCGGCGGCCGCGCTCAAGATGGACCCGGCCGACATCCGGAAGAAGAACTTCATCCCGAAGTTCGCCGACGGCTACCAGACCAAGGTGGCGCTGTCCTACGACAGCGGCAACTACGCGGCCGCCTTCGACAAGCTGCTCGGCATGCTCGACTACAAGAAGTTCCGGGCCGAGCAGGCGGCGGCGCGTGCCCGGGGGCGGCTGATGGGCATCGGCTTCTCGACCTACATCGAGGCCTGCAGCATCGCGCCGTCGAAGGTCGTCGGTTCCCTCGGCGCCCAGGCCGGTCTCTGGGAGTCCGGCAAGGTCCAGGTGCATCCCACCGGCAAGGTCAGCGTGTTCACCGGCTCCCATTCACACGGGCAGGGGCACGAGACGACGATGGCCCAGATCGTGGCCGATCAACTCGGCATCCCGATGGACGACATCGAGATCGTCCACGGCGACACCGGCCGCGTGCCGTTCGGCATGGGCACCTACGGCAGCCGCTCGGCCTCGGTGGGCGGCACCGCCATCGTGATGTCGCTCGACAAGATCAAGGAGAAGGGCAAGAAGATCGCCGCCCACCTGCTCGAGGCGAACCCGAAGGACATGGAGTACGTCGGCGGCCAGTTCGTGGTCAAGGGCTCGCCGCAGAAGGCGATCCCGTTTGGCCAGGTCGCGCTCACCGCGTACGTCCCGCACAACTATCCGGATGGCCTGGAGCCGGGCCTGGAAGAGACGAGCTTCTACGACCCGTCCAACTTCTGCTTCCCGTTCGGCGCCCACGCCTGCGTGGTGGAGGTGGATCCGGATACCGGCCACGTGAAGATCCTGCGATACCTCGCGGTGGACGACGTGGGGAACGTGATCAACCCCATGATCGTGGACGGCATGGTCCACGGGGGCATCGCCCAGGGCGTGGCGCAGGCGCTCTGGGAGGAGGCGGTGTACGACAACGCCTCCGGGCAGCTCGTCAGCGGGAGCATGATGGACTACACGCTCCCCAAGGCGGACATGCTGCCGTTCTACGAGACCGACCGCACCGAGACGCCCACGCTCGTGAACCCGCTCGGGGTCAAGGGCGCGGGGGAGACGGGCACGATCGCCTCGACGCCGGCGGTGGTCAACGCGGTGGTGGACGCCCTGTCGGGGCTCGGCGTGGATCACATCGACGCCATGCCGCTGACGCCCGAGCGGGTCTGGAAAACCGCTCAGGCCGCCAAATCCAGGAAGTAAGGGGAGACGCCGACATGTACCCAGCTCAGTTCGAGTACCACACGCCGGGGACGGTGAAGGAGGCGCTGGAGCTGCTCGGGCGCCACAAGGACGACGCCAAGCTGCTGGCGGGCGGCCATAGCCTGCTTCCGGCCATGAAGCTGCGCCTGGCCCAGCCGAAGCACCTCGTGGACCTCCGAAAGGTCGCCGGCCTCTCCGGCATCAAGGAAGACGGCGGCACGCTCGTGATCGGGGCGATGACCACCCACTACCAGGTCGAGTCCTCGGCGGTCGTGAAGTCGAAGTGCCCGATGCTCGCCGCGGTGGCCGCCCAGATCGGGGATCCGATGGTGCGCAACATGGGCACGATCGGCGGCAGTCTGGCCCACGCGGACCCGGCCGCGGACTACCCGGCCGCGATCATCGCGCTCGGCGCGGAGATGGTGGCCGAGGGCCCCAAGGGTAAGCGCACGATCAAGGCCGATGACTTCTTCAAGGGCCTGCTCACCACCGCGCTCGCGGAGGACGAGATCCTGACCGAGGTGCGCGTGCCCGCGATGGCGGGCAAGACCGGCGCCGCCTACATGAAGTTCCCGCACCCGGCCTCCCGGTTCGCGGTGGTCGGCGTCGCGGCGGTGCTGAGCGTGGACGGCGGCAAGGTCGGCAAGGCCAGCGTCGCGGTCACCGGCGCCGGCACCAAGGCGGTGCGCGCCAAGGGCGTGGAGGCCGCGATCACCGGCAAGGCGGCCGACGCGGCGTCCATCCAGGCGGCGGCCGAGAAGGCGGCCGAGGGCGTGGACGTCCAGGCCGATCTGCAGGGCACGGTGGAGTACAAGAGCCACCTGGTCCGGGTCTTCGCCAAGCGCGCGATGGAGGCGGCCGCCGCGGCCGTGAAGTAAGCCGCTCGAGTGAGACGTCCAACCGACGAGCCCCGCGGGATGGTCTCCGCGGGGCTTCGTTTTTGGGGCCCCGGGTGATCGCGGCGGTCGTGCTCGCCGCCGGCCTCTCGCGCCGGATGGGCCAGGCCAAGCTGCTCATGCCGGTGGGCGGCCGGGCCATCGTCCGGTACGTCGTCGAGAGTGTCCTGGCGGGCGGCGTGGACTTGGTGTGGGTGGTGACCGGGCCCGACGTGGAGCCGATCGAGGCGGCCCTGGCCGGCCTCGAGGCGCAGATCGCGGTGAATCCGGCGCCCGAGGAGGGCCAGGCCAGCTCGCTGCGCGCGGGCATCGCCGCGCTGCCCGCGTCGGTGGACGCGGTGCTGATCGCGCTCGGCGACCAGCCGTCGCTGGCGCCGTCCATCATCCCGGCGCTGCTGGCGGCCCGGCGCACGAGCCCCAAGCTCATCGTGGCGCCGCGCTACCGGGACGGGCAGGGCAACCCGGTGCTGTTCAAGCGCGAGATCTTTCCCGAGCTGCTGCGCCTGACCGGCGACCAGGGCGCGCGGCCCATCATCCAGAAGGAGCCAGCCCGCGTGGAGTGGGTCGACCTCGACCTGCCCATGCCGCCGGACGTGGACACCCTCGACGACTATGAGAAGATCCGGGCGAGCCTCCGGGCAGGCAATCACGCGGTGTAGACTGAGAGGGCCATGAGAGCCGAAATCGAGAAGATCCAGCAGATGATGGAGAAGGCCGACTACGTCACGGATCCCGCCATCGCGACGTCGGTGCACCTGGCCATGACCCTCAAGAAGCCGCTCCTCATCGAGGGGCACGCGGGCGTCGGCAAGACCGAGGTCGCCAAGGTGATGGCGCGGATGCTCGATACCAACCTCATTCGCCTCCAGTGCTACGAGGGGCTCGACGCGGCCCAGGCGCTCTACGAGTGGAACTACCCCAAGCAGCTCCTGCACATCAAGCTCGAGGAGGCGACCACCCACAGCCTCCGCGAGAAGGAAGCCACGATCTTCTCCGAGCCCTTCCTGATCCGCCGCCCGCTCCTCCAGGCGATCAGCCAGGACGGCAAGCCGCCGGTGCTGCTGATCGACGAGGTGGACCGAAGTGACGAGGAGTTCGAAGCATTCCTCCTCGAAGTGCTCGCCGAGTTCCAGGTGACGATCCCCGAGATCGGCACGATCAAGACCACGCATCCGCCGTACGTCATTCTCACGTCGAACCGGGTGCGCGAGCTCTCGGATGCGCTTCGCCGACGCTGTCTCTATCTGTGGATCGACTTCCCGGGCTTCGAGAAGGAAGTGCGGATCGTGACCCGCAAGGTCCCGGGCGTGAACGAGGCGCTCGCCCGCGAGATCTCTCGCTTCATGGAAGGCCTCCGCACCATGCGCCTCTCCAAGGTGCCGGGGGTCGCGGAGAGCCTCGACTGGGCGCAGGCCCTCGCCTCGCTCCACGCCGATCACCTCGACGAGGACCTGGTGCTGGAGACGCTCGGCTGCGTGCTCAAGGACGCCGACGACATCAAACGATTCAAGCGGGAGCTGACCGGAAGCGGCCTCAAGCGCTTCGTGGCCGCCGAGGGCTAGCATGGCCGGGCCCCGCGACCTCACCACCGCCGTCCTCCGCTTCGGCCAGATGCTGCGGGCGGCCGGGCTGCCGCTCACCATCACCGAGCTGATGGACGGGGTGCGCGCGCTGAAGGTCGTGGACCTGCTGGACCGCCAGGACGTCTACCTGGCGCTGCGCACGACCCTGGTCGCCCGGCGCGAGGAGTTCCCCGCCTTCGACCGCTGCTTCGACGTCTTCTGGCGCTTCCAGGCCGAGGAGGGGCAGGGGCTCGACGGCCTCATGAGCCCGACCGAGGCCGCCATCCCGGAGGAGCACGCCGGCAATACCGGGGCGGAGGCGGCCCAGAAGAAGGTCTCGGTGGCCCTGGAAGGCTGGGAGGAGCCGGGCGAGGACGACGGCGAGCCGCTCGAGGTCCCCGGCGTCAGCGACAGAGAAATCCTCATGGATCAAGACTTTTCGGCCTTTCCAGTTGAGGATCTCGACGAGGTGGCCCGCCTCACGATCCTGATCGCCAAGCGGCTGGCCCGGCGCATCAGCCGGCGCAAGCGGCCGACCCGGCGGGGCGGCGTCATCGACATGCGGCGCAGCATGCGGGCCAATCTCATGAAGGGCGAGATCATCGAGCTCCGAAGAAGAGAGCGCCGGCGGCGCAAGATCCGGCTGGTGCTGCTCTGCGACGTGTCGGGCTCGATGGATCTCTACAGCCGTTTCCTGCTCCAGTTCCTCTACGCGCTCCAGAACGTCTTCGGCCGGGTGGAGACCTTCACCTTCTCCACGCGACTGACGAGGGTGACCGAGCATCTCAAGGGTGCGTCCTACCGCCAGGCCCTGGCCAAGCTGACCGAGGTGCGGGACTTCTCCGGCGGGACCCGGATCGGGGAATCCTTGCAGGAATTCAATGCCCGGTGGGGGAATCTGGTGACCCGGCACACCATCGTCCTCGTGCTCTCGGACGGCTGGGACACCGGCGAGCCCGAGCTCCTGGCCAACGAGATGCTGACGCTGAAGCGCAAGGCGGGTCGGCTCATCTGGCTCAACCCGCTGCTGGGCAACCCGTCCTACGAGCCCCTGACGCGGGGCATGGCGGCGGCGCTGCCGCTCATCGACCACTTCGCGGCGGCGCACAACCTGGCGAGCCTGCGCGACCTGGCCGGCCATCTCAACCTGAGGTAGCAGACATGACCGAGCTCTACGAGCACCTGAACCAGCTCAAGCGGAACGAGTCCAAGGTGACGGTGGCCACCCTCGTCAATACGCGCGGCACCACGCCCCGGAAGGAAGGGGCGAAGATGCTGGTGGGCGAGGGCGGGCGTGTGCTCGGCTCGGTGACCATCGGCGGCTGTGTGGACGCCCAGGTCATCGAGGAGTCCGCCGACGTGCTCGACAAGAACGCCCCGCGGCTTCTCGAGCTGAATCTGGGCGACGAGGAGGCCTGGGAGATCGGGCTCACCTGCGGCGGCACCATCGAGGTCTTCCTGGAGCCGGTGACGCTCGACGACGCCGACGACACCACACTGGTCTACTACGAGCGGGCCCGCGTCCACGCCGAGCAGGGCGGGCGGGCCGTGATCGTGACCCGCCTCGATGCGCCAAACCATGGCGCCAAGCTCCTGTTCTTCGACCACGGCGGGCAGGAGGGGACCCTGGGGGACGCCTTCCTCGACCAGCGCTTCGCGGCGGAGGCCCGTGAGACCATGGCCGCGGGCAAGTCGCGGACGCTGTTCCTCGAGAACGTGCGCGCCTTCGCGGAGGTCTTCGCGCCGCCCTCCACCCTCGTCGTGGTGGGAGCCAGCCACGTGGCGATGCCGCTCACCACGCTGGCCAAGACGCTCGGCTTCCGCACCATCGTGGTGGACGGCCGGCCGCGCTTCGCCACCAAGGAGCGCTTCCCGGACGTGGACGATCTCCGGATCGGCGTGCCCTCCGAGCTGGTGCAGCAGGTCCCGCTCATCGCGACCACTGCGCTGGTGCTGGTGGCCCACGACTACAAGTACGATCTCCCGGTGCTGCGCCACGCGCTGAGCACGCCGGTGGGCTATATCGGGCTCCTGGGCAGCACCCGGCGCGGGGCGGCAATCCTGAACCTGCTGCGCGAGGACGGGGTGGCCGAGGACGCGCTGCTACGCGTGCGGGTGCCGATCGGCCTCGACCTGGGCGCCCAGTCGGCGCCCGAGATCGCGCTGAGCATCCTGGCCGAGGCCCTGGCCGCCCATCGCAACGCCACCGGCATGCCGATCTCGGAAAAAGTCCGCCGGGGCCTCAAGTAGGCGCGCCAGAGCATGGATCCCGAGCACAGGCGAATGATGAATGTGGTGGGGGGGCTTGGGGGAGGAGCGGCGCCGCTCCCCCCCAATCAGAACCAAGCATGAAGGCAGTTGCAGTAAGCCGGAATGCGGACGTCACCGCCGACGCCCTCGAGGGGCGCATCGCGTGCCATGACGTGCGCGATCAGGCCGGGAAGGTGGCCATCGCCAAGGGCCAGACGCTCGACGCGGCGGCGGCAGCGCGGCTGCTGACGCTGCCGTGGCAGGAGGTGCACCTGCTCGAGCTGGAGCCGGGCGACGTGCACGAGGAGCCGGCCGGCTCGCGCCTGGCCGCCGCGGCCTGCGGCGTCAACGTGGAGGTCAAGGGCTATACCGGCGGGCAGTGGTCGCTCGCGGCGCAGCGCCGCGGCCTCGTCGGGGTCAATGCCGCCGCGGTGGCGGCGGTGAACGGGCTCGAGGGCATGTCGGTCTTCACGCTCTACGACCTGCAGCCGGTGGAGTCGGGCGAGCCGGTGGCCCGCGCCAAGATCACCCCGCTGGCCATCCCGGAGCGGCTGGTGAAGGACGCGGAGACCCGCGCGGCGAGCGCGGGCGGGCTCGTCTCGGTGACACCCTTCCGGCCTCACGTGCTCGCCGCGCTGAGCCGGGAAAGCCTCGCCCCGCCGCAGCGCCAGCGCTTCGAGTCGTCCCTGACCGAGAAGGTGGACTGGTTCGGCTCGCGGCTCCTGCCGGTGCGCTACGCGGCGGGGGACGCCGCCGCGGTCGCCGCGGAGATGGAGGACCTGCTGGCCGCCGGCGCCGATATCCTGATCGCGGCGGGCGCGGGCTCGCTCGACCCGCTGGATCCCATGTTCGCGGGCCTCGAGCGCCTGGGCGGCCGCATGATCCGGCACGGCGCGCCGGCCCATCCGGGCAGCCTGCTGTGGATCGCGGATCTGCGCGGGCACCCGGTGCTCGGCATGCCCGCCTGCGGCATGTTCTCGCAGGCCACCACGTTCGACCTGGTGCTGCCGCGCATCCTGGCCGGGCTCCCCACGGGCGCCGGCGAGATCGCCGCGCTCGGCCACGGCGGCCTGCTCTCGCGTGACAGCGCCTACCGCTTCCCGCCCTACCGCAAGAGCGGGGCGCGCGGCGAGCTGTCGGAGTGACATGGCCCTCTACAGCGACGTGATCCGGGAGCGCTTCCGCCGGCCGCTCTTCCGCGGCGCGATCGAGCGCCCGGACGTGGCCCACGAGGACGTCAACCCGCTCTGCGGCGATCGCGTGCGCATCCAGGGCCGGCTCGCCGACGGGCGGCTCACCGAGGCCCGCTGGACCGGCGACTGCTGCGCGATCTGCGCGGCCTCCGCCGATCTGCTCCTCGAGGCCGCGCTCGGCCAGCCGGTGGGCTTCGCGCAGGCCCAGACGCCCTCGGGCCTGCTCGAGCGGCTCGATTCCGATATCCGGCCGTCACGGATGAAGTGCGTGACGCTGCCGCTGACCGTCCTGCAGGACGCCCTCAGTGGTCAGGAGGTGACGCGATGAACATGGGCGAGAAGACCCGCCGCGACTTCCCCATCCTCTCCCGCATCGTGAACGGGCATCCGCTCATCTATCTCGACTCCGCCGCCTCCAGCCAGAAGCCGCTCGCGGTGATCGAGGCCGTCTCGCGCTACTACGAGACGAGCCACGCCAACGTGCATCGCTCCATCCACACCCTGGGCGAGGAGGCCACCGAGCGGTACGAGGCGGCCCGGGACGCGGTGCGCGCCTTCGTGGGGGCCCGGAGCCGCGAGGAGATCATCTTCACGCGCGGCACCACCGAGGGAATCAACCTGGTGGCCCAGACGGTAGGGCGGACCCTCAAGCCCGGCGACGAGATCATCGTCAGCGAGCTCGAGCACCACTCGAACCTGATCCCGTGGCAGATGGCCTGCCGCGACCGGGGCGCGGTGCTGCGCGCGATCCCGGTGGTCGGGGAAGGGTATCTCGATCTCGACGCCTTCGACCGCCTGCTCTCGCCGCGCACGCGCGTGGTGGCCGTCGCCCACGTCTCCAACGTGCTCGGCACCATCAACCCGGTGACCCAGATCGCGGAGCGCGCCCATCGGGTGGGCGCCCTCGTGCTGCTCGACGGCGCCCAGGCGGTGCCGCACCTGCCGCTCGACCTGAACGCGCTCGGCGCCGATTTCTACGCCTTCTCCGGCCACAAGATGCTCGGGCCCACCGGCATCGGGGTGCTCTACGGGCGCCGCGAGGTGCTCGACAAGCTCGAGCCCGCCTGGGGCGGCGGCGAGATGATCAAGGAGGTCTGGATCGACCGCGCGCAGTGGAACGACCTGCCGTGGCGCTTCGAGCCGGGCACGCCCCCGATCGCGGAGGCGGTGGGGCTGCACGCGGCCTGCGAGTATCTCGGCAAGCTCGGCATGAGCGAGGTGCTGGCCCACGAGCAAGCCCTCGTCGCCCAGTGCCTGGACGCCCTCGGGCGCATCGCGGGAGTCACCCTCTACGGCCCGCGCAATCCCGAGATGAAGGGCGCGGTGGTGGCCTTCAACGTGGAGGGGCTCCACCCCCACGACGGCGCCGCGCTGCTCGACCAGCAGGGCATCGCGGTGCGCGCGGGCTTTCACTGCGCTCAGCCGCTGATGCGGCGCCTCGGCATCGCGGGCACGCTGCGCGCGAGCTTCTCGGTCCACACGACCTCCGGTGAGGTCGAGCGCCTGGCCGCGGCGGTGGCGACCCTGCGCAGCAAGCTCTAGCCGCCCAGGTACCACCACTCCCATGGATCCGTCCCGCGAGCATCCGAAGCCGCGCGACGGCTTCGCGTCTCCCCGCTTCGCGCAGCCGGCCACCTTCATGCGGCTGCCGCACGTGGAGTCGCCCGCCGGGCTCGACGTCGCCCTCTGCGGCATCCCCTTCGACGGCGGCTGCTCCTACCGCTCGGGCGCGCGCATGGGTCCGCGCCACGTGCGCGAGCAGTCTTCCCTGATCCGGCCGTGGAACTCGGCCCTCCGCGTGCATCCCTTCGAGCGGCTCCGGGTCGCCGACTGCGGCGACGTGGACGCGGTGCCGGTCTCGATCGAGGCGACCTTCGCGGCCATCGAGCGGACCCTGGCGCCAGTGGTGGAGGCGCGCGCGGTCCCGCTCTGCGTGGGCGGCGATCACACCGTGACCCTGGCGGTGCTGCGCGCGCTCGCGAAGCGCCACGGCCGCCTCGGACTGGTGCACTTCGACGCCCACCCGGACACCTGGGACCGCTACTTCGGCCTGCCCTACTACCACGGCAGCACGTTCCGCCGGGCGATCGAGGAGGGGCTCATCGACGGCGCGCGCTCCATCCAGGTGGGCATCCGCGGGCCACTCTACGGCCCCGAGGACTTCGACTTCCACCGCGAGCACGGCTTCGAGGTCGTCCGCATCGAGGACGTCAAGGAGCGCGGGGTCGCCTCCGTGGTCGAGCGGCTGCGACGCCTGGCCGGCGGGCCGGTCTACTGCTCCTTCGACGTGGACGCCTGCGATCCCGCCTACGCGCCGGGGACGGGGACGCCCGAGGCGGGCGGGCTCACGTCCTACGAGGCCCTCGGCCTCGTGCGCGGGCTGCGCGGGCTCGAGCTGGCGGGGGGCGACATCGTCGAGGTCTCGCCGCCCTACGACGGGCCCGGCGCCATCACCGGCGTGCTCGCGGCGAACCTGCTTTTCGAGCTGCTCTCGGTGGTCGCGCTCGCCCGCTAGGGCGCGTCCCCGCGTGCTAAGATGACGGGCGTGAGATCGGCCATGCACCGGCCTCTCCTCGTTTCCGTCGCCATCCTGCTGGCCTCCGCGGCGCTGCTCCCCATCGCCGGCCCGGCCTCCGCGGCGACGCCTGTCTCGCTCATCGAGCTGGACTCCGCCATCACCCCGGTCACGGTGCGCCTGCTCGCGACCGCGATCGAGCGCGCGCAGGCCGAGGGCGCGCAGGCGCTGATCGTGCAGCTCAACACCCCGGGCGGGCTCGAGCGGTCGATGCGCTCGATGGTGCAGAGCATCCTGGGCTCGCCGATCCCGGTGATCGTCTACGTGGCGCCCACCGGCGCCCGCGCCGCCTCCGCCGGGGTCTTCATCACGATGGCCGCCCACGTGGCCGCGATGGCGCCCGCCACCAATATCGGGGCCGCGCATCCGGTGGCGATCGGCGGCGGCGGGGCGGACAAGGAGATGATGAAGAAGGTCGCGAACGACGCGGCCGCCTTCGCGCGCACCATCGCCACGGAAAAAGGGCGCAACGCGGAGTGGGCCGAGAAGGCGGTGCGCTCGTCGGTCTCGGCCACCGAGCGGGAGGCGGTCAAGCTCAAGGTCGTGGACCTGGTGGCCGAGAGCGTGCCGGACCTCCTCGCCAAGATCGACGGCCGCACCGTCAAGACGAGCCGGGGCCAGGTCACGCTCGCCACCAAGGACGCGCCGGTCAAGGTCATCGAGGTGCGCTTCCGCGACCAGTTCCTGGCCCTCATCTCGGACCCGAACATCGCCTATCTCCTGATGATGGCGGGCATGCTCGGCATCTTCTTCGAGCTGTCCAATCCGGGCGCGATCCTGCCCGGGGTCATCGGCGGCATCTGCCTGATCCTGGCCTTCTACGCCTTCCAGAGCCTGCCGGTGAACTGGGCCGGCCTCCTGCTGATCCTCTTCGGCGTGGTGCTGCTCATCGCCGAGATCAAGGTGGTGAGCCACGGCGTGCTCGCGATCGGCGGCGTGATCGCCATGCTGCTCGGGTCCCTCATGCTCTACGACACGCCCGAGACGACCGGCATCCGGCTGTCCTGGTACGTGATGATCCCCACCGTGGGCACGACCGCCGCGCTGGTCTTCTTCGCGGTGTCCATGGGCATCCGCGCGCTCTACCGGCCCTCCGTGACCGGCGAATCCGCCATGGTGGGGCGCCTCGGGCTGGCCAGGTCGGCGCTGGCGCCCGAGGGGCAGGTGCTGATCGACGGCGAGCTGTGGCGGGCGGTGAGCCAGGACGGGGCGGTGGCGGCGGGTGAGCCCGTCCGGGTCGCGGCGATCGACGGCCTCACCCTCAAGGTCACCAAGTCGGCGCAGCGCCCCTAGCACGCTCAGGAGGCCCGCACATGGAAGGCGTCCAGCTCATCTTCGGCATCATCCCGGTCGCAATCATCCTGCTCTACATCTTCTTCTCCTCCTTCCGCATATTGCGGGAGTACGAGCGGGGCGTGATCTTCCGGTTCGGCCGGCGGACCAACGCGATCTTCAATCCCGGGGGCGACGGCACCGGCCCGGGTCTGGTGCTCTTGATCCCGTTCATCGACAAGATGGTGAAGGTGAGCCTCCGCACGATCACCATGGACGTGCCGCCCCAGGACGTGATCACGCGCGACAACGTGTCGATGAAGGTGAACGCGGTCATCTTCTTCCGCGTGCTGGACGCGGCCAAGGCGGTCATCAGCGTCGAGGACTATCTCTACGCGACCTCCCAGATGGCGCAGACGACGCTCCGGAGCGTGCTGGGGCAGCAGCAGATGGACGACCTCCTGGCGAGCCGGGAGAAGATCAACGAGGAGCTGACGCGGATCATCGACCAGCACACCAGTCCGTGGGGCGTGAAGGTGGCGGCGGTGGAGGTCAAGAACGTGGACCTGCCGCAGGACATGCAGCGCGCCATGTCCAAGCAGGCCGAGGCCGAGCGCGAGCGACGCGCCAAGGTGATCAACGCGGAGGGCGAATTCCAGGCCGCGGCCAAGCTCGGCGAGGCCGCCGAGGTCCTCATGCGCTTCCCGATCGCGGTGCAGCTCCGCTACCTGCAGACGATGCGGGAGGTCGCCTCGGAGCGGAACACCACGACCTTCTTCCCGCTGCCGCTCGACCTCTTCACCCCGCTCCTGCGGGCCTTCGGAGCGGATTCTCAGCCTCCCCCTCTGCCCCCCAAGAGCTGAGGCGCGGGCGGGGCTGTCGTCCGGCTTGTCGGATGGGGGCCGGCCGAGTACAATGGGCCGGTCTGACGGGGGGTTAGCTCAGTTGGGAGAGCGCGGCGTTCGCAACGCCGAGGTCGAGGGTTCGACTCCCTTACCCTCCACCATATTGAAAGTCCGCCACTTGCGCGTCACACGCTCGGAGTTGTGGCGCGGAGTGGCGTAACTAGGTCGCGAAAGGCCGGGGGAGCGCACGCCGCTTCGCTCGGCCTTTCGTGTCTCCAAGGGGGACGCACATGAAGGTCATGGTCGCCGCCTTGAACCCGACGACGTCCCCCTCGCCGGTGTGGTATGACCCGATGCCTCTCTCAGGTGCTTAGCTGCTATGCCGAGAGACTCGGACTACGAGGTTTTGGGCCTACGGCCCGGCGCCTCGCTCGACGAGGCCAAACAAGCGCACCGCGATCTTGTCAAGGTCTGGCATCCAGACCGTTTCTCGAACGATCCAAGGCTTCAAGCAAGAGCGCAAGAGAAGCTGCAAGAGATCAATGCGGCCAACGACCGAGTGCGGGTGCTTCTATCGTCGCCGGGTACGAGATCCCAACCCTCGAGCTCGCCACCTCCTCGACCACCGTCGTCACCGCCTCCCCCGCCTCGACCTGCCGCGCCTCCACCTCCGCGCCCGCCCCAATCCCCGTCTCAGGCAGGAATTCCGCGTAAGAATGGCGGACTGGTCGTCGTCGGGCTCGCCCTCGTCCTGGTATTGGGCTCGGTGATCTGGCGCCATGCCTACCAAGAGGATAGTTCGGACACCCACGAGAGCCCGATCCCCCTCCGGCCGCCCCAGAGCGACACCACCCCCCTCGCTCACCCAGCTCCGCCGTCGAGCCCACCGACCGGCGGACCGTCAGCCCCATCGACGCCTCGGGTCGAGACGCCATCGGAAAAGGCTTCACCAGGCCAGAGGACACGCTTGGAAAAGTCGGCCGCTGATGTTGCCGCTGCGACGAAGAACTACCGCGCCGCACTTGAACGGGTCCTGGGCATCTACGAGCGCGAGCTGGCACGACGCGCCGAGCAAGTGGAGTTGCGGAGGGACCTGTACGAGCGTGGTGTACTGAAGAAGCAGGAGTTCGACGAAGGACTGCGCGCACACGCGGACGCTCGGAAGAATGTCGAGGACACTCGGCGGGCGATCGAGGACACTGACAGACTACTCCGAGAGACTGAGGAGGCCGAGGCACTCGCAAGGCGCCCGAAGTAGCTCCAGCACGGCGTTCCGCACCGCTATCGAGCAACCACGTGGCGCCGGAATGCCGCATGGCGCGAGGTGCCCAGAGCCGCAATCAGGGCGCCTTGCCGACCAGGTTGAGTACGCGGCCGGCCCGCAGCACCGTCACCGTGATGGGCACGCCCGGGGTCAGGCGCTGCAGGTGCTCCCGCATCCGGTTGTAGTCGGCGAGGTTCCCGGTGGGGATGCCGTCCACCGCGAGCAGGATGTCTCCGCCAACCACCAGCGTCTGGCCGTCGATCGTGGCGGTCCGGTTCCCGCCGCGAATCCCCGCCTCCTCGGCGGGCGAGCCCTTGGCCACGGTCTTGACCAGGAAGCCCTCGGGCTGGGGCAGGTTGAAGATCGCGGCGAGGTCGCCAGAGAGGGTGTGGCCCTCGAGTCCGCTCCAGATGGAGCGCCGGGCGAGCAGGAGATCCTTGGCGGTGTTGATCGTCACCACGAAGCCGAGCCCCTCGCTCCCGCCGCCCTTCGAGATGTTGTGGCTCACGATCCCGATGACGTCGCCCGCGATGCTGAACAGGGGCCCGCCGGAGTTGCCGGTGTTGATGGTGGCGTCGGTCTGGAAGAACTCGGCCAGGGGGAAGGCGGGGTACACGCTGTTCGGCGGCCAGCGGGCACTGACGTAGCCGACGCTCAGCGAGTACGCGAGCCCGTACGGCGCGCCCACCACCAGCACCTGGTCGCCCACCCGGACCGAGCTCGAGTTGGCGAGGCGGGCGACCTTGACGCCCGCGGGCACGCGCTCGAGCTGGAGCAGCGAGAGGTCGGCGGCGGGCTCGGAGGCGACGACGCGCGCCTTCACGGCCTCGCCCCCGATGAACTCCACGGTGATCTCGTCCATCGCGTGAACGACGTGGGCCGCCGTCATCACCTTGCCGTCGGCCGAGATCAGCACACCGGAGCCGATCTCTCCGAAGCGGACCTGGCCGGACGCGGCCACGTCCCGCCCGCGAGAGCGGATCACGACGACGGAGGGGCTCACCCGGCGGAAGACGTCACCCACCGCCTGGGCCCCGGCCGACACCGGCTGCCCGAGCGTGACGAGGGTGGCGAGCAGGAGAAGCGCGATGAACCGAACGGTCATGCCGGACCTCCTCGTCGGGACATTCGCGATGATCTTCCCACCCTCGCCCGGTTTCGGCTACCCTGACCAGCGGCGGTGAGACTCGCGCTGATGAAGCGGGTGCGGAAGGGCGGGGAGGGGAGCTAGGCGCGCTTGGCGACGGCGGGGCGGCCGGACTTCGGGCACATCTTGTGGCGCCAGACCGAGCCCAGCTTGATGTGGTTGCCGTTCTTCCGGATGCGCAGCTTGCACTTGGGACAGGTACCCATATCGTTGTCCTCCAACGGATTCGCGGACGGGATGGCGTTGCGTCGAGCATTATACACGAGCCGGGAGGCCCCGTGACCCAGAGCTGCGCCTTCTGCCGCATCGCCGCGAAGGAAAGCCCCGCCGAGATCGAGTACGAGGACGATCAGGTCGTGGCGTTCCGGGACCTGTACCCGAAGGCGCCGATCCACCTGCTGATCGTCCCGAAGCGCCACATCGAGTCACTCGCACGGCTCGAGCCCCGCGACACCGAAGTGATCGGCCGGTGCATGCAGGTGGCGCGGCTCCTCGGCGAGCGCACCGGGTACGCCGAGCGGGGCTACCGCGTGTCCTGCAACACGGGGCCCGAGGGCGGGCAGGTGGTCTACCACATCCACTTCCACTTCACCGCCGGCCGCCGGTGATCCGCGTCCGCGGGCTCCGCAAGGACTATCCGGGCGGCCCGCGCGCGCTGGACGGCGTCGATCTCGACATCGGGCCCGGCGAGTTCGTGGCCCTCATCGGGCCGAGCGGAGCGGGAAAGTCCACCCTGCTCCGCTGCCTGAACGGGCTCGTGACCCCGACCGCCGGTGAGGTGCGGATCGGCGACGAGGCGGTGACCGGCGCCTCGCCCGAGGCGCTGCGGCGCGTGCGCGCGCGCATCGGCTTCGTGTTCCAGCAGTTCAACCTTCTGCGTCGACTCACCGTGCTCGAGAACACGCTCCTCGGCCGGCTCGCGCACGCCTCCCGCTGGCGGTCGCTGCTGGGCTGGTTCGAGCCCGCGGAGGTCTCGAAGGCCCACGCCATCCTCATACGCGTTGGCCTCGACGGTCTCGCCGGTCGCCGGGTAGACACGCTCTCGGGCGGCCAGCAGCAGCGCGTGGCCATCGCGCGCGCGCTGCTCCAGGAGCCGGCAGTGGTCCTGGCCGACGAGCCGATGTCGAGCCTCGACCCCGCGCTGGCCCACACCGTGATGGAGTTCCTGCGCCGGATCAACGAGGAGGACGGCATCACGGTCGTCGCGTCCCTCCACGTGCTCGAGCTCGCCCAGGCCTACGGCCGGCGCGTCATCGGGCTCAGCCGGGGCCGCGTGGTCCACGACGGGCCACCCAGCTCCCTGGACGCGGCGGCGACCGCGCGCATCTTCGGGAGCGCCTCCGCTTGAGCCGCGGCAGCCGCTGGGCGGCCTGGGTGGTCATCCTGGGGGCCATCGCCTGGTCGGCGGTGGAGACGGAAGTCTCGCTGAGCCGCATGATCGAGGGCCTGCCATTCATGTGGGACTTCTTGCGCCGCATGGTCCCGCCCGATCTCTCGGTCCTGGGGAACGCGCTCCGCGGGGCGATGGAGACCATCCAGATCGCGGTGGTCGGCACGGCGGTGGCGGCGGTGCTGGCGCTGCCGCTGGGCTTCGCGGCCGCCCGCAACGCGGCGCCGCCCTGGCTCTTCTACTGGGCGCGCAGCCTGCTCAATGCCTTCCGCGCGGTGGACACGCTCGTCTACGCCCTGTTCTTCGTGGCCGCGGTCGGCCTCGGCCCGTTCCCCGGCGTGCTGGCGGTGATGGTCTACACGGCCACCGTGCTGGCCAAGCTGTACTCGGAGGCCATCGAGGCCATCGAGCCGGGGCCGGTGGAGGCGGTGCGGGCGACGGGCGCGACGACGCTGCAGGTCCTTCGCTGGGGCGTGCTGCCGCAGCTCATGCCGCAGTTCCTGTCCTTCACGCTGTACCGCTTCGAGACGAATATCCGAGCGGCGGCGGTCCTGGGCTTCGTGGGGGCGGGGGGCATCGGCTTCTACATCCAGACGTACCTGCGGCTGCTGAACTATCCCGCGGCGGCGACCGTCCTCCTCGTGCTGATCGGGCTGGTCATGATCGTGGACTTCGCGTCGTCCCGGCTCCGGGCCCGCCTCGTCTGAGCGCGGAACCAGAAAAAGAAACGGCCCCGGGGGATCGCCCCGGGGCCGGTCGTCGCGTCGTCGGACTGCTACTTCTTCAGCATCTCCATCGCCGCCTTGGCCTTGTCGGTCGCCAGCGTGGAGTTCCCGGCCTTGCAAGCCGCCTCGGCCTCGCTCACGAGACCAGAAGCCTTCTTGAAGTCGGCAGAGCGGGGAGCCTGCACATCCTGGGCGCGCGGGGCCTGGACATCCTGGGCCCGAGGAGCCTGGATGTTCTGACCACGAGGAGCCTGAATGTCCTGGCCACGAGGAGCCTGAATGTCCTGACCACGCGGCGCCTGAATGTCCTGGCTACGCGGCGCCTGAATGTCCTGGCTACGCGGCGCCTGTACGTCCTGGGCGCGAGGAGCCTGGATGTTCTGACCGCGAGGAGCCTGCACGTCCTGGCTACGAGGAGCCTGAATGTCCTGACCACGCGGGGCCTGAATGTCCTGGCTACGAGGAGCCTGAATGTCCTGGCTGCGTGGCGCCTGCACGTCCTGCGAGCGAGCACCCGCTAGCGAGCGGGGAGCCTGCACGTCCTGGCTGCGCGGGGCCTGCACATCCTGGCTACGCGGAGCCTGGATGTTCTGACCGCGAGGAGCCTGCACATCCTGGCTACGAGGAGCCTGCACATCCTGACCACGCGGGGCCTGGATGTCCTGGCTCCGCGGCGCCTGCACGTCCTGTGAACGGGCGCCCGCCAGCGAGCGGGGAGCCTGGACGTCCTGGCTACGCGGGGCCTGCACGTCCTGCGACCGAGCACCCGCCAGGGAGCGGGGCGCCTGCACGTCCTGGCTCTTGGCGGTCTGCGTCAGCATCGCCTTCGCCGACGCCACCTCGGGGGGGCAGGAGGTCTGCGCCATCCCGACCGTGGCCGAGAGGGAGAAGACCGTCACTACACTCATCGTCGCTGCAAGCAACTTTCTCATCGTTGTTTCCGTCCTTTCTGACTGCGTTCTCACTGCGTTTTCCACTGGGGTTCTTCTCCTGGCCCCTGGGGCCCCAACTCGCAGCCATAGGATGCACCCGCGATGCCAGGGGATCTTCAGACTTACCTAGTCTTTAGTTTCAACATGTTATGGCCCGTACCGCCACCCGGACCCTGGCACGACAAAGGCGTTCTGCCCGGCATGCCCCCGACAGATGACCCGGCAAACTGTCTGGGGCTCTGGTACCGTGTAGCGGCAATGAGCCCCTCCATCGGCAGATGCGCCGTAGGCGTCTGCGCGATCGCCTTCCTCCTTTATACGCTCGGTGGGTGCACGACGGCGCCGCCCGCGCCGGGATCGCGCCAGGGGCTGCCCGCGCCCATCCGGGAAGTGCTTCCCAACGGCATGCGGCTCATCATCCAGGAGCACCGCGCCGCGGCCACTGTCGCGATTCATCTGTGGACTGGAGTCGGCGGGCGCGACGAGGCGGTCGGAGAGCGCGGCTTCTCGCACTTCGCGGAGCACATGCTCTTCAAGGGCACCGAGACGCGGCCGCGCGGATTCGTCGAGCGCGACGTCGAGGCGGTGGGCGGGCGCACCAACGCGGGCACTTCCAACGACTACACCTTCTACTACCTGCTACTGCCCGCGACGCGCACCGCACAAGGGATCTCGACGATCGCGGACATGGTGCTGAACTCCGTCTTCGATGCCACCGAGCTGGCGCGCGAGCGCGACGTGGTCTTCGAGGAGGTGCGGCTCAACGAGGACAATCCGCGCGCGTCCCTGGGGCGCCAGCTCTACCATCTGCTCTACCAGGGCCATCCCTACGGCCGCCCCGTGCTGGGTGACGCGGCCGACCTGCGCGGCGCCACCCAGGAGACGCTGCGCGGCTTCTACAAGCGCCACTACGTGCCGGAGAACATGGCGCTGGTCGTGGTCGGTCCCGTCAACCCGGCGGAGGTCCGCGCCGCCGCGCTCGCCGTCTTCGGCGCGCTCCCCCGGGCCGGCTACACGCGGCAGCCGCTGCCACCCACGGTGGCGCTCGATGGCGTGCGCACGCGGTCGGTGGAGCGCCCCGAGCGACAGACGCAGCTCGGCCTCGCGTGGCTGGCGCCGCCGCTCGGTCATCCCGACATGCCCGCGGTGGACGTGCTCAGCCACATCCTGGGCGGCCCGCGCAGCTCCCGGCTCAACCAGGCGCTCCGGGAGAAGGCCCGGCTGGTCTCCGGGATCAGCGGCTGGTACGGCGCGCTCCAGGGCGCGGGCGCGGTCGGCGTCACCGCCCAGCTCGAGAGTGGGGACCATGAGGCGGTGGAGCGCGGCATCCTGGCCGAGATCCGACGTATCCAGGCCGATGGGGTGACGCCGGAGGAGCTGGCCCGCGCGATCACCGCCTCCGAGGCCCAGCGCGAGTTCTCGCGCGAGACGGTGGAAGGCCTGGCCCTGGCGTACGGCCGCGCCGAGATCACCTGGAGCCTGGAGGCCGAGCGCGGCTACGTGGATCGCGTGCGCGCGGTGACGCGCGGGCAGGTGCAGGAGGCGGCGCGCCGCTACCTCACCGACTCCTACGCGCGGCTGGCCTTCGTGCCGCGGGGCCGCGCGCAGTGAGCCGGCGGGACGTGGCCGCGCTGGCGCTGGCCGTGGCCCTCGGGTGGGCCGGGGCCGGGAGTGCGGCGGCCCAGCCGGCTCGCCAGCAGCTCCCCGGCGGCCTCACCGTGCTGCTGCGCGAGAACACCGCGACCCCGGTGGCGGCGGCCTCGCTCTTCGTGCGGATGGGCTCGCGCTGGGAGACCGAGGACGACGCGGGCATCAGCCATCTGCTCCAGCAGGTGCTGGTCAAGGGGACCGAGCGCCGCTCGGCGCTCCAGATCGCGGAGACCGCGGAGAATCTGGGCGGCGGGATCTCCACGTCGGCCGACCTGGACTACTCGGAGATCCGCGCCACCGCGCTCGCGCGAAACTGGAAAGCGATGCTCGAGCTGATCGCCGACGTCGCGCTCCGGCCCACGCTGCCCGCCGCCGAGATCGACGGCGAGCGCAGCGCCACCCTGACCGCGCTCCGCAGCCGGCAGGACCAGCCGTTCTCCCTGGCCATGGATACGCTCATGAACCGCGTCTACGGGGATCACCCGTACGGCCGCCCGATCCTGGGCCGGCCCGGCGCGCTGGAGCGCATCGACCGCGCCCGCCTGGTTGCGCATCACCAGCGCTTCTACCGTGGCCCGCGCATGATCCTGGCCGTGAGCGGTGACGTCGACGCGCGCCAGGTGATGGCGGAGGCGGCGCGCCTCTTCGCCGACGCCCCCGCGGGCCCCGCGGAGGCCGAGCCCACGCTCCCCGCGGCGGCGGCGCGCGCGGACCGCACCGTGATCGTGAAGCCGTCGGCCCAGGCGCAGGTCCTGGCCGGCTTCCTCGCCCCGCCCACCTCGCACGCCGACTATGCGGCGGTGAAGGTGCTGGCCACCGCGCTGGGCGGGGGCATGGCCGCGCGGCTCTTCACCGAGGTGCGCGACAAGCAGGGCCTGGCCTACTCGACGGGCGGCGCCTACCCGTCGCGTCTGGGCCCGGGCGTGCTCTTCACCCAGCTCGGCACCGCGCCGGCCAACCAGACCCGGGCGGAAGCCGCGATGCTGGGGGAGCTCGAGCGCATCCGCCGCGATCCCCTGAGCCCGCCCGAGCTCGCCCGCGCCAAGGGGTACCTGCTCGGGCAGTTCGCGCTGGACCGGCGCACCAACGCGCGGCTGGCCTGGTACGACGCCTTCTTCGAGGCGCTCGGGGTCGGGCCCGGATTCGCCGAGCGCTACGAGCGCGCGGTGGAGGCGGTGACGGTCGAGGACGTGCAGCGGGTCGCGCGGACCTACCTGAGCGCGCCCACCGTGGTCACGCTCGGCCCCGCGGCGCCGTAGCGACCGTGTTCCCGCTCAAAGACGACAACCCGATCCACAGCACCCCGATCGTCACCATCGGCCTGATCGTGGCCAACGCGCTGGTCTTCTTCTACCAGGTCTCGCTGGAGGTGGGCGGCGTGCAGGGCGCGCGGGCCGGGCAGGCCTTCATCGAGGAGTTCGGGCTGGTGCCGTGCCGGCTCATCGGCGCCTGCCCCTCGGCGGCGGACCTGCCGTCACCGATCCTCACGATCTTCTCCTCGATGTTCATGCACGGCGGTCTGTTCCATATCGCCGGCAACATGCTCTACCTCTGGATCTTCGGCAACAACGTCGAGGACGTCCTGGGCCACGGCCGCTACCTGATCTTCTATCTCGCCTCCGGCGTGGCGGCCGCCCTGGCCCAGACCGCCATCGGCCCCGGCTCCCCGGTGCCCATGGTGGGCGCGAGCGGCGCCGTGTCCGGCGTGCTCGGTGCCTACCTGCTGCTCTTCCCGCACGCCCACGTGACCACGCTGATCATCCTGGGCTTCTTCTTCCGCCTCGTGAAGATCCCCGCCGTGTTCGTGCTGGGCTTCTGGATCGTGGTCCAGGTGCTCAACGGGCTCGGCAGCTTCGGGGCGAGCGGCGGGGTGGCCTTTTTCGCCCATATCGGGGGCTTCGTGGCGGGCATGGGGCTCCTCTTCGTGCTGAGACCCCGGGCCGGCCGGCGCGCCGCCTGAATTCGTTCCGGGAGGGGGTTCGGCTATATAATCGTGACCGTTGGAATTTTGGTACGGTCTCAGGGGCTTAGGAGCCCGCATGAACGCGGTCGAGCCGTTCCCTCACCGGCAGCGCTCCACCGTCTTTCTCCGCGATCGTCCGCCCCGCCATCTCCTGGCCGAAGGCGCGGACGGCTCAAGAAAGGAGCCGGCGTGAAGAGGTCCCCAACGAAGCGCGGCCTGTCGAAGCCCGCCCAGCCACGGAAGACAGCGGCGAGTGTCCGCGGAAAGACGGCTGCCGTAACCGAACGAGCCCGCGGCGAGACTCGCGCAAAAACAAAAGTTCGTCTGGACATCGCGCTGGTGGAGCGCGGGCTCCTCGAATCGCGCGAGAAGGCGGCGCGGGTGATCCTGGCCGGTGACGTGATGGTGGACGGGCAGCGGATGGACAAGGCGGGCGCGCTGGTGGCGCCCTCCGCGCGCATCGAGCTGGCGGCGCGCCCGCGCTTCGTGAGCCGGGGCGGGGACAAGCTGGCGCACGCGCTCGCCACCTTCACCATCGAGCCCAAGGGGCGCGTGGCCATCGACGTGGGCGCTTCCACCGGCGGGTTCACCCATTGCCTGCTGGAGCGGGGCGCGGTGAAGGTCTACGCGGTGGACGTGGGGCATGGCCAGCTCGACGCGAAGCTGCGCGCCGACGGGCGGGTGGTGGTGATGGAGAAGACCAACGCGCGCAATTTGCCGATCGACTCCTTCCCCGAGTCGCCCGATCTGGCCACCGTGGACGTCTCGTTCATCTCGCTCGAGAAGGTGCTTCCGTCGGTGTTCAACGTGCTCACCTTGAAGGGCGAGGCGGTGGTGCTGGTGAAGCCGCAGTTCGAGGTCGGCAAGGGGCAGGTGGGCAAGGGCGGCGTGGTCCGGGACGGCTCCCATCACCGGGCGGTGCTCGCGCGGGTGGCCCGCTTCGGGGTGCTGCACGGCTGGCACGTGCGCGGCGTCACCGCGTCGCCGCTGAAGGGCCCGAAGGGCAACCGCGAGTTCTTCCTCCTCCTGACCAAGACCGGCCGCACGCTCACCGAGCTGGACGCGCTGATCACCCAGGTCACCGCGGAGGAGGTGCCGGTGCCGTGAAGCGGCTGGGGATCGTCGCCAAGACCGACCGGGAGGAGGCCCGCACGGTGGTGCCGCAGCTCCTCGAGTGGTGCGCGGGCCACGGGATCCAGCCGGTGCTGGAGAAGGAAACGGCCGGGCTCTGCCCCGAGGCGACGGTGCCGACGGCGGGACGGCCGGAGCTGCCCGCCCAGTCCGATCTCCTGCTCGTCCTGGGCGGTGACGGCACCCTGCTCAGCATGGCGCGCCTGGTGGGCGACCTCGGCGTGCCGATCCTGGGCGTCAACCTGGGCGGCCTCGGCTTCCTCACCGCGCTCACGCTGGACGAGCTGTTCCCGGCGCTCGAGGCCTACCTGCGCGGGGAGCTGGTCATCGAGGAGCGCATGCTGCTCGAGGCCCGCGTCTACCGGCTGGGCGAGCGGCTCGGCGAATACGCCGCGCTCAACGACGTGGTCATCACCAAGTCGGCCATGAGCCGCATCATCCGGCTCGAGGTGGCGGTGGACGGCGACTTCGCGACCGGCTACCGGGCGGACGGGCTCATCCTCTCCACCCCCACCGGCTCGACCGCCTACTGCCTGTCGGCGGGCGGCCCCATCGTGTTCCCGACCATGGACGCGGTGGTGCTCACCCCGATCTGCTCGCACACCCTCACCAACCGGCCGATCGTGCTGCCCGCCACCCAGCGCATCTCGATCACCCTGCTCACCGACCAGGACGTCATGCTGACCCTGGACGGCCAGGTGGGCTTCGCGCTCAAGGGCCACGACATCGTCGAGGTGCGCCGGGCCACCGCCCGGACCCGGCTCCTCCGCGTTCCCCAGAAGAACTTCTTCTCGGTGCTCCGCACGAAGCTCAAGTGGGGCGAGCGATAGGATACAGTTGAGCGCCCCGCGGCATTGGCCGTAGCATGGCCGGGACGATGCTGCGCGAGCTGTCGATTCGCAATCTCGCGGTGGTGGAGGAGGCGGTGGTGCCGTTCGCCGCCGGCCTCAACGTGCTCACCGGCGAGACGGGCGCCGGCAAGTCCATCGTGGTGGACGCGCTCCTGCTCCTCACCGGCGCCCGCGCCCAGCCCGACTGGATCCGCACCGGGGCCGACACCGCGGTGGTCTCCGCGGTGTTCGAGATCGACCCGGCCGGCCCGGTGGCCGCATTGCTCGACGAGGCCGGGCATCGCGTGGCCGACGGGGAGCTCGTCATCAAGCGCGAGCTGGCGCGCTCGGGCCGGCACCGCGCCTTCGTGAACGACGCGGCCGCCACCGTGGGCCTGCTCGAGCGCCTGGGCGAGCTCCTGGTGGAGCTCCACGGCCAGCACGAGCACCAGCGCCTGATGGAGCCGGCGCGGCAGCTCCTGCTGCTGGACCGCTTCGCGGGGGCGGACGAGCGCCGCGAGCGGCTGGGCGCGCTGGTGCGGCGGTGGGAGGAAGCGCGCGCGGCGTTGCTGCGCCTGCGCGAAGAAATGCGCGAGGGCGCCCGCCAGGAAGACCTCTACCGCTTCCAGCTCTCCGAGATCGACGGCCTCCAGCTCAAGGACGGGGAGGAGGACGAGCTCCGGGCCGAGCGCGGTCGGCTGCAGCACGCCGAGCGGATCGCGGCCGGGCTGCAGGAGGCGCTCGGCCTGCTCTACGAGGATCCGCAGTCGGCGGCGGCCCGGCTCGCGCGCGCGGCCGCGCTGCTGCGCGACGTCTCGCGCCACGAGCCGGAGGCCGCCGCGCCCATCGAGGCGATCGAGGGCGCCCAGGCCTATGTCGAGGACGTGGTCGGCCGGGCCCGCGTCCTCCGGGACCGCGCGGTCCTCGACCCCGAGCGGCTCGAGCAGATCGACGCGCGGCTCGACGCCATCGTGAAGCTCAAGCGCAAGTACGGCGACTCGGTGGCCGCGATCCTCGCGCACCGGCACGAGGTCGCGGCGGCGCTGGATCGGATCACGCGCCACGACGCGATCGCGGAGGACATGGATCGCGCGGTGGCCGAGGCGGCGGCGGCGGCGGGCGCCCAGGCGGCGGCCCTCTCGGAGGCCCGCACGCGCGGGGCGGAGCGGCTCGAGCGCCTCATCCAGAAGGAGATCCGCGGGCTCGGCATGGAGCACGGGCGCTTTCGGGTGGCCCTGCGGCGCGAGGCGGCCGCCCCGGGCGAGCTCGGATCGGGCGAGGGAGGCTGGCGGGTGGGGCCGCGCGGGGCCGAGACCGCCGAGCTGCTGCTCTCGGCCAACCCGGGCGAGGACCTGCGGCCCCTCGCCAAGGTCGTCTCGGGCGGCGAGCTCTCGCGCGTGATGCTGGCGGCCAAGACCGTCCTGGCCGCGGCCGACGACGTGCCGGTGCTCGTCTTCGACGAGGTGGACGCGGGAATCGGCGGCCGTGTCGCCGACGTGGTGGGCCAGAAGCTCCGCGCCTCGGCCGTGGGCCGCCAGGTGCTCTGCGTGACCCACCTGGCCCCGATCGCCGCCTACGCGGGGCATCATCTGCTGGTCGAGAAGCGGGTGACCCGCGGCGCCACGCGCACGTCCGTGACCCCGCTGCGGGAGGCCGCCCGCGTGGACGAGGTCGCGCGCATGCTGGGCGGGGAGCGGGTCACCGAAACCTCGCGCCGCCACGCCCGGGAGCTCCTGCGGGGCTCGGCGGGTGGTGTAAGATGAGGCCCGGACATGCTTAACGCCATCTTCCGCTCGATCTTCGGCACCAAGCACGAGCGCGACGTCAAGCGCATGGGCCCGGTGGTCGTCGAGATCGCCGCGCTCGAGCCGGGCCTGCAGGCGCTCTCCGACGAGGCCCTGCGCGCCCGCACCACCGAGCTGCGCCAGCGGCTGGCCGACGGGGCCGAGCTCGACGACCTGCTCCCGGAAGCCTTCGCCGCCGTCCGCGAGGCGGCGCGGCGGACCGTGCACATGCGTCACTTCGATGTCCAGATGATGGGCGGCATGGTGCTGCACTCCGGCAAGATCGCCGAGATGGCCACCGGCGAGGGCAAGACCCTGGTGGCCACGCTGCCCGCGTATCTCAACGCGCTACCCGGGCTGGGCACCCACTTGGTCACGGTCAACGACTACCTGGCCCGCCGCGACGCCCAGTGGATGGGCCCGATCTACCACGCCCTCGGCCTCACGGTGGGGGTGATCCAGCACGAGATGCAGTACCTCTACGATCCGTCCTTCGCCTCCTCCGACATCCGGCTGGCCGCCCTGCGCCCGGTGACCCGAAAGGACGCCTACGCGGCCGACATCACCTACGGCACCAACAACGAGTTCGGCTTCGACTACCTCCGCGACAACATGCAGTTCAGCCTCGACGACATCGTCCAGCGCGAGCACCACTACGCGATCGTGGACGAGGTGGACTCGATCCTGATCGACGAGGCGCGGACCCCGCTCATCATCTCGGGACGCGACCGCAACGCGGAGAGCCGGGCCCCCCTCTACGAGAAGGTGAACCGGGTGATCCCGCGGCTCAAGCGCGCCGCCACCATCGTGGAGGGCAAGCTTTCGGAGATCGAGGAGACGGCCGAGGGCGACTACATCGTGGACGAGAAGGCGCGCACCGTCTCGCTCACCGACCAGGGCGGGGCCTATTGCGAGCGGCTCCTCGGCATCGAGAACCTCTCCGACCCCGCCCACATCGAGGTCGCCCACCACATCAACCAGGCCCTCAAGGCCCACCACATCTTCCACAAGGACGTGGACTACGTGGTCAAGGACCTGGAGACGGTGGACGACCAGGGGCGGATGGTGGTGCAGGCGCAGGTGGTAATCGTGGACGAGTTCACCGGCCGCATGATGCCGGGCCGGCGCTGGTCCGACGGTCTCCACGAGGCGGTGGAGGCCAAGGAAGGCCTCAAGATCGCGCGGGAGAACCAGACCCTCGCCACCATCACGCTCCAGAACTACTTCCGCATGTACGACAAGCTCTCGGGCATGACCGGGACCGCGGCCACCGAGGCGGAGGAGTTCGCCAAGATCTACGAGCTCGACGTCACCGTGATCCCGACCAACCGGACGCTGGGCCGGATCAACTTTCCGGACGTCGTCTACAAGACCGAGCGCGAGAAGTTCGACGCGGTGGCCGACGAGATCGCGGAGCGGCACGGCAAGGGCCAGCCGGTGCTGGTCGGCACCGTCTCCATCGAGAAGTCGGAGCGGCTCTCGAAGCTGCTCAAGAAGCGCGGGATCGCCCACCAGGTGCTCAACGCCAAGTACCACGAGCGCGAGGCCGAGATCGTGGCCCAGGCGGGGCGGGAGAAGACGGTCACCATCGCCACCAACATGGCGGGGCGCGGCACTGACATCCTGCTCGGCGGCAACCCGGACTTCCTGGCCAAGGCCCTGCTGAGCAAGAAGGGGCTCGATCCGGCCACCGCCCCCCCGGAGGCGCGGGAGGCGGCCTGGCTCGAGGCGAAGAAGGCCACCGATCCGGAGCACGAGCGGGTGGTGGAGCTGGGCGGCCTGCACATCATCGGGACCGAGCGCCACGAGTCGCGGCGGGTGGACAACCAGCTCCGCGGCCGCTCGGGCCGCCAGGGCGACCCGGGCTCGTCGCGCTTCTACCTCTCGCTCGAGGACGACCTGCTGCGCATCTTCGGCTCCGAGCGGATCCAGCGCATCATGGAGCACCTGGGCATGGAAGAGGGCGAGCCGATCGAGCACAAGCTCGTCACGCGCGCCATCGGCACCGCCCAGAAGCGGGTGGAGACGCGCAACTTCGAGATCCGCAAGCACCTGCTCGAGTACGACGACGTCATGAACAAGCAGCGCGAGATCGTCTACGGGCTGCGGCGCGAGGTCCTGGCGGGAGAGAGCCAGGAGGAGACCGTGCTCGAGTGGATCGGCGAGCTGGTGGGCGTGGTGGTGGCGCGCTACGCCGGCCCGGAGGCCCACCAGGAGGACTGGGACCTGGTGGGGCTCAACGAGGCCCTGTATCGCCAGTTCGACTTCCGCCTGCCCGACCTGAAGGTCGACGACATCGCGTCCCACGAAGCACTGGTGGAGCAGGTCACCGAGGCGGCCGAGGCCCACTACCGCCGGCGCGAGGGGGAGATGGGCGGCGAGATGTTCCATCGCCTCGAGCGCTGGATCATCCTCGGCCTCGAGTGGGAGGGCGGGGGCTTCCGCGGGATCAACCAGCTCTGGCGCGAGCACCTGCTCAACATGGACCACCTGAAGGAAGGCATCGGCCTCCGTGGCTACGGCCAGCGCGATCCGCTGACCGAGTACAAGAAGGAAGCCTTCGACATGTTCCAGGAGATGATCGGCAGCCTGAAGGAGACGGCGGTCGAGGAGCTCTTCAAGGTCCGCATGACCCAGGAGGACGCCCCGACTACCAACGTTGCCCAACGCGCTACGCCTGAGTGGCAGGAGTCGCGGGGCGGCGACCTCGACATCGCGCCGGGGCGCCCGGTGACCGCGCGGCCGGAGCCGCGGACCGCCGACGGACAGAAGGTGGGCCGCAACGATCCGTGCCACTGCGGCTCCGGCAAGAAGTACAAGAAGTGCTGCTTGCTCAAGGGAGCCTGAGCCCCTCGATCCCTCGGCCCATATCTAGTGCCGCAGCGCGTCCCCGCCCCCCACTAGTGGGGTTTTTTCTTGGTTGATCCGCCGACCGCATGTTATTACTGAACCACGCCCCCTGGGCATGAATGGCATGCGACTCGAATCGATCCTGATCCACGGTTTCAAGTCGTTCGCGGAGAAGACGGACGTCAAGGTCTTCCCCGGCGTCACCTGTATCGTCGGCCCCAACGGCTGCGGCAAGTCCAACGTGGCCGACGCGATCCGCTGGGCCCTCGGCGAGCAGAGCCCCAAGACCCTCCGCGGCACCAAGATGGAAGACATCATCTTCCACGGCTCGTCTTCCCGGAAGATGATCGGGATGGCCGAGGTCAGCCTCGTGTTCAACAACGACGGCGGCCTCAACGTGCCGTGGAGCGAGGTGGCGGTGGCCCGCCGCCTCTACCGCACCGGCGAGAGCGAGTACCTGCTCAACACCAACGCGTGCCGGCTGCGCGACATCCAGGACCTCTTCGCGGGCACCGGGGTGAATCCGAAGGCCTACGCCCTCATGGATCAGGACCGGCTCAACCACGTGCTGACCGCCAAGCCGTGGGAGCGCCGGGTGTTCATCGAGGAGGCGGCGGGCATCGCGCGCTACAAGCAGCAGCGCTCCGAGACCCAGGGCAAGCTCGACGCGACCCGGCTCAACCTGCAGCGGCTGCGCGACGTGATGGAGGAGGTGCGCCGCCAGCTCTCCTCGATCGAGCGCCAGGCGCGGAAGGCGCAGCAGTACAAGGCGCTCCAGTCCGAGCGGCAGGGGCTCGATCTGGCCCTCGTCGCGGCGGACTACGCGGCGCGGGCGGCCCAGCACGAGGCGGTCACGCGCGAGATGGAGTCGCTGCGCGTGACCGAGGAGCAGCAGCGCGCCCGGATCGCCACCCTGACCGGCCGCCAGGCCCTGCAGGCCGCCGCCATGCAGGACACCGAGTACCGGCTGGGCGACCTGCGCCAGTCCGTGCAGAAGATCCAGGGCGAGGCGGAGCGCCTCCTGGAGCGGCGCGAGCAGATGGGCCTCCAGATCCGGGACCTGGTCGCCGAGGAGACGCGCCTCGAGGAGGAGATCCGCGCGCTCGGCGAGCGGCGGGTGGCCCTCGCGGCCGAGCGCGAGGACAAGGACCGCGGCCTCGAGGAGGCCCGGCGGCGGCACGCGGAGCAGGACGGCGAGGTGCAGCGCGTGGAGGCGCGGATCGAGGCCTGCCGGAGGGCGCTCAGTGAGCGCCGGGAGCGCTTCGAGGCCTTCCGGCTGGAGCAGATCCGGGTCGCGGGCGCCCGCGCCGAGCTCACGCGCTCGGGGGGCGAGCTCCGCGAGCGCCGCGCCCAGGTGGATCGCCGCGCCGAGCGCCTCGCCGCCGAGCTGGCGGGCGCCCGCGCGGAGGCCGACGCGCTCGCGGGCACGCGGCTGCGCCTGGAGGCGGCGCGCCAGCGGGCCGGCGCCCAGCTCTCGCTGCTGAGCACGGAGCTGCACGAGATCGAGGCGGCGCGGCGGGATCGGGAGACCGCGCGGGCCGAGGCGCAGGAGGCGCTCGCCGGCCTGCGCGTGAAGCTGGCCGCACGGCAGTCGGCGCTCGAAGCGCTCGAGCGCCTGGAGCGGGAGCGCGAGGGCTACGGCGCCGGCGTGCGGGCGATGTTCGCGCGCCCCGGCGCCGGCGACCTGGGCGGCGTGGTGGGCACGGTGGCCGACCTCCTGGAAGTCCCGAACGGTCTCGAGAGGGCGGTGGAGGCGGTCCTCGGCGATCGACTCCAGTGGGTGGTGGTGGAGCGCTTCGAGCACGCACGGGCCGCGCTGGGATATCTGGAGCGTGAGGGCGCGGGCGCGGCCACCCTGCTGCCGCTCGAGACGCTGCCACCCGCAGCGGCCCTCCCCGAGGACTCGGGAGAGGTGAGCTGGGCGGCCCGCCTGGTGGGCGGCCCGCGCCCGGCCCTGCTGCACTACCTCCTCGGTCGGGTGGGCATCGTCTCCCATCTCGACCAGGCCGAGACGCTCTGGCGTCGGAACGGCGTGGTCGCCACCTACGTCACGCGCTCGGGCGAGGTGCTGTCACCGAGCGGGCGCCTCACCGGCGGCCATCGCGACAGCGAGCGGCAGAGCAATGATCACTCGCTGCTCGGACGCAAGCGGGCCATCCGCCAGCTCGGCGAGGAGATCGCCGACCTCGAGCGTGACGTGGCCGCGGCGGCGGCGCGGGCGGGGGCGATCGAGGGCGAGGCCACCGGCCTGCGGACCCGGCTCGAGGGGCTGCAGTCCAATTACCAGGCGCAGGAAACCGCGCGGCTGTCCGGCGAGAAGGACCTCGAGTCGGTGCTGCGCGAGGCGGACCGGGTCACGCGCCACCTCGAGACGCTGGCCGCCGAGAGCGAGCAGCTCGCGGGCGAGGGCGAGGAGACCGCGGCCCAACTCATCGAGCTGGAGCGCGCGCTGGTGACCGCCTCGGAGCTGGAGAGCCGGCTGGGTGGCGACCTGACCGCGCTCCAGGCCCTCCTCGAGAGCGGGCAGGGCGACGAGACCGGGCTCACCGAGCGCCTCACGGTCTGCCGCGTCGAGCTGGCCACGGTGGCGGAGCGGGTGGAGGCCCTGGGCCGCGATATCGAGCGCATCATGGGGCTCGAGGAGGACTTCGGCCTCCAGCAGCAGCAGTCGGTGGGGCGCCGAACGCAAACCGCCGAACGGCGCGGGGACCTGACCGCCGAGCGCGAGCGAACGGACGCGCAGGCCCGGGACGCGGTGGCCGAGCGCGACCGGCTCGAGGCCGAGGTGGCGGTCATCGCGGAAGAGCACCAGCGCCAGCTCGACGAGCGGCAGGCGCTCGAGACCGAGCTGCGCGAGGTGCAGCACCAGTTGACCGCGCTCGTGGGCCGCCTCCACCAGCTCGATCTGACCGAGACGGAAGGCCGCGTGCGCCGCGAGGAGCTGGTGCAGGAAGCGCGGCGCCGCCACGCCATCGAGAGCCCGGAGGCGCTGCTGGCCGCCCACGATGCCGCGCGGGACCTCGAGGAGGTCCGGCAGCGGCACGAGGAGCTGTCGACCAAGCTCGAGGCCATGGGCCCGGTCAACCTGGTGGCGGACGAGGAGTTCCGCGAGCTGACCGAGCGCCTGGACTTCCTCCGCACCCAGCACGACGACGTGGTCGGGTCGATCAAGGACCTGGAGAAGGCCCTGCGCGGGATGACCCGCACCGCTCAGGACCGGTTCCAGGAGGCCTTCGACGACATCAACCGGCACTTCGGCAACATCTTCGCGCGGCTCTTCGAGGGCGGGCGCGCCGAGCTGCGCATGGTGCCGCCCGAGGAGGGCGAGGAGGATCCGCTGGAGCTGGGCGTGGAGCTCATGGCCCAGCCAAGGGGCAAGCGCCTCCAGGCCGTCACCTTGATGTCGGGGGGCGAGAAGGCCCTCACCGGGCTCGCCCTGCTCTTCGCGATCTTCTACCACCGCCCGAGCCCGTTCTGCGTGCTCGACGAGGTGGATGCGCCGCTCGACGACGCGAACATCCACCGGTTCCTCCGGGTGCTGCGCGAGCTCTGCACCCAGACCCAGTTCGTGGTGATCACGCACAACCGCAAGACGATGGAGGCCGCCGACGTGCTCTATGGCGTGACCATGGAGGAGCCGGGCCTCTCCCGCCTCGTCTCAGTAAAGCTGACCGACGCGTAACCCGCGCTACACTACTGGGCATGACGCCCGCTGAGACCCCGGCGACCTCGCTCGGAGGATATCTCTGCGCGCTCCGCGAGGCGAAGGGCAGCTCGCTGGAGGACATGGCGCGATCCACCCGCGTGGGGATCCGCCATCTCGAAGCCCTCGAGGAAGAGCGCCTGGCTGATCTGCCGTCGCCGGTCTTCGTGCGCGGCTTCATCCGGGCCTATTGCGGGTTCCTGCGCGAGGCCCCGGAGGAGGCGCTCGGCCACTACGAGGCCCTGGCGGGCGAGCGCGCGGCCGCCCAGGCGGCGAACGCCCCACCGCGCCCCCGCACCACGTGGGCCAACAGCTCCGTGCTGGTGGGGCTGGCCCTCCTGGTGATCCTCGGCATCGCGCTGATCGTGATCAACCTGACCGTGAAGCGAACGGGTGGAACTTCAGTCGCCGCACCGAAAATGGAAGTCTCGGTCCCGGTGCCACGCTCCATCCAGGCTCCACCGGCGGCCGGGCCGGTGACCCCGCCCGGGGAGGCCCCGCGACCGGTCGCGGCACCCGCTCCGACCCTGGCAGTGGCCCAGCCACCGGCTACGCCGGCTAGCAACCCGGCCGCCACCCCGGCTCCGACTCCGGCACCCGCCGTGGTCAAGAGCAGCCCGGGACCACAGCGTCTCCTGATCAAGGCGGTCGAGCCGACCTGGATCCGGGTCCAGCCCGATGAGGGCCGCGCCACCGAGGAGCTGCTGCCGGCCGGCGCCAGCCGGGAGTGGTCGGCCGAGCGCCGCTTCCTCGTGACCATCGGCAATGCCGGTGGCGTCGAGCTCGCCCTGAACGGCAAGGTCCTCCCGCCGCTTGGGCCGAAGGGCACGGTGATCCAGCGGCTCGAGCTCCCCCAGGCGCCGGCCTCCGGATCGTGAGCCTGTTCCGCTCCCTCGGGGAGCGCGTCCGGCAGGGACTGCGGCGCACCCGCGAGCTGATGGACGAGGGCCTGGGGGCCGTCCTCGCCATCGCCCGTCCGGTGGACGAGGCGATGCTGGAGGAGCTCGAGGAGACCCTGATCGCGGCGGATCTGGGAGCGGCCGCGGCGGGCGCCTTCGTCAAGCGCGTTCGGGACGAGATCAAGCGGGGCCGCGCCGTCACCACCCAGGACGTGCGCGCCTCCCTGCATCGCTTCCTCGAGGACTCCCTCGCGGGCGCGGCCGCGCCGCTCGTCCTCGACGCCCATCCCTCCGTCATCCTCATGCTGGGCGTCAACGGGGCGGGCAAGACCACCAGCACCGCGAAGATGGCGGCTAGGCTCAAGGCCGACGGTAAGCGGGTGCTGATCGCCGCCGCCGACACCTTTCGCGCGGCGGCTATCGAGCAGCTCCAGGAGTGGGGCCGCCGGATCGAGGTGGACGTCATCCACCAGGTCGCGGGCGCCGACCCGGCCGCGGTGGTCTTCGACGCGGTGAAGGCAGCCACGTCGCGTGATGTGGACGTGCTGCTGGTGGACACGGCGGGGCGCCTGCACACCAAGTCCAACCTCATGGACGAGCTGGCCAAGCTCAAGCGCGTGCTGGCCCGCCAGATGCCCGGCGCCCCCCACGAATCCCTCATGGTGCTGGAAGCGCCCACGGGCCAGAACGGGCTCCAGCAGGCGCGCATGTTCCACGAGGCGATCGGGCTCACCGGCCTCGTGCTGACCAAGCTCGACGGCACCGCCAAGGGCGGCATCGCGATCCGGATCCACCAGGAGCTGGGGGTACCGATCAAGCTGGTCGGGGTCGGCGAGCAGATCGACGACCTCCAGGTCTTCGACCCGAAGACCTTCGTGGACGCCCTGCTCGGGGAGCAGCCGGAGCCGGAGTAAGCGCGGTAAAATGCCTGCCCGGGGGGGCGGCCGGCCCCCGTACGACGACATGACCGATCTTCAGTGGATGGCGCGGGCCCTCACCCTCGCGGCGCGGGGGCGCGGCCTCACGTCACCCAACCCCATGGTAGGCGCGATCCTCGTGCGGGACGGCGCCATGCTCGCCGAGCGCTTTCACGAGCGGGCGGGCGGCGCCCACGCGGAGGCGGCCGCGCTCGCCGAGGCGGGCGAGCGGGCGCGCGGCGCCATCCTCTACGTGACGCTCGAGCCGTGCAACCACGTGGGGCGCACGCCGCCCTGCGTGGACGCGATCATCCGCGCCGGGGTCCGCCGGGTCGTGTCGGCCACGCGGGATCCCAATCCGCGGGTGAAGGGCGGCGGGACCGCCGCCCTCGCCACCGCGGGCGTCGAAGTCACCACGCCCTGCCTGGAGCGGGAAGCCCGCGACCTCAACCGCGCCTTCTTCACCGCGGTCGAGCGGCAACGGCCCCACGTCACCGTCAAGTGGGCCATGACCCTCGATGGCAAGATCGCGAGCTTCGACCGCCGGTCGCAGTGGATCACCGGCGAGGCGGCGCGACAGGAAGGGCACCGGCTCCGCAGCCAGAGCGACGCCATCGTGACCGGCATCGGGACCGTGCTCGCCGACGATCCGGCCCTGACGGTGCGCCTCGCGCAGCCCTGGCCGCGGGAGCCCTATCGCGTGGTGGTGGACAGCCGCGCCCGCCTGCCGCTCGACGCCAAGCTGCTCCAGACCGGGAGTCGGTCCCGCGTCCTGGTGGCGGTCGGGGAGGCGGCGGCGCCGCAGCGGCTGGCGGCGCTCGAGTCGGCGGGCGTGACGGTCCTGGCGTGCAAGTCGCGGGAGGGCCGGGTGGACGTGGCCGATCTCGGCGCGCGCCTGCTGGCGCTCGACGTGACCGCGGTGCTGCTGGAAGCGGGCAGCGAGCTGACCGGCGCCTTCGTGCAGGCGGGCCTGGTGGATCGCGTCGCCGCGTTCGTGGCCCCCACGCTACTGGGCGGCGCCGACGCCCCGACCTCGGTCGGCGGCCCTGGCCTCGCGCTCGCGAACGCGCTGCGCCTGACCAACATGACTGTGCGCCCCATAGGCACGGACTGGCTGATCGAAGCCGACGTCATCCATGAATGACTCTCGCGAGTGTCCGCGGCTTCGACCAGCTCGCCGGTTGTCCGCGGACTGGGGGAGTGCGGGGGCCATTTCTGGGCCCCCGCATAAGACAGAGCTTGAAGACTTAAACGGCTGACCACACCACACAGCATGTTCACAGGCCTGGTCGAAGAAGTCGGCAAGGTGCTCGAGCGCGACGGCGCGCGTCTCGTGGTGAGCGCCGACCGCGTGCTGGAAGACAGCGATCTGGGCGCCAGCGTGGCGGTCAACGGGGCCTGCCTCACGGTGGTGGAGCGGGGCCCGGGGCGCCTGCAGTTCGCCGTCGGCCCGGAGACCCTCGCGCGCACCGCGCTCGGCGGTCTCGCGGCCGGGGACGCGGTCAACCTCGAGCGCCCCATGCGCCTGGGCGGCATGGTGGGCGGCCACCTGGTCCAGGGGCACGTGGACGGCGTGGGCATCGTGGCGGCCCTCACCCGCCAGGCAGAGACCGCCCGGCTCACGATAGAATGGCGGGACCAGGCGCTGGCCCCGCTGCTGATTCCGCAGGGATCGGTGGCGGTGGACGGGGTGAGCCTGACGGTGGCGCGGCTCAACGCGGGGGATTTCGAGATCATGGTCATCCCGCACACGCTGGCCGCGACCACGCTGGGGGGCCTCAGGAAGGGGCAGCGCGTGAACCTCGAGATGGATATGATCGGCAAGTACGTGCAGAGAATACTGCAGGTCAGGGGAGACGCTCCGTGAGCCAGGCAGAGTTCGTGTCCATCGAAGAGGGCATCGAGGAGGTCCGGGCCGGCCGCATGCTCATCGTGGTCGACGACGAGGACCGCGAGAACGAGGGCGATCTGCTCATGGCCGCCGAGAAGGCGACCCCCGAGGCGGTCAACTTCATGGCGAAGTACGGCCGGGGGCTCATCTGCATGCCCATGCTGGGGGAGCGGCTCGACGAGCTGCAGATCTCGATGATGGTCTCGGACAATACCGCACCGCTCGGCACCGCCTTCACGGTGAGCGTGGACGCCCGCCGCGGCGTGACCACCGGCACCTCCGCCTACGACCGCGCGGTGACCATCCGGACGCTGGTCGACCCGGCCACGCGCGCGGAGGACCTCACGCGCCCCGGCCACATCTTCCCGCTCCGCGCCATGCCGGGCGGGGTGCTGCGCCGCGCCGGCCACACCGAGGCCGCGGTCGACCTGGCCCGCCTGGCCGGCTTCGCGCCCGCCGGGGTGATCTGCGAGGTGCTGGACGAGGAAGGCGGCATGGCGCGGCTGCCCGAGCTGACGGCGCTCGGCCGCGAGTACAACCTCAAGTCCGTCACGATCAAGGCGCTGATCGAGTACCGGATCCACAAGGAGAAGCTGGTGAAGCGGGCCGCGATGACCCGCATGCCCACCGAGCACGGCGACTACCAGGTCATCGCCTACGAGACCACGGTGGACGACCGCCTGCCGCTGGCCCTGGTCCTGGGCGACGTCAAGACCGACGAGCCGGTGCTGGTCCGCGTGCACTCCGAGTGCCTCACCGGCGACGTCTTCGGCTCCCACCGCTGCGACTGCGGGTCCCAGCTCCACAAGGCGCTGACCATCATCCAGCACGCGGGGCGAGGCGTCCTCGTCTACATGCGACAGGAAGGGCGGGGGATCGGCCTGCTCAACAAGCTCAAGGCCTACGAGCTGCAGGACCAGGGCAAGGACACGGTGGAGGCCAATCACGCCCTCGGCTTCCGGGCCGACCTGCGCCACTACGGCATCGGGGCCCAGATCCTGGTGGATCTCGGCGTGAAGAACCTCAAGATCCTCACCAACAACCCGAAGAAGATCGTGGGCATCGAGGGCTACGGCCTCAAGGTGGTGGAGCGGCTGCCGCTCGAGGTGCCCGCGACCGACGCCAACCGGAGCTACCTCCGCACGAAGCGCGAGAAGCTCGGGCACCTCTTCTCCTCCTTTCCCGACTAGTCCATGGCCGGTATCACTCCCAAGCGTCGAGTCGCCCCTGCCGCCCGCGGCCAGCGGTTCGGGGTCGTGGTGGCCCGCTTCAACGAGCCCATCTCCAAGAAGCTGCTCGACGGCGCCCTCGCCGCGCTGGCCGGCCACGCGGTCAGCGGCGACGCGGTGGAGGTCCACTGGGTGCCGGGCTCCTTCGAGCTGCCGCAGGCCGCGCAGGCGCTCGCGCGGACCGGCCGCTTCGCGGGCATCGTGTGCGTGGGCGCGGTGATCAAGGGCGCGACCCCGCACTTCGACTACGTGTGCGGCGTGGCCGCGCACGGTATCAGCCGCGTCGGGCTCGACACCGGCGTGCCGGTGACCTTCGGCGTGATCACCGCGCTCACCGAGGAGCAGGCGTGGGAGCGGGCGGGCGGCGTCGTGGGCAACCGCGGGGAGGAAGCGGCGCTGGCCGCGCTCGAGATGGCCGGCTGGCTGCGCTCGGTCCGGGGCCCGAAGGGCAAGCGCTGATGGGTCGCCGCCGCAAGGCGCGGGAGCTCTCGCTCCAGCTCCTCTATCAGATGGACGTCCAGGGCGAGGGGCATCCCGAGCCGCACTTCGACGATTTCTGGCTGCGGCATCCGGTGGACCCCGAGGCGCGGGAGTTCGCGGAGGCGCTCGTGCGCGGGACCAAGAGCCACGAGGCCGAGATCGACGAGCTGATCGGGCGCTACGCGGAGAACTGGGAGCTCGAGCGCATGGCGGTGGTGGACCGCAACATCCTCCGCCAGGCGATCTTCGAGCTGCGGTGGGCGACCGGCGTGCCCCCCAAAGTCGCCATCAACGAGGCCCTCGAGGTCGCGAAGAAGTTCAGCACGCAGGAGTCGAGCCGGTTCATCAACGGGATCCTCGACCGCATCCACAAAGAGCAGGCTCCCGCTTCCTGACGGCACGCCGCCATCCGCTACGCGGTCATCTCGGACGTCCACGCCAATCTCGAAGCCCTCACCGCCGTGCTGGCAGACGCCGCCGGGGTAGGGGCGCTCGAAGTACTCTGCCTGGGCGATCTGGTCGGCTACGGGGCCGACCCGGTGGCGTGCGTGGAGCGGGTGGGCGAGCGGGCGAGCGCGATGGTAGCGGGCAATCACGAGCACGGCGCTCTCGGGCTGCTGGACCTGCGCTGGTTCAACCCGTGGGCGCGGGCGGCCGCGCGGTGGACGGGCGAGCAGCTCGACGACGGCCATCGCGACTACCTGACCGGCCTGCCGTTGATCCGGACCGTGGAGGACGCCACCCTCGTGCACGCGAGCCCGCGCAGCCCGGAGGAGTGGGACTATCTCGTCTCCGCCGAGGACGGCCTGGAGGTGTTCGGCGACTTCGACACGCGGCTCTGCTTCGTCGGCCACTCGCATCTGCCCGGCGTCTGGTCGGTCGGCAGCGGGGGGCCGGATCACTGCGGGCGGCTCGACCGGCCGGAGGCCCGGGTGCACCTCGACGACGGCCGCCGGTACCTCATCAACGTGGGCAGCGTCGGCCAGCCGCGCGACCGCGACCCGCGCGCCTGCTACGCGATCTGGGACCGCGAGGCCCGCTCGGTGACGATCCGGCGCGTCCCCTACGATCACGCGGCGGCGGCCGCGAAGATCCTCGCCGCGGGACTGCCGCGCGCCCTGGCCGATCGACTCGCGCATGGGAGCTGAGCCGGGCGGGAGCCGGGGCGACACCGCCGCTCGCGTCCTCGTCTTAGCATCCGCCGGCGTCCTGGGCGCGCTCGCCTTCCCCAAGACGAGCTGGGCGCCGCTGGCGTGGATCTGGCTCGTCCCCGCGCTGGTCTCGGGCGCGACGCGCCCGCGCCGCGCCGCCCTGCGGGACGGCTGGCTGGCCGGTACCGTCTTCTACGTGGTGCTCCTACGCTGGCTCGACCACACCTTCCTCCACTACAGCGCGATCCCCTGGCCACTGACCTGGCTGCCCATCGTCGCGCTGGCCGCGTATTGCGGCCTCTACCTGGGCGTGGTCGCGTGCGCGGTGGCCTGGCTCCGGGGCCGGCTCGGCCCGGGCCCGGCCCTGGCGCTCGCGCCTCCGCTCTGGGTGGTGGGGGAGTGGCTGCGCGGCTGGCTCATGGGCGGCTTCCCCTGGGGTCTGCTCGGCTACTCGCAGCACGCCCAGCTTCCAGTGATCCAGATCGCCGAGCTGGGGGGCGTCTACGCGGTGTCTTTCCTGATCGTGGCGGTGAACGCGGCGCTCGCCGGGCTGCTCGCGCTCGGCCCGCGGCGGGCCTGGCCGGGCGCGGCGGCGGCGATGGTCCTGCTCGTGGCCGGGCTCGCGTTCGGCCTCCACGCCATCGCGCGGGCGAGCGCGGACAGCGCCGGCTCGGTGGAGGTCGCGGTGATCCAGCCGTCGATCGAGCAGACGATCAAGTGGGATCCGGCGCGCCACGCGCAGATCCTCGACATCTACGAGCAGCTCACCCGCGCGGCCGCGGGCGCCCGGCCCGCCGTCGTGCTCTGGCCGGAGACCGCGACGACCATCTTCCTGCGCGGCGATCCGGTGCTGCTCGAACGTCTCAGCCGGCTGTCCGAGGAGGTCGGGACGCCGATCCTGGTGGGCTCGATCGACCGCCGGGACCGGCCCCTCGGCCAGTTCCTGAACAGCGCATTTCTGCTGACCGGACAAGGGATTACGGCCAAGTATGATAAGATTCACCTGGTTCCGTTCGGGGAGTACGTCCCGCTCGCGGGTCTGCTCGGCTGGGTCAAGGGCTGGGCGGAGTTCATCTCGGAATTCGGCACCGGTGACACCGAGACCGTCTTTCCGCTGCCGGGCGCGCCCTTCGGAACCGTGATCTGCTACGAGGTCATCTTCCCCGAGCTGTTCCGGGGATTCGTGGTCCGCGGAGCGGCGTTCATGGCCAATATCACCAACGACGCGTGGTTCGGGGAGACGAGCGGCCCCTGGCAGCACCTGGGGATGCTACCGCTCCGCGCCGTCGAGCACCGCGTGGCCATCGCGCGCGCCGCCAATACCGGCGTCTCGGCCTTCGTGGAGCCCACCGGGCGGATCGGCCCGATGCTGCCGCTGCTCGAGCGCGGCGTCCTCCACCGCCGTATCCCGCTGCGCGATCGCACCACGCTCTACACGCGACTCGGCGACTGGCTCGTCTATACCTGCGCCGGGCTGGGGGCGGCGGGAGTCGCCCTCGCCCTCTTCCGGAGGTCACCCGCGTCATGCTAGGGGAGCTCAAGCGTGACGTGGCCGAGCTGGACAAGCGGCTCGACGACCTCCGAGGGCATCTTTGACCTCCCCGCCAAGGAGACCCGCCTCGGCCTGATCGACGCCGAGATGTCCTCGCCCAGCTTCTGGGAGGACACCCGCAAGGCGCAGGCCCTCGTGCAAGAGCGCGCCGAGATGGCGCGCACCGTCACGACCTTCAAGGACCTGGCCGGCCGCGCGGAGGAGACGCGCCTGCTCTGGGAGATGGCCACCGAGGCCGGCGACGAGAGCGTCACCGCGGAGATCCAGGAAAGTCTCAAGCAGCTCGAGGCCGAGGTGGAAGCCTTCGAGCTGAAGATCATCCTCTCGCGGCCTCAGGACAAGAAGAACGCCATCCTGTCCATTCACCCGGGGGCGGGCGGGACCGAGTCGCAGGACTGGGCCCAGATGCTCATGCGCATGTACCTGCGCTGGGCGGAGCGCGCCGGCTTCAAGGCCGAGGTCGTGGACCTGCTCGCGGGCGAGGAGGCGGGCATCAAGTCGGCCACCATCGAGATGAGCGGGGAGTACGCCTACGGGCACCTGAAGGGCGAGACGGGCGTGCACCGCCTGATCCGCATCTCGCCCTTCGACGCCTCCCGGCGCCGGCACACCTCCTTCGCCTCGGTGGCGGTCATCCCGGAGGTCGAGGACGTCGAGGTGGTCGTCCGCGACGAGGATCTCCGGGTCGACGTCTACCGGTCCTCGGGGCCGGGCGGCCAGGGGGTGAACACGGCGGACTCCGCGGTGCGCATCACTCATCTGCCGAGCGGTCTCGTGGTGGCCTGCCAGAACGAGCGCTCCCAGCTCCGCAACCGCGACACCGCCATGCGCATCCTCAAGTCGCGCCTCTTCCAGATCTACGAGCAGAAGCAGAAGCAGGAGCTGGCCGACCTGACCGGGGAGAAGAAGGACATCGCCTTCGGCAGCCAGATCCGCACCTATACCTTCGCGCCCTACCAGATCATCAAGGACCACCGGACCGGGATCGAGGTGGGCAACGTGGAGGCGGTGATGGACGGCGGGCTCGACCCCTTCATCCGCGCCTACCTGACCATGGCCCGGCCCGCGCCCTCGGCGTGATCGCGCACGCATGACGACGTCGCCCGGACTGCCGCCCGACGCCAACGAGCAGATGCGCCGCCGCCGGGAGAAGCTCGAGACCTGGCGGGCCCGCGGGGTCAACCCGTTCGGCGCGCGCTTCCCGGTCACCCACTGGGCGGGCACGCTGCAGGCGCGCTTCAAGGACGCGGACGAGGCCGGCCTTCAGAGCGCGGGCGCGGTCGCGCTGGCCGGCCGGGTGATGGCGATGCGCCACCACGGCAAGACCTGCTTCGCGGTGCTGCGCGACCAGTCGGGCCAGATCCAGCTCTACGCCCGCGCCGACGTGCTCGGCGACGCCTACCCGGCCTTCGTGGATCTCGACGTCGGCGACTTCATCGGGGTCACCGGCGAGCTCTTCCGCACCCGCACCAACGAGCTGACGGTGGCGGTGAAGCAGTTCGAGTTCCTCGCGAAGGCCCTGCGCCCGCTGCCCGAGAAATGGCATGGCCTCAAGGACGTGGAGACGCGCTACCGGCGGCGCTACGTGGACCTGATCGTCAATCCCCAGGTCCGCGAGGCCTTCGTGATGAAGAGCCGGCTCATCGCGGCGATGCGCGCCTTCTTCGACGCGCGCGGCTTCCTGGAGGTGGAGACCCCCATGATGCAGCCGATCCCGGGGGGCGCCGCCGCCAAGCCGTTCGTCACGCACCACAACGCGCTCGACATGCCGCTCTACCTGCGCATTGCCCCCGAGCTGTATCTCAAGCGCCTCGTGGTGGGTGGCCTCGAGCGCGTGTACGAGATCAACCGCAACTTCCGCAACGAGGGGATGTCGACCCAGCACAACCCCGAGTTCACGATGCTGGAGTTCTACCAGGCCTACGCCGACTACCAGGACCTCATGCAGCTCACCGAAGAGCTCTTCCTCCACCTCGGGCAGACCCTGCGGGGCCGCGACGAGCTCACGTACCAGGGGGAGACGATCCGCCTGGCCCCGCCGTGGCGCCGGCTGCCCTTCTTCGGGGGGCTCGGCGAGGCGGTCGGCGGTCCGGTCACGCCCGAGACCGACGCGCGCGCGCTCGGGGAGGCGGCGACGCGCCGGGGCGGGTTCGCGACCGATCGCAAGACTCAGGCGGTGCTGCGCGGCGAGCACGGCGCGATCGCGCTGTGGAAGGAGATCTTCGACACGCTCGTCGAGCCCACCCTGGTGCAGCCCACCTTCGTGGTGGACTTTCCGATCGAGCTGTCGCCGCTCTCCAAGCAGAAGCAGGGGCAGCCGCGTCTGGTGGACCGGTTCGAGCTCTACGTCAGCCGGCGCGAGCTCGCCAACGCCTACTCCGAGCTCAACGATCCGATCGACCAGCGCCGGCGCTTCGAGGAGCAGGCGGCGGAGCGCGAGCGCGGCGACGAGGAGGCGCACTGGATGGACGAGGACTTCGTGCGCGCGCTGGAGTACGGCCTGCCCCCCACCGCGGGGGAGGGCATCGGCGTCGACCGGCTCGCCATGCTGTTCACGGACGCCGCGTCCATCCGCGACGTGATCCTCTTCCCGCACCTCCGGCCCGAGCGGAGCGGCGCGGAGGACAGCGACGCGGCCGACGAGGCCGGCGCCTGATGCTCCGGCGCATGCCCTTCGAGGTGTTCCTCGGGCTCCGCTACCTGCGGGCGCGCGGCCACCGGACCAACCTGTCGCTCTTCGTCTGGATCGGCATCGGGGGCGTCTTCCTCGGGGTGAGCGCGCTCATCGTGGTGCTCGCGGTGATGACCGGCTTCCAGGACGGCATCCGGGACAAGATCATCTCGGCCAACCCGCACGTGCTGATCATGGAAGCGGGCGGGCGCGGAGTGGCCGACGGGGGCGCCCTCGCCGAGCGGGTGGCCCCGGTCCCCGGCGTCGTCTCCGCCACGCCCTTCGTGCTCCAGCAGGCGCTGTTCACGTCGCCGAATGGAGGCGCCACCGGCGGGCTCCTGCGCGGGGTCGACCTCGCCACCCCGGCGGTGCGCGACGCGATCGCCTCACAGGTCCGCTTCGGCAGCATCGAGCCCGTGCTCAAGGGGTCGGAGCCCGCCCTCCTCCTGGGCCGCGAGCTGGCGCGGAGCCTCGGGGTCGCGCCGGGCGACCACGTCACGGTGATCTCCCCGCAGGGGGCCATGACCGCGGTAGGGCTCGTGCCCAAGATGCGGCGCTTCCTGGTGGCCGGCTGGGTCGAGGTCGGCATGTACGAGTACGACGCCTCGCTCGCCTACACGTCATTGGCCTCGGCCCAGGAGTTCGCCGGCCTGGGGGACCGCGTGACGGGCGTGGAGGTGAAGCTCGCCAATCCCTTCGACGCCAAGGACGTGGGGCGGACCATCGCGGCCCGCCTCAAGGGCGCCTACTGGATCCGCGACTGGATGGACATGAACCGCAACCTCTTCGCGGCGCTCCAGCTCGAGAAGCTGGCGCTGTTCGTCATCGTCACCATCATCGTGCTGGTGGCGGCCTTCGCCATCATCGGCCACCTGGTCCTGCTGGTGGCCGAGAAGCGGAAGGAGATCGGGATCCTCAAGGCGATGGGGGCCGGGGCGGGGAGCATCGGGGCCGTGTTCCTGGTGGCCGGGATGCTGATCGGGGTGGGGGGCACCGTGGCGGGCAGCGCCTTCGGGCTGCTGCTGATCTGGGTGCAGAACACCTACAAGATCATCCGGCTGGCCGGCGATGTGTACCAGATCAGCCACCTGCCGATGAAGCTGACCGGCTCGGATTTTATGATGATTGTCGGCTCTACTCTCGTCATCTCCTTCCTCGCGACCCTGTCGCCGGCCCGCCGGGCCGCGCGCATGGATCCGATCGAAGTGCTCCGCTATGAGTGAGCCGCTGGTCGTCGCGGAGGAGCTGGAGCGCGAGTACCGCATGGGCCCGGAGCCGGTCCGGGTCTTGCGCGGGGTGAGCCTGACCGTCAACGCGGGCGAGAGCGTCGCCATCATCGGCGCCTCCGGGGTGGGCAAGTCCACCCTGCTCCACCTGCTGGGCACCCTCGACCGGCCGACCAGCGGGCGCGTCCTCTTCGACGGCGAGGACGTGTGTACTCGTACGGACGCCGCCCTGGCGCGGCTGCGCCGCACCGAGGTGGGCTTCATCTTCCAGTTCTACAACCTGCTCGGCGAGATGACCGCGCTGGAGAACGCCATGCTGCCGGCCCTGCTGCAGCGGGCCAGCGTGCCGGAAGCCCGCGAGCGGGCCGCGGCGGCGCTGCACGAGGTCGGGCTCGGCGATCGGCGGGGGCACCGGCCCGGGGAGCTGTCGGGGGGCGAGCAGCAGCGCGTGGCGATCGCCCGCGCGCTCGTCGGCCGCCCACGGCTGATCCTGGCCGACGAGCCTACCGGCAACCTGGATCCGAAGACGAGCGAGGTCATCTGGGATCTGTTCCTCCGGCTCCAGGCGGAGCGCCACCTGGCGTTCGTGATCGCCACGCACAATCACGAGCTGGCTCGGAAGGCGGACCGGGGCTACCGGCTGGTGGACGGGCGGGCGGTGCCCTGGCCGTGAGCCCACGAGTTTCAAGGGGTTACGGGGAGATGAGAGAAGGCGTCACAAGAAAGGGCTAGGCCTGCGGCGCCGGAAGGCATATACTCATCGCAGGTTTAGGGAGCATCGGGGTGAAGTAAGGGCCCCCGGCGAGCCGTAACCCGAATTCAGAAAGGCGCGAGGTCACCCACAGTGTTCGAGCGATTCACGGAGCGGGCGCGTCGGGTCATCATCCTGGCCAGGGAAGAGGCGGGGCGGTTCCGTCACGATTTCGTTGGGACCGAGCACATCCTCCTCGGGCTCATCCGCGACGGTGAAGGCATCGCGACCGCGGTCCTGCAGCGGCTGGGGTTGCGCCTCGAGACGGTGAAGGCGGAAGTCGAGCGGGCGCTGGCCGGCTTCCCCAAGACGCTGACGTTCGGTGAAGTGCCGTTCACTCCGCAGGCCAAGCGGGTCCTCGAGCTGTCCATCGAGGAAGCCCGCCAGCTCGGGCACAACTACATCGGGACGGAGCACCTGCTCCTCGGCCTGATGAAGGAAGGCCAGTCGATCGCGGCCAAGATCCTCGAGTCCCTCGGCGCCCGGCTGGACGAGGTGCGCCAGGAGACGCTGGCCCTGCTCGGCGACCAGTACTACCCGCGCCCGAAGAAGCGCTCCCAGACCCCCGTCCTCGACGAGTTCGCCCGCGATCTCACCCAGCTCGCGCGGGAGAGCAAGCTCGACCCGGTCATCGGTCGCGAGACCGAGATCGAGCGGGTCATCCAGATCCTGGCCCGCCGGACCAAGAACAACCCCGTCCTGATCGGCGAGCCCGGCGTAGGCAAGACCGCCATCGTGGAGGGCCTGGCCCAGCGGATCGTCGGGCACGAGGTGCCGGACGTGCTGGCCCAGAAGCGCCTGCTGCAGCTCGACCTGGGCGCGCTGGTGGCCGGGACCAAGTACCGCGGCCAGTTCGAGGAGCGACTCAAGGCGGTCATGAAGGAGATCCGGCAGTCCGAGAACGTGGTCCTGTTCCTGGACGAGCTGCACACCCTGATCGGGGCCGGCGCCGCCGAGGGGGCCATCGACGCCTCCAACATGCTGAAGCCCGCCCTGTCGCGCGGTGAGATCCAGACCATCGGGGCCACCACGCTCGACGAGTACCGCAAGTACATCGAGAAGGACGGCGCGCTCGAGCGGCGCTTCCAGCCCGTCATCGTCCGGGCGCCCTCCGTGACCGAGGCGGTCGAGATCATCAAGGGCCTGCGCCACAAGTACGAGGCGCATCACCGGGTGAAGATCACCGACCGGGCCATCGACGCCGCGGTGAAGCTGGCCGACCGCTACATCACCGACCGGCAGCTCCCCGACAAGGCCATCGACGTGATCGACGAGGCGTCTTCCCGGACGCGACTCATGGCGCTGACGCCACCGCCCGAGATCAAGGAGCTGGGCAAGGAAGTCGAGCGGGTGGTGCGCGAGAAGGACATGTACCTCGAGGCCCAGGAGTTCGAGAAGGCGGCGTCTCTTCGAGAGAAAGAGAAGTTGCTTCGCGGGCGTGACGAGGACATGAAGCGCGAGTGGGACAAGCGCAAGGGCAAGGGCCCGCAGACGGTGAGCGAGGAGGACATCGAGTACATCGTCTCCCGCTGGACCGGCATCCCGCTCTCCAAGCTCGAAGAGAAGGAGTCCGCCAAGCTCGCCCGCATGGAAGAGGCCCTGCACGGCCGCATCGTGGGCCAGGACGACGCGGTGGCTGCGGTCTCGCGGGCCATCCGGCGGTCCCGGGCCGGCCTCAAGGACAGCCGCCGCCCGGTGGGCTCGTTCATCTTCCTGGGCCCCACCGGCGTGGGCAAGACCGAGCTGGCCCGCACCCTCGCCGAGTATCTTTTCGGTGACGAGAACGCCCTGATCCGGGTGGACATGTCCGAGTACATGGAGAAGTTCTCGGTGTCGCGGCTCCTCGGAGCCCCTCCGGGCTACGTGGGCTACGAAGAGGGCGGGTTCCTGACCGAGAAGGTCCGCCGGCGCCCGTACTCGGTGGTCCTGTTCGACGAGATCGAGAAGGCGCACCCGGACGTCTTCAACATGCTGCTCCAGGTCCTGGACGACGGCCGCCTCACCGACTCGGTCGGCCACGTGGTCGACTTCAAGAACACGATCCTGATCATGACCTCCAACCTCGGTACCAGCTTCATCGGCAAGCGCATGTCGCCCGGCTTCCTGCCCGAGGGGGAGGACCGCACCCACGACAAGATGAAGGAGCGGGTGCTCGATGAGCTGAAGCGGGCCTTCCGGCCCGAGTTCATCAACCGCATCGACGACACCATCGTCTTCCACACCTTGAGCAAGGAAGACATCACGAAGATCGTCCGGGTGATGATCAGCCGGATCAACACCCAGCTGGGCGAGAAGAGCATCCAGATCGAGCCCACCGAGGCCGCCCTCGACCTCCTGGTCGAGAAGGGGTACGATGCGACCTACGGAGCCCGGCAGCTCCGCCGCACGATCCAGAAGCACGTGGAGGATCCGCTGGCCGAAGCCATCGTGCGCGGGCAGTTCGGCGACGGGGCCCGGATCGAAGTAGATGCGCAGGGGCAGGATCTCGTCTTCCGGGAAGTCCAGGTCGTGGAGCCCCGGCTGGCGCTCGCGGAACACTGAACCCAGGCACACGAACTCACGTCCTTGATGACCGCTCGGGGGAGATGCGCTCTCTCCATTTTTTTTGCCGTGCTGCTGGGGCCCTTCCCGGCGCTTGCGCAAGCTCCCACCACTCCCCCCGAACGGCCGATCCTCGTCAAGGAGATCGCGGTCCAGGGTAACCGCCGGGTCCAGGAAGCGGTGATCCTGGGGCGGGTGAGCCTCAAGATCGGCAACCCGTTCGTGGCCAACCGCACCGCCGAAGACATCCGGGCCATCTTTTCCCTCGGCTTCTTCGACGACGTCCAGGTCCGGGTGGAGGACTTCGAGGGCGGCGTCAAGCTCACCTACGTGGTGGCCGAGCGGCCCTTCGTCCGCGACGTCCTCTTCTCGGGCAACAAGAAGCAGGACGCGTCCACCCTGCTCGAGAAGATCGATCTCAAGCTGGGCACCGTGTACAACCCGGTCGAGGTCAACCGGGCCGCCGACAAGCTCAAGGAGTTCTACGAGCAGGAGGGCTACTTCGAGGTCGGCATCACTCCGGAGGTCGAGAAGCTCGCGGACGGCGACGTGACCGTCACCTTCAAGATCGCGGAAGGGCGCCGCATCACCATCGAGCAGATCGCGATCGAGGGGACACAGGGGCTCACCCCCAAGCAGGTCCGGGGCGCGATGGAGACCCAGGAGCGGGAGTTCTACGTCCTGCGGGGGACCGTCCAGCGGCAGCGCCTGGACGACGACGTCGACCGCATCATCCAGCTCTACAACGATCACGGCTACGTGCAGGCGCGGGTCGAGAAGTCGGAGATCGACGTGGACCGGGAGAACGCCCGGGCCACCATCCGCATCGTGGTGGTGGAAGGGCCCCAGTTCAAGGTCGGCGGGGTGGACGTGACCGGCAACTCGCTCCTGCCCCAGGAGGAGATCCGGAAGCGCATCCAGCTCAAGTCGGGGGACGTCTTCTCGCGGAGCAAGCTCCGGGACAGCGTCACCGGCATCACCGATCTCTACAGCGCGATCGGACGGGCCTCCGCCGACGTGAGCCCCAACACGATGCAGGACACCCCGAACCGGCTCGTCAACATGGTGTTCGAGATCGTGGAGGGCCCCGAGACCTACGTCGAGCGCATCAACATCTCGGGCAACACCCGCAGCGAGGAGAAGATCCTGCGTCGCGAGATCCCGATGGCGGAGGGCGACCTCTTCACGAGCCAGAAGCTCACGCGGGCCAAGCAGCGGCTGACCAACCTCAACTACTTCGACAAGGTCGAGGCCAAGACCGCTCCCGGGTCGTCCAAGGACAAGGTCGTCGTCAACATCGACGTGACCGAGAAGCCCACCGGCCTCTTCTCGATCGGCGGCGGTTACAGCTCCCAGGACGGCGTCCTCGGCACCCTCGACCTCTCGCAGCGCAACTTCCTCGGCAAGGGCTGGGAGGTGTTCCTCCGCCTGCGCGGTGGCGAGAAACTCCAGACCGGCACCATCGGCTTCACCGAGCCCTGGCTCTTCGACCGGCCCCTCGCGGCCGGCTTCGACATCTTCAATACCCGGCGCATCCTGCCCGACTACACGGTCAACTCCCTGGGCGGCGACATCCGGCTCGGCCACCCCCTCGGGGAGTACTCGCGCTGGAACGCGCTGTACCGAGTCAGCCAGGACCGCATCAGCAACGTCAACCCCCTGGGCAGCCCGCAGCTGCTCTCACAGGAGGGCACCCACCTCACGTCCCTGATCGGGCTGAGCCTCAGCCGCGACACCCGCGACAACATCTTCGACCCGACCCGGGGCAGCACGGTCTCGATCGGCCTGGACTTCGCGGGGGTGGGGTTCGGCGAGCGCTTCGTCCGGAGCGTGTTCAGCACGACCTACTTCCAGCCGACGCCCTGGCTGGATCACGTGCTGAGCTTCCGTCTCATGGCCGGCTACTCGATCGGCTGGGACAAGGACCCGGTGCCGCTGTTCGAGCGCTTCTACCTGGGCGGCTCCAACTCGCTCCGGCAGTTCAAGTCCCTCCAGGTCTCCCCCCGTGACAGCACGGGGACCCGCGTCGGAGGCAACGCCGAGCTCCTGGGCACCATCGAATACCAGATCCCGCTTTTCTTCGGGATCAAGGCCGCCATCTTCTACGATGTCGGTAACGTGTGGGGCCCCGACATCGCGGGCGGCTCCAAGATCGATCTCACGGACGTCCGACACGGGGTGGGGGCGGGCTTCAGATGGAACTCGCCGTTTGGCCCCATCCGGGTGGACTATGGGATCAAACTCGACCAGAAGAAGGGCGAGAGCTTCGGGAACTTCAACTTCTCGGCGGGCTCTTCCTTCTAGCTGAGGAGGCGGGAATGATGCGACGCACCGCAGTATGGTGGACGGCCACCGGCCTGGCCCTCGTGATGGGCGTCGGGGGAGCGGTCTGGGCGCAGGCTCAGACGCCCGCGGCGACCTCGAACGGGCGGGTGGCCATCGTGGACATCCAGCGGATCCTGGCGCGCTCGGTGGCGGGAGCGGCCGCGCGCGAGCAGCTCGAGAAGGACAAGGCGACGATGCAGCGCCAGCTCGACGGGCAGAAGACCGAGCTGGAGAAGATGCGTGACGAGCTGGAGAAGAAGGGCCAGCTCCTCTCCGCCGACGCGCGCCGCGAGAAGCAGGACGCGATGGAGCGCAAGGTCCGGGACGTGCGCCGGCTCGTGGACGACCTCCAGGCGCAGCTGCAGAAGAAGGAGGACGCGCTGCTCCAGAAGGTGCTCCAGGACGTGGCGGGCTTGATCCAGCGGCTGGGCAAGGACCGCGGGTTCTCGGTCGTCCTCGAGCGGCAGCGCGCGGGCGTGCTCTACAGCTCGAACGACGCCGACCTCACCGACGAAGTCCTCAAGGCCTACGACGACCAGACCAAGAAGGCCACGAAGTAAGTGAGCGACGGCGCCTCGTTCACGCTCGGCCGGCTCGCCGACGCGCTCGGGGCGTCGCTCTTGGGTGACGCGGCCCGCGTGGTGACCGGGGTGGCTCCGCTCGAGACGGCCGGCCCCGAGCACGTGTCCTTCCTTACCGACCGCAAGTACCTCAAGCAGGCGGAAGGCAGCCGTGCCGGGGCCTTGGTGGTGGCCCGCGACGTGGTCGGCCTGCCCGGCGCGCTCCTGCAGGTCGATCACCCGCAGCAGGCGCTGATCGCCCTGCTCGAGCTCTTCTATCCCGAGGCGCCGGCCCCGCCCGGGGCGCACCCGGCCGCCTGCGTGGCCGAGGGCGCGCGGATCGACCGGACCGCCTCGGTGGGGCCGCTCGCGGTCGTGGAGGCGGGGGCGGTGGTCGGCGCGCGGAGCCGGGTGGGGGCGCTGTCGTTCGTGGGCGCGGGGGCCGTGCTCGGGGAGGACGTACGCCTCCATCCCCGAGTCGTCGTGCGCGAGGGCGTCCGCCTCGGCAACCGGGTCATCGTCCACTCCGGCGCGGTGCTCGGGGCCGACGGCTTCGGCTACGCCTTCGACGGGCGCGCACACCGCAAGATCCCGCAGGTGGGCGGGCTCCGCATCGAGGACGACGTGGAGATCGGCGCCAACACCGCGATCGACCGCGCCACCTTCGGCGACACGGTGGTGCGGCGGGGCACCAAGATCGACAACCTGGTCCAGATCGGCCACAACTGCGACGTCGGTGAGGACGTGATCCTGGTGGCCCAGGTGGGAATCGCCGGCTCGTCGCGCGTGGGCAACCGCGCGATGCTGGCCGGACAGGTGGGCGTCGCCGATCACGTGACGATCGGGGCGGGCGCCATCCTCACCGCCAAGTCGGGTGTGCCCAGCGACGTGCCGGCGGGAGAAGTCTGGGGCGGGCTCCCGAGCCGCCCGGTGGCCGACACGCGACGGATCTGGGCGAGCGAGAGCCAGCTTCCCGAGCTGATCAAGCGGGTCCGCGCCCTCGAGAAGCGGGTGCGCGAGCTGGAGGGACGCCGCGCATGATCCACCCCACCGCGGTGATCGATCCCCGGGCCGAGCTGGCGGCCGACGTGCGCGTGGGGCCCTACTCGGTCATCGGGCCCGACGTGACGATCGGGGCGGGCGGGGAGATCGGCGCCCACGTCGTGCTGGAAGGCCGGGTCCGGGTGGGCGCCCGCGGTCGCGTCGGCCACGGGGCGATCATCGGCGGCGTGCCCCAGGATCTCAAGTTCCGCGAGGGCACGCCGGTGGGGGTCTCCCTCGGCGACGACACGGTGGTGCGCGAGTACGTGACCATCCATCGCGCCACCCACGAGGGCCACGACACCACGGTGGGCCGCCATTGTCTCGTCATGGCCTCGAGCCACGTGGCCCACGACTGCGTGCTCGGCGACCACGTCATCGTCATCAACTACGCGGGCCTGACCGGGCACGTCACCGTGGAGGACCGCGCGACGATCGGGGGCCTCACCGGCATCCATCCCTTCAGCCGCATCGGCACCTATGCCTACATCGGCGGCTGCTCCAAGGTCACCCAGGACGTCCCGCCCTTCGTCATCGCGGACGGGGCCCCCGCGGTCGCGCGCTCGGTCAACGTGGTGGGCATGCGCCGCGGCGGGATCGACGCCGCTTCGCGGCGGCAGGTGCAGGCGGCCTTCCGCCTCCTCTACCGCTCGGGCATGGCGCCCGGCGCCGCGGTCAAGCGGGTCCGGGCGGAGCTCGGCGACCACCCTCTCGTCGCGCGCCTCGTGGAGTTCGTGGAGACGTCCAAGCGCGGGGTCGTCCCCGGCGCGGGCCGGGCCGGCCGCGATCGCGCGGAAACGGTGGAGGAGGGGATCTCGTGACCCAGGCCGCCGAGTCCAAGGTCCGAGGCGCGGTGGTCGGCGCCGGGCACATGGGCCAGTACCATATCCTGGCCCTGGCCGAGATCTGGGGCGTGGAGCTGGTCGGGGTGGTGGACACCGACTTCGCCAAGGCGCAGCGGGTCGCGGCTCCGTACGGGGCGCGCGCCTACCGCGATCACCGCGAGCTGGCGGGCCGGATCGACTTCGCGACGGTGGCGGTGCCCACGGACCGGCACTTCGCGGTCGCGCGCGACCTGCTCGAGGCGGGCGCCCACGTGCTCGTCGAGAAGCCCATGACCGCCACCCTCGAGGAGGCCAAGGAGCTCTTCCGGGTCGCCCGCGAGCAGAACCGCGTGCTCCACGTGGGCCACGTCGAACGCTTCAACGGCGCGGTGCAGGAGCTGCGCAAGATCGTGGAGCGGCCCATCCTCATCGAGTCGCGCCGGCTCGGCCCCTTCGTGCCGCGCGTGCAGAACGACTCGGTGGTGATGGACCTGATGATCCACGACATCGACATCGTCCTGGGCCTCGTGGACGGCGAGCCGCGCAAGATCACCGCGGTCGGCTCCTCCGTGCAGTCGCAGGTCACCGACGTGGCCACCGTGCAGATCGTCTTCGACTCGGGGGCGATGGCCACCATCACCGCGAGCCGCGCCACCGAGGAGAAGATCCGCACCCTGGCCATCACGCAGCCGGACGCCTACATCCTGCTCGACTACTCGCACCAGGACATCCAGATCTACCGGCGCGCCGCGCAGGAGTACACGCTCAACCGCGAGTCCATCCGCTACCGCCAGGCCTCCTTCGTGGAGCACCTGCTGGTGCACAAGGACAATCCCCTGAAGCTGGAGATCCGCCATCTGATCTCGGCCGCGCGGGCCGCCGACAGCGGCGGGCACGTAGAGCTGCCCGAGGCGGACGACCTCAAGTCGCTGGCCGTCGCGCTGGAGATCGAGCGGATGATCCGCGAGGGCCGGGGCGAGATCGCCTGGCCGAAGGATCTTCCGTGGAGCGTTCCCTCGGCCTGATGGCCGGGGCCGGGACCCTGCCCGGCCGCGCCGCCGCGGAGGCCAAGCGACGGGGCTGGCGCGTCGCCGCCTTCGCCTTCGAGGACGCCCCCGGCCTGGCCGAGGTCGCCGACGAGCTCATCCCGTCCACCATCACCGACATCCAGGCCGTGCTCGCCGGGCTCGCGGCGCGCCGGGTGGAGGCGGCCGTCTTCGTCGGGAAGTTCTGGAAGTCGAGCGCCTTCTCCCACTACGACCGGGCCGACGACGCGGGCCGGGGTCTCGCCCGCGACGGCCTCTCGGACGCGGCGCTCGCCCAGATGGTGGTCGCGACCCTCGCGGGCATGAGCATCGAGGTGCTCGACCAGCGGGAGTTCCTCTCCCCGTGGCTCCTGCCCGCGGGCACGCTCGGCGCACGCGCGCCGGTCGCCGCCGAGTGGGACGAGATCCGGGAAGGCTTCCGCCTGGCGGGCCGACTCGCCGCCGACGGCGTCGGCCAGACGGTGGTACGGGCCCGCGGCGTGACGGTGGCGCTGGAGGCGGCCGAGGGGACCGACGAAGCTATCCGAAGAGGTGGGCGTCTCGCGGGGCCCGGGGCGGTGGTCGTGAAGGCGGTGGCTCCCTCCCACGACTACCGCTTCGACATCCCCACCGTGGGGGCGGCCACGCTCGAGGCGATGCGCGAGGGCGGCGCCACCGCGCTGGCCGTCCCGGCGGGCCGGGTCCTGCTCCTCGACCGCGACGAGGTGGTGCGGCTTGCCGACCAGGCGGGCATCGCGGTGGTGAGCGTCGATGACGTCCCCTGAGTGGTCCGCGGATCAATCGGCGATCATGCTCTCGGCGGGGGAGGCCTCCGGCGATCTCCACGGCGGGATGCTGTGCCGGGCCCTGCGCGAGCTGTCTCCCGGGCTGAGGCTCTTCGGCATGGGCGGCGGCCACATGGCGGCGGCGGGCATGGAGGTGATCGTGGACCCAACCGGGCACGCCGCGGTCGGCACCAGTGAGGCGGTCGGGCGCGTCCCGGCCCTCTACCGCGCGTACCGCGCGATGGGGCGCCGGCTCCTGGCCGACCGCCCCCGGGCCCTCGTGCTCATCGACTTCCCCGAGTTCAACCTGCGCCTCGCGCGCCGGGCGCGGCGCGCCGGCGTGCCGGTGGTCTACTTCATCCCGCCCCAGCTCTGGGCGTGGCGGGCCGGCCGCGTTCGCCAGATGGCCCGGCGGGTGACGCGGGTGCTCGCGGTCTTCCCGTTCGAATCGCCGCTCTACGAGCGCGCCCGCGTGCCGGTAACCTTCGTCGGCCATCCGCTGCTGGACGTGGTGCCGCTCGATCTCACGCGCGACGAGGCGCGCCGGCGGCTCGGCGCCGATCCCGGGCACGCGCTGATCGGCCTCCTGCCGGGCAGCCGCCCCGGCGAGGTGGAGCGCCTGCTGCCGCCGATGCTGGAGGCGGCCCGCCGCCTCGCCGCCGCCGACGGGCGGCGCCGCTTCGTGCTGGGCCTGGCGCCCACCGTCGCGCCCGAGCAGGTGGCGGCGATCCGGAGCAAGTCTGCGCCCGGGGTCCCGCCCATCAATCTAGTGAGCGGGCGCACCTACGAGGTCATGGCGGCCGCCGACACGCTGCTCATCGCCTCCGGCACCGCGACCCTGGAGGCGGCGCTGCTCGGCGCGCCGATGGTCATCTGCTACCGCGTCTCGCGGCTCACCGAGCTGCTCGCCCGCGCCTTGACACGCGTACGCTGGATCGGCCTGCCCAACCTGGTGTCCGGCCGCGCGGTCGTCCCCGAGCTGATCCAGGGCGAGGTGACCGGCGCGCGGCTGGCCGAGGAAGCCGCGCGCCTGCTGGAAGACCCGGTGGCGGCCACCGCCCAGCGGGCGGCCTTCAAGGACCTGCGGGCGCGTCTGGGCGAGCCGGGCGTCGGCCTCCGCGCCGCGCGCGCCGTGCTCGACACGGCGCGGGCCGGATGAAGATCCCGGGTCCGCTCGCGCTCGCCGCCGGCCCCGCCCTCGGCGCGATCGCCCTGCGCCTGCTTGCGGGCACCCTGCGTGTCCGGCGTGAGGAGGCCGGGGTGGCCCCGCTCTGGGCCGCGCGCACGCCCCTGATCTACGCGATGTGGCACGGCCGCCTCCTGCTGCTGCCCTGTCTCTACGGCCGGCGCGGCGCCCACACGCTCACGAGCCGCTCACGCGACGGCGAGCTGGTGTCGCGCTGGATCCGCCGCTTCGGCCTCGTTCCCGTGCGAGGATCTTCCTCGCGCGGGGGCGGGGAGGCGCTGCGGGCGCTCACCCGCGCCCTGCGCGATGGGCGCGAGGTGGTCGTCGTCCCCGACGGCCCGCGGGGCCCCCGCGAGGTGCTCAAGCCCGGCGTGATCGCGCTGGCGCGACTCTCCGGTGCGCCCATCGTGCCGGTGGCGGTGGGCGCCTCACGCGAGTGGCGGCTCCGCTCTTGGGACGAGTTCCGCATCCCGCGGCCCTTCGCCCGCTGCGTGGTGCGCTTCGGCGAGCCGATCCACGTCTCGCGCGCCGCCGATCGCGCGGGCGAGGAAGCGGCCCGCAAGGAAGTGGAGGCGGCGCTCCGCGGGTTGAGCTGGCAGGTGGACGAGGAGGCGCGCCGCTGATGTACGCGCTCTACTCTGCGGTGCTCGGGATCGGGCTCCTCGCGTACCTGCCGGCCTTCATGGCCCGGCGCCGCCGCGCGGGGTACGGCCGGGATCTCGCCCAGCGGCTTGGGCGGCTCGGCGAAGGGCTACCCCCCGAGCCGCGCTGCTGGATCCACGCGGTGTCGGTGGGCGAGTCGGCGGCCGCGGTGCCCCTCGTCGAGGAAATCCGGCGACGCTGGCCGGAGCTCGGCATCGTGGTCAGCACGATCACGCCCACCGGCGCGCGCATCGTGGGCGAGCGCCTCGCCGGCACCGCGACCCATCGCTATTTCCCAATCGATCTCCCGGGCCCGGTGCGCCGCGCGCTCGACGCCGCGCGCCCGCGCTTCTTCATCGCCATCGAGACCGAGCTCTGGCCCAACTTCCTGCGCGCCCTCGCGCGGCGCCGGATCCCGGCCATGATCGCCAACGGCCGCATCTCCGACCGGTCGTTCCGTCGCTACCGGTGGGTCCGCGGGCTGATGCGGCGCGTGCTCGCGGACGTCTCCGTCTTCGCGATGCAGACCGACGAGGACGCCCGGCGAATCATCGCGCTCGGCGCATCGCCGTCGCGGGTGGTGGTCACCGGCAACCTGAAGAGTGACCTGGTGCCCGAGGCGACCGGCGACGACACCTCCGCCTGGCGCGAGCGGCTCTGCCTCGGCGCGGACGCGCGGCTCTGGATCGCGGGCAGCACGCACCGCGGCGAGGAGGCGGTGGTGCTCGACGCCTTCCTGCGCGCGCGGACGCGGTGCCCGGATCTGGCCCTGCTGCTGGCGCCCCGCCACCCCGAGCGCGCCGGCGAGGTCGAGGGGCTGATCCGCGAGCGCGGCCTGGCCGCGGCCCGGCGCAGCCGCCTGGCCGCCGACGGGACGCCCGGCGCGGTCGTCATCCTCGACACCGTGGGCGAGCTGGCCGCGCTCTACGCGCTGGCCGAGGTCGTCTTCGTCGGCGGCAGCCTCGTACCGGTCGGCGGGCACAACGTGCTGGAACCCGCGATGCGCGGCAAGCCGGTGCTGGTGGGCCCGCACATGAGCAATTTCCGCGAGGGCGCGGAGCTCCTCCAGCGGAGCGGCGGCGGCCTCGTGGTGAAGGACGGCCCCGAGCTCGAGCGGGAGCTCACGCGCCTGCTGGAAGACCGCGATCTCGCCCGGCGCATGGGCGAGGCCGCCCGCCACGCGTTCGCGGGACGGCAGGGCGCGGTGAGCGCCACCCTCGACCTGGTCGGTCGCCATCTGTGGCCGCCGGCTCAAGGCGTAGCACCGTGACGACCCCGCGGCGGGCGCCCGAGGTGCTGCTCCGCCGGTACTGGGAGGATCCCGACACGCCGGTGGTGACCGCCGGCCTCTCCGCGCTCAGCCTGGGCTACCGCGGCGCGCTCCGCATCCGCGATCTGATGTACCGCTGGAAGCTGCTCCGCACCGGGCGGCTGCCCTGCGCGGTCGTCTCGGTGGGCAATCTCACGCTGGGCGGCAGCGGCAAGACCCCGACGGTGGAGCTGGCGGTGCGCACGCTGCAGGAGCTGGGCGCGGTGCCCGCGGTGGTGAGCCGCGGCTACGGCCGCGTCACCCGGGGCGTGCACGTCGTGGCGGAGCGGGATGGCGTCCGGGCCGACGCGCGCACCGCGGGTGACGAGCCGCTGCTGCTCGCCGAGCGCCTGCCCGGCGTCGCGGTGGTGGTGGGGGAGAATCGCTACGAGGCCGGCCGCGTCGCGGTCGAGCGGCTCGGGGCGACCGCGCTCGTGGTCGACGACGGGTTCCAGCACCGCACGCTCGCGAAGGATCTCGAGATCCTCGTGGTCCAGGGCCGCGCGCCGTGGGGCAATGCCCGCGTCTTTCCCCGCGGCATGCTCCGCGAGCCGCTCGCCGGGCTGGCCCGCGCCCACGCGGTCGTGGTGACCAATCCCGCGGGCGCAGGATCGGTGGAGGCGGTGACCGCGATGGTGCGGCGCTTCAACCCGACCGCGGCGGTGCTGGCGGCCAGCTACCACCATCAGGACGCCGTCGAGACGCAGAGCGGCCGCCGGGTCCCGGTGGCCGAGCTGGCGGGCCGCCGGCTCATGGCCTTCGCGGGGCTCGGCTCGCCCCAGGGCTTCGCCGACACGCTCGATGCCGTGGGCATCCGGCGCGTGGCCTTGGCCGAGTTCCCCGATCACCACTGGTTCACGCCCGCCGACCTGCGGGAGCTGGCGCAGGATGCCCGGACCACCGGGGCTCAGGGCCTCATCACCACCGAGAAGGACTGGGTCCGGCTCCGCGACCTGCCGCCGCCGCCGCTGCCGCTCTGGATCCTGCCGGTGCGACTCGTGCTCGAGTCGGGACAGGACATCTGGCAGCGCCTGCTCGCGGGCGTGCTCAGCCCCGCGCCCCTGGGCCGTCCCTGTTCATGAGCGCGGCGATCATCGTCCGCACCCCGAACTGGCTGGGCGACACCGTGATGGCGCTCCCCATGCTGGCCGCGCTCCGGGCCGCCGAGCCGGGCGCGCGCATCACCCTCGCCGGACGGTGGGCCACCCTGCTGGCCGGGCAGGGGGTCGCCGACGTCGCGCTGCCCTATCCGCGGCCGCTCGCGGCGCGGCGCCGCCTGGCCCGCGCGCTCGCGGCCGAGCGCGCCGACGTAGCGGTCCTCCTGCCGAGCTCCTTCGAATCGGCGCTGGCGGCCTGGCGCTGGCGCGCGGCGCGCCGCGTCGGATACGCCACCGACGGGCGCGCCCCATTCCTCACCGACGCGTTGCCGCTGCCCGATCCGCGCCTGCACCAGGTGGACGAGTACGCGGCCCTACTGGCCCCGCTCGGCGTGAGCGGCGTCGCCGCGGCGCCCGCGTGGACGCTGCGCCACGATCCCGCGATGGACGCCGAGATCGCGCGGCTCCTGGCCGAGGCCGGGGTCGCGGCCGAGGCGCGCCTGGTCGGCCTCCACCTGGGCGCCGCCTTCGGCAGCTCGAAGCTCTGGCCCCCGGAGGCCTTCGGGCGGCTCGCGCACCGACTCACCGCCGCCGGGCTCACGTCGGTGCTGCTGGGCACCGAGGACGACGCGGCCACTGCCGCCGCGGTCACCCGGGCGGCCGGCGCGCCGATCGCGTCACTCGTCGGGCGCGACCGGCCCGCCCTGCTGCCGCGCCTGCTGGCGCGCCTCGGCTGCCTCGTGAGCGGCGACACCGGCGTCGCCCACCTGGCCGCCGCGGTGGACGTGGCCACCGTCACGCTCTTCGGACCCACCGACCGCCGGCTCACCGCCCCGCGCGGCCGCAAGAGCCGGGCCCTCGACGGTTCGGCCCCGTGCGCGCCGTGCTTTCTCCCTCGCTGTCCCATCGACCATGTCTGCCTCACCCGGATCGAGCCGGACGAGGTGCTGCGCGAGGTCAGGCGGGCCGTGGCGTGAATACGGTGATGCACACGGAAGCCTCGCCGGGCCTGGGCGGCCAGGAGGTGCGCACGCTCAACGAGGCGCGCTGGACGGCGGAGCGCGGCTGGCGCGTGCTGCTGGCCGGCCAACCCGACGGGCGCCTGCTGGAGCGGGCGCGGGCCGCCGGTCTCGAGACCGCGCCGGTACGCATGACCAGCCCGTTCGATGCCCGTGCGCTGGCCGGCCTGGTGCGGCTGATCCGCCGCGAGCGGGTGAGCCTGGTGCACACGCACAGCTCCATCGACGCCTGGCTCGGCGGCATGGCGGCCCGGCTCTGCCGCGTTCCGGTGGTGCGCACCCGCCACGTCTCGATCGCGATCCGCCGGGGTCTCAATCCGGTCTACCGCTGGCTCGCCGACCGCGTGATCACGAGCGGCGAGGCCATCCGCCGGCTGGTCGTGGACGTGGGCGTGCCGGCCGAGCGGGTCATCGCGATCCCGGCGGGCGTGAACCTCGAGGCCTTCCCGTTCGGCGCCCGCGCGCCGGAGACCGCGCGCGAGCTCGGGCTGGGCCGCCCGGTCATCGGCTCGGTCGCGATGTTCCGCGGCTCGAAGGGCCACCCGCAGCTCCTCCAGGCCTTCGCGATGGTGCGCGAGAAGCGACCCGACGCCTCGCTCCTGCTGGTCGGTGACGGGATCCGGCGCGCCTGGGTGGAGCAGCTCGCGCGGGAGGCGAAGCTGTCGGACGCGGTGGTCTTCACCGGCTTCCGTCCCGACGTGCCGGCGCTGCTCGCCACCATGGACTGCTTCGCCCAGGCGTCGACGCGCACCGAGGGCGTGCCGCAGGCCCTGCTCCAGGCCTTCGCGACCGGCGTGCCGGTGGTGGCGAGCCGGATCGGCGGCATTCCCGAGGTGGTGGCGGACGGCCAAACCGGGCTCCTCGTCGAGAGCGAATCGGTCGAGGCGCTCGCCGCGGGGATCGAGCGCGTCCTGGATGACCCCGACGCGGCGGCGCGGCGCGCGCGGGCGGCGCGCGCCCTCGTGGAGGCGCGGTTCTCGCACGTCCACGCGATCGACCGGCTGCTCCACGTCTACGACGAGCTGCTCGCGTGAGCCCGACCCGGCCGCTCACCGTGCTGCACCTCGTGGCCAATCGCTGGTGGACGGGCAGCGCCGAGCCCGTGATCCGCCTGCTCACGGGGCTGCGGGCGCGCGGCCACCGGGTCCTGCTCGGGCTCATCGCGGGCGACCGCTTCGAGCAGAAGGCGCGCGAGGCCGGCCTCGAGCCACTCGCCGGGCTCTCCCTGGAAGTCCGGGGCAACCCGCTCCGCGCGCTCGCGGATCTGCGCCGCGTGCGCGCCACCGTGCGGGCCGAGGGCGTGGACGTGATCCACACGCACCACTCCCACGATCACTGGCTGGGCTGGCTCGCGCGGGGCGGCGGGCCGGCCACGCTCGTCCGGACCTTTCACAACGCCCGCGCGGTGCGGCTCGGCTGGCCATCCACCGCGCTCTACCGGCGCACCGATGCGTTGATCGCGGTGAGCCGGGAGATCGAGGAGCGCGGCCGGCGCGCCGGCATTCCCGCCGACCGTCTCGCGCGGGTGGAGGGCGTGGTGGACCTCGGGCGGTTCGAGACCGGCGACGGCGGCGCCGCCATCCGGAAGGAGTTCGACCTGGGCGGGGCACCGGTGCTCGGCTGCGTGGCCCGCCTCGCGCCGCGCCGCGGCCACGAGCTGCTGATCCGCGGCTTCCGCCTGCTGCTCGCCGAGTACCCGGGGGCGCGGCTCCTCCTCGTCGGCAAGGGCGAGGCGCGGGCGCGCCTCGAGGCCCTCGTCACCGAGCTCGGGGTCGCGCGCGAGGTGCTGTTCACCGGCTATCGCGACGCGGATCTGCCCGGCGTGCTCCAGGCGCTCGACGCGTTCGCGCTGATGGGGGCGGGCTCCGACGAGTCCTGCCGCGCCGCGCTGGAGGCGATGGCGGCCGGGCGACCGGTGGTCGGCCGCCGGGTCGGCGCGCTGCCCGAGACCGTGCTCCACGGCGTCACCGGCCTGCTGGTGGACGACGATCAGCCCGAATCGGTGGCGGGGGCCCTGCGCGCGCTGATCGCGGAGCCCGAGCGGGCGGTTGCGATGGGGCGCGCCGGAAAGGAGCGGGCTCGCGCGCTTTACGGTTCCGACGCACATGCGGCGCGGGTGGCGGAGATTTACGAAAGCGCCCTTCGGTTGAGGATGGGGGAGAGGCGATGAGCTCCTGCGGACACTCGTCTAGTTCTTCAAGCTCTGTTATATGCGGGGGCCCAGAAATGGCCCCCGCACTCCCCCAACTAGCGGACAACCCGCGAGGTGGTTCTCGGTCGTGACCATTCGGCATATCGTGTCGTGTCGGGGGTGGTCGTCGGACGCGTACTGGGCCGCGCGCGCGGTCGTGGAGCTCGATCGCGCGGGCCAGGACGTGACGCTCGTCTGCAAGCGGAGCAGCCAGGCGCGCGTCATGCGCCGCGCCAAGGAGGCGGGGATCGAGCGCCTCGAGACGCTTCATCTCTCGAGCGGCGTATCTCCGATCATGGATGTGCTCGACCTGCGCCAGCTCGTGGCCTGGCTGCCGGAGACGCAGGTGCTCCATGTCCATCGCGGCAAGGAGCACTGGCTGGCCGCGCTCGCCAACCGGATGTCGAACCCCCGCAGGGCCCTCGTGCGCACGCGCCACATCGTGCAGCCCATCCGGCCGCACGCGTTGAACCGCTGGCTCTACGGCTCCGCCACCGATCTCGTCGTCACCGTCACCGACGCCATTCGCCGCCAGCTTCTCGCCAGCGGGCTGTCCGCGGACGACCGCGTGGTCGCGCTGCCGGGCGGCGTGGACGCCGAGCACTATCGCCCGGACGCGCCGTCGGCGCACGGCCTCGACGCGCGCAGCGTGCTGAAGGTCCCGCCAGATGTCCCGCTCATCGGCCTGGTCGGGGGCTTCCGGGTCATGAAGGGCCATGAGACCGTGGTCGCGGCGGCGGCCCGGCTCGCCGCCGCCGGTCTCCCGTTCCACCTGGTCTTCATCGGGCAGGGGCCGTTTGCCGAGCGCGTGCGCGATCTCGTCCAGGCCGCCGGGCTCGCGGACCGCGTGTCCCTCGTGGGCTTCGTGGACGACCTGCCCGTGACGATGGCGGCGCTCGACGTGGCGCTCTACGCCGCGCTCGAGTCCGACGGCATGTCGCGCGTGCTCTGGGAATACCTGGCCTCGGCGGTGCCCGTGGTGGCGACCCGGGTGGGCGTGGTGCCCGAGGTGCTGGAGGACAGCGCCACCGCGCTGCTGGTTCCGGCGGGCGAGCCCGTTCCGCTCGCGGCGGCCATCGAGCGCCTCCTGCGCGACGCGCCCCTCCGGCGGCGGCTGGGCGCCGCCGGCGCCGATCTGGTGCGCGAGCGCTTCTCGGGGGCCCGGCTCGCCGAGCGCCTGACCGCACTCTATCGCTCGCTCGCGGTCAGCTCGGCGCCGCCGTCCCGGTGAAGGTCTCGGTCCTCTGCTTCGACGTCTCGGACAACGCGATGGGGCGCGCGTGGCTCCTGGCCAAGCTGCTGGAGCCGCTCGGCGCGGTGGAGATCGTCGGGCCGCGCTTCGGCGCGGCGGTCTGGGAGCCGGTGGCGGATGAGTCGGTGCCGGTCCGCTCGATCCCGGGCGGGCGGCTCCCGGGCTTCGCGGCCCGCCTGCCCGCCCTGGCCCGGTTGGCCGACGGCGATCTGATCTACGCGTCCAAGCCCAAGCTGACCAGCGCCGGTATCGGCTATCTCTCCCGCCTCGGGCGCCGCCGACCGCTGCTCCTCGACATCGACGACTGGGAGACCGGCTTCTTCCTCCGAGGTGGCGTCTGGGGGACGGTCGGGAGAGCCCTGAATCTCTCGAATCCACGAGGCCTTGCCTGGACGTGGCTGATGGAGCGCCTGAGAGGAGTCGCCGACGGCGTGACGGTCGCCTCGCGTTTCCTCGAGCAGCGATTCGGCGGGGTCTTGATCCCCCACGTCCGGGACACGGGCCGCTGGGTGCCGGGCCGCGCCGAACGGGGGCCAGCCCGCGAGCGCCTCGGCGTGGACAAGGAGCGTGTCGTCATATTCCTCGGGACGCCCCGGGGCTACAAGGGCGTCGAGGATCTGGCCGACGCGGTGAGCCGACTCGGGCGGGCCGACGTCGCCCTGGCCCTGGTCGGGACGGAGCCCGGCTCGGAGACCGGCCGCGCCCTGAGCGCCCGGTATCCCGGCATCCGCCTCGTGGGGCGGGTTCCCATCGCACAGGTCCCGGGCTTCCTCGAAGCGGCCGACGTGGTCGTCGTCCCGCAGCGCGAGAGCAGCGACACGCGCGGCCAGGTGCCCGCGAAGCTCTTCGACGCCATGGCCCTCGGCCGGCCGATCGTCTCCACGCGGGTGTCCATGATCCCGGAGATCCTCGAGGGCTGTGGCGTGCTGGTCCCGCCCGGCGACGTGGCCGGCCTCGCCTCGGCCATCGGGCGCTTGCTCGACCGGCCCGACGAGGCGCGCGCGCTGGGGGAAGCGGCCCGGCGCCGGGCGGTGGACCGCTACAGCTTCGAGTCCGCCCGGCGCGCGCTCTTCCCCCTGGTGGAGCGGGCGCGCCGCATGGGACGCTGATGCGTCTCGGCCTCATCTGCCGGCCGTTCTCCTTCCACGGCGGTGTCGAGACCGCGACCGCGGGCCTCCTCACCGCGCTCCGCCGCGCCGGCCACGACGTCGAGCTGATCAGCACGCGACGGCAGGCGTCGGTGCCCGGCCTCGTGGTGCGCCGCGTGCCGACGCTGCGGCATCCCTCCGCGCTCCGGCTGATCTCCTTCGCGGTGGCGGCTCGGGCCGCGGCGGGACGCCACGGCTACGACCTCGTGCAGAGTCACGAGCGCGCGCTGCGACAGGATCTCTATCGCGCGGGCGAGGGCTGCCACGGCGCCTACCTCGAGGCGATGGGGCGGAAGCTCGCGGGCATCAACCCGTACCACCGCCTGGTCCTGGCCCTCGAGCGCCGGATCTTCAGGCTCCGCGCGGCGCGCCACGTGGTCGCGATCTCGCGCCAGGGGAAAGAGGAGATCGAGCGGCGGTACGGCACCGATCCGCAGCGGGTGACGCTCATCTACAACGGGGTCGATCTCGAGCGCTTCCATCCCGACAACCGGGGCCGCCACCGCCGGCAGACGCGCGCGACGCTGCGCATTCCCGACGAGGCGTGGACCGTGCTCTTCGTGGGCTCGGGCTTCGAGCGCAAGGGATTGGGCCCGCTGCTCGAGGCCTTCGCGGCCGTGGCGGACGCGGGAAGCCGGCTGGTGGTGACCGGGAAGGGGGACGTGGCGCGCTACCAGAGCACGGCCGCGCGCCTCGGCATCGCCGACCGCACGATCTGGACCGGGCCGCAGCAGGAGGTGGAGCGCTTCTACGCCGCCGCCGACGCGGTCGCGCTGCCCGCGCGATACGAGCCCTTCGGCAACGTGCATCTGGAAGCCCTCGCCTCCGGCGTGCCGGTGCTCAGCAGCGCGCGCGCCGGCGGCTCCGAGATCGTGCGCCGCGGGGAAAACGGCTGGGTCGCCGCCGAGCCCACCGCCGGGCCGATCGCCGAGGGGCTCGCCGCGCTCCGCGACGGGCCGCCGGGCGGATGGGCCTCGGGCGCGCGCGCCTCGGTCGAGCGGTTCACGTACGCGGCTCAGGCCCAGGCGTTCACCGCCCTCTACGACCTCCTTCGCCGCTGATCGGCCGGGCTCCAAAACCCCGATTTTCATTGATCAATCGGGGTCGCGGCCTTACACTGCGATTCAATGTCGAGCCACGCGGGGCATCTGCGGCCCGCCGTGTTCATGGACCGCGACGGCTGTCTCACGGAGGAGGTGGGCTACGTCAACCACCCGAGCCGGATCCACCTGCTGCCGCGCACCGCGGCGGCGATCCGCCGGCTCAACCAGGCGGGGATCGCCGCGGTGATGGTCACGAATCAGGCGGGTGTCGCCCGCGGGTACTTCTCCGAGGAGACGCTGCACGCGGCCAATCGCCGCATGGTCGGCGAGCTCGAGGCCGGTGGCGCGCGCCTCGACGGCCTCTACGTCTGCATGCACCACCCGGGTGAGGGCCGGCCGCCGTACCGGGCCGACTGCGACTGCCGCAAGCCGCGCCCCGGGCTCCTCACGCGCGCGGCCGCCGATCTCGGCCTCGATCTGCGCGCCTCCGTCATGGTGGGCGACAAGCTCTCCGACGTGGCGGCGGGCCAGGCGGCGGGCGCCGCGGGCGTGCTCGTGCTCACCGGCTACGGTCTCGGGGAGTGGGAGTCGAGGCCGCCCGGCGGAGAGATCAAGCCGGACCACGTGGCCCCGGATCTGCTCGACGCGGTGGACTGGGCGCTCGCCCGCGTCGGGGGCGCGGGGCGCTGACGTGTTCCCGGTGCGGCGGCTCAAGGACGCGCTCGCGCGCTTTCCCGGCAAGCGCATCGCGGTGGTCGGCGACCTCATCGCCGACGAGTACCTCTTCGGCAAGCCGGCGCGCATCTCGCGCGAAGCTCCCGTCCTCATCCTGCGCTTCACCGACCGCGAGGTGCGGCTCGGCGGCGCGGCCAACGCGGCCCACAACGTGCACGCCCTCGGCGCCATCGTCCTGCCGGTGGGCCTGCTCGGCCGCGACGGGGCGGGCGACGAGGTGCACACGCTCTTTCTCCAGGCGGGCATGAGCACGGACGGCATCTCGCGCGAGGCGGGACGGCCCACGCCGGTGAAGACCCGCATCATGGCGGGCGGCTACCAGTCCACCCGCCAGCAGGTGGTGCGGCTGGACCGCGAGCCGGAGAGCGGCATCAGCGGCCCGGCGGAAACGCGGCTGATCGAGCGGCTCCAGGCCGTCGGCGCCAGCGCCGACGGCTTCCTCGTCTCGGACTACGGCTACGGCACGGTGACCCCACGGGTCTACGAGACGGTGCTGGAGCTGGGCCGCGCGCGGCAGGTGCCGGTGACGGTGGACAGCCGCTACGAGCTGCCCCGCTTCAAGGGCGCCACCGCGGCCACGCCCAACGAGCCGGAGGTGGAGGCGCTCACCGGCCAGGAGCTGGGCGGTGAGCCGTCCGTCGAGAAGGCCGGGCGCGCGGTGCTCGAGCGGCTCGACGCGCGACTGCTCCTCATCACCCGGGGCAGCCGCGGCATGGCCCTCATCGAGCGCGAAGGGCCGGTGACGTTCATGCCGATGCACGGCAGCGACGAGATCGCGGACGTCACGGGAGCGGGAGACACGGTGATCAGCACCTTCACGCTGGGCCTGGCCGCCCGTGCCTCCGCCGGTGAGGCCGCGTGGCTGGCCAACGTGGCGGGAGGCGTCGTGGTCATGAAGCGGGGGACCGCGACGGTGACGGTGCCCGAGCTGCTGACCGCGCTGGCGAACGATGGCGGCCGTCCTCAGCGTTGACGAAGCGGGCCGGCTCGCGTCCGGCTGGCGCGCGGCGGGCAAGCGGCTGGTGCTCGCCAACGGGTGCTTCGATCTCCTGCACGTCGGGCACGTCCGCTATCTCCAGGCCGCGCGCGCCCTCGGCGACGCGCTCGTGGTCGGGCTCAACTCCGACGCCTCGGTGCGACGACTCAAGGGCCCGGGCCGGCCGGTGATGCCCGCCGCGGAGCGGGCGGAGCTGGTGGCCGCGGTGAGCGGGGTGGACGCGGTGGTGGTCTTCGAGGAAGACAGCGCCGACGCGCTCATCGCCCGGCTCCGCCCCGACGTCCACGCCAAGGGCACGGACTACACCGCGCAGAGCGTGCCCGAGCGCGGCACGGTGGAAGCGGTGGGGGCCAAGGTCGCCATCGCGGGCGACCCCAAGACGCACTCGACCAAAGACCTGATCTCCACCATCCTCACCCGCTTCGGCCAGCGCGCGCGATGAGCGAGACCACGAAAATCGCCATCGTGAAGCTCTCCTCCCTCGGCGACGTCATCCACGCGATCCCGGTGGCGCGCGCGCTCCGGCGTGCGCGGCCCGGCATCCACATCGCGTGGATCGTGGAGGCGCGCGAGTACGCCCTGCTGAAGGACCATCCGGACCTCGACACGGTGGTGCCGGTGGACACCCGGCTCTGGCGGCGGCTCATCCGGCGCCCGTCGGGAGTCCGGGAGGTCGTGGCCAAGGTGGGCCGCCTGCGCGGCCGCATCCGCGCCGCCCGCTTCGACGTCGCCCTCGACCTGCAGGGCCTCATCAAAAGTGGGCTGCTCACCGCCTACACCGGCGCGCCGCTGCGCATCGGCTTCACCGCCGATCACTGCCGCGAGGGCCTGAACTGCCTGTTCACCAACCGGCGCGTGCGGCCGCCCGCCGAGGCGGTGCACGTGGTGGACCAGTACCTGGCCCTGCTCGGCCCCCTCGGTATCACGCCGGGGCCGGTCGAGTTCCACGTGCCGATCCCCGCGCGCGCCGCGCTGCGTATGGACGACTTCCTGGGCGAGCAGGGCGTGAAGAGCCGCGACCTGCTGGTGGCGGTGAATCCCGGCGCGGGCCGCGCGAACAAGCAGTGGCCGGTGGCGCACTTCCGCCGCCTCGTGGACCGGCTCGGCCACGAGCCCAACGTGAAGATCCTGGTCCTGTGGGGCCCGGACGAGGTCCACATGGCGCGCCAGATCCGGGACGGATCGAGCGCGCGCGCCATCCTCGCCCCGCCCACCGACCTGCACGAGCTGGCCGCCCTGCTGCGCCGCTCCGCGCTCATGGTCGCCAACGACACCGGCCCGCTGCACCTGGCCGCGGCCCTCGGCACGCCGAGCCTGGGGCTCTTCGGGCCGACGCGCGCGGAGCGCAACGGCCCCTACGGGCCCCACGGCCGCGGGCTCCAGAGCCCCGACGGCACCATGGCCGGCCTCGCGCCGGACGTGGCGGTGGACGCGGCCCTCGCCCTGCTCGCCCTGCGGGAGGCCACGGGATGAGCCGGCTCTCGGTGACCATCGTCGCGTGGAACGAGGAGGAGCGCCTGCGCGCCTGCCTCGAGAGCGTGGCCTGGGCGGACGAGATCGTGGTGGTGGACGCCGAGTCGGGCGACAAGACGGTGCAGATCGCGCACGAGTTCACCGACAAGGTCTCGGTGCGCCCGTGGCCCGGCTTCGCGGCCCAGAAGAACTTCGCCATCGACCAGGCGACCGGTGACTGGATCCTCTCGCTCGACGCCGACGAGCGGGCGACCCCCGAGCTGCGGGAGCGCATCCGCGGGATCCTCAAGGAAGACGGCCCCGCCGACGGCTACTCGATCCCGCGGCGGAACATCTTCTGGGGGGCGTGGGTGCGGCGCGGTGGCCTCTATCCCGACTACCAGCTCCGCCTCTTCCGGCGGAGCGCCGGCCGCTTCGTGGAGAACGCGGTCCACGAGTCGGTCACCGTGTCGGGGCGGGTGGAGGCGCTAACCGAGCCGCTGTTGCACCATTCCTACCGCGACCTCGAGGACTTCGTCCGCCGCTCCAACCGCTACTCGACCCTGTCCGCGCAGGACTGGATCCGGCGGGGCCGCCGGGCGGGCCTGCTCGGGCTCGTGACTCGGCCGCTCGGCCGCTTCTTTTCCATGTACATTGTTCACCGTGGCTTCCTGGACGGCTGGCGGGGGTTCGTGCTCGCCGTCCTCTATGCCGAGTACGTCTTCCTGCGCATGGCCAAGGTGTGGGAGACGCGGCGGCGCCGGAAGCCCGGAGAGGGTGACTAGACCGTCATGACCGGACCGCGGGAACGCGTGCTGTCGGGGATGCGGCCGACCGGCCAGCTCCACCTCGGCAACTACCTGGGGGCGCTCGAGAACTGGGTCAAGCTCCAGGACGGCTACGAGTGCTTCTACTTCGTGGCGAACTGGCACGTGCTCACCACCGACCCGGGCGGCATCGCCGAGGTCCCCGCGGCCACCATCGAGATGGGCGCGGACTGGCTCGGGGCCGGGCTCGATCCCGAGAAGTCCACGCTCTTCATCCAGTCCCTGGTGCCGGAGCACGCCGAGCTGCACCTGCTCTTCTCCATGTGCACGCCGGTGACCTGGCTCGAGCGGGTCCCGACCTACAAGGAGATGGTGGAGCAGCTCGGCATCGAGTCGCCGTCCTACGGGCTGCTCGGCTACCCGCTGCTCCAGTCCGCGGACATCCTCATGTACAAGGCCCAGTGGGTCCCGGTCGGCGCCGACCAGGTGCCGCACATCGAGCTGACCCGCGAGGTGGCGCGCCGCTTCAACCACACCTGGAGATCCGTGTTCCCGGAGCCGCAGGCCAAGCTGACCCAGATCCCGAAGGTGCCGGGCACGGACGGGCGGAAGATGTCGAAGTCCTACGGCAACGCCATCTACCTCTCGGACACCAGCGAGGAGATCACCGCCAAGATCAAGCCGATGGTCACGGACCCCGCGCGCAAGCGCCGCTCCGACCCCGGCAACCCGGACATCTGCCCGGTCTTCGACCTGCATCGGATCTTCACGCCCGAGCCGGACCGCGAGGCCTGCGCGACCGGCTGCCGCACCGCCGCCATCGGCTGCCTCGACTGCAAGGGCGTGCTGCTCAAGCACATGCTGCCGCCGCTGGCCGCGATCCGCGAGCGCCGGCAACATTTCGTCGAGAAGCCGCAGGAGATCGTCGAGATCCTGTACGAGGGCTCCAAGCGCGCCCGCCGCTTCGCCCAGCAGACCATGCAGGAAGTCCACGACGCCGTGAAGCTCGAACCATGACCAGCGCCGAAACGAGTGTCCGCCGAGTGGGGGAGTGCGGGGGCCATTTCTGGGCCCCCGCATTAGATAGATAAATGAGCGCGCCCGAAACAGCCACCCAAGGAGCCGTCCCGGAGTCCGGCCTCACGGTCAGAGTCGAAGCGTTCGTAGGGCCGCTGGACCTGCTGCTCCATCTCTGCCGCACCAACGAGATGGACCTCTCGCGGCTCTCGCTGCGCGCGATCACCGACCAGTACCTGGCCCACCTCGAGTCGGTGCAGTTCCAGGACCTGGAGACCGCCGGCTCCTTCATGGTCATGGCCGCGACACTGATCTACCTCAAGTCCAAGCTCCTGCTGCCCGCCAACCCGGACGACCCGGACGAGATGCTGGACGAGGAAGGGGAGGCGCTCAAGCGCGAGCTGGAGGAGCGGCTGCACGAGTACGCCCGGGTCAAGGCGCTCGGCACCTGGCTGGCCGAGCGCGAGGCGGAGCAGACCCTCATCTTCGGCCGCACCACCGCCGAGCTGCCGCCGCCCGAGGACATCCCGCTCGAGGATCTCTCGGTGCATCTCCTCCAGCGCGCGATGCAGCGGCTCATCGAGGACCAGAAGGGCCGGGTGCCGCGGCAGATCGAGCCCAACCCGCTCTCGGTGCTCGAGCGCATGAGCGAGATGCTCGAGCTCCTGCGCAGCACCTGGTCGCTGCTCTTCTCGTCGGTCGCGGGCCCCGAGCGCCTGCGGGCCGAGTGGGTGGTGACGCTGCTCGCGCTGCTGGAGCTCGTCCGGCTGGGCCAGGCGCGGGCGCGGCAGGCCGAGCTGTTCGGCGAGATCGTCATCGAGGGGAACACGGTCAGCGTGCGGGAGCCCGCGCGCCCGCCCGAGGAGCAGCCGGAAGACGAACCACGACCCGAATCGGGGGAGCCCTTGAATGCCTGAGATCATCGACGTCGTCGAAGCGCTGCTCTTCGCCTCGGACACTCCGGTGGAGGCCTCGCGCCTCCAGGAGGTGCTCGATCTCGAGTCGCCCGCGGTCGCCCGCGAGCTCGTGGAGAGCCTGCGGGGCCGGCTGGACGCGGAAGGGCGCGCCCTGCAGGTGATGGAGGTGGGCGGGGGCTTCCGCCTGGTGACGCGCCCGGAGGTCGCGCCGTGGCTCGTGAAGCTCGCCCGCAGCCGCACCCGCTCGCGGCTCTCGCGCCCGTCGCTCGAGACGCTCGCCATCATCGGCTACCGCCAGCCGGTCTCGCGCCCCGAAGTGGACGCCATTCGAGGAGTCAACTCGGACGCGGTGCTGGAGAACCTGCTCGAGCGGCGCATGATCCGCATCGCGGGGCGCAAGGAGTCGCCGGGACGCCCGTTCCTCTACGAGACCACGCGCGAGTTCCTGGTCGCCTTCGGGCTGCGCGACCTCGGCGACCTGCCGAAGGTGGAGGGCGAGCTGATCGTGCCCGAGCTCGCGGAGGCCGCGGCCGCCCAGCTCACGGAGCCGGGGCCCGAGCACGAGGAGACCGCCGCTGCCGCCGATCCGGCTGAGCAAGATCCTGGCTCAGGCGGGGATCGCGTCACGGCGAGCAGCTGAGGGGCTGCTCGCCGAGGGACGCGTCACCGTCAACGGTCGAGTCCGGCTCGAGCCGGGCGCCCAGGCGGACCCCGAGCAGGACCGCATCACGGTGGACGGGCGTCCGCTCCCCGGGCGCGCGCCGCTGCAGTATGTGCTGCTGCACAAGCTGCGCGGCTACGTCACCACGCGCCGCGATCCGGCGGGCCGGCCGGTGGTGCTCGACCTGCTTCCGCCCGCCGCGCGCATCGTGTACCCGGTGGGCCGCCTCGACTTCGACGCCGAGGGGCTGTTGCTGCTCACCAACGACGGCGAGCTCGCCAATCGGCTCCTTCACCCGCGCTACGAGATCCCGCGGGTGTACGAGGTGGAGGTGCGGGGCCGCGTGGACCTGGCGGACCTGCCGCGCTGGCGGCGCGGCGCGGTACTTCCCGACGGGCCCGCGGTGCCCAAGCGCGTGAGCCGGCTCTCCGCGGGGCCGCGGAGCACCCGGCTCAGCGTGACGTTCGCGGAAGGGCGCTACCGCGAGGTCAAGCGCTACTGCGCCGCGCTCGGCCATCCGGTCGAGCGGCTCAAGCGCGTGCAGTTCGGCCCGCTGCGCCTGGGGAACCTGGCCCCCGGCGCGCACCGCGCGCTGACCCCGGCGGAGCGGGTGGCCCTTGACAGCTTGCGTGGGGGGTAGGGTTCCGCTATAGTGCCTGGGGTTACGCGACCGACGTGCTTCAGGAGCCCCCGATGAACCTGGACGATTGGCGATCCAGGATCAATAGCCTCGACGACGAGATCCTCAAACTCCTCAACCAGCGTGGTACCGCCGCCTTCCGGATCGGCGAGCTCAAGAGGCAGCAGGGTCTTCCGTACTACAACTCCGAGCGCGAGGCCCAGGTCCTCGACCGTCTCGTCGGGCTGACCTCAGGTCCGCTCACCGGCGACGCCATCCGCGCCATCTGGCGCGAGATCGTCTCCGCCTCGCTCGCCCTGGAGCACCCGCTGACGGTCGCATACCTGGGCCCGCCCGGCACCTTCACCCACCAGGCGGCCGTCCGCCGCTTCGGCTCCTCGGCGCAGCTCCTGGCCGTGCGCACGATCGCGGAGATCTTCGACGAGGTCGAGCGCAGCCGGGCCGAGCTCGGCGTGGTCCCGGTGGAGAACTCGACCGACGGGGCGGTCAACGTGACGCTCGACCGGCTCATCGACTCCGACGTGACGATCACCGGCGAGATGACGCTCGACATCACGCAGCACCTCATCTCGCGGGCCGTCGAGCTCGGCGAGGTGAAGCTAGTGTGCTCGCACCCCCAGGGGCTCGCCCAGTGCCGCGACTGGCTCGCCGCCCATCTGCCGGAGGCGGTCACCGAGGAGACGCCGTCCACCGCGGCGGCGGTGGAGCGGGCGCGCGACGACGCGACGGTGGCCGCCATCGCCTCCGACATCGCGGCGCAGGTGCACGGCGTGCCGATCCTGCGGGGCCGCATCGAGGACAACCCGGCGAACTCCACGCGCTTCCTCGTCATCGGACGGCGGCCCGTCGCGCCCACCGGGCGGGACAAGACGTCCATCCTCTTTTCGATGAAGAACGAGCCGGGGGTGCTCTACAGCATCCTGAAGCCCTTCGCGGCCAACCGGCTCAACCTGACCAAGATCGAGTCCCGACCCACGAAGCGTCGCCCCTGGGAGTACGTCAACTTCGTGGACTTCGACGGGCATAGCGAGACCGAAAACGTCCGGAGCGTGCTGGCGGAGGTCCGGGAGCGCTGCCAGTTCCTGAAGGTCCTCGGCTCGTATCCGGCCGCGTAAGGAGCAGAAATGAGTGCGTCCTGGGAATCACTGGCCAACGATCACATCCTGGGCATCGCGCCCTACGAGCCCGGCAAGCCGATCGAGGAGCTCGAGCGCGAGCTCGGTATCAGTGACGTCATCAAGCTCGCCTCCAACGAGAACCCGCTCGCCCCGTCGGACCGGGTCATGAAGGCGATGCAGGCGGCGCTCACCCACATCAACCGCTACCCGGACGGGAGCGGCTACTACCTGCGCCAGGCCATCGCCCGCCGCCACGGCCTCACCTCCGACCACGTCATCCTCGGCAACGGCTCCAACGACCTCATCGAGCTGATGGTGCGCGCGTTCCTGCGGCCCGGGGAGGAGGCGGTGATCCCGCATCCCTCCTTCGTGGTCTACCCGATGATCGTGCAAGCGGTGGGCGGGATCCGGGTGGTGGTGACGCTCAAGGACCAGCGCCTGGACCTGGAGGCGATGGCCCGCGCGATCACCCCGATGACCAAGATGGTGTTCATCGCGAATCCCAACAACCCGACCGCCACCATCGTGACCGCCGACGAGGTCGAGCACTTCATGGCGCGGGTGCCCGACAAGGTCATCGTGGTGTTCGACGAGGCCTACATCGAGTTCGCGCAGGGGCCCGACTTCCCCGACTCGCTCGCCTACCTCAGGCACGGCCGGAAGGTGGCCTCGCTGCGCACCTTCTCCAAGGCGGCGAGCCTGGCCGGCCTGCGGGTGGGCTACGGGGTGGCCGATCCCGACTGCATCGCGCTGCTCAATCGCATCCGCCAGCCCTTCAACGTGAACTCGGTGGCCCAGGCCGCCGCGCTCGCCGCCATGGGGGACGACTCCCACGTGGTGGAATGCCTGCGGATGATCGAGGCGGGGCGCGCCTACCTCACCCAGGAGTTCACCGCGATGAAACTGAAGTTCGCGCCCTCGCGCGCCAACTTCATCCTGGTGGACGTGGGACGCAGCGCCAGCGATGTCTTCCACTGGCTGCTCAAGGAAGGCGTGATCGTGCGGCCCATGACGAGCTTCGGGATGGAGAGCGCGCTGCGCGTCACCATCGGCACCCCCGAGGAGAACCGACGGTTCGTGAAGGCGCTCACGAAGGTCCTCGCGGGAGTCAAGAGCGCGTGATCCGACGCCTCAGTCTGGTCGGTCTCGGCCTCCTGGGCGGATCGGTCGCGAAGGCCGCCCGCGCGCAGGGGCTGGCCGACGAGATCGTGGCGGTCGGCCGGGACCGGGCGCGCCTCGAGCCGGCGCTGCGCGAGGGCATGGTGGATCGCGTCAGCACCAGCCTCGAGGAAGGCGTGGCCGGGGCCGACTTCTGCCTGCTCGCCACTCCGGTGGCCACGCTCACCGCGCTGCTGCCCGCGGTCTGGCAGGCCCTGCCCGCGGACGCGGTGCTCACCGACGTGGGCAGCACCAAGGCGGGCATCGTGGAGGCGGCGGAGGCGCTCGCGCGCGGCGGCCGGCCGCTCGCCTTCGTGGGCAGCCATCCGATGGCCGGCTCGGAACAGGGCGGCTACCGCGTCTCGCGGCCGGATCTCTTCCAGGGCGCGACCGTGATCCTCACGCCCACCGAGCGCACCGACTCGCACGCGGTCAAGCGGGTCGGGGCCTTCTGGGAGGCGCTCGGCGCGCGGCTGGTGACCCTGGATCCGGTGACCCACGACCGCGCCACCGCCGCGGTCAGCCACCTGCCGCACCTGGTGGCCGACGCCCTGGTGGACGCGGTGATGCGCATGGACCCGCGCTTCTTCGAGATCGCGGGCCGGGGATTCAAGGACACCACCCGCATCGCGGCCTCCGACCCGCAGATGTGGCGCGAGATCTTCCAGGAGAACCGCGCGGGCCTCGCGGAGGCGCTCGGCGCGTTCCGCGCCGCGCTGGACGAGCTGGAGCGTCTGATCGACGCCGGGGACGCGGCCGCCATCGAGGCCGCGCTCGACCGCATCCGTCGTGTCCGAGAAGGAGTCGCGTGAAGGCCGGGCCGCGCGACATCGTGGTCACCATTGACGGTCCGGCGGGCGCCGGCAAGTCCACGGTGGCCGCGGAGCTGGCCCACCGGCTGGGCTTCACCCTGGTCGACACCGGCGCGCTCTACCGCGGGCTCGCGTGGGCGGTGCAGGAGGCGGGCGTTGCTCTCGAGGAGGGCCCCGCGCTGCAGGCGGTGCTGGACCGGACGAGCGTGCGGCTCGACGGCGCGCGCCTCCTCGTCGACGGCCGGGACATCAGCGCGGAGATCCGCACACCCGCGATCAGCCGGCTCACGTCGCGGTTGACGACGCTGGGCATGGTGAGAGATAAGATGACGCCCATCCAGCGGGGCGTGGCCGCGGCGGGCGGCGCCGTCCTCGAGGGGCGCGACACGGGCAGCGTGGTGTGGCCGGAGGCCGAGGTGAAGATCTACCTCGACGCCGAGCTGGACACGCGGGCCCGCCGCCGGCGCGACGATCTGGTGGCGCGGGGCCTGGCCGGCGATCTGGAGACGGTGCGGGAGGACATCGCCCGGCGCGATCGCCAGGACATGGAGCGCACGCTGGCCCCGCTGGTGAAGCCGGAGGGCGCGGTGGTGGTGGACACCACCGGCCGCGGCGTCGCGGAGGTCGTGGACGGGCTGTTGCGGGTGATCGAGCAGGCGAGATGCTGTACGCGATCGTAAAACCGATCGCGGTGGTGCTGATGCGCCTCCTGTTCCGGCTGGAGGCGGTGGGCCGGGAGCTCGTGCCCGCCACCGGCCCGGTGCTGATCGTGTCCAATCACGTGAGCGTGCTCGACCCACCGCTGGTGGGCGGCTCGGTGCCGCGGCCGGTCTTCTTCATGGCCAAGGAGGAGCTGTTCCGCATCCCGCTCTTCGGGCGGCTGATCCGGGCGCTCAACGCGCGCCCGGTGCGCCGGGACGGCTCGGACACGCGGGCGCTGAAGGCCTCGCTGGCGCTGCTGCAGGAGGGCCGCGCGATCCTGGTGTTTCCGGAGGGCACGCGGGGCGTGGAGGGCGAGCCGCCCCGCGAAGGTCGGCCCGGGGTGGGGATGCTGGCGGTGCTGAGCGGGGCGCCGGTGGTGCCGGTGTACGTCTCGGGGAGCGGGGCCGCGCTGCCCCGCGGGCGAGCGCTGCCCCGGCCCGGCAAGGTGCGGGTGACCTTCGGGCCACCGCTGAGCTTCAAGCGAGACGGCAAGAGAGCGGGTGACGAGGGACGCAAGGAGGCGTATCGTGAAGCGGCCCAGGAGATGATGCGCGCCATCGCGCAGCTCCGGGAGCAGCAAGGACGGTCCTGAGGTACGGCTGGGATGCCGGCCGCGGCAGGACGGCGCGGTCGACAATATATAGATAGATCCAAGGAGAGGTGCAGTCATGGACAGCGACACCAAGAAGTCGAAGGGCCTCGTAGGCGCAGCAAAGGAGGAGGGCGATGCCTCCGAGGAGAGCATGGAGTACTGGTTCAACCGCGGCGTCAGCGACGTCGAGGAAGGCGAGGTAGTCCGCGGCCGCGTGGTCGAGGTGCGCGATAGCGAGGTCCTCGTGGACATCGGCTACAAGAGCGAGGGCACGATCGCCATCGAGGAGTTCCGGCACGCGGGCAGCCTGCCCAAGGTCGGGGAGGAGATCGAGGTCTACCTCGAGTCCAAGGAGGACAACGAAGGGCTGATCGTCCTCTCCAAGGACAAGGCGGACAAGATCAAGGTCTGGGACCAGATCTCCAAGGCCCACGACAGCGGCACCCCGGTGGAAGGCCGGGTCGCCGAGGTGGTCAAGGGCGGCCTCGCGGTGGACGTCGGGGTGCGGGCCTTCCTGCCCGGCTCCCAGGTCGACCTGCGGCCGGTCAAGAACCTGGCCGCGATGGTGGGCCAGACCATCCGGGCCAAGGTCATCAAGCTCAACCGGCGGCGCGGCAACGTGGTCCTCTCCCGCCGCGCGATGCTCGAAGAGGAGCGCGAGGAGAAGAAGAAGCACACGCTCTCCGTGCTCTCCGAGGGCATGGTGCTGACCGGCACCGTGAAGAACCTGACCGACTACGGCGCCTTCATCGACCTGGGCGGCATCGACGGTCTCCTGCACGTCACCGACATGTCGTGGGGCCGGGTGGGGCATCCCTCCGAGATCTTCCAGATCGGCGATCAGGTCGAGGTGGTGGTGCTGCACTTCGACCGCGAGACCGGCCGGGTGTCGCTGGGCTACAAGCAGAAGTCCTCCGACCCGTGGGCCAACGTGGACGATCGCTACCCGGTGGGCGGCAAGGTGAACGGTCGCATCGTGAGCCTGACCAACTACGGCGCCTTCGTGGAGCTGGAGCCGGGCGTCGAGGGCCTCGTGCACGTCTCCGAGATGTCCTGGACGCGGCGGGTGCGGCACCCCTCGAAGCTCGTCAACGTGGGGGACACCGTCGAGGTCATGGTGCTCGAGGTCAACAAGGCCACCAAGCGGATCTCGCTCGGCATGAAGCAGGTCGAGACGGACCCGTGGGCCACCATCACGGAGCGCTACCAGCCCGGCATGCGCGTGGAGGGCAAGGTGCGCAACCTCACCGACTTCGGCGCCTTCGTGGAGCTGGAGCCCGGGGTGGACGGCCTGCTCCACATCTCGGACATGTCCTGGACCCGCAATATCGGGCACCCGTCCGAGCTGCTCAAGAAGGGCCAGCCCGTCGACACCCAGATCCTCAACGTGGACCGGGAGAACAAGCGCATCTCGCTGGGGCTCAAGCAGATCCAGCCTGATCCGTGGGACAGCGTGGCCTCGCGCTACCCGATGGGCTCGCGGGTCACCGGCAAGGTCGTGCGCCTCACCGACTTCGGCGCCTTCGTGGAGCTGGAGCCCGGGGTGGACGGCCTGCTGCACATCTCGCAGATGTCGAGCCGTCCCATCGCGACGCCCGCCGACATCCTGAACGTGGGCGACGAGCTGACCCTCATGGTGATCCGGGTGGATCCCACCGAGCGGCGGATCGGCCTCTCGCTGAAGGAGCTGGCCGCGGTGATCGAGGAGACGGCGCAGACGGACGCCGGGCGAGGCCGGGGGCACAAGGGCCGCAAGCGTCGCGGTGGCGACGACTACGACGAGGAGGAGTAAGCCCGGGTGGCCTCACGCGGCCGGGTCGCCCTCATCGCCCTGGGCGCGGGGGTGGGAGTCCTCGCGCTGTTCGTCTTCACGGTCTGGCTCCTCCTGACGGTTTCCGACGACGGCCTGCCCGGCGGCGCCAAGGTGGCCGTCGTGGAGGTGCAGGGCGTCATCGGGGTGGGGGCGGATCGGGGCCTCGACACCGAGGCGATCATCCGCACGCTCGGCGAGTACCGCGACGACCCCGCGGTGCGCGCGGTGGTGCTCCGCATCGACAGCCCGGGCGGCGTGGTCGCGCCCACCCAGGAGATCTTCACCGCGGTGCGCCGGCTGCGCGAGGCCAAGAAGCCGGTGGTCGCCTCCCTGGGCTCGGTCGCCGCCTCCGGCGGCTACTACGTGGCGGTGTCCGCCGACCGCATCTTCGCCAGCCCCGGCACGCTGACCGGGTCGATCGGCGTCGTGATGCAGCTCGCCAACGTGGAGGGCCTGCTCAAGAAGGTGGGCGTGGAGTATGTGGTGGTCAAGGCGGGCGCCTACAAGGATGTGGGCAACTTCGCGCGGGCCATGACCCCGGAGGAGCGGCGGATCCTCCAGGCCCTCCTCGACGACGTCTACGACCAGTTCATCTCCGCGGTCGCGGAAGGCCGCGGGCTCGATCCGCAGGCGGTGCGCGCGTTCGCGGAGGGGCGGATCTACTCGGGGCGGCAGGCGCACGGGCTCAAGATGGTGGACGATCTGGGCGGGCTGGAGGACGCCATCGAGGCCGCCGCGAAGATGGCAGGCCTGCCCCCGAAGCCCAAGGTGGTGTATCCGCGGCGTCGGTTCTCGCTTCGCGAGCTGCTGCGCAACGAGTGGGGTCTGGGCCCGGTCTCGCGCATGCTGCCCGCGATGGAGACCCTCCGGACGCCGCTGTACCTCATGCCCTAGCCCGCCCCGGTACGCGGGGTGTCGGCTAACTACCCAGGTTGCTTGACAAACTTTCACGTGCCGTGGTACGGTCTCGTCGTCGATAGCCTGTCCGCGCCGGCCCTCTAAAGGGAGTCGCCCATGACGAAAGCGGAATTGATCGAGGAAGTGGCCAAGGTGGCGAGCTTGACCAAGAAGGAAACCGAGCTCATCGTCAACACCGTCTTCGACAACATCACGGACGCGCTGGGCAAGGGGGACAAGGTCGAGCTGCGCGGCTTCGGCAGCTTCCGCATCCGCCACCGGAACTCCCGCAAGGGACGCAATCCGAAGACCGGCGACAGCGTCAGCGTGCCCGAGAAGCGGGTGCCCTTCTTCAAAGTCGGCAAGCGCCTCCGCGAGCTCGTCAACACGTAGATCGCGTGGAGCGGCTCTGGGCGCCCTGGCGGATGTCCTATGTGTCGACCGCCGGGAACCCCGAGGGCGCGTGCGTCTTCTGCTCGACTCTGAGCGCCGGTGACGACCGCCGATCGCTGATCCTCCACCGCGGCAAGCTGGCCTTCCTGATCCTGAACGCCTTCCCGTACGCCTCCGGGCATCTCATGGCCGTCATCACCCGCCACGTCGGCTCGATCGAGACCGCTACCGCGGAAGAGCTGGCCGAGGCGATGGCCCTCATCCAGAAGGCCACGCGCGCGCTCGACGCCGCGTATCATCCCGACGGCTTCAACGTGGGCCTGAACCAGGGACGCGTGGCCGGGGCGGGCGTACTCGACCACCTGCACATCCATCTCGTGCCGCGCTGGAGCGGCGACACCAACTTCATGCCGATCATCGGCGAGACGCGGGTGCTGCCCGAATCCCTCGAGACGACATACGATCGGCTGGCCGCCGCGCTCGCCTCCACGTGAGGGAAAGCCCCGCCGAGCTGACGCCGATGATGCGACAGTACGGGGAGCTGAAGCGCCGCTTCCCGGACTACCTGCTGCTCTTTCGCCTCGGCGACTTCTACGAGCTCTTCTTCCAGGACGCGCAGACCGCCTCGCGCCTCCTCCAGCTCACGCTGACTTCCAGACAGAAGGGCGAGGGGGCGATTCCCATGGCGGGCATCCCGCATCACGCCGCCGACGGCTACATCGCCCGCCTCATCCGCGCGGGCCAGAAGGTGGCGGTGTGCGAGCAGCTCGAGGAGCCCGGCGGGACGCGGAAGATCCTCCGTCGAGAAGTCGTGCGGGTCATCACCCCGGGGACGATCACCGACACCCAGTTCCTCGACGGCGCCCGCAACAACTTCCTGCTCGCCGCGCACGCGTCCGCTTCCGCGGTCGGGGTCACCCTCGTGGACGTGTCGACCGGCGACTTCTGGGTGGGCGAGGAGCCCGGGGCGGGGGAGGCGCTCCTCGAGGTCGCGCTCCTGCGGCGCCCCGCGGAGCTGCTGCTGGCCAAGAGCGCGGACCCGGCGTGGGTCGCGCGCTGGGCTCCCGCCGGTGTCCCGGTCACCCGCGTGGACGGCGGGGCCTTCGGGGCCCGGGCCGCGCGCGCGATGCTCGAGTCGCACTTCCGCGGGGCCAGCCTCGACGCCCTGGGCGTGGGCGCCCTCACCGCCGGGCTGCAGGCGGCCGGGGCCGCGCTCGCCTACCTGCGCGAGACCCAGGGCGAGTCGCTGGCGCATCTCACGCGGATCCAGCGTCTGGTGACCGGCGAGGCGATGCTGCTCGATCCGACCGCGGTGGCCACGCTCGAGCTCTTCGAGACGGCCCAGGAGCGCACGAGCCGGGGCTCGCTCTTCGCCACGCTCGACGCCACCACCACGCCGATGGGCGCCCGGCTGCTCCGCCAGTGGATGCTCCGCCCGCTGCTCGACCGCGAGGCCATCGTCCGCCGGCAGGAGGCGGTGGCCGCGCTGGTGGACACCCCGGCCGCCCGGGACGCCCTGCGCAGGCGTCTGGAGGGCGTGGGGGACCTGGAGCGGCTCACCAGCCGCGCGGCCCTGGGCGTGGCCCACGCCCGCGACCTCATCGCCCTGCGGGGCTTCCTGGGCGGCCTGCCCGGGCTGGCGGAGGCGCTGGGAGCCCTCGACGGCGCCCTTCTGGGGACGCTCGCCGAGGAGATCACTCCGCTGCCTGACCTTCAGAAACTCCTTGAAGCGGCGCTGGAGGACGAGCCCCCGCTGACCCTGAAGGAGGGCGGCCTCATCCGGGAGGGCTGGAGCGCGGACCTCCGGGAGCTCAAGCAGGCCGCGCGGCAGGGCAAGGAGTGGATCGCCTCGCTCGAGCAGCGGGAGCGCGAGCGCACCGGCATCCCCTCGCTCAAGGTGCGCTTCAACCGCGTCTTCGGCTACGCCATCGAGGTGAGCAACGCGCACGGCGCCAAGGTGCCGCCCGATTACCTCCGCCGGCAGACCCTGGTGGGGGCGGAGCGCTACGTCACCACCGAGCTGAAGGAGTACGAAAGCCGGGTGCTCGGCGCCGAGGAGCGCATCGGGCGGCTCGAGTTCGAGCTGTTCGGCCAGGTGCGCGCGGAGGTCGCGGCGGCGGCCGGCCCGCTGCTGCGCTCCGCGCGCGCGGTCGGGAGCCTCGACGCGCTCGCGTCGCTCGCGGAGGTGGCCCACCAGCGCGGCTACGTGCGGCCCCAGGTGGACGACGGCTTCGCGCTCGAGATCGTGGACGGCCGTCATCCGGTGCTGGAGGCGGGCGGCGCGCCGTTCACGCCCAACGACGTGGCCCTCGATCCGGCGGGCCGCCAGATCATGATCCTGACCGGCCCCAACATGAGCGGCAAGAGCGTGTTCATGCGGCAGGTCGCCCTGCTCACCCTCATGGCCCAGATGGGGAGCTTCGTCCCGGCGAGGGAAGCCCGCGTCGGGCTGGTCGACCGCATCCTCACCCGCGTGGGCGCGCAGGACAACATGGCGCGCGGGCAGAGCACGTTCCTGGTGGAGATGGTCGAGACGGCCAGCATCCTGCACCACGCGACCGAGCGGAGCCTGATCCTCCTGGACGAGGTCGGGCGCGGCACCTCCACCTTCGACGGCCTCGCGATCGCGTGGGCGGTGACCGAGGAGCTGCACGAGCGCGGCCGGGGGGCCAAGGTGCTCTTCGCCACGCACTACCACGAGCTGACCGCGCTGGCCGAGCGGCTGCCGCGGGTGCACAATTTCCACGTGGCGGTCCGGGAGTGGAACGACGAGATCATCTTCCTGCACAAGGTGCGGCCGGGCGGCACCGACCGCTCCTACGGCATCCAGGTGGCGCGGCTGGCCGGGCTGCCGCCGGCCGTGATCGCGCGGGCCAAGACCATCCTGGGCGAGCTCGAGCGCGAGCGCAGCGAGCTGCAGTCGGCGGTGGCGCCCGAGCCACCCGCGGCCGGACCGGCCCAGCTCGGCCTCTTCCCGCCCACCCACGATCCGCTCCTGCGCGAGCTGGCCGCGCTGGACCTGGGTGCGGTGACCCCGCTGCAGGCGCTGAACCTGCTCGCGGACTGGCAGCAGCGGCTCAAGTCGCGCCCATGAGCCCCTCGCGCATCCGGCGGCTGCCCGATCACCTCGTCAACAAGATCGCGGCGGGCGAGGTGGTGGAGCGGCCCGCCTCGGTGGTGAAGGAGCTGGTGGAGAACGCGCTCGACGCGCGGTGCACCCAGGTGACGGTGGACCTGCGCGACGCGGGCCGCGCCCTCATCCGCGTCACCGACGACGGCGTCGGCATGTCGAGCGACGAGGTGGACCTGGCCCTGCTGCGGCACGCCACCTCCAAGCTCGCCACCGACGCCGATCTCGACGCCATCACCACCCTGGGCTTCCGGGGCGAGGCGCTGCCCGCCATCTGCGCGGTCACCCGCTTCTCGGTGCTGTCGTGCCCGCGCGGCGTGGACACCGGCACCCTGGTGCGCGGCGAGGGCGGCACCGTCAACGAGAAGCTGCTGGTGGCGGCGCCCGCGGGCACCACGGTGGAGGCGCAGGATCTCTTCTTCAATACGCCGGCGCGCCTCAAGTTCATGAAGAGCGCCCAGAGCGAGCTGGCGGCGGCCCTGCGCCTGCTCGAGGCGATTGCCCTCGCGCACCAGGACGTGCACTTCCGCGTCTCGCACAACGGCCGGCCCGCCCTCGGGGCGCCGCGCGCCCGGAGCCTGCGCGACCGCATCGGGGCGCTGTGGGGCTTCGAGCGCGCGGGCAAGCTGTTGGAGGTGGAGCGCAAGGACGGCCCCTTCGCGGTCTCGGGCCTGATCGCGCCGCCCCAGCTCGCCCGCGGCAACCGCGACGAGATCGTGCTCATCGTCAACGGCCGCCCCGTGCGCGACACCCAGCTCAGCCAGACCCTGATCGAGGCCTACCGGCCGCTCCTGGCCCGCGACCAGTTTCCGGTCGCGGTGCTGCACCTCGAGCTGCCGCCTCAGGAAGTCGACGTCAACGTCCACCCGACCAAGGCCTGGGTCCGCTTCCGCTCCCCGCGCCAGATCCAGGAGATTCTGTATCGCGCGGTAAAGGACGCACTCCACCAGGCCCAGGTCGTCCAGCCCCAACGCGGCCTCAGCGGGCATGCCCTGACCGATGACCGCGCGTCAGGCGATGCCACCGGAAGCTTCTCTATTGAAAGCGGGGGCCCAGAAATGGCCCCCGCACTCCCCCAGTCCGCGGACAACCGTGCCCCTGACGCCCAGACCCGACTCTTCCACGAGCCCCCGGCACAGTTCACAACCGCCAACTTCGGGAACGTCATCGGCCAGCTCCAAGACACGTTCGTGGTATCGGCAACGGACGACGAGGTCTTCTTCCTGGATCAGCACGTGGCGCACGAGCGCGTGCTGTTCGAGCGGCTGCTGGGCGATCTGGACGCGGGCCCGCTGGCCTCGCAGGAGCTGCTCTTTCCGCAGCCGGTCGAGCTGGGCGCGGGTCAGGCGGCGCTCGTCCAGGAGTGGACCGAGACGCTCGAGGGCCTGGGCTTCCGGCTCGAGGGCTGGAGCGGCTCCACGGTCGTGCTGCGCGCGGTGCCCGCGCTGCTCCGAGGGCAGGAGCCACGGCGGCTCATCGAGGCGCTCGTGGAGGACGTCAACCGTCCGCGCAAGGGCGAGCCTCAGCCGCTGCTGCACCGCGCGCTGTCCTTCGTGGCCTGCCACGCGGCGATCAAGGCCCATGCGCCGCTGCAGCGCGAGGAGATGACGCGGCTCATCGCGGATCTGGCCGTCACGAAGACGCCGTACTTCTGCCCCCACGGCCGGCCCATCGTCAGCCGCTTGTCTTTGCGCGACATAAAACGGGAGCTGGGGCGCACGTGGTGAGCCGGCCCCCGCTGCTCGTGCTGGTGGGGCCGACCGGCGTCGGCAAGACCGCGGTGGCGGTGCGGCTCGCCCGGCAGATCGCCATGGAAGTCGTCGGCGCGGACTCCCGCCAGGTCTATCGCGGCATGGACATCGGCACCGGCAAGCCCACCGCGGAGGAGCGCGCGGCGGTGCCGCATCATCTGATCGACGTCGTGGATCCCGACGAGCGCTACCACGCCGCCCGCTTTCGCGCCGACGCGCTCGCCGCCATCGCGGCGGTGCAGGGGCGCGGGCGCCTGCCCGTCGTGGTCGGCGGCACCGGCCTCTACGTACGCGCGCTGCTGCGGGGCCTGGCGCCCGCGCCGCCCGCCGATCCCACCTTGCGGGCCACCCTCGAAGGCTTCGCGGCCGAGCACGGAGCGCCCGCGCTGCACGCCCGGCTCGCCGCGGTGGCGCCCGACGCCGCGCGCCGCCTGCATCCCAACGATCGCGTCCGCGTGGTCCGCGCGCTCGAGGTCCACGCCGGGGCCGGCCGGGTCACGAGGGACACCGGGGCGGGCGAGTGGGCCGGCACCGACGGCGCGTGGCGCCTTGTCATGATCGGGCTCGGGCGCGCGCGGCCGGCGTTGAACGCGGCCCTCGCGGAGCGCGCGCGCACGATGCTGGCCCGTGGCATGATGGACGAGGTCCGGCGCCTCCTCGAGGCCGGCCACGAGGAGGCGCGGCCGCCGATGGACGGCATCGGCTACCGGCAGCTCGCGCGGGCGCTGCGTGGGCAGATGACGGAGGAGGAAGCGTTGCGGCTCATGATCCGCGACACCACCCGCTACGCCAAGCGGCAGATGACGTGGTTCCAGCGCGAGCCGGAGATCCGCTGGATCGACGTGGACGGCGCGGGCGGGGTGGAGGGCGCCGCCGAAGCGGTGCACAAGCACATCACACGGGAGGGGCTGATCGAGTGAAGTCACGCGAGAAGGCGGTGCTGGCGGCCCTGCGGCGACCGACCCAGCCGCGGGTGGTGGTGGAGGAGAGTCTCGACGAGCTCGGCCGCCTCGCCGAATCGGCCGGCGCCCTCGTGGTGGGCCGGGCGACCCAGGACCGGCGCGCGCCGACCCCCGGCCTCTACTTCGGCAAGGGGAAGGTCGAGGAGATCAAGACGCTCTCGAAGCGCGAGGGGGCCGACCTGATGATCTCCGACGACTCGCTCTCGCCCATCCAGGAGCGCAACCTCGGCGGCTCGCTCGGCGTGCGGGTGATCGACCGCACCGCGCTCATCCTCGACATCTTCGCCCAGCGCGCCCGCACCATGGAGGGCAAGCTCCAGGTGGAGCTGGCCCAGCTCTCCTACCTGCTGCCCCGGCTCGTGGGGCAATGGAAGCATCTGGAGCGCACCGGCGGCGGCATCGGCACGCGGGGGCCGGGCGAGATGCAGATCGAGTCCGACCGGCGCATCATCCGCCATCGCATCCAGAAGATCCGGGACGAGCTCGAGCGCGTGCGGGTGCACCGGCGCCTCCTGCGCGACCGGCGCAAGGCGGCGGGCGTGCCGGTGGTCGCCCTCGTCGGCTACACCAACGCGGGCAAGACCACCCTGCTCAATCGGCTGACCGGCGCCGACCGCGTCGCGGCCGACCAGCTCTTCGTCACGCTGGATCCGACGGCCCGCCTCGTGTCCTACCCGACCCACGCCTCGTTCATCCTGACCGACACGGTGGGCTTCATCCGCAAGCTGCCCACCCAGCTCGTGGCCGCGTTCAAGGCCACGCTGGAGGAGCTGACCGAGGCCGACGTGCTGGTGCACGTGGTGGACGCGAGCCATCCCGGGGTCGACGACCAGGTCCAGGCGGTGGAGGCGCTCCTCGGCGAGCTCGAGCTCATGGGGCGCCCCATGGTCGTGGCCCTCAACAAGATGGACCGGCTCGAGCCGGGGGCGGCCCGCGCGCTGCTCGCCCGCTTCGACGGCGTCGCGATCTCGGCCCGCACCGGGGAGGGAGTCGAGGCGCTGCTCACGCGGCTGGACGAGGCGCTCCGGCCGCGGGTGGTGCGGCTCACCCTGCGCATCCCGTACGCCGACGGGCCCGCGCTGGCCGCCTGCTACGAGCGCGGCCGCGTGCTCTCGCGCCGCGACGAGCCGGAAGGAATTCGTCTGGAAGTCGAGTTGCCGCGGCGGCGGCTGGCCTCACTCGAGGGGTTCCGGATCACCAGCTAGCCCCTGAAGCGGTGCTACAATCGGGCCTCGGCCCTCGCGGACCGTTCCATGGGACTTCCCAACTGGCTCACGATACTGCGCATCCTGCTGATCCCGGTCTTCGTGACCCTGCTCGTCTACCGGCGGGCGGGGTTGGCGCTGCTCGTGTTCTGCCTGGCCAGCCTCACCGACCTGCTGGACGGCTACATCGCCCGCATCCAGGGTCGCCAGACGCGGCTCGGGGCCTTCCTCGATCCGATGGCCGACAAGCTGCTGCTCACCTCGGGCTTCGTGACGCTGACCTGGCTCAAGGTGATTCCGTTCTGGATCACCGCGGTGGTGGTGAGCCGTGACGTCGTGCTGAGCATCGGCGTGCTGGTCATCCACGTGGCCGGGGGCACCGTGCATCCGGCGCCGACCCGGATCGGCAAGATGTCCACCGTCTTCCAGATGCTCACCGTGCTCGCGGCCATGGCGTCGGTCTACTTCCAGCTCGTCCCGGTGTTCGTCACGAAGCTCCTGGCCTGGGTGACGGCCGGGTTCACGATCACCTCGGGCCTGCAGTACCTCATCCGGGGACTCAAGCAGCTCGAGACACCCACCTCCGTGGGCGGGCGCGTCTGACCGTGGCCCGCCGGCCGGCCGCGACAGGAGCGGGCGTGGTGGTGGCCGCGGTGACGGCGCGGACCCCGGCGGCCCGGGCCGGCCTGCGCCCCGGCGACCGGATCCTCACCATCAACGGCGCCCCGCTGCGCGACGTGATCGACTTCCATTTCCACGCGGGCGAGGAGCATCTGCGCCTCTCGGTCGAGCGGGAGGGGCGGGCGCGGACGGCGCGGCTTCGCCGCAGCGGCTCGGGACTCGGGCTCCAGCTCGAGGCCCCGCGCCCGGCCGAGATCGCCACCTGCGCCAACAAGTGCGTGTTCTGCTTCATCCACCAGCTTCCGAAGGGGATGCGCAAGAGCCTGTACGTGAAGGACGACGACTTCCGGCTCTCGTTCCTCCACGGCAACTACATCACGCTGACGGATCTGGAGGAGGCCGAGCTCGAGCGCATCGAGGCGCAGCGCCTCTCGCCGCTCTACGTCTCGGTGCACGCCACCGACCCGGAGCTGCGCCACGCCCTCCTGGGCCGGCCACGGGTGCGCCGCGAGCTGCTGCCGGTGATGGAGCGGCTCGCCAAGGCGGGCATCGCCATGCACGCGCAGATCGTGCTCTGCCCGGACTGGAACGACGGCCGGCACCTCGACCGCACCGTGCACGAGCTGGCCCGGCTTCATCCCGCGGTGCCGACCACCGCGGTGGTGCCGGTCGGGCTCACGCGCCACCGCGAGCGGCTCCCCGATCTGCGGCCGGTGACGCCGGAAGAGGCACGCGCGCTCGTGCGCGCCATCGAAATCTGGCAGCGCGAGTTCCGCGACACGCTCGGCACCCGCTTCGTCTGGGGCGCCGACGAGCTGTACCTCCAGGCGGGGCTCCCGCTGCCCGGCGCGCGCGAGTACGAGGGCTTCGCGGTGGCCGAGGACGGCATCGGCCTCGTGCGCCGCTTCGAGGACGCCTTCGCCCGCGCGGTGGGCCGCCGGCCCGCCCGCCTGGCGCGCCCGCGGCACGTGACCGTGGTGACCGGCGAGATGTTCGCGCCGCGGATGCGCGCGCTGCTCGAGCGGGTCGTGGTGGACGGCCTCCGCACGAGCCTCGTGGCCGTCGCCAACGAGTTCTTCGGCCGCGGCATCGGGGTGGCCGGGCTGCTCACGGGCCGCGACATCCAAATCCAGCTCGAGCAGGCGCGGGCCGCCGGCCGCGAGCTGGGCGACGAGGTGCTGGTCCCCGCGGTGGCGATCCGCGACGGGGCGGGCGTCTTCCTCGACGACCTCACGCCGGCCGACCTGGCCGCCTCGCTCGGGACGCCCGTCACCGCCGTCGAGCCCGACGCCCCGGCCCTCCTGGCCGCCGTCTTGGGCCGGTAGGGGCCGGCCGGGGAGCCGACGCCGCACGTGCTGCGCCCGATCATCGCCATCGTGGGCCGCCCGAACGTGGGCAAGTCCACGCTCTTCAACCGGCTCATCGGTCGGCGCCGCTCGCTCGTGCGGGACGTCCCCGGGGTCACGCGCGATCGCCTCTACGGCACCGCGGTGTTCGAGCGCTGGCAGGCCACCGTCGTGGACACCGGCGGCTTCGATCCGAGCAGCGCGTCCGATCTGGTCCAGGGCGTGCGCCGGCAGGTGCTGCAGGCGGTGGACGATGCCGACCTGCTCGTCTTCGTGGTGGACGGCCGCGCCGGCATCACCGGCCTCGACGAGGAGATCGCCGGGATCCTGAGAAAGTCCGGCCGGCCGGCGCTGCTCGCGGTCAACAAGGTGGACGCGGCGGGCCAGGACACCCCGCTGGGCGACGCCTACCGCCTGGGCTTCGCGCCGGTGCTCACCGTCTCCGCCGAGCACGGCCGCGGCGTGGCCGAGCTGCTCGAGGCCTGCCGGGACCGCGCGCCCGCCGTCGCGCCCGAGACCACGACGGAAGGCACCCGGGTGGCGATCATCGGGCGCCCGAATGTCGGCAAGTCGTCGCTGGTCAACGCGGTGCTCGGCCACGAGCGCGTGCTGGTGCACGACCTGCCCGGCACCACGCGCGACGCGGTGGACACGCCGCTGACCTTCCGGGACCGTGCCTACCTGCTCATCGACACCGCGGGCATCCGCCGCAAGGGCAAGGTGACCGAGGCCCTCGAGAAGCTGGCGGTGGTGATGGCGCTCAAGAGCCTCGAGCGGTGCCAGGTGGCGGTGCTCTCGTCCCGCCCGGCATGGTGCAGCGGGCCGACGTCACCGGGCAGGTCCACGAGCGGCTGCCCTTCCTCGAGCACGCGCCCATCTGCTTCACCTCCGCGGTGACGCGGCTCGGGCTCCGCGATCTCTTCGATCAGGTGGACGTGGTGGCCGCGGAGGCGCAGAAGCGGCTGCAGCCGGGCGAGGTGCTGGCCACGCTGCGCCACGCGGTGGAGCGACGGCCGATGTCGGCCCGCGGCATCCCCCTGCGCGTGCAGTCGGCGCAGCAGGTCGCGGTGTCGCCGCCCACCTTCGCCATCCGCGTGAACCTGCCGGACAGCATCCACTTCTCCTACGAGCGCTACATCATCAACTCGCTGCGGCACGCCCACGGCTTCGCGGGCTCGCCGCTCCGGCTGCTCTTTCGTATGTCCACCGGCCGCGGCGCTCGCAAGGCGGGCGGGCGGGGGGCCGGCCGGCCCGGGCGGGCGCGTCGCCGCGCCTGAGCCGGCGGTGCCTAACTAGGCAGAACCCCTAGTGATTTCGGTTGAGCCCCCCCGGCACTGGTGCTATAACATGCGTAGCCTTTCACCACCGAGCAGTCAGCGAGGACTTAGCGTGTGAGCCCAGAGCGCCCCGAGCAGGACGATTTTCTGGAAGACGAAGAGCAGGAAGAGTACGGCCAGCGCAGCATCTTCGCGACCGGCTGGTTCCGCGCCGTGCTCGTTCTTCTCGTCCTCGCCGTGGTCGGCGTCATCGCGGTGCCGCTGATCGGTGGCTGGTTCGAGCCGACGCCGCCGCCGAAGGTGATATCGAAGCCGAGCGAGCCGTCCTCCACGCTCGTGCCGGTGCCCAGCACGCCGCCGCCCGCGACACCACCCGTGAGCCAGATTCCGAGCGCAGCGGCCCCGCCCGTTGCGCCGCCCCCCGCGGCGGCGCCGACGCCGGCCGTCCAGCCGCCGCCCGCGGTCAGCAGCCCGGCGCCGGCCCCCGCGCGCCCGGAGATGCCCCCCGCGAGCGCGCCCAAGGCGGCCGAGAAGACGAAGGCGCCCGAGCGCACCGCGGCGGTGACGCCGAGCAAGAGCGCGGCGAAGCCGGCGGCCTCGAGCGGCAACTACTGGGTGCAGGTGGGCGCGTTCAAGGAAAGTGGCAACGCCGAGGGCCTGGCCCGGAAGCTGCGCGCCGAGGGCTTCTCGCCGCAGGTGACGCGCGTCACCCGCGAGGAGCCGCTGCACGTCGTGCGCGTGGGCGGCTACCCGGATCGCTCGCGGGCCGTCGCGGCGCGCGAGGAATTGCAGGGCAAGGGCCATACGGGCTTCGTGACCTCGGGCCCGGTCAAGTAAACCGACGAGGGGAGGTGACGGCGCTGACCAAGAACGATCTGATCAATGCGGTGGCGGCCCACGGGCTGTCCAAGCGGCAGTCGGCTTCCGTGGTCGAATCGCTGTTCGACATCATCTTCCGCTGCTTCGAAAAGGGGGAGGACGTGAAGATCGTCGGGTTCGGCCATTTCCGGATCCGCCAGAAGGCGTCGCGCCGCGGCCGCAATCCCCAGACGGGCGACAGCATCGAGATCACCGCGCGCAAGGTGCTGACGTTCAAGCCGAGCAAGGGTTTGAAGCTCCGGATCAACGTCTAGCCGGAGGCTCGCGGGGGCATGAGCACGGTTCCTGACAAGCTCTACTACCGGATCGGAGAAGTCGAGACGATCACGGAGATCCCCGCATACGTGCTCCGCTACTGGGAGTCCGAGTTCAAGCTGCTCCGGCCGAAGAAGAACCCGGCCGGCCAGCGCCTGTATCGCAAGCCCGACCTCGAGCTGGTCCTCCGCATCAAGTCGCTGCTCTACGACGAGCGCCTCACCCTCGAAGGGGCCAAGAAGCGGCTCCGCGGCGAAGCGCGCGGCCTCGACCAGATGGACCTCGGGCTGCGCGGGGCCACGCTGGAAGAGGTGATCCGCCGCACCCGCACCCGGCTCCAGGCCATCCGCCAGCGGCTCGCCACCTCCCGACCCGGCCGCTCGTCTTGAGTTTGCCCGATCCTGCCCGTACAATGCCGGTTGGGTCGGGGCGTGGCGCAGCCCGGTAGCGCACTTGACTGGGGGTCAAGGGGTCGCTGGTTCAAATCCAGTCGCCCCGACCAATTTCAATCGACATGGCGCCCGTGATTCTTGTCACCAACGATGACGGGATTCACGCGCGCGGGCTCCAGGTTCTCGCGGACGCCCTCGCCGCGCTCGGCGAGGTGTACGTGGTCGCGCCGGATCGGGAGCAGAGCGCGGTGGGTCACGCCCTCACGCTGCACCGGCCGCTCCGGGTGGACCGGGTCGCGGAGCGGAAGTTCGCGGTGAACGGCACGCCGTCGGACTGCGTGAACCTGGCCGTGCTCGGGCTCTTGCCGGAGCCCCCGGTGCTGGTGGCGGCCGGCGTGAACCACGGGACGAACCTGGGCGACGACGTGACGTACTCGGGCACGGTGGCGGCGGCGATGGAGGGCACGCTGCTGGGGGTGCCGTCGCTGGCGGTATCGCAGGCGGACCCGGACGCGGAGGGCTTCGACGGCGCGGGGCCGGTGGCCCTCGCGGTGGCCACGCGACTCCTGGTGGAGGGGCTGCCCGCGAAGACGCTGCTGAACGTGAACGTGCCGCGGGGCGCGGTGAAGGGCATCCGGCTCACGCGGCTCGGCCACCGGATCTACCGCGAGAAGGTGATCCGGGAGGTGGATCCGCGCGGGCGCCCGTACTACTGGATCGGGGCGGGCCCGCCGGAGTGGGCGGAGGACTCGGGCGCGGACATCGCGGCGGTGCACGCCGGGTTCGCGTCGGTGACGCCGCTGCACCTGGACCTGACGCACCACGGCGCGCTGGGCCGCATGGGCGAGTGGGAAGGCGCCCTGAACGCCGTGCTGAAGAAGAAGCGGAAGCAGTGAGCACGCCGCGCTTCGCGCGCGAGCGCGAGCGCATGGTGGACGAGCAGCTCGTCGGGCGCGGGGTCGCCGACGCGCGGGTGCTCGAGGTGATGCGGCGGCTGCCGCGCCACGTGTTCGTGGACGAGGCGCTGCGCGATCGGGCCTACGGGGACCACCCGCTGCCGATCGGGGAAGGGCAGACGATCTCGCAGCCCTTCATCGTGGGCCGCATGACCGAGCTGCTGCGGCTCAGCGGGCGCGAGAAGGTGCTCGAGGTGGGCACGGGGTGCGGCTACCAGGCCGCGGTGCTCGCGGAGCTGGCGGCGCGGGTGTGCACGATGGAGCGCCTGCCGCGGCTGGCCGTGCGGGCGCGCGAGACACTGGAAGGGCTCGGGTACCGCAACGTGTGGGTGCGGGCGGGCAACGGGACGCTCGGATGGCCGGACGAGGCGCCGTTCGATCGCATCCTGGTGGCGGCGGGCGGGCCGTCGGTGCCGCCGCCCCTGTTCGAGCAGCTGGCGGAAGGCGGGCGGATGGTGATGCCGGTGGGTGACGCGGCCAACCAGACGCTCGAGGTGATCGACAAGGTGCAGGGGGTGATGCGGGTGACCCGGGATTCCGGGTGCGTGTTCGTGAAGCTCGTGGGCAAATATGCCTGGGAATCGTGAGACCCTGGGTGTGAGGGTTACGGACGGGGCGTAGCGCAGCTTGGTAGCGCGCCTGCTTCGGGAGCAGGAGGTCGCTGGTTCAAATCCAGTCGCCCCGACCATTTTTCTTCTCGAGCCGTTGTCGGAGTCGGGATGGGTGTCACGGGACTGCGCAGCGCCGCCGAGATCGTCGTCGAAGGCCGGGTGCAGGGAGTCGGCTACCGCGATTACGTCCAGCGCAAGGCCGCTTCGCTGGGCCTCGCCGGGTACGTGATGAATCTGAAGGATGGGAAGGTGCGCGTGCGCGTGGAAGGCGGGCGCGACCTCATCGAGGAGCTCATGCACGACCTGGGCAAGGGCCCGCCGCTGGCGCGGGTGGATCATCTGGCCGTCACCTGGCGGCCGCTGACCGGGCGCTACGCGGGGTTCTCCATCCGCTACGCGGGGTTCGATCCGTGAGCCGCGGACTCCGCGTCACCGTCCTCCTCGCCCTCACCCTCCCTGTCTTCGCCGCCGTGTCTCCTGCTCAGACCAGGCCCGCGAAGGCCCGGCCCACCAGCTCGCAGCAGAACGTCCCGGCCCCGCACTGGGGCTCGGCGAAGGCCGCGGGTCCGAAGACCGCCGCCGCCCCCAAGATCGCGCCGAGGCCGGCGGTGTGCACGCACACCGTGCGGAGCGGCGAGTCCATCAGCCGCATCGCGGTCCGGCATCGCGTCTCCCGCGCGGCCCTGATCGACGCCAACCAGCTCGTGAACCCCCACGCCCTCCGGTCGGGCCAGCGCCTGTCCGTGCCGGGCTGCCAGCCGCCCGTCCAGAGCACGGCCGGGGAAACACCCGGGACGGAGCCCGACGCCGAGGGCATCCTGATCAAGCGAGTGGGCCCGCGGCGCGTCCTGACGTCCCTGGTGCTCGGCGCGCCCGACTTCCGGGACGAGCGCATCACCCTGGTCTGGCCCGTGGAAGGCCCTGTGATCTCCACGTTCGGCCAGCGCTCCCGGGGGTGGCATGCCGGCATCGACATCACGGCCGAAATGGGATCGGAGATCTACGCCGCCGCCCCCGGCACCGTCGTCTACAGCGGCTGGATCCGGGCCTATGGGCAGGTAGTGAAGATCCAGCATAGCGACAGCTTCATCACCCTTTATGCCCATAACCAGAAGAACCTGGTCGAGGTCGGGGAGGACGTCGAGGCCGGGCAGGTGATCGCGACGGTGGGGCGTAGCGGCCACGCTAGCGGCCCCCACGTGCACTTCGAGGTGCGGCGCGGCGGCAAGGCCTACAACCCGCTCCACCTGCTCGACCCCTCCGACCAGAGCCCGATCTTCGATGACGACGTGGCCGCGTCCAGCTCGGAACACGACCCTCACGAGTGAGGGGGCACCATGGCCTCGGAGCCCGAGACGGCCGATGAGCTGGAGGACGGCGACGAGCCGCTCGAGGCCTTGCTGGACAAGGACCCCGCCGAGCTCGGCGAGAAGCCCGAGGCCCCCGAGGCGGGTGACCGCAGCCGCGAGCTGATCGCGCTCTACCTGCAGGAGATCTCCCGGGTCAAGCTGCTGACCCCGGAGGAGGAGCAGGAGCTGGCCCGCCGTGTCCAGGCCGGCGACGCCGAGGCCCCGAAGCGGCTCGTCGAGGCCAACCTGCGGCTCGTGGTCCGGATCGCCCGCCGCTATCTCCACCGCGGGCTCTCCCTCCTCGATCTCATCGAAGAGGGCAATGTCGGGCTGCTGCACGCCGCGCGCAAGTTCCGGCCCGACCGCGGCACGCGCTTCTCGACCTACGCCACCTGGTGGATCCGCCAGGCGGTGGTGCGCGCCCTCGCCAACCAGGCGCGGACGATCCGGCTGCCGGTCCACGTGGAGCTGCTCCTCTCGCGGTACATGAAGCAGCGCAACGTGCTCACCCAGAAACTCGGCCGCGCGCCCACGCTCGAAGAGGTGGCGGCGGTGATGAACCGGCCGGTCGGCGAGCTGGAGCAGCTCGAGAGCCTCCGCCAGCAGCCGGTCTCGCTCGACAAGCCCACCGGCGAGGACGGGAAGGGGAACCTGGGCGAAACGGTGGAGGATCCGGACGCGGCGGCGGGCAGCGGGCTGGCCGCCATGCTCCGCGCCCGGGCCGATCTGGCCGGCGTGCTCCAGGACCTGCCCGACCGGGAGCGCACGGTGGTGACCCTGCGCTTCGGGCTGGGCGGCGAGGCGCCCCTGACGCTCGCGCGCATCGGCCAGCGCCTGGGGCTCACGCGCGAGCGCGTGCGGCAGATCGAGTCCACCGCGCTCCAGCACCTGCGGCGCCTGCTGGCCGCGCGCGACGTCGAGCCGTCGGATCTGCTGTGAGCCCCGGCGAGAAGAAGCTCGGCGCGCTGGTGCGGGAGCCGCGCGAGCGCCAGGGCCTCACCAGGCGCAGCTCGCCGAGCGCGCCCAGCTCGCGCTCAGCTACATCACGCTCGCGGAATCGGGGCAGTCGGTCAACCTCTCGCCCTCGGCGCTCAGCCGGCTGGCCCGCGCCCTCGGCGTGCAAAGCAAGGTGCTCACCGAGGCGAACAAGTAGGCGCCGTCAGGCGGGCCGGCGGGCCGAGAAGACCGTGATGGGGTAGAGGCAGTAGTAGTCGGGGCTCCGCAGCACGTTGGCCGGCGAGCCCTCGTCGCAGAGCCGGGTCCGCTCCCGCCAGTCCTCGGGAGTCAACAGCTCCCGCAGCCGATCGCCCCAGTTGCGCGAGAAGACGGTGTGCTGGATGTAGCCGTGATCGGCCGGGGCCAGCGGCGCGCGGCGCTCCAGGGTGTAGGTACGCATGGTCACGCTCGCGAGGCCGGCCGCGCGGAGGGACGCGGGCGTGGTCTGCCGCCGCTCCTGGAAGGAGCGCCCCGCGCCTTCGTCCAGCGTGCGGCGGATCTCGGCGAGCTGGATCCGCCGCTCGAGCTCCGGGTGGCCGGGCAGGAACATGGCCGAGAAGACCTGCGACTCCTTGACGATGATGCGGCCGCCCGGCCGGACCACCCGGAGAAACTCCCGCAGGGCCTTCTCGGTGTCGACGATGTGGTGCAGCACGTCCCCACACCACACCCAGTCCACGCTCCGGTCGGGCAGGGGAATCGCCGTGCCGTCACCCGGCTGGAACTCGAGGCGCTCGCCGGCGGCTTCGCCGCCCACGAGCGCGCGCGCCGCCTCCACCTTGGCCAGCTCCGGCTCGATGGCCACGACCCGCCCGCCCTGGCCCACCGCCTCGGCCAGCCAGAGCGCGTAGAGGCCCACGCCGCACCCCACGTCGAGCCCCCGCGAGCCGGCGGGCAGCCCCAGCTCTCCGATGATCCGCCGCGCTTCCGGCTCCTGGAAGCGGTTCATGCGCTCGAGCGAGACGTGCGGGCCGAGATCCACGGCGCACATGGGCTGCCATCCTACCAGACGGCCGACCGGGCGAGGTGCTAGAATCCCCGCGCGACCGAATGAGCGGAACGATGAGATGGCTCGTCCGGGGACTGGCATGGCGCGCCCGGCGCGTCCTCGCCGACGCCGTCCCCGATCGCGTGGTGCTGGCCCGCCGCTTCAAGCGCATCTTCGGCCGCCGGCTCGACCTCCGCAACCCGCAGACCCTCAACGAGAAGCTCCACTGGATGATGCTGTACTACCGGCCGCCGCTCATGAGCCAGCTCGCCGACAAGTACGCGGTCCGGCCCTACGTGGCCGAGCGCGTCGGCCCGCACATCCTCAACGAGCTCTATGGCGCCTGGGACCGCGTCGGCGACATCGACTTCAGCGGCCTCCCGGACACGTTCGTGCTCAAGGTCAACTGGGGCTGGCGCATGAACCTGTTCTGCCGGGACCGGGCCACCTTCGACGTAGAGGCCGCGAGGCGGCAGCTCGCGGCCTGGATGCGCCGCAGCCACTACTGGCACAACCGCGAGTGGGTCTACAAGGACATCACGCCACGCATCGTCTGCGAGCGGTTGCTCACCGACCCGGTGTGGGCCAGCCCCACCGACTACGGCTTCCACTGCTTCGGCGGCGAGCCTCGCTTCCTCCGCGTGCATACCGACCGAGCCCGCCAGCGCGGCAGCGACACCTTCGACCTGCAGTGGCAGAGG